>Ga0335081_10015794_pt1 | contig 12219 bp, 10 predicted proteins | sample Lox_Sample_35_FD_206713 | JGI IMG/M metagenome (GOLD analysis project Ga0335081, IMG submission 206713) | Soil microbial communities from Loxahatchee National Wildlife Refuge, Florida, United States - Lox_Sample_3.5 | ecosystem: Environmental > Terrestrial > Soil > Wetlands | place: USA... | reverse complement strand
GGCAGGCAAGTCAGCAATGCGCAATCCCGGACGGCGAAGGCGCTTCAACACGAACAGCCAGCGCGCGAAGTTGGGATCGATCACCACGCTCTGCCCGCCAATCTGCAAAAAGAAACTGGAATGCCCGATGAAAGTGACGCCCAGCTCACCGTTGGTCACAAGACGAGGTTTATGAGTCTCGCCGCAGCGAGGAGTCACCACAGAGTGCCGCACCAGGCGTCCGAAATTACTGGCGCGCTTGCGAAGGGCTGGATTGCGCAGTGTTTGCTTGATCATCCTGTCAAAAACCCGGGACGTTCAGAAGATGAACCACCCACATCATACTCAGCCGAACCCGCCGGGCTGAGTAACCACAGCGATGCGCCCCGCTGTTTTTACCAACCATTAATCTTAGATGAATCCTTTTCATTGGAAGCTGCATTTTCCTCGTCGGCAAGTACGGCGGTAACTTCCACAAGCCCGAACTCCGGCGAATAAGTTGCTGACGCTCGCCGGGTGTTGGGTCAGTTTTTCTGAGACGTCATCCGAAGGCCCGCGCTTTTACCAGCGGGCGAGGGATCTTGCGCGGAGTGTCTCGGCGCTCCACGCGAGATCCCCTACTCCGCCTGAAAAAACGGCTTCGCTCGGGATGATGCCGTCGAAAGGAGGTCAATTCAACTGACAACGGACCTGCCGGCGCTTGACCTCAATCGCAGTGCTCATATCTAATCCAAAAACGTTCTTTTCTATCCCAAGTGTTGACGACGAAGGAGAAGTCCCGCATGCGAGTGGCATTTCTGGGGTTGGGAATCATGGGGCAGGCGATGGCGAAAAATCTGGTCGGCGCCGGCCACGAAGTTACCGTTTGGAACCGCACGCCGGGAAAATTGGTGGAGGGGGCAGGCGTCGCTCCCACTCCGGCTGCCGCGGCACAGGGCGCGGAAGTCGTCTGGCTCTGCGTCTCTGATACCGATGCAGTCGAGGACGTGATCTTTGGCAATGACGGTGCGGAAGCGGCGTTGGTTGAAGGTGCGATCATCGCCGACTCGAGCACCATCTCTCCGGCGGCAACGGTCAAGTTTGCCGAGCGTTTGCGCCCGAAGAACGTGGCGTGGGTCGATGCTCCCATGACCGGGTCGAAGATGGGCGCGCGCGACGGCACGCTGGTTTTCATCGTGGGCGGCGACGATGCCTCGGTCGAGAAGCTCAAACCGCTGTTTGCCGCCATGGGCAAGAAGATCTTCCGCATGGGCGAAACCGGCAAAGGGCAGGCGACCAAGCTTGCCATGAATCTGCAGATCGCGATGATCTACGAAGGCTTCGCCGAGGCTCTGACCCTGGCCACCAAACTCGGTGTGGATACGCAACAACTGCTGTCGCTGATCGAGGCGACCATGGTGCGATCTGGCGTGGTGGAGTACAAGGCGCCGTTCATCCTGCAGCGCGACTTCACGCCGAACTTCCCGCTGCGCCTGATGCACAAAGACATCCGCCTCACGCTCGAGGCGGCGAAGGAAGCGCGCGTCAAGCTGCCGGGGTTGGAAACGGTCGAAGAAATCTACGAGATGGCCACCGAAGACGGAAACCGCGACCTCGATTACGCCGCCACGCTGACCTTGCTGGAAAAGTGGGCAGGCGTGCAGGTGAAGGGCAAAGCCGCATAACTCTGCATCTCCTTGAGCCAATCCCGTGCGGTGTCCTCTGTGATCCTCTGTGGCCTCTGTGGTGAAAAAAAAGCGAGAGACTGCAGAGCACAGAGGGTCGCCGAAACGGTGTTCGTTGTCCCGTTTTGTTACCGCCGTAATGCCTCTCGGCCCGCTATTACACAAGTATTACAGTGGCCTCCTCCGCTCTCCTGATAGCTTAACGTGGGGTTTCACACAGACAACTGGCGAAGTCGAGACCATCCAGAACCGGGGACATTCCTGACCAATGGAACTATTAGATCTGCAGAGACAACAAGCGTCCAACGATGAAGTCAACTGGGTAACGGCCATCTTCATGGCCGCATATCACGTGGGCGCCGTCGCGGCGCTCTTCTTTTTCACCTGGAAAGCGCTGCTGGTGGCGATTTTCCTGTGGTGGGTTGCGGGCAGCCTGGGCATCGGTTTGGCCTACCATCGCCTGCTCACGCACCGCGGGTTCAAAACCTACAAGTGGATGGAGTACTTCCTGACCATCTGCGCCGCGCTGGCGCTCGAGGGCGGCCCGATTTTCTGGGTGGCCACCCACCGCATTCATCACCAATATTCCGATCAGGATGGCGATCCGCACTCGCCTATTGACGGCACATGGTGGGCGCACATGGGCTGGATTCTCATGGGCAAGTCCATGCATCACGACGCCACAACTCTGGCCCGCTACGTCCCCGATCTCGCCAAAGACCGCTTCCACGTTTGGATCACGAAGTACCACTACGTTCCGCAGATCGTTTGCGGAGTCGTGTTGTTCGCCATCGGCGGCCTGCCGTGGCTGTTGTGGGGCACTTTCCTCCGCACCGTGGTTCTGCTGCACTGCACCTGGCTGGTCAACTCGGCCACGCACTCCTGGGGTACGCGCCGCTTCGCGACCCGCGATCTTTCGACCAACAGTTGGTGGGTGGCGCTGATGACGTTCGGCGAAGGCTGGCACAACAATCACCACGCTCATCCGACATCAGCCGCCCACGGCTTCACCTGGTATGAGATTGACACCAACTGGTACGTGATTTGGGCGTTGCAGAAGCTGGGCCTGGTTTGGGACGTTAAGCGCATAACGCTGGCTGACGTCGAGCGCGGACTCGTCGCCGCTCCCAACGGAAGGCTGATCACGCCTTCCAACGCCGCCGAGTTCTGGGCGGCAGGCGACTAGGTGCCGCACCATGAGGGGACAGCCGCCCTCGGCTGTCCGGCGGAGCGGAGCCCCGCAAAATTTCCAGGAATCACACCCGAATAATCATCACCTCGGTCGCTTTGATCAAAGCAGCCGCGGTCTGCCCTTTTTTCAGCTTCATTTCGCGGACCGCTCCCGAAGTGATCAAAGAAGTGATGAGCTGTCCTCCGACCGACAGCGTGACCTGCGCGACTAAACCACTCACCCGTACGTCCACAATGCGGCCCACGAGTTGATTTCGCCCGCTGATGCGCTGGTAGGTGACGCGGCGTTCTTTCTCGTTGTGACCGCGAGTGCGGTAGAGCAGGCGGTCAACCTCCGATTGAGGAATGCGATGATGTCCGCCCGCGGTCTGAATGCTTCGAATCCTCTTCTTGTAGATCCACTGCTTAATGGTGGGAAAACTGATCGCCAGTTGCACCGCCGCGTCACGTGGCGTCAGCAGTGTTTCGTCTTTGCGAACGGATTTCACGCTCTTGGGCATCGCGTCGAAATCGTATCGTCATCAACCGACAGGGTCAACCACCAGGCGCTGAAACGAAACAGCTCAGGAATGTTTCATAGAAACGTATATATCAGCATAACTTTGGACATGCGAACTGTACTTCATGTACACTCCCAGCCTTCGCAGGGCCATAACCAAAGAGTGGCTGCATTTATCTGCTGACTGAACACGAAACAGCTTTTGTTGTGAGCAAGACGAACATGGAGACGGATTCTCAGGAAAGGTGATCCCTCAGTGAAACGCTCTGACCGCTCGCAGATCCTTTTTCAATACGGGAGGCGTTGGCATACTCTGACGCGCGCCGGCTACATTCCAACGGCTGCCTCACTGCTGCTCGCCCAAGCCTTCCTGCTGCTGTTGTGGCTTGTGATGGGTACGTTTCCGGCGCGGGCCCAAACGGAAGCGAAGCCCCCCGACCCTTGCACGAGGGGCCACGAGTTCGCGACCACCGATTGCGCGCTAACCTGGCACGGCATCACGGTATACGGAGCGTATGACGTAGGCGTGGGCTGGGTCAGTCACGGCTTGCCGGGAAACGGCTACAACTATGAAGGCGCATCGCTGGTCAATCGAAACGGCTATCAACATCGATTCCTCGTCGCTCCGAACAACCTGCAGCAGACGGGTCTGGGCATCAAGGCTAAGGAAGAGTTTCTGCCGGGCTGGTCGGTTGTGTTCAACGCTTCCACCGGCATCAACCCGCAATCCGGCCTGCTCGCCAACGCATCGAAGACTGACGTTATCAATAACGGCCTTCCCAGGAACAGCTATTCGTACGTCGTCGACGGGGCGCGCGCGGGCCAACCCTTCAATGACGAAATCTATGCCGGTATATCGTCGGCGCATTTTGGCACGCTGACCTTCGGTCGCCAGCGCTCTCTCGGTACCGATGCGATGCTCCTTTACGATCCGGCCGGCGGCAGCTATGCCTTTTCCTACATCGGGTATAACGGCACCATGGCCGGCGGCGGCGACACCGAAAACAGCCGCTGGGACGACGCCGTGAAGTATCGCATCAAGTACGGTCCAGTCCATTTCGGCGCGATGTATAAATTCGCCGACGGTTCCGGCGGTTGCTATTCGGCCACCGCAGGCTGGACCGCCGCCACCTGCACGCCGGAATCAGCGCATAACAACGCCTACGGATTCGACCTGGGCGCAGAATATGGCAAGTTCTCCGCCGACATCGTCCCCCAGCATTACAATCAGGCGATCAGCGTCTTGAACCCCTTGCTGGGGCCTCAGAGTCCGACGCAGCCCTATCAGTCAACCGTAAACAGCATTAATACGAGCCAGATCACCGGGGCCAATCTCATCGACCCGAACGACACCGTATACGGCATCGTGACTGACAACTACGGAATTCTGGTTGCTGCCAAGTATGCGTGGGACCCGTTCAGGTTTTTTGCCGGCTACGAATACATCTGGCAGAAGAACCCGAAGAACCCATTGGGCGTTGGCGCCTCCGACCAGGGCGGTTATTTCATGAGCGGAGTCGAGGACAACAATCTTGACTCCGAAAAGTTGGTGAACATTTGGTGGACGGGCGTGAAGTACACCTACCGCAGCAAAACCGACATCACTTTTGCCTGGTACCAACAACGGCAGAACACCTTCCGTGTTCCGCCCACCTGCGCGCCCGGGAACTTCCGCAGTTCCTGCGCGGGCACCCTCAACGAGAGATCGCTCTATGTGGATCATCACTTCACCAAGCGTTTTGACGGGTTTGCCGGAGTTGCGTATTCCTGGGTGAGCGGCGGTTTGGGCATCGCCATTCCTCATGGCCCCGGCGTCCCCTATAACTCCAACAACAACTTGGCTCCGACTGTCGGTGGCCGCTTCACTTTCTGATCCTTCCGCCGGCTCATGGTGCGGCATTCAAAAAACGGTAGAATCAGGCGGTAGAATCGTCCTGAAGAACCATTATGCGCATTGCGAGCCGCCGCGGAACCATCGTCTTCTTCCTGTGCCTGGGCGTCGGCCTGGTGGCGCTGGCGGTCGCGCTCAACGTCGGCTGGATCATCCTCAACTGGCGCGAAGGCGTGCTGCTGGTCTTCGGCATCATCTTCTTCGCCTTGATCATCGCGGGCCTGGTGGTCAACACGATTTTTCTGGTGCGGGAAATCCGGCGCAACGAGCAGCACGACAGCTTCATCAACGCGGTTACCCACGAACTCAAGACGCCGGTGGCCTCGATCCGGCTGCACCTGGAGACGCTGCAGCGTCGCCGGCTGCCCGAAACCCAGAAGCAGGATTTCTATCGCCTGATGCTCGGCGACGCCGACCGGCTGACGGAAACCGTGGAACAGGTACTCCGCGCGGGACGTGCCGGCGACAAGAAAGCCGGACGCGAGAAGTCAGAAGTGGATTTTGCCAAACTGGTGCGAGAGTGCATGGACACGGTCCGCACCCGCCATCGCCTGCCCCAGGAAACTCTCCGCTACACGCAATCGCCCGGCAACGGGAACGGCCTGCGCGTGCAAGGAAACGCCGACGATCTGCGCACCGCCGTATTCAACGTGCTCGACAACGCCATTAAGTATTCGGGAGAAAAGGTCGATGTGCGGGTGGATCTGGAAGCGCCCGACGAGAAACGTATCGTTCTCCGGGTGCAGGATAAGGGTGTGGGCATTCCTCCCGATGACGTGAAGCGCGTCTTCCGTCGGTTTTACCGCGTCACCCATCGCTCGCTGGCGCATGTCAAAGGAACCGGCCTGGGGCTGTTCATTGTGAAGGCGATTGCGAAAAAACATGGCGGCAAGGTGCTTGCCGAAAGCGACGGCGTAGGCCGCGGCACCACCATCGTTCTCGAATTGCCGAGGTGGACCGCATGAGCCGCATTCTGGTGGTCGAGGATGAGGCCCATCTGGCGCAGGGGTTGCGCTTCAATCTTGAAGCGGAGGGTTACTCCGCTGAGGTTGTCGGCGACGGCGAAGAGGCCGCCCATCGCCTGCTCGCGAAAAAGGAGAAATTTGACGTCGTCGTGCTCGACATCATGCTGCCCGGAAAAGATGGGTTCTCGGTCGTGTCGGAACTGCGCGCCGCGCGCAACTATGTTCCCGTGCTCATGCTGACCGCGCGCGGGCGTCCGGAAGATGTGTTGAAGGGATTCGCCTCCGGCGCCGACGATTATCTCGCCAAGCCCTTCGATCTCTCGATTCTTCTGGCGCGTTTGCAGGGATTGTTGCGGCGCAGCGAATGGATACGGAGCGCGCCTGCATCCGGACAGCGCACCGATTCCCAACGCAACGGCGGAAGCGCCGGCGACTTCGGAACTTTCTCCTTCGCCGGACGGACGATTGACTTCGGAGCCCTCGAACTGCGATCCCAGGACAGCACGATTCACTTGACACTGATGGAATCGGAGCTGCTGCGGCATCTGGTGCGCAACGACGGGCGCATCGTCTCGCGCAAGCAGATTCTCGAAGAAGTGTGGGGCCTGCACGAGGACACCGACACGCGCGCCATCGACAACTTCGTCGTGCGCCTAAGGCGCTACATCGAAGACGATCCCGGCCATCCCCGCCATCTGCTGACCGTTCGTGGCGTGGGATACAAGTTCCTGGCGAAGCCGGAAGGGAAGTAAGTGCTAACTGCAGTCTCACCACGGAGACACGGAGACACAGAGAAAAACGCTAATAGTTGAGGTCCGGAGGGGTCCGCCGACGAAGGCTCCGGCAGTGTCTACGAGTTTATGATCTCCGTGACTCCGTGTCTCCGTGGTGAATTTGGCAAGCTGACTTACGCCCGGCACAGCTCCCCGATTAGCGTTTCCCGCCGCTCGATAGCGATGGCATCCAGCCGCTTCAGGACCATCAGGTAGAGCGGTAATGTGATCATGGAGAGCGCCAGGAAAACCAGCGCCGCGATCCACAGGTTCCTGTAGAGCCGCGCGATCATAAAAGCGGCCACGCCCACGCCGACAATCACCATCTGCACACCCAGGCTGATCAGCACCGTCATCTGCGAGACGTTCTGACGCCCAAATGTTGCAAAATCGCGCTTTTTGGGAGCATAGATGGAGAGCAGGTTTCCAGCGGTGAAATTCAAGGGTGCCGCAAACAGAAGCCCGGTCAAAGTGGCAAAAGTGACCGCCGGCGCGGGAGCGCCGTAGAAGTATGTGACCGCAATCCAGGTCAGCGCCGTGTTGGCCACCAGGACCGCCGCGTGCGTAAGATTCTTGCCCAGCACGATCTGCCGGAATTGGGCGGGCGAAGCATAGAAAAACTGGATGCCGCCGCCATCGCCGCCGAAGCTGTTATAGACCAGGTTGGTGAGCACCAGCAGCGCGTAGGCAGCCGCACCCGGGAACGCCATGTCGGGCGCGCGGCTGAGGAAGTTCGATTGCCGCATGGTACTCGCCGGCCCCAGCCGAAACACCAGCAACATGAAGATGGGCATGATCAACGTCAGCAGCATAGGCCCGCTGCGGCCCAGATAGCGAATTTCCTTTTCGAAAACTGCCGCGACCGACTGCGAGAAGCCCGGCAGGTCCCAGCCCACCTGCAGGCCTTGTGCCTGAACTGCGGTGGGACGCGCCGCGGCTTCGCTGAGATTCTCACCGCGAAACTGCCGGCGCAGGCGCAGGTGCAGCAGATATCCAACGATTGCGGCCAGGAGTGCAAGAGCAAGCAGGTAAGCGGAGCCGGCTAGATAGCCGGCGTGCGCGCCGTCCGCAATAGCGCTCGAAGTGACGCCCGGAGGCAGCACGGCCTGCACTCGGACGGCTATCTGGGCAACGCGGCTAAATTCAGGGTGAGGCCTGCCCTCCAGCCTCTGCATGATCGGTCCGATCAGCTGAAAACTGAGCATGAACAGGATGAAGAAAACGCCCAGAATTTCCCGCGTGCGCCGCTGTGCCAACCAGCGCTCAATCCAAGCGAAAATCGCCTGCATCAGGGTCAGATTGAACAGACCGAACGTGGCGAGCGTCACGAGGGCCCAGGGAAACAGCGGCGGAGACGCGGCTCCGATTCCGATCAGTATGGCGATCAGCCAGACGCTGCCCAGGGCAGTGGAGGGATCGAAAAAGCCGTAGGCCAGACGGATCACAAAATATGAGCGATAGCTGAGCGGGAAGCGCAGTAACTCGGACGAGTCCGGATTGCTGGTGAAAGCAGTCGCCATCAATGGAAACAGCTGCCAGAAGAAAAAGATGGGCCACAGGAGAAGGGCCAGGTCCTCGGCCTTGTTGTCGGCGACGAAAGAATAGGCCCCAAACCCCATGCCCACACCGCCGCCCAGCCCGCCCAGCGCAAAGACCAGAGTGACGACGATGCGAGAGACCATCTCCATCTTGCCGCGCTTGCTGCGCAGCGAATTGACGAACATGCGCCAGCGCAGGTTGGCGATAGCTACGAGTTGACCGCGGCGCAGGACGCTCAGAATCATGGGACACCCTGGTTACAGATTACGCGTAACCACACAGTTACACTTTACGCGTCACCGTGAAATGACGCTTTACGCGTAACCCTTCCGTTACAGTTTCCCCTCATCCCAGCCAGGAAAGTTCCTGCTCGGAAGGCCGGGATCCGCCCACAATGCTCAGAAAAATCTGCTCCAGCGTGAGCTTTTCGGCGGGCGGCGCTGCGCCGCCGTTCGATCCCGCTGCGGTCTGGGCCTCAACTCCGGCGCGCAATTCTTCGAGCGAGCCCTGCGCCACCAGACGCCCCTGATGAATGATGGCGACGTGGCTGCAAAGCCGCTCGACAATCTCCAAGACATGCGAGGTGAGGAAAATTGTTGCTCCGCGCGTGATCATGCCCTGCAGCATAGCTTTGAGCGTGCCGGCGGCAATCGCGTCCACGCCCTCGAACGGCTCATCGAGGAACAGCACCTTGGGTCCGTGAATCACCGCCGCTGCCAGCGCCAGTTTCTTCTGCATGCCGTGAGAGTAGTCCGTGACCAACTTCTTCGGCTGATCGGCGAGCTGCATGAAATCGAGCAACTCGGCGGCGCGCTTGGCCGCGGTTTCGCGGTCAAGTCCGTACATCCGTCCGGCAAAACTCAGAAATTCCGCGCCGGTGAGGCGTCCGAAAAGTGCCATACCCTCGGGCACCACTCCGATCTGCCGCTTCACTTCCACCGGGTTGGCGTTCAGATCGAGTCCGAGAATCTCGATGCTCCCCGCGCTCGGCGCAAGCAGGCCGGTAAGCATCTTGATAGTGGTGGACTTGCCCGCGCCGTTGGGCCCGAGAAAGCCGAAAAACTGTCCCGGAGCGACGCTCAAATTGACGCGGTCAACGGCGACGAGTTCGCCGAAGCGGCGAGTCAGACCCTGGGTGGAGATGGTGGGTGGGGAATTCATCAAACGGCATCCGTCGAGTCTTCGAATCTAGCACACTCGCAGTGGTTTTCGGACGGCAATACCCCGCGCGCCTCGGCGACCTTTAATGATTCCGGATAGGATGAGTTGATGGGTCTTCGGCGTCGTTCTTCCTCTGGGCCGGTGCGGTGCGCGCAGGTTAGACGTACGGAAGGTCGCGTTCCGTGGTTCCAAATTCTTAGTCCGGAGTGACATCCGACTGCATCTCAACGAAACCGAGTGGTGCGCCACAAGGCGATCCCGCAGGTGGCGAGCAGCGAAAGCATGGCGACAGCCAGAACCGCTGCCCAGCCGATGCTGATACTTAGCTGCGGCAGTTTTGCCATCAACGCGAGGGCGACGAAAAGCGCCGTGGTCCCGAGAATCAGAAGCCAATCCAGTACAGTTCTGCGCGCGGAAGCATCTTTGTAGGCGCGGCCTTCCATCCCGGCGCGCAAATATTCGCCGTCAATGCCGTAGCGTTGGCCCTCGCGCTCGGCAACGTTTTTCCACGAGCCGTACTCGCGCTCGGTCGCAGAGGAAAGCGCAATGGCGACCGCGCCCAGCGCCATCAGCAGCGATCCACCGGCGACTTGCGCGTAGACGATCCGGCTCCCGCCTGCGAGTTCGTGAAACACCAGGATGCCCCAGAGCAGCCCCCAAAGCTGGTTCGTGTTCGAAAGCGGTATGCCGCGGCTGATGCCGACGTACTTCGTTGCGTACTGCTGAAACAAATCTCCCAGAACCCAGACGAATCCTCCCAGCATCAGCCAGAACAAAACCGGCCGCGCGTTGATGAGTTCATGCCACAACGGCGTCGCGCCGCAGTAGCCGATGGCCAGCAGCGTCATGGTGACGACTTCCCCAACGGTGAAAAACGTAATGAACGAAAGCGGATTCATCCCCGTCAGATAGGCTTTGCGGTAGGGAATGTACATCGTGCCCCAGAGAATTCCCGCGCCCAAAGCGGCCAGCACGCCCAAAGCAGCCTTGCCCGGGGCCGCTTCGTGCGACGACGCGATGGCCAGCAGCGTAGCTCCAGCGAACATGCCAAGCGCTCCGCCAAGAACTCCCAGCCAGCGCTTCCATCCGGCATAGTGCAGTTCATTGAAAAGCAGGAATCCCCAGAAAATGCCAAGCAGGCTGTTTGTGTTCCACAGAGGAAACGCAATGCTCAGCCCGACGTTGCGGATGGCGTAAATCGTGAGCGTGTTGGCCACAGCCCACATGCATCCGGCGAGCACCGCCCACACCACCAGATGCGGCGCCTGACGCACGTCATTGCGAACGTGCGCCGTGCCGCGGACAAAAGCGGGCACGCTCCAGCGCGCCAGAAAAACTCCGCAGACCATGATGAGCGACACAGTGATCGGCGAAATATCGGGATTGACCAGCTTGATTGGAGCTTCAGCACCCCCCAGCCAGGCTCCCGCGGCGAATCCGCAGAAGATGCCGAGCGCCTGCAGGCTGCGCAGGCGGGATGCGGGCATGGTGCCGGGCACGGCTGGAACTCGCACAGTTTCTGTGGATGAGTTCAACGCAGCTTATCCAGAAGGAAGAGTCCGCCGGCAAGCACGAACAGCGGAATCCAAAAATGGACGTCAGTCAGGATCGCGCGCAACAGATTGCGGGAACCGCGGGCGGTCGAGTCGGGCACTGTTGGACCTCAGGATGAGGTTGTTGAATCTGGACAGTCATCTTAGGGAGTGAATGAGGGGAGAGTCAACGCGGAGGTGGGATCTCGGGCGGATTGTCGGCATCTTCGCCCCGCCAGCGAAAACGCCGGGTGGCAGCGGGCGTGACTACGCATTCGACGGGAAACTGATGCCCCAGAAATTCGTGGCGCCACCGTCTTGCTCGACGAATTCGATGGCGTACGTGGATGCCCCGTTGGATGCGGCCAGCAGGGCGACGATTCGCGCGGAAGCCTCGCCGCCGTTCTTGTTTCGCACCTGTACCACCGAGCCCACCGTCAGGTCGCGAGTGATCTGGACGGCCGCCCCGTGTTTATTCAGGTTGATTGCGCGGGCGGGCATCGTAAAGGAACACTTCTGCCGATCTTCGCCCGACAAGCCGACCGAGGCGCTGAGGCCCATCCGCTTGCTGCGACGCTGGTTACGGCCGCCCAAGGTTGCGGCCACTGAACTGCCGAGATGAGACTTGAGGTGGTGGGGGGAGTATTTGAGAGTCATGTCTGATTTGCAGCCTAGACCCGGGGTGATCCCGCTGCAACGGCACTCTCGTCGGTGGTATCCAGCCAAATTAGTACAACGCTGGCTTTCAAATCAGGACATCGGCCTGTCGTCACCCGCAATGGTTACCCGACCAAATGCTTGATTCCATTGGGCCTAACGTACCTGTAAATCGCCAGATCAAAGTCCGAAACAGTGGTTCCGTTGCATTCAGCGCACATGCGGGAAGTCCTTCCTCGCCGTGTGCGAAAAATCGTTTGCCTTGATAGTACGCTGCGTACTATTATGGTACGTCGCGTATGATTGCCCTGCTACTAATCTGCGGTTTGCCTTACACGTTGTTCGCGGCCTGTGAAAAGGAGAACTAG
>Ga0335081_10015793_pt1 | contig 12219 bp, 4 predicted proteins | sample Lox_Sample_35_FD_206713 | JGI IMG/M metagenome (GOLD analysis project Ga0335081, IMG submission 206713) | Soil microbial communities from Loxahatchee National Wildlife Refuge, Florida, United States - Lox_Sample_3.5 | ecosystem: Environmental > Terrestrial > Soil > Wetlands | place: USA: Florida... | reverse complement strand
GTATTTTCATGGCTTCGACGAACTCCGCCAGCTTCGGGTTGCCTGCAGGCTTCGCCGCCGCGAGCATATCCTGCAGGAACAATTTCAGGCCGTCCGCCGAATCGGCGTACTTCGGAGGCCGCGCCGCCGGCTTACGCTCAGTGGCCTTGGCGGTTGTCTGCGCATGGACGGGCGCCGAGAGAAGCATCAAAAGAGGCAGAGCCGCAAGCAGGCACGCAGCCAGCACGCCGAGGATTCCGCAGAGAATCCTGAGATACATCTTCTGCTGAGGGCCACGTATCATTTGCGTTTTTGGCTCGAAGGGGTCAGGGTCTTCTAGTCTGATTTCAATCAGTCTAGCACCCAGTGTCCCACTTCGTGCGGCGCGTGGCCCGTCCTCGGGGCGATAACGGATAGCGGTACGGCCTGATGGTTGGCGTGGAATCGCGTTTACACTAATCGACCCGGTTGTCTAGGCGGCAGGGATTCCCCGAGTTTGAGCAGTGGGAGGGTGAGATCATTCGCGAGGTCTTGCGAAGAGCTGACGGCAACAAGAGCCAGGCGGCTCGCAGACTGGGGCTCTCACGATGTGATTAGGGTAGCCACAAAGATTCCGAGAAGAGGGTGCAGAAATACCCTCGGTATTCTGCGCAGGACCGCAGCAGCCTTGATTTCCACCCAGCCCGCCTGATGATTTTGTTCCAGCGGTTGACCGTGTCTCGGTCGCCATACGTTATGTCTCGCCACGCACCGCCCTCCCAGTCCCTTCAACAACTGGTTGGTAGAGGCAAGGCTACGACTTGGATTACCCTGCGTCAAAGGCGAACGGTCCCCAAGGGGGCGGCTCGCTGTGCCGGTGGCTGAAATCAACCAAGGCGGCTGAAACCAGCCACCGGGTGCCCTGTCGGTGGTTGCGGACGACCTCGTTTCTCATTGCATATCAATAAGTTACTGGCTTCAGGCTGCCCAGGTCTGTGGCAGAGAACATGCATTCTCCAGGGGGGAAGTTATACCTGCGGGCATTCCCCCGGAGATGCGGGCCTCAATGAGAAAGATATTTTTAGCAGCTGTACTGATAACGGTAATGGCATCAGTGGTCGCGACCTGCGCGCAGGCGCAGTACGGTCCCGATCGGAACGATCCGCAAGGGCAGTCCAGTCCCGATCCGCAATATGGTCCCGAGCAGGGTGGTCAGTACCCAGACCAGGGACAGCAGTATCCGCAGGGCGGGCGGTATCCTCCGCCTCCACAGCAGTATCCGCCACCGGGCGGCCAATATCCTCCTCCGTCGCAGTATCCGCAGCAGGGCCAGCAATATCCCGGCGGACCGTATCCTGGGCCGCAGTACCCCGGGCCGCAATACCCCGGACCGCAGTATCCGCCGCGGCCCTATCCCGGACAGCCGTATCCAGGCCCGCAGGGGGGGAACCCTCCGGCGCAGAGTGGTCCGGAACAGGGCGCTGCGCGCATCAGCATGATGCGTGGCCAGGCTTCCGTGCAGCGCGGCGATTCCGGGGACTGGTCGGCAGCGGCGCTGAACGCGCCCATGATGGCCGGCGACGGAATCTCGGTTGGCGACGACTCCCGCGCGGAGGTGCAGCTTGACTTCGCCGATGTCCTCCGCCTGGGCGACCGCTCGCGGGCACGGATCGCGACCCTCACGCCCGCTAATGTCCAGGTGCAGATTGCGGCCGGCATCGCCACCTACACCGCTTTTCCGGATGGCGAAGCCAGCATTGAGATTGACACGCCGAACCTGGCGATTCATCCCGTCGGCAAGGAAGGCATCTATCGGGTTCAGGTGAATTCGGATACGGACTCTGTGGTGATCGTCCGCCGGGGCGAAGTGGAGGTCTCGACCCCGAGCGGCAGCACCCGCGTCCGCAATGGACAGATGATCGCCGTGCGCGGAGCCGGAGCTGACGCGCAATATCAGATCGCCGACGCACCCGCCAAAGACGGATGGGACCAGTGGAACGTCGACCGCGATCACGTCATCCGCAATGCGGAATCGTGGGGCCATACCAACCGTTATTACACCGGCAGCGAAGATCTGGATGCTTACGGGCGCTGGACCACGGTTCCGGATTACGGTCCAGTGTGGGTTCCTTCGGTTGGGCCGGGATGGGTCCCGTATCGCGCTGGTACCTGGGTCTGGGAACCTTACTGGGGCTGGACCTGGGTTTCCTATGAACCCTGGGGGTGGGCGCCTTATCACTACGGGCGCTGGTTCCTCTGGGGCGGCTCCTGGGCGTGGTGGCCCGGACCGGTGGTTGGAGTCGGCATTTATCGTCCCATCTGGGCGCCAGCTTACGTGTCGTTTTTCGGATTCGGCGGCCCGGGGCTGGCCGTGGGAGTGAGCTTCGGCGGATTCGGGGCCTTTGGATGGCTCCCGCTTGGTCCCTGTGACCGCTTCTATCCGTGGTGGGGGCCGTATCGCGGGCACTTTGGCTCTGTAGCCTTCAACGAGTTCGGCCGCTTTAATGGCGGGCGCTGGGGCGGATTCGCTCCGCTGCATGGCGGCGACCGCTTCTCCAACGTACGGCTGGCGATGCACGATGAGCATATGCGCGGCGCCTTTTCTACGGTTCCGGCAGGACGCTTCGGCCAGGGACGCGTGTCGGCAATACCGGTGAGCCGCGAGATGCTGGGCCGTGCTCACGCCTTTACTGGAAACGTACCGGTCGCGCCGACGCGCGCAAGCCTGTCTGCCAGCGGACGCGCGGCGAATCCTTCCACCATCCGCGGCGGAAGCTCGGGGCGATTCTTCGGCAGCGCGGGACACGCGGCAGCGGCGCCGCAATCGTTTGAGCGGCAGGCCGCGCAGGTACACGAGTCGATTCAGCGTGATGGCCGGTTCGGCGGGCAGAACACCTCGCGCACGACCAGCGGATACGGTGCACGCGAACCGATGAGTTCCGGCGCGAATCGTACCCCCGGCGGAGAACCTGGAGGCAGACCGAGCGCGCGCATATCGACCCCATCGGTTCCCAGCCGCGGTGGTGGAGCGGGAACGAGCCGCGAAAGCGCAGGCGTTGCCGGCAGCCGGAGCGCGAGCGGCGCCGGTTCCAGCAACTCCGGTTCTTCCGGCAACGGCGGGTGGCAACGCTTCGGCTCTTATCCTGGCGGCAGCCGGCCTGGCACAACCACGCAACAGCCGCGCTCTACGGCCCCCGCCCCCTCAACCCGCAGCCAGTCAAGCGGCGGATACGGCTATGGCCGCAGCGCATACGGAAATGGCGGATATAGCGGCTACGGCAGCCCTTACGGGCGCAGCGGGTATGGCAGCGGCGGGTATGGAGGGTATTCCCGGCCTCCGCTCAACATGAGTAAACCGATCGTTACCCCGAGGTCATATGGCTCTCCCGGGGCGAGGAGTTATCCGAGCGGCGGGTACCGCGGCGCACCCAGCGGCGGGAGCCATTCGGCACCCAGCGGCGGCGGCCATTCGCCCAGTGGAGGACATTCCTCCACCAGTGGGCATTCCCGCTAGTCCGCTGCAAATTCAGGGTTCCGTCCTTAACATTGGCTGTCCCGCAATCGAGAGCCGAACCTCACCTGGAGGCTCGTCTTAAATCCTCGAAGACCGGCCACTGGTCCCAGTTCCACGCGCTCTTGCAGACATTGACAGGTGTCTCCCGATAGCTTATAAGGCCAGCACCTGAAGGATCTGGTTTCTACTAAATAATTGAGGAAGAGCTATGCATACGAGGCGCGGAAACGACTCCCGTGGCTTAGGGCGCTCACTTCGCGCCGATGCACTCCTGGTGATGCTGCTGGTGATGTTCAGCCTCAACCAGTCGATGGCGCAATCCAATACCCGGCAGATCGTGGTTCCGCCTCAAACTTCCTCCGCACCGCGCCCGCTTACTAGTCCCCCCGCGACCGATAGTCTGGCGGCTTCGCCGGCGAAATGGGTGACGATGGCGGGAAGCGCCACTGCCATAGGCGCCAATGCCCGGGGAGCACTCTGGATCATAGGAAACACCCCCGTCGGGCGCGATCATAACGTTTACCACTGGACTGGGAGAAGCTGGCAGCCAGCCTCCGCCACCGGCGTGCGTGTTGCCGTCGATGCGGCGGGCAATGCCTGGGTAGTCCAGTCGAGCGGAGCCATCCTCCACCTCACGGGCACGGCTTCGGAACGAATTGCGGGCGAGGCTATGGATATCGCCGCCGGCGCAAACGGCGCCGTGTGGATAGTCGGGCTCGACCAGTCGATCTCACGCGGCGTGGCCGCGAGCGCGCCTGCGCCCAAAACGCCGGTAGCCAACCGCGGCCGCCCGACACCGGCTCCCGCTCCCGCCCAGCAGTATCGCTGGGAAAAAATCTCCGGCGCGGCGATCCGCATCGCGATTGATCCCGCGGGAAATCCGTGGGCGGTCACCTCCGCCGGCCAGGTCTACCACTACAGCGGAAACAACTGGACGATCTTTCCAGTATCGGCCCGGGACATAGCCGTAGGCGCAGACGGAGTTGTGTATGTCGTGAGCACTGCGGCGGCACAAGGCGGGTTCAAGGTTTTGCGTTCGCAGGGCGCGAGCTGGGTGGACGACGGCATTGCGGCTGAGAGCATCGCCGCGGGCGCTGCCGGCGTTGTTTATGCGGCGAACAGCGGGAACCTGCTGGCGGAACGAGTGCCAAACCGCCTGACTGCGGGCAGTCCGCCGGTCCTTCCTCCAGCGTCGGCTACGAACACATCAGGGCAACCCCGGCAGATCGAAACTCCAAATCACCCGATCGAAACGCACACCGGTGCGACGAATCAAGGGCCGCCGACGCAGCAGGCATCCGGAGGAACCGGCACGCAACCGCCGCACAATCAAATCCAGACTCCGGATCACCCGGTCGAAACCCATACGGTCAGACCGATCCAGCCGGGAGCGCCTGCTCCAAGTCCTTCCGGCCCGAGCCAGGGGACGCCCACCCAGCAGGCATCCGAAGCGACTCCCCAGACCGGGGGAACTGCTGGCGGGCAGCAAACCCACATCCAGACTCCTAATCATCCCCCGGAAACACACACCGCCCCGGCACCGCCCTCGAACACTTCCGGTCCGGTGCCGATTCCGCCGCAGGCCGTTACCGTCCAGGTCCCGCCATCCGGCGGCCCTCCGCCAGGGGCGGTGGTAGCTCCACCGGGCACCATCACCCTTCCCCAGGGCGCTATTACTCTGAACCAGCCCCCGCCGAGCTCGATGGGAATTCCACCGGGCGCGGTCGTCGCGCCGGGTGCGCCGCCGGGAAGCGGTACTTCGGTCACAGGAGGCACACTGGTAACTGGCGCCCCTCCGGGTGTCACACCGCCGGCCAGCCAACCCCTGACGGTTACGGGCCTGGGTTACACCCCCATCGCCCCTACTGCGGGTTCGGTGACACTCGTGCCCGGCGCGCAGTACGTGTACACGCCCGGCAAGCTGTTGTGCTCGGATCCCGAAGCGATGGGCATCTGCAAGACCGTGGATGCTGGATACGTTGGGGCTTACACCCTCAACACCAGCTGCAGCAACGGGTTTTACGACATGATCCACGGCGGAACCTGCTGGAAGTGTCCTGACGGTGACAGCAATGGGAGCTGGATACGCAGCGCCGATTCAGTGGACAGCGGTACGGCGTGCTGGCGTAACGCAACGAGTTCCGCCGTTTGGGACAAGTACGGAATGGCTTGGGATTGCAGCGGCAATCAATTCTGGGATTCACAGGACAACAATAAGAAGGTGAATGGTTCCTGCTGGCACTGCCCCGATAGCTATTCGACCCGATCGGCCGATCCCGTCTGGAGCGGCACAGCGTGTTACTCGCATCAGACAAGCCCAGCCAGCTTCCTCGCCTACAACGGGTGTCCAAAGGCCGACAAGACAAAAATGTATCCCAACGATCAGCGTCGTCCGGGAGAGCCGTTCCTCGACATCGCCTCTGGCATTTCGGTTGCGAATAATGCCGGCGGCGCTTGCTGGGCCTGTCCGGTGAGCGATGAGCAAGGAAACTATCTGTATACCGAGCGCAACGCCAACACCTTGATTGGCAAGCAGACCGGCAACGGAGGCTGCACGGTCGGTTTCAGATATACGCCGGGCAAGTTTGTTGAGCCGGGACTTTCCGGGTTGCCGGGTGTTAAGGATATCCTCGCCCAGGAACAGGTTTTTCAGCGTCCGAGTGCTCTCACCGCATACCTGTTCGCTATGGCCACGCAGCGGAAGCTTTCCGGGACGCAAGCTACTCAGTGGGTCGCCGGTCAATGGGCGGACATTGCCGCGCACCCGTATCAAAATGACAATGTGCGGGCGCTGATCTACCAGTACATGCTTGGTCATGCGCCGGCCTATATGTACGCTTCCGGTACGCCGAGCTCAGGCGCTGCAGAGAAGAAGCTGGTGGCCTCCTTCCAGGTGTACATCCAGGCGCGGCGGACCTATGTCGGGCAAGAAGCGCTGGACATGTATTACGCATGGAAGCAGAACGTGGGGGTCACGCGCTCGCTGCACGCGGAAAGTGAACTCCAAACCCTGTTTTATTACGGCACGGTGCCGCTGGATTTCTCAAGCATCGTGGCCGCGGTCATGGTGCCCACTGCCACAGGAGTTGGAGTATTGACCGCAGCCTGGGCAGGCGAGGCGTTTCAGGCTAACCTTGCGGCTACCCGCTTTGGCACCGTGGCGCGAGCGATGACGCTGTTTCGAGCCTTCTCTTCCTTTGATGCCTTCTCGGAGCTCCCGCTTCTGGCGCAGATTGACATTGTCAGCGGTCCTGTCGGCATCGCCTTCGCCGGAGCAACGATGGCGGCCATAGCTATCGTGCAGGTGGTACAAATCGCAACGGCTGAGCAGAACCTGAAGAGTGCCAGAGATACCGCCAAGAACACCACGGTTGACCTCTTCGCCTTGTACAACGGCACCGATGGAGCCGACCAGGTCGCAATGTACTGGGCAGACGCGACTGGCGTTACCACGGAACACGAGGACACGCAGGTGATAGCGGCGGCGCAGGGCGCCTATGCCGCGGCACAAAAATCGAACTACGCCTCGATAACTCAGCAGCAAGGGACCCAGGACGTCGGAAAGCTCCCGCCCAAGGCACATCCGCTGCCTCAGGATGCCGGGTCCCAGCCACCGCCAGCCCCCCCGCCGGCTCAGCAGGCGGCTACGTCGCAGATGTATGCGAATTTTATGAACGCTGCGGCGACCCTGCTGCAACAGCTCCGGCGCGTGAGTGATGGGCCCAGCGCGAAGGCGGGGCTGACGGGTATCCAGAATGCCATGACAACTTACAACCAGACCAAGGCGCGGCTGCCGGGCGCAAACCTGGGCAGCGATCAACAAAACGCAGCCAACTCGGCGCAGCAGCAGGTCAATGCGGAAATCACACGCATCAAAGGGATTCCGGCCGCAAATCAGGTGCTCGCGGATGCGTTAGGGAGTAAGTACCACGGAGCCGATTAGGCGTCACCGGGCGAGCTTAAGACTTAGCGCGCAGGGGCACGAAGAGGTGTTATGCCGGCTGGATTTCTCAGAATTGCACGCATTGCGCTGATCGTGGGTGCGACGGCACTGGCGCAGCAACCGCCGCCGGCGGCTGGCCAGCAACCGGCGGCAATACCTGCAAATGATCCGCAAGCGGTGGCAAAGTCCGGTTTGTTGCCGATTTACGGTGTTGAGCTTGGCGCCGACAAAAGCTGGATCGACGGGGACAAGTTCCCGAGCCAGTCCACGAGCTACCCCAACTCCGGGGTGAACGCTTCGTTCCAGCAAGTCTGGAACACGCTGAAGCCGGCCGGCTTCAACTTCCTGCGCGTGGGGTTTGATGTTTACGATTTGCCGGCTTCGGCGAACCGCGCCGCCAACGCTTGTAACTGGGCCAAGAGCAGCAACGTAAAAGTATTGCTGGTGCTGCGCGGCGCGAACAACCCAGGCGCGGCAGACTACGCGGGCAGCGCCGCGAACTTTGTGAAGACCCTGGCGGGTCTGCTGCGCCAGGATCAGTACAAGGCAATCTACGCGCAGATAGCAGCCTACGAGCTCGAACCCGGCCTGAATAATCCATCGCTGCTGAAGCGAGTGTCCGCCCAGGCGCAGGGTCCGGACTTGCTGCTGCAGGCTGCACAGCAGATTCGCGCCGCCGAAACCCAGGCGCTTCAGGGCAGCGGAATCGATGCGACGCCGCTGATCGCACGGGCCTCTTTCGACTACGAATTAATCTCCGTGAAGGCGATCGCGGGTACAACTCTGGCCAACGATGCCTACACCAGGGCTTATTCCTCGCTGGTGCAATGGCTCAAGCCGCTGGCAGCTTCGCCCAATATCGACCTGATCTCGGTGGACTGGTTCCCGGGAGCCATCAGCGCCGGAGGCGTGGATAAGCCGCCGGCATTGCTGCGCAGCCTGGCGGCCGATATCTCTGGTAAACAGATGCTGTTTACGACCGGCTTCTCGACCGCGTTTCATTCCCCGGACGAACAGAAGCAGTACTACACGATGACGTTCGCGAATCTCGGCGACCTGAAAGCCAGCACCGGCGCATCGTCGCCCTTTCTGGGCGTTATCTATCGTGGAGCTTTGAATGCGAAGAGTCCGGCGCCTCCCAACCCGGCAACGCAGAAAGCAATGGCAAAGTGGGACTGGCAGGCCAAGGCCGGCGAACTCGCGGCCATGTGGAGCGGCGGGGCCAACTCGCCCGACATGAGCTGGTGGGCGGAAACGGTAAGCGACAACATGGGCCTGCTGGACGCGCAAGCCGAGGCGCTGAATCCCGCTGCCCTCAAAGCAAAGCCGGCTCTGCAGGCGCTTACCCAGATTGCATCAACGGTAAGCAACGCCAGCGCAAGCGGTGCGATGGGCGCCGGCAATGCGCCCGGACAGAAAGGGCCCGGGAGCACGGGGCTGGGACAGACACTTCAAGCCAAGGCGGCGCAGGGGTTGTCAGGATTACTCGACAACGTCATGTCGCAGCTCGGAAACATGATGCAGTCCGGCATGAGTGGCGGAGGGTCGGGATTTGGCGGAGGAGGGGGCGGATTCGGTCAGACTGGCATGGGCCTGGGCACTCCGGCGTCGCCGTGTCCAGCGGCCCCAGCTTCTCCTGCTCCGGCCGCTCCCGGGCCACCTTCGCCGGCCCCTGCCGGCAATGTTGCGCAGGCGCCGGGGAGCGATCCGTGCGCGTCCAGTTTCGGAGCTAACCCGCCTCCGGGGCTTCCCGCTGGTGGAGCTCCGGGAGCCGCACCGGCTCCGCCAGCAAACCAGCCCGCACCGGCTGCGCTTCCCGCCGGCAGTATCACGCTTACGAAGCAGGACGTCAGCCTGCAGCCTGCGAGCCCCAAAGTCGGGCAGCCGGTACAAATCGTTGCCAAGCTGCATAACCAGAATTCATCGAGCGCCGTCGGCGTGACGATTCTTGCCAGCGGCGCGAAGAATGCCGTCCTGGCTGAGGCGGACAGCCTGCAACTTCCGGCAGGTTCGGTTTCTCCGGTAACCCTGCAGTGGACTCCCAAGGATGCCACTGCAACCACCATCGTCATCAAGGTAAGCGATGGAACGGGGGCGGAGATGGCGAGCGTCTCCCTCGATCCGGTCACCGTGGCTGCTGCGGCGCCGACTTCGGGAGCCGGTAAAACTCCGGGATCGAGCGCTCAGGGTGGAAGCGCTGGTGGCGCAACAGGCGCCGGCAACGCCGGCGGCGGGAGCGGCAGTACCCCCGGCAGCAGCGATAGCGGCGCGACGGCCTTGACGCCGCTTGGCTTTGCAAAGATCGGTGACCTCGAGCTGCCACCGAATCTGGTCGCCGGAGCGCCCGCATCGATTGTGGTCCCCATTTCGAATCCGCTTCTGGTGCCGCTCAACAACATCAAGGCCATCCTGATGCTGGACGGCAAGTCGGTGCAGACGCAAAGCGTTGCGACGCTCGTCCCGCAGCAAAGCCGGTCTATCGTCTTTTCCAACGTCGTGATCGCTCAGCCGGGCAACCATGAAGTGAAGATCGGAGTGCAACTGCAGCGCGGGGATGCTAAGCCGCAGATGGGCGCCGTCAGCCAGAACATCGTCGTCCAGCCGGCCGGAGCCGTGGCCGTGGTCAAAAAGCCGGGTGGTGTGCCGGTCAGGACCGGAGGAACATCTCCGAACCTGCGCACGCTTGTGCCCGCGTCGTCGCCTGCGGGCAGCGCCACTGCTTCGGCGCCTGCCGCTCCCACGGCGGGATCCGCAAGCGGAACGGCTGCGGCGCATGGCGAGCTGGTGGTGCGCGCCAGCGACCTCAGTTACAGCCCCATGCCGGCCAGGCCGGGGCAGCCAGTGGCATTTCGAGTGGTGGTGCGGAACACGGGCGACGCCGCGGTGCAAGGGGCGGCGCTGGTTTTGAGCTTGTATGCCGACGGAAGACTTGTCGCATCGCAATCCCCCATTCAATTCTCCGTGGCGGCCAAAGGTTCCTATCAGGCGAGCTGGCAGGCATCGATGCCGGGCGGCCAGCAGGTGCAATTGGTGGCGTCCGCAAGCGTCGGCAATCAGAGTTCTGCGTCGGGCCAGGCTTCGATCACATTAAAGTCAGCCGCTCCGGTTACACATAAGCCGGGATCTTCTACACATCCGTAATAAGGTTTACGGGGGACGATTGGCCGCAATTCTGGTTGGTGCTTTCATCCGCATGCGCCGGACAGCAGCGTGGCGTCTGGCAGTCGCTTCTATCCTTGCTTTTCTTGTTCTCGGGGCATCGGAGCGTGCCTGGAGTCAGATAGTCACCCCCGGCAATGTTTTTCCCCTGGGCTGCGCCCCCGGGGGAAATCCCGCGCCCAGGCTATCCGGTGTCGCTCCCGGTACCGTCGCCGCAGGCGCGCGCCAGCAGCGACTCACGATCGTGGGAACCAATTTTCGCGCCGGCGCGAAGGTCATCATTACGGTCCCCAACACCGATCCCCCGCAATTCGCTCCCGACGTAACCGTAAGTGCGACGGTGGTCAATGGCGGCCTGATGTTTGCCTACATTGACGTCAACCGGCTGAGTTCGGGTACGCGAATCGTTGACGTAGCCAATGCCGACTGCTCGAATACAGATCCCGCCCTGTCGGGCTTCAACTTTTTCCCATTTACATTGTCGTCGCAGCAGATATTCATCACCGGCGGCGCGGGTAACTCCCTGGCGGGACCGGTGCAGGTGGACAACCTGATCGTCACCTATCCGCGCGACGGCACGGTAGTGAACCAGGGCGATGACCTCTACGGCGAAGCCGTGCTGGCTGGCGCAGGCACCGGGCTGGTGACGGGCACATGGCTGTGGGACGGAAACGTAAACGAGCAGTTCACGGCCCACCTCTCAGGAGGTGAGCGCACGGTCTTGCGTACTTCGATCCCCCTGCCCACGTTCTACCTGGGAAGGCACACGCTGGAGCTGCAGATCACTTCTCCGCAGAGCATGGTGTCGCGCCTTGTGCGCGTCATCGTAGACTCCGGTGATTTCAAGCTGCTTCGCCTGCTCCTGCCGCGCTCCGGAGAGGGCTTCGGCGACGTCACCCCCCCAACCCTGCACTGGACGGCCGTTCCCGGCGTTTCCAGGTATGAGGTTGGCTTCTCCACGCAGCCCCACTTCGATTCCATCGGCGATTGGTACGAAGCTTCGGACAACCGTTGGCAGGTCCCGGCAAAGATCTGGAGCCGCCTGCCGGAAGGCGAGCTGTACTGGACGGTGCGGCCGGTGGAGATCTCGGGCCAGATACGCCGGCCCGCGCCCATGCGCTCTATCTGGCATATGTCACCGGGCGTGCTGGAAGCAGCCAGCGCTCAGCCGGGCATCAGCCCTGGCGGCTCGGTCCTGCTGCAGTGGCACGGTCTTCGCGCGCACGTGTTCTACCGCGTAACCATCACGCGCGATGCAGAAGGCGCCGACGTGGTGCGGCGCTATCTCACGGCCTCGGCACAGGCAGACTTGTACGCCCTGCGGAATCTGCTGCAGCCTAACCAGACCTTCTACTGGCAGGTGCAGGCCCTCTCTCCCACCGGTCAGCTCATCAGGAGCGGTCCGCGGCAGAGCTTTGTCGTTCCCGCGGGAGCACACGCCAGACTTAATCGCCCATCACTGCGGGAAGCATCCCTGCGCGCGCCGGCCATTTCCGCCGATCTGGCGGCGAGCATCGCCAGGCACTCCCCGGCATCAGGAGAGAGCGTCGCTTCCGATCAGCCGCCCATCGACGTTGTTTTCAGCCAGGCGGTCGACGCCAGCAAGCTGGCCCTGTCCGTGGACAGCACCGACGTGACCGCCGTG
>Ga0335081_10015792_pt1 | contig 12219 bp, 13 predicted proteins | sample Lox_Sample_35_FD_206713 | JGI IMG/M metagenome (GOLD analysis project Ga0335081, IMG submission 206713) | Soil microbial communities from Loxahatchee National Wildlife Refuge, Florida, United States - Lox_Sample_3.5 | ecosystem: Environmental > Terrestrial > Soil > Wetlands | place: USA... | reverse complement strand
GATATAATGAATTGTTCTTGGGAATCATACGGTCGTGGAGGATTCCGGGAGATGGGTCGTCGTGACCGAGGCTGATGAGCAAGGTCCGGATTCGGAGGGAGGATTTCCGAAAGCGGACGTGATTCACCGTTTTATCGCGAAGTTCATCGATTTCTTGATTGTCGCGGCCATGGCCCGGCTGATCCCGCCGGTCGGTTTCTTCGCCGGAATGACCTATCTCCTGATCGCGGATGGCTTATTTCACGGACAGAGCGTCGGAAAACGGCTGATCGGTCTACAGGTCCTTCAGTTCGATAGCGGGGCGGCGGTTTCTTTCCGGGAGTCCATTCTGCGCAATACTCCCTTTACGACGGCTTACCTCTGTCTGATCATACCGTACATCGGCTGGCTGCTGGCCTGCGGAATTGTCGTGATCGAGGCGCTTCTGGTGATCGGCAATCTGCATGGACAGCGCGCGGGAGACGAGATCGCCAAAACCCAGGTCATCGATCAGCGTCCGCCGCGCGCGGGGGATGCCCCCGGGGCGGCCCGCGGTCCCGGCGCCGAGGAGATCTTCAACCGTGGAAGCAAGGAGGAATCTTAATTTTTGAGAGGAGGCCTGTGTGGGCGCTGTAGACAATATTCTGGGGTGGTTTTCGAACGACCTGGCGATTGATCTGGGTACGGCCAATACCCTCGTTTATCTCAAAGGGAAAGGGATCGTCATCAACGAGCCCTCCGTGGTCGCGATCGACCGGAAGACCAGCAAGGTCCTGGCCGTCGGGGCCGAGGCGAAGAAGATGCTCGGTCGGACGCCCGGAAACATCGTCGCGATCCGGCCCATGAAAGACGGCGTGATCGCCGATTTCGAAATCGCGGAAAAAATGCTCAGCCATTTTATCACCAAAACGCACAACCGCAGCACGTTCGTCCGCCCCCGAATCGTGATCGGCGTTCCCTCGCGGATCACGCAGGTGGAGAAACGCGCCGTCCGGGACTCGGCGCAGCTGGCCGGCGCCCGCGAGGTTTATCTCATCGAACAACCCGTCGCGGCCGCCATCGGAGCCGGGCTGCCGATCGCCGAACCTTCCGGAAACATGGTGGTGGACATCGGCGGCGGGACGACCGACGTGGCCGTCATTTCCCTGGCCGGGATCGTGTACAGCGAGTCGGTCAAGGTGGCCGGGGACAAGATGGACGAGGCGATCATGAATTACATCAAACGGAAATACAATCTGCTCATCGGCGAGCCGATGGCGGAACAGATCAAGTTTGAAATCGGATCGGCCTTCCCGCTGGAGGAACGAAAGACCATCACGATCAAGGGACGGGATCTCATCTCCGGCATTCCCAAAACGCTGGTCATGGACGACAGCGAAATCCGCGAGGCGTTGTCCGAACCGATCAGCGCCATCGTGAACGCCATCAAAGTGGCCCTGGAAAACACGCCGCCCGAACTGGCGGGGGACATCATCGACCGGGGGATCGTGTTGACCGGCGGAGGATCGCTGCTCCGCGGCATGGACATCCGGCTCCGGGAAGAGACCAACCTTCCGGTCATCACGGTCGAGAATCCGCTCACGACGGTCGTGTTGGGAACGGGCAAGGTGCTGGATGAACTCGATCTGCTTAAAAAAGTGACCATCATGTCGCAATAAATCCAGGAACGTCCCGCCGGATCAAGACGACGACTCTTCCAAAGGATGCGGTTCATGAGAACATGCTTCGGCAGATTATAAATTACAAACGGTTCATCATCCTCCTTCTGACGGTTCTTTTCGTCGCGGTGCTCCTTTTTCCGGAGTTGCAGAAACGCCCCGTTTACTTCCTGGGCCGTCCCGTGGTCTTCCTCGTTTCGGGGTTGCAAAAAGGCCTGGCCCGGACGAGCGACGGCTTCGCGAATGTCTGGAGGGGATATATCAACTTGATCTCCGTTCAACGGGAAAACGGGGTTCTAAAACAAGACCTGGCCAGGCTGCAAAGCGAAAACCTCCGGCTCCAAGAGGCCGCTCAGGCCGATGAACGGCTCCGGCTGCTCCTCGACTTTAAAAAGGCGAATGCCTATTCGATGGTGCCGGCTTCGGTCATCGGGCGCGATCCGTCGAACTGGTATCGAACCCTGACGATCGATAAAGGAACCCGGGACGGCGTTGCGATCGATATGGGCGTCATCAACCCCGCCGGGGTGGTGGGCCGGGTCATTAAAACCGACCCGACCCTCTCGCAGGTCCTGCTCGTGACCGATCGCAACAGCGCCGTGGCCGCGCTGATCCAGCGCACCCGGGATGAGGGGTTGGTCCAGGGAACGGAACGAGGACTCGCCCGGATCAAATATCTTTCCCTGCTGGCGGACCTGAAGGAAGGCGATCTCGTTTTGACTTCCGGCCTTACGGGCAACTTTCCCAAAGGGCTCCCGATCGGCACCCTGGGGCGCGTGACCAAAAAGGACCTGGACCTTTTTCAGCAGGCCGAGGTGGTTCCCAGCGTGGACTTTTCAAAATTGGAAGAGGTCCTGGTCATCACCTCCATCATGGAGGACCGGAGCCCGCCGGCCGGCCGGTCGAGTTCGCCGGCGGCGGGTCCGCAAAATAAAAAATGAACCGTTGGATTTACGCCGTCCTTGTCTTGTTGTTGCTTCCGATTCAAACGACCTGGCTTCAGGCCGTCGGCCTGCACGCCGTCAAACCGGACCTGGCCTTGCTTCTGATCTATTTCACGGGTTTTTACGCCGGGGAGATGAAGGGGTTCATGATCGGATGGTTGATGGGGGCGCTGATGGATCTTTTTTCGGGGGGGCCTTTCGGTCTCCAAATCGCCACCAAGGCGACGGTCGGTTTGTTGTCCGGCCTGCTGGGCCGATTTTTTCTGAATGCGACGGGCGCACTGACCATGGGATTGGTCCTTTTGTTGTCTTTGCTGTCCGGCCTATTCGGCTATTTTTTCCATGAACTCGTGTTGGGGGAGATCCCCTTCGCGGAGGCCTTTCGTTGGACCCTCCTCCCCGAGGCGCTGTACAACAGCCTGGTCGGGGGTTTGGTGTTCTGGGTCGTCGTCCGGCGGCTGAACATCCGCCGGCCCTGGTTGGAAGGAAGCCCGTTTCCTTCCAAGGCGGAGTGAGTCTTCGGCATGGATCTCGATACGTCTTCCGATAATCCCAAGGAACTTCAGAACCGACTCGGTTATCTGATGATCGGGATCGTCGCGATCTTTATGGCCCTGCTCATGCGGGCCTGGTACCTCCAGGTCACCAAGGCCAGTTTCTACAAGGAACAGTCCGAGAACAACCGCGTCCGGGTGGTGTACATCCAGCCTCCCCGCGGTTTGATTTTCGACCGTCACGGCCATCTGCTGGCCAACAACGTGCCGAGTTTCAACCTCTACCTGGTGTTGGAGGATATTTCGAATAAAAAAGGCGTGCTGGATCAGTTGGCCCGTTTCCTTCAGATGGACCGCGGCGAGCTGGACCGCAAGATCAGCTCGCACAAGAACAACGTCCCCTACATGCCGATGAAAATCAAGGAGGGCCTGTCGTTAAAAGAAGTGGCGCTGATCGAATCGCACCGGCTGGACCTGGCCGGAACGATCATCGCGCCCGAACCCCAACGGAACTATTTGTACGGACCCTTGGCGGCCCATGTGCTGGGCTACGTGGGGGAGATCTCGCCGGCGCAGCTCCAGGACCCCGAAAACGAGGATGTGCTTCCCGGCACCTCCGTGGGCCAAAGCGGGATTGAAAAGACCTACGACACCCACATTCGAGGAGTGGTCGGACAAAGAATCATTGAAGTGGACGCCGTCGGTCACGAAATGAAGGTCCTTCGCGTTCAGGACCCTGCGTCCGGCAACGACCTGTACTTGACCATTGATCTGAATCTTCAAAAAGTGGCCGAGGACGCTCTGGGAAAAGAGGCCGGAACCATCGTCGCGATCAACCCCCGCAACGGCGAGGTATTGGCCATGGTCAGCCATCCCGCGTTCGATCCCAACCAGCTGTCGCAAAGCCTGTCGACCGCCGACTGGGAGGCGCTCTCTTCCGATCCGGGCCACCCTCTGACCAACCGGGCCATCCAGGGCCAGTATCCCCCGGGCTCCACCTTCAAGCTGGTCGTCTCGTCCGCGGCCTTGGAAACGAAAGAGGTCTCGCCGGAAGAGCAGATCCTTTGCACGGGCGGAATGCTGTTCGGCCGACGGGTCTACAAAGACTGGAAACGAGGCGGCCACGGCGAGATGGATCTGCATTCCGCCATCGTCCAGTCCTGCGATGTTTATTTTTACGAGATGGGGCGACGGGTTGGGATCGACCGCCTGGCCGACTACGCCTTCCGCTATGGACTGGGACAGCCCACCGGCATCGAGTTGACCTCGGAAAAATCGGGCGTCATCCCCACGTCTCAATGGAAACTCCGTACCAAGGGGGAACCCTGGTTTCCGGGAGAGACCCTTTCGGCCGCCATCGGGCAGGGCTTCGTCACGGTGACGCCGCTTCAACTGGCGGACCTCATCGCGACCGTGGCCATGTCGGGCGTCCGATACCAGCCCCATTTGATCAAAGCCATCCGGGACCGGGCCACCGGGCGGCTGTTCGAATTTCCACCGGTGCAACTCGGGAAGGTGGAGTTGGCTCAAGGAACTTTCGACGCGATCCGCCAGGCGTTAAGCGGCGTGGTCTCGGAACCGCACGGCACCGGGGCCTCCGCCCGATCGACGATCACATCGATCGGCGGGAAAACCGGAACCGCCCAGGTCGTGGAAGAAAAACTGGGGGTTCAAACGTCCTCCCTCCCCAAGGAACTTCAAGACCACGCCTGGTTCATCGCCTTTGCGCCGGTGGAGGATCCCCAGATCGCGGTGGCGGTCTTAATCGAACACGGCGGCCACGGCGGGGAAACGGCCGCGCCGCCCGCCAAGCGGGTGATTGAGGAGTACCTGAAAAATGATCGACCGGAGATTCATCAACAGCTTTGACGCGTGGTTCGTCGTCGTCGTACTCCTGATCCTGGGCCTGGGGGTCCTTTCGATCTACACCGTCACCTACACCGTCGCGCCCAAAAGCCACGGATCCATATATACCAAACAGGTGATCTGGATCCTGATCGGCCTGGCGGTCTTTTTCATCGCGGCCTCGATCGACTACCACGAGATCGCGCGATTTGGCACCTTCTTCTACGCGGCCGGGGTCGTATTGTTGATCCTGGTGCTTCTGATCGGACGAACCGGCATGGGAGCCCGCCGTTGGATCGCGTTGGGCGCTTTCGATCTGCAGCCTTCGGAATGGATTAAACTGATCGTCATCCTGGTTCTGGCGAGATACTTCGCCGCCCGATCCCATCCCCGGGGCCTGAGCCTCCGGGAGTTGCTGGTGCCGGTCTTATGGGTGGGCGGGCCGCTGCTCCTGGTGCTGAAACAGCCCGATCTGGGGACCGCCCTCGTCCTCCTCTTTATTCCGACGGTGATGGTCGCCCTGGTCGGGCTGCGTTCGAAAACGGCGGGCTTCTCGATCCTCCTTTCGCTCATGGCCTTTCCGTTTATCTGGGAGATTTTCTGGGTCGTCCTCAAGCCGTATCAGCGCAATCGGCTCATCGCCTTCATCAACCCGGCCGTGGATCCGACGGGTCGCGGCTATCATGCTCTTCAGTCAAAAATCGCCATCGGATCCGGGGGCTTCTTCGGCAAAGGGCTGTTCGGCGGGACGCAAAGCCAGCTGAAATTTTTGCCGGAGGGTCACACCGATTTTGTGTTTTCGGTCTTCGCCGAAGAGTGGGGTTTTGTGGGCGTGTTCGTGTTGTTGACGTTGTACTTCCTCTTGATCTGGTGGGGGATCGACGTCGCCTACAAGGCCAAAGACCACTTGGGTGTTTTTTTGGCGGTGGGCGTGGTCTCGATGCTGGTGTTTTACCTGGCCGTGAATGTCGGCATGACCCTGGGCGTGGCGCCGGTCGTGGGCGTCCCTCTTCCGCTGATGAGCTACGGGGGGAATTCCATCCTGACGACCATGGCCGGGCTGGGACTGTTATTGAATATCAAAATGCGCCGCTTTATGCTATTTTATTGAAACAGGTGAATCTCCCCGCTCGGAGGGCGCCGACCCAGCGAGCCAAGCGAGCGAGAGGGGGAAGCTCCGGTGGCCAAGCCGCCGGAGGGGGCGACGCGAGCCCCTCTAAATAAAGGAATAAACCATGGCAAACGAAATCGTCATCAACGCGGCCCGGGAAGAGACCCGCGTGGCCGTTCTGGAAAACCGCGTGGTCACGGAACTCTACATCGACCGTCGAAAAGACCAGGGGATCGTCGGAAACGTCTACAAGGGCCGCGTGGTCAAGGTCCTGCCCGGGATGCAGGCCGCTTTTGTGGACATCGGTCAGGAACGGGCGGCCTTTCTCTATGTCGACGACATCACGTTCAATGCGGACGACTATTCCCGTTTCCTCGAGGAGGCCGAAGAAGAAAAAACCGAGACAAAAATAGAGCCGCCGGCGGAACCCTCCGACGAGGTTCAAGCCGCCGATCCCGCCGCGATGGAGCCCCCGTCGCCCTCGGGCGGTCTCGGCGAGGGAGGCGAGGGACCGCCGGTCGACCTGGAAAGCCCCGAACGCGGATCCCAGGAAACCGAGTCCCGCGAACCCGCCCGCCCGAGGCCGCGCCGCTCCGGAAGCAAGTCCATCGAGGATTTGCTGCAGGAAGGGCAGGAGGTCATGGTCCAGGTGACGAAGGAGCCGATGGGGACCAAGGGGCCCCGCGTGACGATGTACGTTTCCCTGCCGGGGCGCTACCTCGTCTTCATGCCCAACGTGAACCACGTGGGCGTTTCGCGACGCATCGGCCGGGACGAGGAACGCGGGAGACTCAAGGACCTGATCTACCGGCTGCGGAAACCCGGAACCGGCTACATCGTCCGCACGGTCACCGAGGGAATGACGGAGGAGGAAGTCCGCGCCGACATGGCCTTTCTGGATCTGGTCTGGAAGAACCTCCTGAAGAAAAAGGAAGCGCTGTCCGCCCCGGCCATGCTCCACAACGACCTCGACCTGGTTTTTCGGACGATCCGGGACCTCTTCACCCACAAGGTGGACCGGCTGATCGTGGACGCCAAACCGGAATACGACCGGATCAAGGAATTCGTCAACACCTTCATGCCCGTGTTGAGTTCGCGCGTCGAACTGTACGATCATGAAGAACCCCTGTTCGACAACCTGGAGATCGAGCTTGAAATTTCCAAGGCGCTCGGTCGAAAAGTGTGGCTCAAATCCGGCGGGTACATCGTGATCGATCATACCGAGGCCCTCACGGTGATCGACGTCAACACCGGACGCTTCGTGGGCAAACGGCATTTGGAGGACACCATCTTAAAAACCAATCTGGAGGCGGTGAAGGAGATCGCCTACCAGTTGCGGCTCCGGAACATCGGCGGGATCATCGTCATCGATTTCATCGACATGGAGCGGGAACGGAACCGGGACAAGGTCTACAACACGCTTCAGGAAGCCCTGAGCAAAGACCGGGCGAAGAGCCGCATTCTCCGGATCTCCGAGCTCGGGCTGGTCGAGATGTCGCGCGAGCGCGTGCGGGAGGATTTGTTGCGCATCATGTGCGAGCCCTGCGGCTATTGCGAGGGACGCGGCTACACCAAGTCGCCCGTGACGGTCTGCCATGAACTGTTCCGCGAGATTCGGAAGATCGGCGTCTCGCCCAAGAGCAAAAAGATCATCATCGGGGTCCACCCGGACGTGGCCAACCTTCTCTACGACGAGGAACGGCAGAGCATCGAGGAGTTGGAGCTGGAGTTTCACAAAAAGGTGATCATCAAGGCCGACGCCAATTTGCACATCGAACAGTACGACATCACGACATTATAACGTTGTAGTTTCCATGGCCTCGACACTGCTCATTTGGGTTCATCTCATGGCCGCCATCACCTGGATCGGCGGCATGGTCTTTTACCGTCTGGTACTGAAGCCGACGCTCGCGCGCGCCGCCTCGCCGTCCAAAAGTCCGGACCTGCTCGTCGGGATTCTAAGCCGCATTGAAACGCGTTACAAAACGATCCGGTGGCTCAGCCTCGCGATGCTCCTCGGCACGGGGATCGTCCTCCTGCTCCATGAAGGCGGCTCCGCAAGACTCGAATCCACCTGGGGCGCGTGGCTCATGCTCAAATTGTTTTTCGTACTGCTCGTCATCGGCCTCACGGCCATTCTCGACGTCGGGATGGCGCCCGTTCCCTCCCAGCCCGCCGGACCTCAAATCGAAGCGCCCGTCCGCTCCGCGGCCTTCATCGCCGATACGATTCTCGCGCTAGGCCTCGTCATCGTCTTCATCGCGGCCTATCTGGTGCAATCGTAGGAATCAACCGGATTAATGGCTACCATTGGTTACTCCTTACCGCCGCGTTGGACAAATGCTTGATGAAAGTTTGCAGGCCAGGTTAGAGAAGGATGGGTTCTGGAATATCCTTAATACGTCTTTCGTTCAAAGAAAGTGTTTTGGGTTTTAAACGAATTTTCGGAGCAGGCAACTGATCCCACGTGCGGCCGTCTAAAATGCGACCGTACGTTTTTTTCCTAACTCCTCCCCATTGCTTAAAGAAGAACGGCACGTCACGGACAACGCAGCGATCACGAATCTGCCTTACCCAGTCAATTTTCATGTCCCGGCAACCCGGTCCTGATTCCCCGCCGACGATTACCCAGTCGATGCCCGTCAGAGGTAAATTGGGAACCGGTTCAAGAAGAGGCTCGACCGATAGAAACCGTACGGCTGCCGGAACTTTTCGTAAATCAGCAATTCGCGCCGTGTACTTTCTTGATTCGACGCTTACTCCCATCCAAACATTTTGAGGCCACGGGAGACGTGTGGCCAGCTCGGCAAGTCGCTGAGACCGCTTTGTGAGAATCTGAAAAGTGTGCCAATGGGCGGCGACCATCGTATCGAAGACCTGCATAATAAATGCGTCGGGAACATCTTCGTGAAAGAGATCGCTCATCGAGTTCACAAAAATGATTCGAGGTTGCCGCCACCGCAGTGGCAGATCAACAAGATCATGGTGCAGAGTCACATCGAATCCATTTCTATATCGGCCCTGGCCCATCGCAGCCAACCGGTTCGCCAGACGTTCGGCATAACAATTCTTACACCCCGGACTGATCTTTGAACAGCCCGTTACAGGATTCCAGGTCGCCTCGGTCCATTCAATGTGTGAAAGCTGTGCCATTCGTCAAATCTCCCGATAAGTTTATGCAGCCGAATAAATTTCATCTCATAAAAGTTATTATCGAGTCATCAGGGTAAGTCTTGCCTTTACGCTTTTTACCGTCAGTCTTAATGGGTTCAACCTGTATTTGTTTGTTAGTTTCAAGTTGTTTCAAAGCGGCTGTTTTATGTTTCCCGATAAATGCGGTTTGATCTTCCACAAATCGTGTGATATCGTCGCCGGTCGTCCTTTGACCCTCGAACCTTTGAACTAAGATTCTTTCTAGCGTTGGTGTAGGCTCATTTTCTAAAAGAACAAGCTGGTTAGGATCAGTTTTATCTGAAAAGTGGAATTCTCCTTCGGGACTAACTTTCCACATAGCGTCCTTCATCTTTAAATGACCCAATTCATTGTTTGAGGCAAAGAAAAGGTAATATTGTATCCGATCGTGGATATCACGCATCTCAAAGTACCTAACAAACTTCGCTACCGTCTGGAGTTGTTTTTGGTATAGTACCCTTAGGTTAGCCACTCGGTCGCCGGGACCATTGGCAATCGTCAATGCTTCCTGTGTTCCGAAGACTTCAACAATGTGTTGACCAATCTCAGGATTCGGGTGCTCAAGCCAACGGTTTATCGCATCCACCATGAAAGTGATAAATGCCTCGCAACTTGGCTGCTTGAGAAATTGAGAGATCAAACCAAAAGGAATTCCGGAAAATCCAAAGGGATCAATAAAAGCAAAAGTTGGTGCAAGCTGTTTCCTTTTAGCCTTGAGTTGAGATAATACAGGTATAAACTTTTCATCAAAGCGCCCAATTTCAGGATGTACCTTGAAATGAGACGGCAATTGCATGGTTGAGAGTTCACTTTTTAGATGTTCAATACGGTCTGCGCGCTCGTCTATAAACCAGAAAAGAAGCTCACCCTTTAATGTCCGACGGTGGTTTTTGGCTACTTCCAAGGCAATGATAGGTGACCCTGGTTCACCGCCCTTATACCGGCCAGGGCCACAGAATCCGTCAACGTATAGTATCCGGTCTCTGTAGCTATTCAAAATAGGGAACCAAGCGCCTAAGTATCTACGGAGTATCTCGTGTTTTGCACGACCGTGAGGATCTAATTCCCAGATTGTTTCTTTTGGAACAGCCATAACTTTTTTATCAAAGTCATCTTAGATTCGGCGCTTCAGGAAATTTTCCTGATCGCTTCTGAGCAAATCGGGTCGTATATCTAACCATCCAAACCGTTCGAAGAACCAGTTTACTACCTCCAGAGATATTTCTGCACTGTTAGCGACCAATTCATTGCTTGGTCCAACCCAAGATCTTCCCAATTTATTCTCACTCGTAGCATAGTAACCGTGCCAAAAACGCTGTGCATCCATCGTAAGCACAAAGCCTCTAATGCCTTTCAACTCGATCGTGATCGTAATCGTGCCATGATAGATGGACTTTTGTGATAATCGAGCTGCAAATTCAAAAATTTCAGTGACCGTGTATATAAAATTAATAATGGAAATGAATCCAGGTACCTTTGACCAATCTATATCTTTCATTCTCCCCAGATGCTTTTTGGTGTCGGCCTCAAGTTTATTTCTCCATTCCTGTTCTGAAGCTTCTCTTACTGTAAAGAGATGTATAAACTGACCGCTTTGGTAAAGACGCCAATATTCTTTGTGACCCCAAAAATCTGACCAAGATGCCACCCAGTTCAAGCCTTGATCGCGCTCGATTTGCCTATTACTCAAGTGCGGATAGTCCCAGCCTCTTAGGCTTACCTTGGCCTTTTCGATTTGTTCAAAGCACTCTTTTAATGAAGGAATCAATTCCGGCTCGTATTTTTCAGGACGCAAATTAACTCGCCAATGAGGAGCATGAAGAATTTGATCCCGCAATGAAATTGTCATGGGATTTATAAACCTTCTAGTTCTCTGTCGAATTGCTCAGAAAAAGATGGAGAAGATACAAGACCTACTCGTCTCGACACTTCAAGAATACGTCGAGCCCGCTTTTCAGCCGCGAGTTCGAGCAAATCGTGCATCTGTGTTGCATTGGTGATTTTTGTTGTTCTCGCCATGCCAGGCGGCCGAACATAGACTGTTCCCTCGTATAGGTCTTCATCATCTGGTCCATTCTTCTTACAGACTAAAGGCGTGTCTTCAATCTCCCTTATTTGGATCACAAGAAAAATCTTCCCATTCCGGTACCGTACGGTCACAATGTCTAAATCAACGTGTGGGGACACATAGGCATTCGTTTTGCCGATGATATCATCTACGTCGTAAGTTAAAAGATGGTCAGGCGCAATACCTGTGAGGTCCCAAGTTTCGCTACGTTCGGAAGCGCCAATAACAATGATCCCTCCATCACGAAGATTTCCCATTCCCAATACAGTCTTGATAATCTTCCATTGCAGTACTTGCCAAGCTGCCGACTCCTTAAAGTCTACACCTTGTAATTCCTGACAACGATCAAGAGCAGAGAGTGCTCTCTCGTGTAGACTCTTGTGACCTGGCATCTCAGATGTTGGAATTGCTCCCATAGGCCCTATTCCAAAAGATAAGCGTTAGATTAGTTCTTAATTTAGGTTTAAATATAAAATGGTATCGGACAGCATTGTTTATATCAAGAGCCACTTATCCTCCGTAAAGTTGCGACTACCTTACCCAAGATACTTAAATCTACCTGTTTGGTAATTTTTATCGGTGACATCTTGTCGTTTTCAGGTTGTAAGAGGATCATTTTATTTTTGTGGTAAAATCTTTTTACCGTGGCTTCATCGCCGAGCAAAGCAACTACAATGTCCCCATTCTCTGCAGCGGACTGTTGGTGTGCAATCACGATATTGCCGTCATAAATGCCGGCCTTTATCATGCTATCGCCTTTGACATGAAGGGCAAACAGTTTTGTCGGACGATTAACAAGAGAACGGTCTATGGAAATCATCCCTTCAATGTTTTCTTCCGCCAGAATGGGTGACCCTGCGGCTACGCGACCGATCAATGGAACGAGGACGGTGGGAGGTGCCACGGGTTCCTTCTTGGCAACACCAAC
>Ga0335081_10015790_pt1 | contig 12219 bp, 12 predicted proteins | sample Lox_Sample_35_FD_206713 | JGI IMG/M metagenome (GOLD analysis project Ga0335081, IMG submission 206713) | Soil microbial communities from Loxahatchee National Wildlife Refuge, Florida, United States - Lox_Sample_3.5 | ecosystem: Environmental > Terrestrial > Soil > Wetlands | place: USA... | reverse complement strand
TCGACGACTGTCGCGAGTTCCTGTCGTTCGGCTGGGCCATCGCCGCCAAAGAGCTGTTGTCATCGGTCGTCAATCGCGTTTTCCCGCTGCTGGTCGGCTTCTATCACGGTGCCGAAGCACTGGGATATCTGAATTTCGCCGCCAAGCTGGTCGATCCCGTGGCCGGCATACTCGGCGCCAGCGTCTATCGTCTGGGCTTGCCCATGTTCGCTGCGCTGCAAGGAGAGAAGCCCGCTCTGCAACGGGCCTTTCGCTTGGCGTCCGGCTTCACCTTCGCTTTCGTCGCCCCGGTGCTCGTCGGCTTGGCTGCCGTCGCCGAGGACGCCGTTCCTCTGTTTTTCGGGGAGCAATGGCGACCGGCGATCACGATCGTGCAGATCTTGGCGCTCTACAACGCCGTCTTGTTCGGCCGCGCTTTCGTGGCTCCTTGCATAACGGCGCTCGGTGCGCCGCGGCGAAACCTGCTGACCGCAGGGGTTGCGGCTTGCGCCGTTGTCGTCGGGGCGTTTGCGACGCAGCATGCCGGCATTACCGTGGTTGCGTTGGTTTGGGCCGCGCGCGTCGCTCTTAGCACGCCGATCAGCGTCTATCAGCTCTCGTCGCTGGCGGAGCTGACGCCGTCCCAGCAATTCGCGCCTTTGTTGGCGTCGTCGCTCGCCTGCGCCGGCATGTTCGTCGCAGTTCAAATCGCGCGTCACGTCGTCGCCAATCTCGGCCCGGCCGCATTGGCGGTGACCATTCCCACCGGCGTCGCAGCCTATTTGCTGCTGATCCTGTTGTTCGACCCCTCGCTGCTCAAGCGAGCGCTGGCGCTTCTGAAGTCCGGGGCGATGCCCGCGAGCGAGCCGCATGCCATCTGACGAGCTCGCGGTCGCCTACTTGCACCGGCTCCATCGCCGGATCACCTGGACTCGATTCGGCAGGTCAGGCAATAGCCGGCTGAAGCGTATCGCCAAGCGCAGCGTGGCGCCCATCTACTGGTACGTGAAGCCCGTCGTCGAGGCGGGCGCCGAGGTAAAGGCCCGCTACCGCGCCGTCAAATCGGCCTATGGCGTCGGCATGATCGACCAGCTGGTGGGTTGCGTTGCCTTTACCGCATCCTTCAGGGCCTGCCCGAGCTCCTATTTCGACTATCGGCTCTTCCTCAAGGAACGTTGGCCGCTGCGGGGCGACTATCTCTACTACGACGAGCTATGGTTGCTGCTTGCATGGCTTAACAGCGAGCTCGGTCCGCGCGACGCCGCTGATCTCAGCGATAAGCGCAAATTCTATGCGCGAGCATCGAGGGTCGGACTGCCAGTCATCCCCGTTCTCGCCGAGTTCGATGCCGGCGTGATCCTGCACAACCGTCCTCCCCGCGAACTGCCGGCTGCGGATCTCTTTTCGAAGCCCGCCGACCGGTGGCACGGGGAAGGCGCCCGTGTTTGGCTGAGACAAGCGGACGGTTCCTATTCCGGCGATCCCGGATCACGTCATACCGCCGCCGAGCTTTACGAGACGCTGCGCAGCCAGTCGTTCGAGCATCCGCTGATCCTGCAGCCGCGCGTCGCGAACCACAGCGAGTTGCAACCGCTTTCAGGAAAAGGCCTGAGCACGGTCCGTGTCGTAACCCTGCGCGACACCGATGGGGCGATCGCGGCGGCCCTCGCTTGCTTCCGGATGCCGGTGGGTTCGCTCGTGGCCGACAACTTCGCAAGCGGAGGACTTGCTTGTCGGGTTGCGCTCGAAGACGGTCGTCTTGGCCTCGCCGTCTTCAAATCCGACACCCGCGCTCTTGCGGCGCACCCGGACTCCGATGCGATCGTTGCCGGACGCGTGCTGCCGCATTGGTCCGCCGTGAAGCAGCTCGCCGTCGCCGCGCACGAGGAATTCAAGAGCTTGCCATCGATCGGCTGGGACATTGCCATTACCGAGAGCGGTCCGGTGATCGTCGAGGGAAACAGCGAATGGGGTGCGAACGTCGTCCAAATGACCTACCACATGCCGCTTGCAGCAACTCCGATTCCGGAGCGTCTCGCCGAGCATCTCGATCGGCTCGCCGAGGCGTGTGGCCTCCAAGACATGCGGCGGGCGCGCCGCCCGGGCTGCGCACGTTATCCTGGTGTCTTGTGCACCCTTTCGGAGGATGCCCGCCAGACGCCGCCATAACAGATTGAATTGTTAGAGTTTTTTACATGAAAATGCCATCTTCGCTGGACCTTTGCGGCTCTGAGTTGTTTGTGACCGCGCAAAAATCGGGCGCCGTACCGGGCAAACCTGCGCGGAACGGCAGAACGAGGCACCTTGCTTACAGACGCGCGTGGCATTCCGACGGACAGTGTCATCGACGGCGACGTCGCCATCGTCGGCGCGGGCGCGGCGGGCATTGCCCTTGCTCTTGATTTCGCCGCATCGGGTCTCACCGTTTGCTTGTTGGAGAGCGGCGGCATTGATGTCGATTGGGAAGCCCAGGCGCTGGCGGAGGGCGACAGCATTGGCGCACGCTATTCGCCGCTCGACGCCGCTCAACTGCGCCGCTTTGGTGGCAACACCAACGCCTGGGGCGGCTGGTTTCGCGGCTTCGATGATATCGATTTTCGCCACCGAAACGGGGTGGACGCGAGCGGGTGGCCCTTCGATGCGCGGACCTTGCAACCTTATGCCGGGCGCGTGCATGCGATTTGCGAAGTGCCATGTCAAGACTACGACGCCCGCTCGCTTGCGACGATCGCCGATTCCCGCGCCCAACTTCTCCCATTCGACCCGACGCGGGTGGAATCCGTCACCTACCGCTTCAGCCCGCCGACGCGGTTTGGACGCGTCTACCGGCAGGCGATCGAGCGCTCTGGCGCCATCAAGTGCCTTCTCAACGCACATGCTTTGAGGATTGAGACGACGCGCGACAGCCGCGTGGTCACTGGCATCGAGGTGGGAACGCTTGCGGGCGGAAGATTGAAGGTGATGGCGCGGACCTTCGTTCTCGCCGCCGGGGCGATTGAGAACGCGCGCCTGCTGCTGCTGTCGAACGACACTGCCCCCGCGGGTCTCGGCAACACCTACGATCTCGTCGGCCGTTATCTCATGGACCACCCCCACACACGCCGCGCATTGCTTACCGGACCCCGACATTTTTCGTTCGGACTCTATGGTCTGACCTTCCGGAAGCACGGGATGACCGCGGGTCTCTCGATCGCACCGGCACTGCAGCAGAAAGAAGGGATGCTGAACTACAAGGCCAGCATCTATCCCGTCTTCTACGGCCAGGAGTCGCGGGGTTGGGAGGGCTTCCGGGACATCGTCCTGAGGTTCAGCCGCAAATGGGGGACCGATCCCTACGATCGCGTTCGCCTCCCCTTCGCGCGCAAGGCGATTGGGTTGAAGCAGATGGCGGGACTTCTCGGCCGCCTCGACAAGGTGGCGCTCGGCGCGTTGGCGGAGGTGCTGAAGTCCGAGCGGTTTGTCAGCAAGCTGGTATTGGAAAGCAAGCCGGAGCAAGCACCCAATTGGGCGAGCCGGGTCACGCTGCAGGATCGGCGGGATGCCTTCGGCCTGCCGCGTGCGCAGGTCGATTGGCGATTGCTGCCGATCGATCGGTGGACCGCCGTGCGCGCGGAGGAGATCATTGATGAGGAGCTTCGGCGCATCGGCGTCGGACGTCTGGCGCCGCTACCAGCGGAAGAGCGCGACCGATGGCCCGCGGGCTTCGCCGGCGGTTGGCACCAGATTGGCACGACCCGCATGCACGCCGATCCGCGCCAGGGCGTGGTCGACGCGAATTGCCGGGTTCACGGCCTCGGCAACTTGTTCATCGCGGGCGCCTCCGTCTTCCCGACGGGCGGATCGGTCTCACCCATGCCGACTCTGCTCGCGCTGGCGCTTCGCCTGGCCGATCATGTGAAGCAAGTGCTTCGGCAACCCCTCGCCGCTCAGAGCGCCCCGGCGCAACCGAAGATCGTGGAACGTCTCGGCTTTGGTTCTGACGATCCGGATTTCGCGGCACGCAAGGAGCGTCGACGTTGAGTCAAGGTTCCCCATCTCCCGTGGTCTTCGCCTGGAGCCAGTTCGGTCCCTACCACATGGACCGCTGCGAGGCGCTCGGCCGCGCTTTGGCAGGCGAGCGCGAGGTTATCGGGATCGAACTCTTCAGCGACGGGGAGGTCTATGCGTGGGCGCCGAGCGGGACCGGAGAGGCGTTTCGCAAGCTGACGCTTTTCGCCGGCCAACGCATGTCGCACGTGCCGGCGTGGCGGCAGCTCACAGCGTTGCTGGCGGCTTGCCTGCGAAGCCGGGCAAAGCACGTCTTTCTCTGCGACTACCATCTGCCGCAAACCTTCTTCTCGGCGCTTCTGCTGCGGCTTTTCGGACGCCGCGTCATCATCATGCAGGATTCGAAATTCGACGATAAGCCGCGATCGCTATGGCGGGAGTTGGCAAAGGCGTTGTTCTACCTGCCCTACCACGCTGCGCTCGTCGGCAGCACCCGATCGAAGGGCTACCTCGAATTTCTCGGAAAGCCGGCGGAGCGCGTGGTCATCGGCTATGACACCGTCTCACTCGAGCGTGTGCACCACCTTGCGGGTACCGAGCCAGCGCCGAGGGGGACGCCCTACGCCGAGCGCGATTTCACGGTGATTGCGCGCTTCGTGCCGCAGAAGAATCTGGACTTGGCGCTCGACGCCTATGCGATCTATCGACGGCAATGCAAGGATCGCCCTCGCGGGCTCTCCCTGTGCGGCGCGGGGCCGCTTGAGGCCGCCCTCAAAGCCCGCGTGGCGCGGGAGGGCATCGCCGGCGTGCGTTTCTGCGGCTGGCTCGACGAGACTGGCATCGCCCGCGTGCTGGCGGCGAGCCTGGCCCTTATTCTCCCCAGCATCGAGGAGCCGTTCGGCCTCGTCGTCAACGAAGCGATTGCGTTGGGGGTGCCGCTGCTGATTGCCGAGAACTGCGGGGCGCGCGATCTCCTGGTGCGAAGCGGCATCAACGGTTACATGATCGAGCCGGACAACGCCGAAGGTCTCGCTTATTTCATGGACCTCTTCGCCCGCGACGAGGGCGCCTGGCAGCGGCTCGCGAGAAATACGCGCCGGTTTCGAGCAACGGCTGACACCTCATATTTTGTTGCCGGCGTGGCCGAAGTGCTTCGGCGTCTCAATGCTCGGCAAGCCGAGAGGCCTGCGCTCCCAGCTGGGAGCAGTCAACTCTCAGCCGTCAGCTGTCAGCTTGGTGATCAGTCGGCGACCTCGACTGAGAACTGATCGCTGATGGCCGACAAACTCGGCTGACAACTCTTTTCACCTCACCATCGACAGCAGCCGCTTCACCCGTGCCGACAGTCCGTGTCGCAAGCGCTCCCGGCGCACCACGCGCTCGCTCTCGACCCAATTGAGCTGAACGACGCGGCGCGGCCCGTTGACGGGGGCGTGGCCGTGCCAGGAATGCGGCGTCACGCGGAAGGCGAGCAACGTGCCGGCAGCGGGAGGAACCTCGGCGATGCAATCCTCGAGGCTGTCGCGCGAGCGCAGCAGGCGCAGCCGGCCGCCCGGTGCCTCCCAGGATTCGTTCATATAGATCAGCACGGTGATCAGCTTGGTTGCGCTGTCAGCATGGATCCGCCCATCGGCAGCCCGCGCCTGGCCCCGGACGGTGATCATGGTCGGCCGGCCGGCGAGATCGATGGCGAATTTCTCGGCAAAGGCCTGGCGCATCGCCGCCCCTTCGAGCTCGGCAATGAAATCGGCGAAGGCCCTCCCGTAGACGAGATCGCCAAGCGGAAAGCTGCCGGGCTGCTCGATCCGAGGGTAGTCGCCGGCGAGCGCCGCCCGCGCTGCGTGTGGTAAAAAGCCGGGCACGATAAGATAAGGGAATGGATCCCCCATGAGGGGCGTGCGCGCAAAGGCCCCTAGATCGAGAAATCGCGATCTGTTCTCCGCCAGAGCCGGCGCTGCGCTCACGTCTTACCCCTCTTTTCCATCGCCGACCTTGCCATAAAACCCGCTGGCGTGAAACCATAGCCCGTGCGCGGGGCATATTCGACAATGAGGGGGTAGTCCCATTAACCTAAAATTGACCATAGTCGTGCGGTTTAGGCGGGACAGGACCTGACAGGCAGGCGATGAGGGGCAGGGACATTCGGAAGGCGAGCCCTTGGGCGCTGGCGGCCGTGGCGCTGGCGTTGGCCGGGTGCGTCGCCGCGCCCCCGCCGCCGCCCCAGGCGGCGCTGCCGCCGCCGCCCGCCGCGCCCTTGCCGAAGCCGCCGCCGCGCAAGCCGCCGCCACCGAGCGCGGCGCCTGCCGTGGCGGCGACCGAACCCGCGGCGACGCCATCGACCGCTTCCGCTCCGTCCACCCCCGAAGTCGCCGCGCTCCCGCCGCCCACAGAGCCGCCCATCACCCCCGCGGCCCCGGCGCCCCGCCTCGACCGGATCATCGGCTTGAATCAGCCGGAGGTCGCCCAGCTCTTGGGCGAGCCCAAGAGCCGGGCGGAGGCGCCCCCGGCGATTATCTGGCGCTATGATGGCGCCGACTGTGCGCTCGACGTCTATTTCTACCTCGACCTACAAAGCCAAGCGATGCGTGCCCTCCATTATGAAGTTAGGAGCCATGACGCAGCCGAGCGATCTGCCCAGCGATGCTATGAGACCCTCCTCGACGAGCGGCGGGCCAATGCCGAGCCTTCCTCCGGTTCGGATAGTCCTCGTTGACGACGACGATTCCTTCCGCGAGTCCCTGGGTCTCAACCTCGTCGACGAAGGCTTCGACGTCTTGACGTTCAGTGCCGGCGAGCCGGCGCTGGACTATTTTCGCCGCGGCGGCGAGGCCGACGTGATCCTGCTCGACTGGCGCATGCCTGTGATGAACGGGCTCGAGGTGCTGCGCCAGCTGCGGCGTACCGGCACGACGACGCCGGTGATCTTCCTGACGGCGCTCAGCGACGACATCTACGAGGAGGCGGCGCTCGAGGGCGGCGCCATCGACTTCATCGACAAGTCGCGGCGCCTCTCAATCCTGTTGAAGCGCCTACACCTCATCACCGAGGGCATGCGCCCGGTGCCGGTCCCGGAACCCGACGCGAAGCAGACGGCGGGCGACATCGCCCATCTCGGCCGTCTCGAGCTCCGCTTCGACATCAACCGCGCCTCCTGGGGCGGCACCACGCTCGACCTCACCTTGACCGAGTTCAAGATCGTGGCGCTGCTGGCGGGCCGCGCCGGCGAGGATGTCGGTTATCGCGAGATCTACGATCTCGTGCACGGCAAGGACTTCGTCGCCGGCTACGGCGCCGAGGGCTACCGAGCCAATGTGCGCACTTTTATCAAGCGCATCCGCAAGAAGTTCCGTGACACCGATTCAGACTTCGATCAGATCCACAACTATGCCGGATTCGGTTACCGCTGGATTGCCGGCCCATAGCCGGCTGGAGCAGGAGCTCGCGCCGCAGCCGCAGCGTCTGCCGCGGACGCGCTTCTATCGCTCGCTCTCGACCAAGGCGGCGGTGCTGGCGCTGATCTTCCTGGTGGTGCCGCTCATCGTCTACGACCAGTTCCGCGCCGCCGACGACGCGCAGAAGCAGGTGCTGCTGCGCAGCGTGCGCGAGCAGGGCCATGTCGTTGCCGCGGCGATGGCGCCACTGCTCTCGACCAACGAGCGCCCCTCGCTGCCGCTGCTCGGCCGCGAGCTGGCGCGCTTCTCCGACGACTTCACCAAACTGAAGCTGCTCTTCCAGCCGGCCAACACCGACGGCTTCTACTATGTCGCGTCCTGGCCCGAGGCGTCGCGCTCGCAACTCGATACCGAGCGCGAGACGCTGCTCCAGGAGGGCATCCTCGACCGGCTCTCGGAGACGTGCAACGGCGATCTCCCCTACGCGGTGCGCTACCGCACGCCCAAGGGCGACGACGAGATCGTGACCTCGGTGACGCCGCTCAAGACGCCGGCCGGATGCTGGGTGGCGGTCACCTCGACTTCGGCGCTCTCGGTGCCGGGATCCAATCTCGGCCGACCCTATTGGGCGAGCGATGAGGTTCGCATCGCCGCTTTCATCTACCTCGCGATGGTGGCGCTCACCATCACCACCTTCTGGAGCGTCAGGCGCGGCCTCCGGCGCTTTGCCGAGCGCGCGCGCACCATCCGCGAGCGGCGCGAGGGCGGCGGCTCCTTCCGCGCGCAGAACGACATACCCGAGCTCGCCGACGTCGCCGAGGAGTTCGACCACATGGTCGAGGTGCTTGACGCCTCGGCGCGCGACATTCGCCGCGCCGCCGAGGACAACGCGCACGCCTTCAAGACGCCGATCGCCGTCATCCGCCAGTCGCTGGAGCCGCTGCGGCGCGCGCTCGCTCCGGAGAACCAGCGCGGCTTGCGCGCCGTCGGCCTCATCGAGACGTCGCTCGACAAGCTCGACGGTCTCGTCGCCTCGGCGCGGCGCTTGGACGAGGCGACCGCCGACGTCATGGAGATGCCGCGCACTGATGTCGATCTTTCGGGTGTGCTGGGCCGCCTTCTCCACGCTCACGCCGGCGCGCTCGACGAGCGGCGCCTCGCGCTCAAGGGCCACATCGCGCCCCGTGTTCTTATTCATGCGCATGAGGAAATGGTGGAGACCGTGGTCGAGAACCTGCTCGACAACGCCGTCTCCTTCTCGCCGTCCGGCGAGAACATCGGCGTCCGGCTCGAGGCCAAGGAAGGCTTTGCCGAGCTCCTCATCGGCGACAGCGGCCCGGGCGTCGCTCCCGAGAATCTATCGCGCATCTTCGACCGCTACTACTCGCAGCGCATGCCGACACAGGGCGACAGCCACGACACGCATTTCGGTATCGGCCTGTGGATCGCGCGGCGCAACGTCGAAGCGCTCGGCGGCTCGATTCAAGCCGAGAACCGCCGCCCCAACGGGCTTTTGATGCGCGTCCGTCTTCCCCTCGCCGAGGTCGCGCGGCTCGGCGTCAATCCAACCAAGGCGCGCGGCGGATACAATCAGACACATAATTGACCCTCGTCTTTGGGATAGCGTCGGCTAGCCTTTTGGTCGCGCAACGCGAAAAGGTGGATCGAACAATGGAGCTGGCAAAGCTCGTAGCCATGGTGCAAGGCGCCAAGGAGGGCAGCGAGTATCTCGACTACGCTGTCCAGCGCCTCTTCGGCACGGCAAAGCCGGTGCCGCTCTATACGCGCTCGATCGATGCGGCGCTGACGCTGCTGCCCGAGGGCTGGACGATCCACCGCTTGGGACAGCTGACCGATTGCCAGGGAGGCTTCGGCGGGTGGATCGGCGAGGTCTACCGCGCGCGCGATGCGATGATCCCCTACCCCTCGAGCAATCCGGCGCCCACGGCGCCGCTGGCGCTCTGCGCCGCCGCCTTGCGCGTAAGGCTGGCGGAAGCCACTGCCGAGAACCCGCCCACCGGCGATGACGGGGAGGAACGGAGCCGACGCATCGGCGCTTGAGCGCATCCCGGCGGGTTGTTCCGCCCTCGCCGCGTCTCTAGAGTGGAGGCCGTGCCAGACACGGCCTTTTCCTTTGGCGTATCGCCATGAGCGACGACGCCCTTCAAATCATCGACCGCTCGGTCGCCTATCAGGGCTTCTTTCGCATTGACCGGTACCGCCTGCGCCACCGCCGCTACGACGGCGGCTGGAGCGGCGAGCTCTCGCGCGAGATCCTCGAGCGCGGCCGCGCCGTGGGGCTCCTTCTCTACGATCCCGGGCGCGATGCGGTGGTGCTGATCGAGCAGTTTCGCCTCCCGGCGCATCTCGCCGGCTTCTCGGCCTGGCAGCTCGAGATCGTCGCCGGCCTCGTCGACCATGCCCATGAGAGCGAGGCCGAGGTCGCGCTGCGCGAGGCGCATGAGGAAGCGGGCGTTACCGTGCTGGGTGAACTCGTGCCGGTGCATCGCTTCCTCACCAGTCCCGGCGCCACCACCGAGACCGTCGCCATCTTCTGCGGCCGGGTCGATGCCGGCGACGCCGGCGGCATCCACGGCCTCGCCGACGAGCACGAGGACATCAAGGTGGTCGTAACCAGTGCCGACGACGCCATCGCGCGGGCGCGCGCCGGCAAGATCGAAAACGCCATCGCCCTCCTCGCGCTTTATTGGCTCGCCGAGAACCGCGACGCGCTCCGCCAGCGCTGGCGGTGATTACTTTTCGTGCAGTGGGCCGCGCAGGCTGAGCAGCCGTTCTTCAGGGCGACGATACCGCGCGAGAACAGGATGGCGCACAGCCCGACGGCGAATTTTACGGCGGCGGCGCATAGCCGTCCGAAGCATTCCGGCAGCATGGGCGCATTCCTGCCATAGGGTGCCTCGGCCAAGAGTGCACGGTAGAGGCTTATCTTGGCGAAGAGATAGACGCTATCGAAGACCGCATCGCAGCCGAGTACCAAGAGCGCGGCACTCTCGATCCTGGCCATGTCGGGACTGGGCCCGGGATCGACGGGCGCGGTAAGGATGCGATTGGTGATCGGACCGGCACGCACAGAGGCACGTCGGCGACGGCAAAGACGAAAATGAAGAGGCCGGCAATCCGGACCAAAAACCGCGTGATGCGGGCGTCATCCATAAGGCTATGCCGCGCTGTCAAAGAGCCTATCAAAGACAACTGCCGAGGGACGCATTTACTCCTTCTTCCCCCGCGCTCACGATAGCCGCGCGCTTGCGGCAGGGACAAGCGCGCGGCGATAGCCACGGCTCGCGGCGACGAGCGCCTGCGTATAAGGATGGAGCGCGGCACCCGAGCGCAGCGCCGCGACCGGCAGCGTCTCGACGAAGCGTCCCTGCTGCATCACCGCGACGCGCTCGCAGAGCGCCGCCACTGCGCCGAGATCGTGGCTCACCAGCAGCAAGCTGAAGCGCCGCGCGCGGCGCAGCTCGACGAGCAGCGACAGGATCTCCGCTTGAGCCGCGGCATCGAGCGCCGAGGTTGGCTCGTCGAGCAGCAAGAGGCGCGGCTCGAGGATCAACGCCCGCGCGATCGCCACGCGCTGGCGCTGACCGCCCGAGAGCTGATGCGGATAGCGAAAGCGATGCGCCGCCAAGAGCCCGACCGCCCGCAGCGTGGCGTCAATGCGTGCTTCGGCGCCGGCCATGCGGTGGATCCCCAGGGGCTCGCTCAAGGCGCGGTCGACGGTATGGCGGGGATGGAGCGAGCCATAAGGGTCCTGAAACACCATCTGCACCGCGCGTCCGAAGCGGCGGCGCTGCTGCGGCTCGCCGTCGACGATGAGGCTTCCCGACCAATCCCGGTGCAGCCCGGCGACGACGCGGAGCAATGTCGACTTCCCCGAGCCGGACTCGCCGACGACGCCGAGGGTCTCGTCGGCACCGAGCGCGAAGGAGACGCGATCGACCGCCAGCGCGGTATCGAAGCGGACACTGAGGTCGCGCGCCTCGATCATAGCGCCAGACCCGCGCGCGCCGCCAAGAGCCGTCGCGTGGCGGGATGCGCTGCCGCAGCCAGCGCCGTGGCCGCGCAATCCTCGACGACGCGCCCCTCCTCCATCACCAGCACGCGGTCGCAAAATCCGGCGACGAGATCGAGATCGTGGCTGATGAGAATAAGGCCCATGCCGCGGCGGCTCACCTCGCGGTCGAGCACTGCCAGCGTCTCGTTCCGGATGCCGCTGTCGAGCGCCGCGGTGGGCTCGTCGGCGATGAGGAGATCGGGGTCGGCGGCCAGCATCATGGCGATCATCGCCCGCTGCCCCATGCCGCCCGAGAGCTGATGCGGATAGCGGTCAAAGACGCGTTGCGGCTCGCGGATGCTCACCGCCTCGAGCAGCGCCAGCGCCTTCTCCCGCGCCGCGCGCCGGCCCGCGCCGGGGCAGGCCTCGACGATCTGCGCGCCGATGGTCATGATCGGGTTGAGGGCAAAGCGCGGGTCTTGCAGCACGAGACCGAGGCGACGGCCGCGCAAGCCGCGCATGGCCGCGGCGTCCGCCGCCAGGAGATCGATGCCGTCGAAGTCGAGCCGTGCCGCGGCGAGCGTCGCGCCCGCAGGCAGAAGCCGCAGGATGGCGCGTGCCGTCTGCGATTTCCCCGATCCGGATTGACCGACGATGCCGAGGCGCTCGCGGCCCATGGCGAAGCTGACGCCGCGCAGGATCTCGGCACCCCCGATGCGGAGGCGAAGATCGGCGACGTCGAGGAGCGGCGGCGTCATCGCTGCTTCGGATCGAGCACGTCGCGCAACCCGTCGCCCAGCAGGTTGAAGCCGAGGCTCACCACGGCGATGGCGATGCCCGGCATCG
>Ga0335081_10015789_pt1 | contig 12220 bp, 12 predicted proteins | sample Lox_Sample_35_FD_206713 | JGI IMG/M metagenome (GOLD analysis project Ga0335081, IMG submission 206713) | Soil microbial communities from Loxahatchee National Wildlife Refuge, Florida, United States - Lox_Sample_3.5 | ecosystem: Environmental > Terrestrial > Soil > Wetlands | place: USA... | reverse complement strand
CGTTCAGCTTCTGCTCGAGGACGCGCAGCCGATCCCGGATCATGACCACCTTGTGGAACAGTTGGTCGAGCGGGATCTCCTTCGGCTGGAGCGCCGCGTCGCGAGGCTTGAGCACGGCCGTGCCCCCCTCCCACTTGGCGGCGAGCGGAACCTCGGCGGACTCGTCGCGGAGCGCCTCCCGTATGGCCTGGGTGAACTCTTCGCGGGTCATCTCCAGGATCTCCTTGGAAAGGTCGGACTGCGTCGCCGGGTGTACGGCGGGCGCCCGGGGCGAAGGTGCGGGCCGCCGCGCCGGCGGGGCGCTCGGGCGGGCCGGGATGGCGTCGTCCCGCCCCAGGTACTTCTCGCAGGCGGGGGCGGTGCCGGGAAAGTCCCCGGGCCGCACCCCGTAGCGGCAGGGGCCGATGGCCCCCCGGGCGTCCTCCAGGATCGGGCGCCACCACCGGCAGCTCCCGCACTCCTTCGGCCCGTAGGCCTGTGTGAGGGCGTCCATGGGAGAGGCGGCAGTCTAGCGCCCCGGCCGGGGTTTGGCACAGGGCGAGAACGCGCGCTCGGGATCGCCCACTCTCGCCCCCGCCCTCGCTATCCGCGCGCCGGGTGCGCCGCGCCCCGGCGCTCGACGACGAGAGCGGCGAGGTAGCCCGGCCCCGGCTCGAGGTCGGAGACCTCCCAGAGGCTCCCGTCCACCTCCTCGCGCGCCGAGAGCCCGGCGAGGCCGGTCCCGAGGGCCTTCAGGTACGCTTCCTTTCGCGTCCAGACCCGGAAGAAAGCCTCCTCGGGGCGTGCGGCGCGGACCCCCTCGTAGGCCACCCTCTCGCTCGCCGTGAACCACCGCCGGGCAATGGCCTCCGCCTCGGGAACGGCGCGTACGGCCTCCACGTCCACCCCGAGCCTCCGGGAGGGCGAGAGAGCGCAGAGGGCCAGGTCCTCGGAGTGCGAGAGGCTGAAGAAGGGCCCGCCCCCGAGCTCGGGCTTCCCGTGCGGACCCTCTCCGAACACGAGGGAGGCGGGAGAGGCGCCCCGGTGGGCTCCGAGGACGGCGCGCAGCCCGGCCCGGGCGGCCACGAACCGCCGCTGGGCCCGGGGATGGGAGGCGAGGCGGGCCGCACGCTCCCGCTCCTCCTCCGAGAGCGACCCGAGGCGGGCGGCGAGGTCCGCCTCCGAGATGCGGAGGTCGATCCGGAAGACGGCGACGTCGCCGAGGGAGGCGAGGCGTGCGGTGTCCGGAGTCACGGCCCTCGCCCCCGGCGTCCGCCGGCGCGCCCCGCAGACGGCCCCGGCGCGAGCGAGCGGTCGGCGGCCATGCTCCTTCCACCCACCAGAGCCCAGGCGGAGAGGCGCCTAGGAGGTCATCCCGCCGTCCAAGACGAGCGTCTGGCCGGTGAGGTAGGTCGGGGCCTCGAGCGCCACGTAGGCCACGAGCCCGGCCACCTCCTCCGGCGTGGCGAAGCGGCGCATGGGCACCCGCTCCATCGCCGCGGTCCGCTGCGCCGGGGTGAAGCCGGCGATCATGTCGGTCTCCACGTAGCCGGGCGCCACGGCGTTCACGGGGATGCCCCAGCTGGCGAGCTCCTTCGAGAGGGCGCGGGTGAATCCGATGATGGCGGATTTCGCGGCGCAGTAGTTCGTCTGGCCGGGCATGCCGATGACGCCGGACACGGAGGTGATGTTCACGATCCGCCCCGCCCGCTGGCGCATCATCTGCTTGGCTGCGGGCTGCGTGCACCCGTAGAGGCCGTTCAGGCTGGTCTCCAGGACGGCCGACCAGTCCGCGAGGCCCATCGTGGCAAGCAGCCGGTCGGAGGTGATGCCGGCGTTGTTCACGAGGACGTCCAGCCGCCCGCGCTCGGCGATGGTGCTCTCGACGAGGGAGCGGCACGCCGCCGCGTCGCGGGCGTCGACGCAATGCGCCCGGACCTGCCTCCCCTCCGCGCGCAGGGGCTCGGCGACCGCACTCGCCGCCGCCTCTTTGCTCTTGAAGGTGAAGTGCACCTCGAGCCCGGCTCGCGCCAGCCGTTCCACCACCGCCCGGCCAATTCCCCGGGACCCCCCGGTGACGATGGCCACCGGGGTCGCGCTCTTGCCACTCTCAGCCATGAGGCCTCGAAAGCACGAGGGCCGAGCAGGCGCCGTCGTGGGAGATGGAGGTGACGAGGGCGTGGTGCACCGCCAGGCTCGCTTCCTCGAGGAGGTAGTTCGGCCCGGGGACCTCCGCGTCCTCGAGCCCGACGATGGGGGGCGCCTTCCCCGACTCCATGGCCGACATCGCGGAGACCGCCTGGACGAGGCCCGAGGCGTCCCAAGAGTCGCCGAGGTTCGCCTTCGGGGCGGAGACTGGGACCCGGGCGGCCGCCCCGCCGAGGACGTCGGCGATGGCGTGGGCCTCCGCGGCGTCGCCGGGGCGGGACCCGCTCGCCCCCGAGCAGACGAGATCCACCTCAGCCGGCGTCACCCCCGCCGCCCGAAGGGCCTTCTCGCAGGCGCGGCCGAGGGACGGCGCCAGGCGACCGGGGTCGGAGGCGAAGGTGGAGGCCTGACCGCCGAGGAGGGCCCTCGGCCTCCCGCCGCGCGCCCGGGCGTCCTCGGGACGCTCCAGGACGACGGCGGCGGCGGCCTCGCAGAAGGCGAGGCCGGAGCGGCGCCGGTCGAAGACCCGGTAGTCGGAGGCCTGGGCAAGGAGGCCCGCCCGGCCGGCGGCCAGGACGAGGTCCCGGCAGGCCGAGAAGGCGCCCACCACCACGCAGGCCTTGGCCCGGCCGCCGCCCACGAGCGCGGCGCCGAGTCCCAAGGCGTCGAGCGACGAGGCGCCCCCGTCCGAGAGGGTGACCGAGAACGCCTTCGCCCCGAAGGCGAGGGCGATCGCGGCCCCGGGCGCGCTGGGGATGGCGAGCGGCATGAGCGCGGGGTTGGTCCGCTGGGGACCGACCGTCACCAGGCTCCGGTCGTACTCGATGAGGGTCTCGAGGTGCCCGAAGGTCGAGGCCAGGATCACCCCCACCTGCTCCTTCGGCAGTCCCGCCGCTTCCACCCCGGAGTCGGCGAGCGCGAGCTTCGCCGCGCAGATGGCGAGGCGGGTGGGCTGGTTGTAGAGCCTGAGCCCCCTCACGTTGGCGTAGCGGGTGGCCTCGAAGTCGGCGATGGCTGCGCCCGCCGCCCCTCCGAGGTCGGCGAGCGGCACGACCGCGGTGCGCCGGGCGAGGAGGGCCGCAAAGAGCGTCGACGGGGAGTCCCCGAGCGGGGTGAGGACCGAGGCGCCGGTCACGGCGACCGGCGGGACCACCGCTCCGTCGCTTCGCGCCGCGCTCACGGAGCCCTCTTGAGGACGGTGCAGACGTTGAAGCCGCCGAACCCGGCGGAGAGGTTGAGGCAGGTGCCGACGGGCATGGGCCGCCCGCGGAGCGGCACGTAGTCGAGGTCGCAGTCCGGGTGCGGCTCGGTGAGGTTGGCGGTGGGGGGGACCGCCTGGTGCCGGAGCGCCAGGGTGCAGGCCACGGCCTCGATGGCGCTCGCCGCGCCGTTCGTGTGGCCCAGCATGGACTTGATGGAGCTCATGGGGACCTTCGCGGCGCGCTCCGCGAAGACCGCCTTCATGGCCTTCGTCTCGGCGACGTCGTTGTAGGGCGTCCCGGTGCCGTGGGCGCTCACGTAGTCCACCTCGCCGAGCGCCGTGCCGCTCGTCGCGAGCGCCTGGCGGATGGCGGCGACCGTGCCCTCCCCGTTCGGGTCGGGGGCGGTGATGTGGTGCGCGTCGTTGCTCAACCCGTAGCCGGCGAGCTCGGCGTGGAGGGTGGCCCCGCGGCGCCGCGCGTGCTCCGCCTCCTCGAGCACGAGCGCCCCCGCGCCCTCCCCGAAGGTGACGCCGTCCAGGCGGCGGTCGAAGGGGTGACAGATGCTCTTGGAGAGCGCCCCCATGCGGAGGAACCCGGTGTAGATGGAGCGGGTGAGGGCATCGGCGCCGATGGCGAGCATCAGGTCCGCGCCCCCGGAGGACACGAGCTCGTAGGCCCAGGCGATGGCGGCGTTCCCGGAGCTGCAGGCGGTGGCGCTCACCACCGTCGGACCTCCGAGCCCGTGCCTCGCCGCGACCAGGGTGGCGAGCCGGTGGTTGTCGCTCCTCGAGAAAAAGCCGGGGTCGATGCTGTCCGCCCCGCTTGCCGGCCAGCGGTCGTCGAGCTCGCCGACCTGCCGCTCCTCTCCTAGGGTGGTCCCGACGACCACTCCGCCGCCCTCGGACGCGGGCGAGCCCGCGCGGAGCCCGGCGTGGTCGAGCGCCCGCCGCGCGGCGGCGAGCGTGAGCTGGCCGCAGCGCCCCCCCCGGGCGTTCTCCGTCGAGGCGTCCGCCTCCGGGAGCTCCACCTCGGTCCCGGTGAGCGGGTCCATGCCCGGGCAGGAGAAGTGCCGGACGGGTCCGATGAAGCAGGTGCCCGCCATGATGTTTCGCCAGAACGGCTCGAGCTCGGTGCCCGCGGCCGTCACCACCCCGCAACCGGTGATCACCACCCGCCTTCTCATTCGGCTCCTCGCCTCGCCTCGGGGGCGCTTCCGGCCGGGAAGGCCGGTCGCCTCTAGCTCTTCAGGCTCGAGACCAGCTTCACGATGTCGCTGAAGGCGCGCACCTCTGCGTAGCGGTTCTCCGGGACGTTGACGCCGAGCACCTTCTCGATCTCGAAGACGATCTCCAGGTTGCGGACCGAGTCCACGCCGAGGTCGCGGAGGTTCGCATTGGCGTCGAAGTCCGGCGAGATCTCGGCAATCTTGGCGACGATTCCCCTCAAGGTCTGTTCCATGTGCCCTCCGTGGTCTTCGGTTCGTGCTCCGGTGGCGCTGCTAGCCCATCTAGTCTTAGGCGCCCGCCCCGTTCTTCGCGAGTTTGTCCATCACCAGCCGGGCGATGGTGGAGACGCTCCGGAACGTCTGGGCGTTCACCTCCGCCGGCTCGAGCTGGATGGAGAAGGTTCTGTCGAGGAAGGCGATGAGCGCGAGGGTGGAGAAGGAATCCAGGATCCCGCTCTCCTGCAGGTCAGTCTCCTCGCTGAACCCGCGCTCGTCCCCGCTGAGCCAGGTGCTGACGATGTGCTGCCGGATGTCCGCCTTCACACGTGGTTCCATCACGACTCCTTCCGTACCTCGGCGCGCTGCGCCGGCCGGAGCAAGGACCAGTCCGCGGCGATGAAAGCCGTACGGGTACGGACTCGGTCGATCTTTCCACTGGAGGTGCGCGGGAGCTCCTCGACCAGCCGGACGTCGGAGGGCACCATGTAGCGCGGCAGGCGCGTGGCACAGTACCGCTTCACGTCGAGCACGGAGACCGCGGGGTCGGCAGGCACGGCCACCGCGATGAGCTGCTGGTCCACCGCCATGGCGATGCCTTCCTGGATGCCGGGGTGGCTGAGGAGGGCGGCCTCCACCTCGCCGAGTTCCACGCGGTAGCCGTGGATCTTCACGAGGTGGTCCCGGCGGCCGTGGTACATGAGCTCGCCGTCCGGGCGGCGGGACACGAGGTCGCCGGTGGGATACGGCCGCTTCGCCGGGGTGCGGCGGCCGCCCTCCCAGTACCCGAGCATCACGGTGGGTCCGTCCACGATGAGCTCGCCCACCTCGCCGTCCGGCACCGGACGCCCCTCCGGGTCCAGGATGGCGGCGGTGTCCCCGCAGCTCGGCCGACCGATGGGGATGGCCAGGGCCTCCGGCGGCGGCGAGGTCGCCACCTCGTAGGCCAGGCAGACGTTGGTCTCGGTGGGCCCGAACAGGTTCCAGAAGCGGGCCTGGGGGAGCGCCGCCATGGCCCGGCGGAGGTGCTTCATGGGGAAGACCTCCCCGGCGAAGAACACGGTGCGCAGGGAGGGCGCGCCCCGCTCGGCCAGGCCGCCGTCGTCGAGCATGAGGACCAGGGCGGACGGAACCGAGTACCAGACGTTGATGCCCTTCGCGTGGATCCGGTCGAGCATGCGGCGGCCGGAGATGACCGTGGTCTCGTCCACGATCACGACGGTGGCCCCGCGGGAAAGGGAGGACCACAGGTCGAAGGTGGAGAGGTCGAAGTGGAAGGGAGCGACGCTCGCCACCCGCTCCGCCTCCCCGAGCTCGATCTGGTCGGCGGCCCACTCGGTGAAGGCGAGGGCGTTGCGGTGCGAGATCATGACGCCCTTGGGCACGCCGGTCGACCCCGAGGTGTAGAGCATGTAGGCGAGCTCGTCGGGGGACTCGCCCGGCGGGGGGAGGGGCTCTGGGCTCGCCGCGGTCACCTCCGCCCAGGGGTGCACCACGGCCGGAGCGGCGCCAGCCGGCCCCGGCCCGTCTCCAGCGAGGAAGAAGTGCTCGACGGGCTCCCGGACCCCGGCGGCGAGCCAGTTCGCGAGGAGCGAGTTCGAGATCACCACCTGGCGCAGACCGCAGTCCTCGGCCACGAGCTTCATGCGCGCCGGCGGGGAGCCCGGGTCGAGGGGGACGTAGACGGCGCCGGCCCGGGAGGCACCGAGCATGGCCGCCACGGTGCGCCCGGAGCGAGGCACGTGGACTCCGACGCGGTCGCCCGGCCGGAGGCCCGCGGCGCAAAACGCCCTCGCGAACCGGTTCGCGAGCGCGTCGAGCTCGGCGTAGGTGAGCGCCTCCTCGGTGCCGTCGATGGCGATCCGGTCGGGCGCGCGTTGGGCCCAGGGGGCCACGAGTCGGTCGATTCGCATCAGGGGAGTCCCAGCATCCGGGCGATGATGGCGCGCTGCATCTCCGAGGTCCCGGAGAAGACGCGCGCCGGGATGGCGTCGCGGGCGAGGGCGTCGATGCCGGTGTCGGTTGCCATGCCGGCGCCGCCGAAGATGTGGGCCGCGTCCAGGCCGGTCTGGAGCGCCGCCTCCGAGATGTAGAGCTTGGAGAGCGCCACCGCCTCGTCACACCTCTGCCCGGCCCGGTGGAGCTCGCCGGCGCGGTAGAGGAGGAGCCGGCTCGTCTCGAGCCGGAGCTTCATGTCCACGATGCGGTTGGAGACCGACTGGAACTCGGAGAGCTTGTGGCCGAACTGCTTCCGGGTGCGCACATGCTCGATGCAGCGCTCGAGGGACCGCTCCATCGCCCCCACGTAGTAGGCGAAGAGGCAGGCGCGCTCCCAGACCATGGACTCCCCGAAGAGCATGGCGCCGGAGCCCTCCGGCCCGAGCCTCGCGCTCCCGGGGACGCGGCATCCGTCCAGGTACACCGTCCCCCAGGGAGAGGTCCTGAGCCCGGTCTTGTGGTGCTCGGGGGCGACCTTGAGGCCCGGGGTGTCGCGCGGCACCAGGAAGGCCGACATCCCCAAGAAGCCGCGCCCGGGCTGGGTCACCGCGTAGACGAGGAAGAGGTCGGCGACCGGCGCGTTGGTGATGAAGCACTTCGTGCCGTCGAGGACGTAGTCGTCGCCGTCCCGCCGGGCGGTCGCCTTCATGGCGTAGACGTCGGACCCGGCATCCGGCTCGGTGGTGGCGTTCGCGCAGATGAGCTTCCCCGCCGCCAGGTCGGCGAGGTAGCGCTCGTGGTGCGGCTTGGAGCGGGAGCGCCAGATGGGCACCACCGAGGCGAACATGTGGGCGCAGAGGGAGAAGACGAGCCCCCCGTCCTCGCAGCCCTTCCCGAGGGCCTCGACGACCACCATGGTGTCCACGGCGTCGAGGCCGCTCCCTCCCCACTCCTCGGGGACGGGGAGACCGGCGAGGCCGAACGCGGCGGCCTCGTCCCAAAGCTTGCGGTCGAAGGTGCAGGCGGCCTCGCGCTCCCGGGCCCCCGGGGAGAGCCGCGTCCGGGCGAAGTGCAGGACGGCATTGGCACGTTCACGCTGGGCAGAGGTAAGTTCCATGTTCGCCGGTTAGATCAACCTAGCCCCCCAGGGGTGTCAATGCCCCAAGGTTGGGGACGTTGTCCCACATCGACGCGCCTCGGACGACCTCGCCGTGCGACCATGCGACTTGCGTGCGACCCGTTTCCGCCTTCATCCGGGCTGGCCCCGCGCGGGCTTCCCGAGTTCAGGGGACGAGCGCAGGGGTCGGCGCGTGCCATGCTCGGCCGTCGTCCGCGGCCCTGGGCCTGACCTTCCGAGAGACGGAGTGAGGCGGTGATCGAGCTTCGAAGAGTGGGCGCTGAGTCGTTCGACGAGATTTACCCGCTCCTCGTCAGCTTCGACGGCGGCCAGCGGCCCAAGGACGAGTGGCGCCTCATGCTCTTCGACTACCCGTGGGCGAACGGGCCGTGCCGCGGGTTCGGGCTCTACGAGGGCGCGAAGCCGGTCGGCTTCCTCGGCGCCATCTTCTCGACGAGGCGGATCGAGGGTCGCGAGGAGCGTCTCTGCAACTTCTCCTCCTGGATCGTGAAGGACGAGTACCGGGGCTCGAGCGTGATGATGATGCGACCGCTCGTCGCCCAGCTCCCCGAGCACACCCTCGTCGGCCAGACTCCCATCCCCACCACCGTCGCCGTCTTCTCCCGGCTCGGCTTCCAGATGCTCGAGACCGAGGAGCTCCTCCTCCCGCCGCTCCCCGATCCCCGCCAGGCGCTCCGCGCGCTCGGCGGGTCCTTCAGCTGCTCGGAGCGCGCTTTCCAGGAGGAGCTCGGCGAGGAGGAGCGCACCTTCCACCGGCATCTGGGCTACAGCCGGGCCCGCCACGTGGTCCTTCGGCGGGGGGACCGCCGCTGCTACCTCGTGGCCCGCCTCGGGCGCCGCAAGCGGATGCGGGTGGCAGAGCTCCTCTACATCGGCGACCGGGCGTTCTTCTGGGAAAACCTCCTCCTCGCTCAGGCCGCCTTCGCGATCACCATGGGCACCGTGAGCCTCTCCGTGGACCGCCGGTTTGCCGACGGGTTCCGGATCCCGTACGCGGTCCGCCGCCCCAAGCCCCGCATCTACCGGCCGTCCCGCCCCGACATCTCCCCCGTCGCCATCGACGGCCTCTACTCCGAGCTCATGATGCTCTAGGGCCGCCGGCCCGCCGGTGGAAGGGCGACGGCCTCCGCGCCTGGCCGGGAGGCTCTTCCCGGCGGCGGGCTCTTGCCGTCACTCTTTCCTCAGAACCGCGCGCTTGTCGCGAAAGCGGCTTCGGATGGCGAGGTACTCCTCGTTGTCGAGGAGGAGCTCGCGGGAGATCTCGCGGATCGCCTCCTCCTCGGCCACCGAGATGGAGTCGTCCGCCGCCGCCACCGCGAACAGGCAGTGCAAGAGGGTGCGCTTCTCGTCCTCGGTCGCGAGGTCGCGGAACTCCCGGGCGGCCAGGAAGTTGTGGGTCGGCCCGAAGTGGCGGTTCTCCGCCTTGGCGATGTCGACGACGAGCGAGGCCTGGGACGCGGGCAGGCCGCCCTCCTCCTCCAGAAGCCTCTCCATCTGCCGGGTCTCCGCCTCGCCGACGTGCAGGTCCACGTCCGCGACCCGCGCGAGCAGGAAGGCGAAGAGCGCGAGGTGGCGGGCGCGCGCCGGCTCCAGGGTCTCGAGCTGCCGCTCGATGCGGTGGATGGCGCCGGGCTCGCCGGGGGCGCGCTCGTCCGGGAGAGCGAGGCCGAGCCATTCGAGGATCGACATCCCCAGCACCATAGCCTGGCCGGCGCTCAGACGCCGAGCTTGCCGAGGAAGTAGGGGAGCATCCGTCGCCACCAGGGCCAGTCGTGGTTCACGTCCGGCCCCCAGTAGTCGAACCACGCCGGGATCCCCTTCGCGGAGAGGATCTCCTGGAGCGCCCGCATGTCGCGCAGCCCGTCCTCCTCCCAGGCGCCCTGTCCCGAGGCGAAGACGATCTGGCTCTCCCGGTAGCGGCGGAGGTACCAGGGGTCGACGAGTCCCGGGAGGTAGTAGAGGGGGGTGTTGAAGTAGACGTTCTCGTCGCAGAAGTCTCCCACGAAGCCGCGCGTCTGGTAGAGCCCGGACAGGGCGATCACCCCGTCGAAAAGGTCCGGCCGCCGGAAGAAGAGGTTCGCGGCGTGAAAGGCGCCCATGCTGCAACCCGTCGTCCAGGCGGTCTTTCGCCCCGTGTGGCGCACCACGAAAGGGAAGACCTCCTCCACGACGTAGCGGTCGTAGTCGAGGTGGCGTCTCGCCCGCTCCGCCGGGGAGACCTCGTGGTTCGTCCAGCTGTTCCAGTCGTTCCCGTCTACAGCGACGAGGGTCACCCGCCGGGCACCGAGGAACTCGCCGCAGGCGTCCACCATCCCGAACCCCTCGAAGTCGCCCACCTTCCCGTTTTGGGACGGGAAGACGAGGAGCGGCTGCCCCCCGCTCCCGTAGACGCGGAGCTCCATCTCCCGAGAGAGGGAATCGCTCCACCATTTGTGATGCTCGACGTGCATCCGTCCTCCGAAGGGGGCCGCCAGGAAGAGAGGGTCGACGGGCCGCTTAGACCTGCTCGTGGATGGCCGCGGCCGCCTCCTCGAGGTCGGCGAGCTCGGGCGATCGCAGGATGAACCCGTAGTTTCCGATGGCCGCGCTGAAGACGTCGTCCACGCGCTCGTGGGTGACGATGAGGGGGCCGAACCGGGCGAGTACCTCCTCGAGCCCGAGCGCGTAGCGGAAGCGGGCCTTGCGCCCCACGTAGGCGCAGTACCACGGCCGGGAGGGCGCGTTCTCCACCCGGCCCCGGACGACGAGGTTCGCCCATTCCCGGTAGATGTCCATGTCGTTCTGGTAGTTCCACATGTCGAGGGTGAGCCCGCCCGGCGGCCGGAAGTTCACCTCCAGCGCCACCAGGCCGCCGTCTGCGACCCGGAAGAGCTCGAAGTGGAAGAAGCGCGCCCGGATCCCGAAGGCGGCCACCAGGGCGCGCCCCGCGGCCACCAGGTCGGAGGGGATGTCCCGGTCGGTGTAGTACCAGATGTCGCTGTCCTCGTTCACCACCTCCATGATTCCGCGGCTGTAGCAGAGCGAGGCGTCGAAGACGATCCGGCCGTCCCGGTCCACGAGGCCGTCGTAGGTGACGATGGCCCCCGCCACGTACTCCTCGAAGATGAACTCGACCGGGGGCCTCGTGGCGAGGAAGGCCGAGAGCTCGCGCTCGTCCGCGATCTTGAAGGTGCTCGCCGCCCCCACACCCACGTCGGGCTTCGCCACCACCGGGTAGCCGACCTCACGAACGAAGGCCCGCACGGAGTCGGTGTCCGGGCACACCCTCCCGCGCGCTGCGCGCAGGCCGGCCTGCCGGAAGACCTTCTTCATCTCGCTCTTGTGCTTCGCCCGGTGCATGTCGGCGGGCCGGAGCCCGGGGATGTTGAAATCCTCGCGGAGGCGCGCCTCGGTCTCGAGCCAGTACTCGCTCATCGAGTCGAGGTGGTCGAGCTTGCCGTGGCGGAAGGTGAGGTGACCGAGGCCGCGCACGAGCTCGTCGTAATGGTGCATGTCGGAGACCTTGAAGTACTCCGAAAGTGCGGACTTGAGCTCGGGGCGCAACCGCCCCCAAGGCTCGTCGGCGATCCCGAGCACGTTCGCCCCCACCTCCCGGAGGCGGACGCAGAAATTGTAGAAGTTGAGCGGGAAGTGTGGCGATAGGAAGACGACGTTCACGGCCTCTCGGGTCCCCCGGTCCTCGTTCGCCCCTCCTTAGCAGATCCTCGACCGCGGGTGCGCCCCATTTCTCCGGGGGTCGGTGCGCCGAGGGGCGCGCCCTCCCGGAGATGACGCCGCGCGCCGACCGGCGGAGGGGTCCCGGCGCGGCCCGCCGGCGCGTCCCTCGACCGCGCCCCAAAGTGGTAGTCGCGGAGCCCCCGGCGCGCCGATAACCCGTTGCGGTGCCCGGCCGGGGTCGGCCCGCCGGCACCCGGGGCCGCCCGGGACGCGGTCGAGCGGAGGTGTCGGGGTGGCGACCGAGGGCGGCAACGGCGTCCTGGAGCGACCGAGCGATCCGTGCGCCATCGTCATCTTCGGCGCCACCGGGGACCTCACCCGGCGGAAGCTCCTCCCCTCCCTCTACAACCTCCGCTGCAACGGGCTCCTCCCTCGGGAGTTCGCCTTCGTCGGAGTGGCGCGGCGCAAGGTCGACGACGAGGCCTTCCGGGAACAGATGGGCCGGGACCTTCGGGAGTTCGCGACCCGGCCCGTGGAGGACTCGGTGTGGAGCGACTTCGCCTCCCGCCTGCACGCCGTCACCGGCGACCTCGGGGACCCGGGCACCTACCTCCGCCTCCGGGAGCGCCTCGCCGAGCTCGACCGGGAGCACCGCACCGGCGGGAATGCGCTCTTCTACCTGGCGACGCCGCCCGACGCCTTCGGCCCCATCGTCGA
>Ga0335081_10015788_pt1 | contig 12220 bp, 13 predicted proteins | sample Lox_Sample_35_FD_206713 | JGI IMG/M metagenome (GOLD analysis project Ga0335081, IMG submission 206713) | Soil microbial communities from Loxahatchee National Wildlife Refuge, Florida, United States - Lox_Sample_3.5 | ecosystem: Environmental > Terrestrial > Soil > Wetlands | place: USA... | reverse complement strand
GTGGTCAACCTGACCGGCGTCCTGGCCGACAGCCAGTTGCCCGGCAACACTGCGTTTGTGAACAGCAACCAGACGCTCATCGGCTCGAATCTCTTCACCGGCTTCAATGTTTTTAACGGCCCGACCAACAGTTTCAACGGGGCCTTCAGCGGCAACGGCGTCAATCTTACCAATCTGGACGGCTCCCAAATCACCATCGGCACGGTGGCGGACGCGCGGCTTTCAAGCAACGTGCCGTTGCTCAATACCAACCAGGTTTTCACCGGTTCCAATGTCTTCCGCGGGCCCGGGCTTTTTACCGGCACGAATTTCTTTGCCGGCGTCAATCTCTTTACCAACCGGGGCAACAGTTTTGTCGGCAGTTTCTTTGGCAACGGCCTCGTGGGTTGGCTTCCCACGAATGGAACCGCCGTGCAGGCAGAAGTTGACCATGGTTATCTGTTGACCGGCACGCAATTGACAACGGTCACCTTGCCGCCATCACCGGGCGTGGACGACATCGTGCGCATTTCCGGCGCCGGCGCCGGCGGATGGAAAGTCGCGCAAAACGCCGGTCAGGCCATCTTCGGCAATTTTTCGGGCTTCAGCAGCTCCTCGTGGACGGTCAGCAGCGCGCCCAATAACCTGGCTTGGTATGGCATTGCCTCATCAGCGGATGGAACCAGAATGGTCGCGGTGTTCAGCGCCGGCGGAGTTTATACTTCAACGGATTCAGGCCGGACATGGGGTGTAGCTGATTCGACTTCGCGCCAATGGCGGTCAGTAGCTTCGTCCGCCGACGGCAGCAAATTGGCGGGAGTGGTGAACAACTCGTTTGTCTTCACCTCTACCAACGCCGGCGGCACGTGGGTGCAACGAACGACCGGTCTGCCCGGCAGCGGCTCACCCTGGTCTTCCATCGCTTCGTCCGCCGACGGAACTAAATTGGTGGCAGTGGCGAATGGTGGCGGGATTTACACTTCCACCGATTCCGGGAACACCTGGGCACAACGAACTTCCGGCCTGCCCGGCGGTGGTGTGGCGGCCTGGACCTCCGTCGCGTCGTCTTCGGACGGAACCAAATTGGCGGTGGCGGGCGGCGGGGCGATCTATGTTTCGTCCAGTTCCGGCGCTTCCTGGTCGGGAACGAGCGGCGGATTCGGGACCTCCGTTGCTTCCTCGGCGGACGGCACCAAATTGGTGGGGGTTGTGAACGGCGGCGGGATTTACACGTCCACCGACTCCGGCGGTTCATGGACGCATCAAACCACCGGCCTGCCCGCCTCGCCGGCCTGGACGTCCGTGGCCTCTTCGGCCGATGGCGGCAAACTCGCTGCGACGGTGAGCGGCGGTGGCATTTATACGTCACTGAACTGGGGCGCGTCCTGGACGCAGCAACTCGGCGAGCCCAACGCATCGTGGTACGCCATTACTTCCTCGGGTGACGGGAACAAACTGGCCGCGGCGATCAACAGCACCATCAGCGGCGGAATTTATACTATGCAAGCTTCTTCCCAAACCGTGACAACCGCCGGCACAACCGGCGGCCTCACCGGAGGGCAGGGCACGGCGGTGGAATTGCAGTATATCGGCAACAACCTGTTCATGCCGGTCAGTTCCGCAGGAAACCTTTGGGCGTTCTGAGGAATATCCAGGTTCCCATCGCCGCCGGCGGTGCCGTTTATTTCAAATCTTGTTTCAAAGCAGGTTCCACCACCGGCAGTTCCTGCATCACCAGGCCGGCCATCGCCTTGGCGCCTTTTTCGTTGAAATACGTGGCATCGCCGGGTTCATTCGCCAGCGCATTGCTGGCGGTTTGGCCAGGCTGCTCAAACAGTCGGGCGCTGGCCGCGTGCAGGCCAACCAGCGGCACCCTCTTTTCCATGGCGACCTCCTTCATCGCGTTCGCATAGGGCAGCAGCGCATCCTTGAGTTTGCCGCCGGCCTCGAAGGTCCGACGGCACATGGGTGTGACCAGGATGGGATGGGCGCCAATCGCGCGGGAATCGTCAATGTACTGTCGCAGATAATCTTTGTAGGTGATTTTTGCGTCGGTGGACTCCGGTTTGTCCGGGGAGTGCGAGTCATTATGCCCAAATTGAATCAGAACATAATCCGGGTGTTCTTTCAGAGCTTTGTCCCAAAGCCCTTCTTTAATGAACGTTTTCGTGCTGCGTCCCGATTTCGCCAGGTTGATGACCCGGAAGTGGTTGTTGAGATATTCCTGAATGAACATGCCCCAACCCCGGCGCGAATCCGTTTCCGGCCAATTGCAGACCGTCGAGTCTCCCACAATGACCAGGCGAACTGCCTGGTTAGTGGCCTCGGCTGCCGGGGCGCGGCTCAATGTCAGGCAGGTAAAGCCGAGGGTGGCCGTCGCCAGGAACAGGGGGATTTTCATGATGTCTTTCGGGTTCGCGAAGGCCTGGAGGTTATTGGAAAAGTTCAGTGTGTCGAGAGCCTGAACTTCGTGCACTGGCTCAGAAATGTTTTCGGGTTCTGGAAAATAACTTTGTCAATCGCGGCGGCCGGGTGGCCGCGTTTTTTCATTTCCAGCGCCGTTCGTGGGACAGCCAGCGGATCGCTCACGCCCCAATCACAGGCGCTGTTCAGCCAGACGCGTTCCTGGCCGCAGGTTTCCAGAATGTCAATCGCCCGCGCCGGCGAGCATTTCGTCTCGGGATAAAGCGTCATGCCCGCCCAATGGCCCGCGTCCAGCACCAGCCCGGCCGTGTGTTCCTCCACGTGGTCAATGATGACGTGCTCGGGCCGGACCCGCTTGTCATTCTTTAACACGTCCAGAATCAGGCGCGTGCCTTTCAGCTTGTCCTCCAGGTGCGGCGTGTGGACCAGCATCAACTGGTTGTGCCACGCGGCGAAATCCACCTGCATTTCCAGGACTTTCAGTTCGTTCCGGGAGTTCTTGTTTAAACCGATTTCACCGATGCCGAGCACATTCGGCCGGTTGAGGAATTTCGGGATTAACGCAATGACTTCTCCGGCCAGCTTCACGTCTTCGGCCTCCTTGGCGTTGATGCACAGCCAGCAGAAATGTTTCAAGCCAAACCGCGCCGCGCGTTTGGGTTCATGCTCGGTGAGCTGGCGGAAGTAATCGTAAAACCCGGCGGCGGAACTGCGGTCGAAGCCCGCCCAGAACGCCGGCTCGCAAACCGCCTGGCAACCGGCCAGTGCCATCCGTTCGTAATCGTAGGTGACCCGGCTGACCATGTGGGCGTGAGGCTCGATGTAGCGCAAGGTGGTTGAAGGTTGAGAGTTGAGAGTTGAGGGTCAGCCGTTCCGGCCCGGCCATGCCCCGGCTGCGCCTTTGCCCGTCGCAGCGAGAATGGGTTCCTTGGTGGGATCGCTGAAGGCGAGCAGGACGCGCCGGGCTTTTTCCCTCTGCCGGCCGTTGAGTTTGCCCAGCGCGGTGCGGAAAGCTTCCAGCCTGAAGTCATCTTTCCCGGGCGCGCGCTCGACGCGGTCAAGGAAAGCGGCGACTTCAATTAATTTGTGCCGCGCATCGAGAAAATAAAGATCAAGAACCTGTTGTCGTGTCATAGCATTTACGATTCACGATTGATTATTTACGATTTATATCGGCGTGCGGCAATCTTCAATCCAGCGCAACACCTGCGCCGCCGCCGCCTTCGGCGCGGTGCTCAAAACATTGTGGTCCGCTCCCCGCAGGACTTTGTAATCGCGCAGGCCCGGACAATTTTTCCGCAGCCAGCGCCGCACCCACGGCCACGGCACGATTGGATCCAGCCAGCCGCTCAAACCAAAAACCGGCAGCCGCGTCCGGCCGGCGACCCGGCGCGGATCGTTCCCGGCAATCAAATGCAGGCGATGCTGGGCCGAACGACGGTCCATTCCCTCCGCCCGGCGGGCGACAAATTCGTCAATCGTGGCCAGCACCTCCGCCGAGCGGCGATACCGGAACCGCGCAAGCTTTGCGTAACTGAAGACCACCCAGACGAAAAACGCGTTCGAAATTCTGCCGGTGGTTTTTTCCGCCAGACGCACCGCCCAGCGCATCGGATGTTGCACAAAACCGCCCGCCAGGATCACGCCTTCAATTCGAAAATGCGTTTCCGGGGCCGGGCGGGGCGAGGCGCCGGACAGGCCGGTCTGGTGATTGAGATTCGACGTATCGCCCGCAGCTTGCGCGGACGCTCTCCCCACCAGCGCCCACAGGGGCTGGGAACCGTACGATTCGCCGAGCAGCCAGCCACCGGTGACACCGCGTTGTTCGAGCGCCGTTTCAATCGCCGCCGCGTAATCGTCGAGCGACCAGCTCAGCGTCCGGGGATAAGTCGCCTCCACGAAGCGCGCCCGCCCGTCCAGAGCCTGGCGAAAGCTGCCAATGAGTGTCCAATCACCGTGTAAGCCGGGCAAATAAATCAATGTCGGCAGCGACGCGTCACCGTGAATGCGCAATTGCAGTTCCTCGGCCATTGTGGAGGTGATTATCGGAAGCCGGGGCCGGCTGCTCAATGAAGAAAGGCCGCCGCGGCCGGGATCGGCAGGAGGGCGGGACACGCAAACAGCTTAACCGCTGATGCTATCAGAAGTATTCGGTGAGGGTTATCAATCCTTCAGGATTGGTGACGCCTCTGCCTTGAAGGAAGACAATGTGTTCATATCCTAGACCCCGCAACCCGACAAACCACGGCGTGCCGCGAATGCGATATTGCAGGCCAACCTGCGATTCATCGTCATTCTCCAGAGTCACCACGGCCGTCTGGTGCCGGGACAAATTCATCGCCCTGGCGAGAACGGTATCGTTATCTTGCCGGACCGTGCTGGCCGGCTGAAGCATCTGGGTGGTCTTGGTGTCCAATGAGTCAATAACCACCGCGCCATTATCACTATTGTGAAAAGCCTGCGGCGGCTTCGTGGTCGCGCACGAGGTCAACAGGACTGCCAGGGCGATTAGTGCCATCGGAGTGCTGATTTTCATAAAATTTTGTGTTCCCGCTTTCCGGGAACTGTGCCAATTGTTCGTTGCGTCGCCGTTTTCGGCACCGGCTGACGCAGGTTCGATGCCAGCGGATTTGGAGAGGCGGCTAAATAGCATTATGCCGGGCAGAGCCTGATCTTTTCAGGGTAATGATGAATACCGCCGGCGGTTTGTAATTGTCCGACACGCTTCTGAAGCACGCTCTGTGAGCGCAGCGCGAACTGATCAGCCACGGTCACCAGTCATCCGAAGCGGAACTGCCGACGCTGAATAGACCGCCGCTACAGCTTTGGAAAAAACTCCTTTGCGGTCCTGCATGTTGCTGCGCTCAATTCATCGGGCGAACAGCCTTTGACCTGCGCAACGACCTCGGAAATTTCCTTCACATAGGCCGGCTCGCAGCGTTTGCCGCGATACGGCACGGGCGCGAGATACGGGCAATCGGTTTCCAGCATGAACCGGTCGAGTGGCGTGGCCGCCACTGTATTGCGCACATTCTGGCCATTCTTGAACGTAACAATACCGGTAAAACTGACCAGCGAGCCAATGTCCAAAACCTGGCGCATCCGGTCGGCATTCTCGCCAAAACAATGGAACACGCCGCGGACTTTTGCGGCGAACGGTTTGAGTTGCGTCAGCGTGTCCTCAAAGGCGTCCCGCTGGTGGATGATGCAATTCAATCCGGACTCGACGGCCACTTCGAGTTGCTGCCGGAAAATGTCCGCCTGCCTTTGCTTGCAGCGATTGTCGTCCTCGGCAGTGCCGCCTTGCGAACCCGGCAAATGGTGGTAATCCAAGCCGGCTTCACCAATGGCGACGACTTTGGCGTGTCTGGCAAATTCACGCAGGGCCGGGCGCAGGTCGGACGGCGCTTTCATCGCCTCGGACGGGTGCCAGCCGACGGCGGCATAGACGGGCGGAAACTTTTCGGCCAGACGTATGGCGCGTTCGCTGCTGCTCAGGCTCGTGCCGATGGAAATCATTTTGACGATGCCGGCAGCCCGGGCGCGGGCGATGACTTCCGGCAGGTCCTTTTCATAATCAGGATAATCGAGGTGCGCGTGCGTGTCGTAAAACGTCGCCATGGACACAGGGTCGAATTCCAAATTAAAAAAAGCAAGCCGCCCTTCACCCAAACCGCATGGGGAAATTACCTGGCTTCGGCTTCATTTTTCGCCGCGCTGTTCGTGTTGGCGAGTTTTTGCTCGAGCGCGGCCATTTTGGCCTCCACCGACGGTTTGCCGGGGTAATCCGGCGATTCCGCGAGCAGATGTTTGTAATTTTCGATGGCGTCGTTTTCCCGTCCGGCGGCGACCAGTTTATCGCCGAGCGTCAGCCGGATGCGAATGCGCTGTTCCGGCGACGGATGGCGGGTGAGCGCAAGCTCATAAGTGTCAATGGCCGAGGACGGTTTGCCTTCACTTTCGTAAATGTCGGCCAGCTTTTCGGTGAGCACGGCGCTGTTGGTGGTGGCGGGCAGATTGTCAATGAAGTTTGCCACTCGCATCGCGACCGCATGACGGGCGAGATCCAAATCCGCGAGCCGCAGAAAAGACCACTCGATGAGCGGATTATGGGTGCGCGCCAGTTCGGCGTGCAATTCCACAATCGGTTTGCCGTAAGGACGATAAAGCGGGTCGCCGATGACCGTCGTCTGCCAGGACAAGACCGGCTGTGACGCCCAGGCTGCCTCGCCAAAGGTGAACCCGTTGGCGAATCGTCCCAGAAATGCCGCCACATTCGGGGTGAAGGACAAGTAAGGTTCGTACACACAACCCATCGTGCAGGTCGCACCCTTGGCGAGCAGCGGGCCGCACCAATTCTGGGTCGTGGAGCGCAATGTCGTCGCGCTGAAGGAATGTAAATGATACGCAAACGCGCCGGGCATAAATTCAACCCGGGGCAACGCAAACGGACCGTCGGCGTCGTTGGCGTACCACCCCATGTAAATGGCAATCTGGCTCATGGGAAAGTCCGCGGGGAACGTCGCGGACTTTTCGTCCACGGTTGTTTCCAGCCCGATTTCACGGCTGATCTTCGCCGCGGCTGAAATCCATTCGTCGCCCAGCTTGTACCCGGGATCGCTGATGTCCCGTTCGTCGAAATAGGCGCGGCCCCACAATCCGTCGCGTTCCGCTTCCAGCGCCTTGTCCACGAGCCCGCGCGCAATTTCCGCCGACGGCCCGTCGAGCCGCCCGACCAGCAAAATCCCGTTGGTGGGACCGAGCAACGCCCGGTTGGTGGCGCCATAGACCCAGTTCCCCAGCGGGCCGGACAGCGTCAGATTGTTTTTGCTCAACGGCAGCCAGGCCAGCTCGGAATCCACGGCGGCTTCGTTGCGGCGGAATTCCGGCCGCAGGTCGTCTGCGGCCAGCTCGTGCAAATTGGGGTCGGCCGCAATCTTCAACGGCACGCCATAGCACAGGACCGCGTAACGGATTTTGGCCTTGGCCACGCGATACTCCACGTGCATCAAGCCGTTCGTCGCCGTAACCACCTTGTGCGTAAACTGCCAGAAACCGTCCGCCTGCAGTTTTTCCAGCAGCGGGTTTTGCAGTGAATCGCGGAACTCGGCGCGCGACATTTCTTCGTTGGGGGTCAACGCGAAACCATAGATTTGCTTCTGCGGGACCTGCCGCATCCGGGCGTAATGTTCTGCCACGCCTTTGGACTCCGGCACGCGCGTGTTGTAAATCACCACCACTTCATCGCCGCCGGCGCGCGCCAGGCATGGCGCCAGCGCGAAACCCAGGGCCGCAAATCGAATCAGCAAGAATTTCATGCGTCGGTCATTTGACCGGCAAAGGGCCGGAACGTTGGAAAATACCTCTTACTGGCCCGTCACCTTGAGGCCATCATACGCGAGCGCGACCCCGGATGGCAATTCCGCTTGCGCCGGGTCGTGATCGTAATCATGTGTGAGATGCGTGAAGAAGGTGCGCGGCGCGCCGATCCGCCGGGCGGCCGTCAGCGCCTCATCGAGACACATGTGCGTCGGGTGCGGCTTGGGACGGAGCGCATCGAGCACGGCAATTTCAACGCCCCGGACTTTCTCGAGCGCGCCGGCGGGAATTTCCTTGCAGTCGCTCATATAAGCGAGCCGCCGTTTGCCGTCTTGCACGAAGAGATAACCATTGGTCGTCATCGAACCGTGCGGCAAGGGCAGGGGAACGATTTCCAGATCGCCGAGCAGGAACGGCCCTTCAATCAGGTGCGGTTCCGGCCGGAAATAACCCTTGTGAATCGGCCGCCCGTCAAAGGCATAGATGAACACCCGCTTGAGCGCCGTCATCGTCTCCGCGTCGGCATAGACGGGCAGCGCGCCCTCCCGCACGTCGCAGAAACGGCGGCAATCATCCAGTCCCATGATGTGATCGGCGTGGGCGTGGGTGAAAATCACCGCATCGAGCCAGCGAATATTTTCGCGCAGACATTGCACGCGGAATTCCGGCGTGGTGTCCACCACCAGTTTGACTTTTTCGGTGGCCACGTAAATGGAAGGCCGCGTGCGGTGATTCCTGGGATTGGCCAGAAACGCCGGCGGATATTCCTTGCCGATCATCGGCACGCCCTGCGATGTGCCGCTGCCGAGAAATGTGAATTCAAACGCCATGTAGCATCGAGGTTAGCAAAAACGTGGAATTCGGCGAATGAAAACGCAATTCGGCGAGCCGAAGCGGCTGACGAGCCGGTCCGCCCACCCTCCGCAGCAGTCCTGCCACGGAGGATGGAGAGGACGGGCGGGCGGTTTTCGGCGGCCGGCGCTCCCAAACTGCCAGCGTCAGGGCGTTTTGGAAAATACTGTAGCCGGCTTTGAGCCTGCGCTCTTCGCGACTTAAATTGAATTGCGTTCAAAATACTGCAAACTAATAAGCGCACCTCCTCACCCGCCCTGCCGCCCGCGTTGCGCTTCCGCCTTCGCTTAACTACGGCGCGACAAGTCGGCGCGACAAGGCGGGCACCCTCTCCCCCGTCGCCAATGGGGGAGAGGGATGGGGCGAGGGGGGTGCGTTACCTGGACGTCTACGTCGGCTTGGGCTTTGGTCGCAGTTTGATTTCACATCCCTGTTAAAAGTCCCGGCTGCGGTCAGTATGAAACCGTCCTGATGCGCTCCGGGATTGGCTTGATTTCACTGCCCGATGGCATTCTGCAACCTTGCCAGGTCACTCGCCTGATTTTCCGCAACCGGCTCATCCATCGGTTGCTCTTGACTCATGCCCCTCCATGACCAGCGTTCAGCGTGTCCATCGGCGAATGACAACGTGGCTCCGCGGGCGTGCCGGGCCGTCGGAGAGTTCTGCCATTTCGTAACGTCGGCACCGGCTTGAATCGCGAAGAAGCCGTCGTCCACCGTGTTAAGGCTCTCATCAACAAATACGAGCGCACCCACCGGCGGCGGACTTTTGATTTCCGAGAATTTCCTGATCGGAGGATAATCGGTCCCGAAAACCCAGGAAGTATCTTCCACCGCGCCATCCACCGATGTGTCGCCTGGAACGGCTTCACCCATCCGCCCGTTCATGGACACTGACCGCACCAGCAAATCGGCAGGCACCCCAACCGGCGCCATTCCAGTCAGGCATGGACATCGGTAAATCGCCGGTGATTGGTTATAGGCATAGAGCTGGCCGTTCTGGAGGCACGCAACATTGGTCGCCTGAACGAGGATCTGTTCGTCGCCGGACACCCAGGATTCAGGGGCGGAAGCGTAGTCGGTCAATCGTATCCAGTTGGGAACGAGTTGGTCATCATTGTCATTGGCATACGTGACCCAGCACAACGTCAATTGCTTCATGTTATTGACACATTGTGCGGTCCGGGCGCCGGCTTTGGCCCTTTCAAGGGCTGGCAACAACAAGGCCGCAATAATGGCGATGATGGCGATGACCACCAGCAACTCAATCAACGTAAAAGCGCTCAGCCCGGAAGCCGCGCGTTTCGACGTTTTCACGTTAATTTGGACCAATGACGGTTAAAATCCTCACACTGCCGGCAACGGTTTCACACCGGCGGTATCTCCGTGACCGTCGCTATCGTGCGGGCCTCGTGCAACCAAATCACAATGTTCTGGAAACCGCCAATGAGCAATATAAATGCGCGAAACACGGGATTTTGACACCAGCAAAGCAATGCCGCGGTGAAAACCAACGCTTCAAAATGATGGAGGCAGCAGACGGCAAGGCCACGCCTGACGATCCAAAGCTGCGCCACGGCCATCGGCCGCCGCCTCGGCAATGCAGTGATGGCAATCGAATATCATGGCGCGGTCGAAACTGAAACGGCGGTGGCGTTCGGCCCGGCGTGGCGTTGGCCGGTCCGCGGGTTGTTATAACGGGTCTGATGGAGTTCGCTCCAATTGTGAGACAATTGCCGCATTGAACAAAACGCCGAAGGCGCTGTCTGAATCGCGACGGCGAAAATGCGCCGCAACCAAAGGCCGTCGCCGTGTAACAAATCGGTTTCAATCTCCGTCCAAAATGATGATTATGAAAAAATCAATTTTGACAAAAGTGTTGCTGCTTGGCGTCAGTCTGCCGTTGCTGACCGGTTGTGTGGTTTATGAACAGCCGCCGGCCGTCGCAACTGCGCCGCCGCCGCAGGCCGAAGTCGTGCCCGCCGCACCCGGCCCGTTGACGCTTTGGTTCTGGGTTCCGGGGCAGTGGGTATGGCGCGGGCAATGGGTCTGGGTCGGAGGCCGCTGGGCGGCGCGTCCGCATCCGGGAGCGGTGTGGGTGGGCGGTGGCTGGGGTTGGCACCGTCATCACCGCGTTTGGGTCGAGGGACATTGGCGCTAATTTACCGCCAATCAAGTTCGCGGCAGCGACGGAATTTTATCCGCGGCGGCGCGGGGTTTTTCCGATTCGGGATGCGCCTAAAGCCCGGGGCCAATCACTGGGCTGCGTTGGGCCGGTGAAGTCAACCGCCAAGGTGGAACTCAAACCGGCCAGGCGGCGCCGGCGACGGCGGTCTTGTCAGACGTCATCCTCGTTGCGTTCTTATCCGATCACTTCAGGGAAATCTGGCAGTCTTTTGCCCGTATAGAAATTTATCCATTGGCCGTTCGGGTCAGTATAGGCCAGACACCGGAATCCCTTGCACTGTACCCACACCAGATCAACGTGGGTTATGGGTTGCTTGCGGGTCTCGTCACCGTCCGCCCGAATTTGGAATTTAATTTTCATGATCGATTGCTGCTGAAAACAGTAAGTAGCGGGCAAAATGTACTGCCAAAGTGCCGCGCGCCTGAGCCACGCCCACGGAAGGCTGACTTCAAAATGTAATCGTGATGACCTCCAAATCTCATAACTCAGCCAAATACTGAAAGGACGATGGCCTTCGGCGCCGGTCCGGTTAGGCGGTGCCCCACGTCTTGCTTTTCGGTCGCCTTTGCTGCTTGAGCCGCTCTTCTTTGCTTTTGGTGTTAATCCTTTCCAGGGCGCGCTCCTTTTCCGCCCGTGCTCTTTTCGTCGAGGGTATCATGTGATTCTTCATCCAAAGGGGATGACCGCTCTTTCCTTCCCAATCGCTCAAATGCAACCAGGATGAGCCTCTGACGTTAACAGTCCGGGCAACATAGTCTCCCGCAGCAGCCAGATGCTGGTCGAGCATCTCAATCTGTTCTTTGATTTTCCGTCCCTTATTCATGGTTACATGGCATAACTTTGCACCGCCAACTTCCACAGCTCAGGTACAGCCGCCGAGCGGGACGTCCCAATGAAAGTATGACGGACGATCTCATAAATCAATCGCAACTGGCAAGGGCAGTGGCCGTTTCCTGCAGCGAATTGATACTCCCGGTCAAGCCCTGTTGGATTTCGGTTATCATCGTGGCGACGGGCGGGGAGTGCCACCACAGCACCCCCCGCGCAACCATTCACGTTAACCGGCGTCCACCGGACGCCCATCAACCATGAACCTACTACAGCCATGAAATACCACACCGCCACCACCCAATTCAACTGCGGAATTGATCTGCACGCTCATCAAATGCACGTCTGCCTCCTGGACCGCCAAGACCGGAAGCTGGAGCCCCGCCGCGACGCGACAGCCATCTTTCAATTTGAATGGATAGCGCGTGGGTTTACTGTTGTGTATTTCTGGACCGTCCCCGGGCGTTTGATCCGGAGACTGGAAAGTCGGTTGCGGTGCCTTCTGCACTCCGGCCGGCTCGATTGAGTCCCAATAGGTGTTTAGCCGGATGCCCCGCATCCGCGCGGTTAACGGAAATTAAGTCGGAGTTCCCGTTCTGAGGTCCGCTACACGGTTTCCAAAAGATTCCG
>Ga0335081_10015786_pt1 | contig 12220 bp, 8 predicted proteins | sample Lox_Sample_35_FD_206713 | JGI IMG/M metagenome (GOLD analysis project Ga0335081, IMG submission 206713) | Soil microbial communities from Loxahatchee National Wildlife Refuge, Florida, United States - Lox_Sample_3.5 | ecosystem: Environmental > Terrestrial > Soil > Wetlands | place: USA: Florida... | reverse complement strand
GAAAACATGACGTATTTCTAGCAACGATCGTGCGGGGTCCAACAGAGAAGCACGATCTCGAGGCGATTCGCCCTTTTTGTCAGGAAATACACGCAGCTTCGATGCCACGGTCCCACTGGAAGCGATGGGCACAGATTCTCACTGCCCCTTTTGTCGCAGAGCCTCACCTGGTCAGAATCAATCGTTCGGTGGAACTGCAGCAGATCGTGTCACGTCTTGCAAGCGTGGTCGATGCCATCCAGGCGGAGTTCCCGCAGGGCGGACAATATATCAATGGTTTCGCAGGGATCAAGATACTGGACCAACACAACGTGGAAGCCGACATCCTGCGGTACAACTGTCGCTTTGACCGATCGTTAGTGAGGCGAGCGTTCGACTATGTGCAAGTTAGGAAGATGGCACAGTTTGAAACCCGGCTGTGTCGACAGGTTGACGCCGTGCTGGCCACATCTGCCGACGACGCCAGCGTGCTCCGCCGCTTCAACCCCAATGTTCTTGTGGTCCCTAACGGCGTCGCAGAAACGACGTTGGGCGGAAACCACTCCGGCCCTTTCGTTACCTTCACCGGATTGATGAGCTATCGCGCCAATGTGGACGCCATGCTTTTTTTCCGAGAAATGATATGGCCCGCGATCCTGAAGGCAGAGCCGAGTGCAAAGCTGTGCATCGTGGGCAAGAACCCTCCGCCCGTTATAGCCGGGCTGCGTTCTAAGCAAATTGTAGTGACCGGTGAAGTGGAGGACGTGGATGTCTACCTTCGGCAAACTTCCGTTTTCGTAGCTCCGCTTCGTGTAGGCAGCGGCACGAGGATCAAAATACTTCAAGCGATGTCCCATGGCTTGCCGGTTGTGTCCACGAGCCTGGGCTGCAAAGGAATCTCACTGGAGAATGGGCGCGACATCGTGATTGAAGATGATCCAATAGCGTTCGCTCAGCGGGTCATATCTCTGCTGCGCGATCCGGTCGAACGTTCACGAATAGGACGAAACGGACGCGACTTGGTGCATCAACAGTACACATGGCGTTCCATCGGAGCGCGGTTAAACGAGGCATACGGACAATGGGCATCAGCCTGATCACAACTGTAAAGAACGAGGAACAGTCCATCGTGGAGTTTCTTAGCTCGATTGCATCCCAGACCAGGGTCTCGGATGAAGTCGTGATCGTCGACGGTGGTTCTACGGATAACACGGTCGCCCTGATCCGTGAATTCAAAGGTTTGAACATCCGCTGTATCGAGCAGCGCTCTAACATTGCGAGCGGGAGAAACGTGGCAATCCACAATGCACAGCATGAAATCATCGCAGTGACCGACGCGGGCTGTCGGTTGCGACCTGATTGGCTGGAAAAGATTACGGCGTCCATTGGGTCGGCAGAAGTGGTGGTCGGAAATTATAAGCCTATTGTGAACTCTTTATTCGATGCCTGTCAGGGCAGCATCATGGGATTGTTCGGGTCCGACTCGTCGCTGACCACTCTCGCTCCCTCCAGCCGGTCACTCGCATTTCACAAATGTGTTTGGGCAGAAGTGGGTGGCTATCCGGAATGGCTGGATTATTCAGAGGATGCTTATTTCCATAAGCAGCTCTTGTCGCGCTATCGGGCCGCTTTTGCCCGTGATGCCGCAGTCGACTGGGAGCAGCGAAAGAGCTTAAGGTCGGTGTTTCAACAATTCTTTCGCTACATGGAAGGGGAAGCACTTGGCGGTCTCCATACCGGTCGCAACCTGTTGCGACTTGGATGCTATGTCACGGCTCTAATTTGCCTGCCTCTGTTAGTGACGAAACCAGTGCTCCTTCTTCTGCTGGCGATTTGTGGTCTGGCCTATGCCAGCGCAGCGTACAAGAACTTCATCCGCCTGAAGCGTTATCCGCTATTTGGTCCGGCGCTTTTTGTCCTTCCCGCATTGCTGTTTCTTGTCGATATCGCAAAGATATCAGGTTACATCCATGGTGTTTTCAGACTCTTCCAGACTCCGTCAAGCAATACGATACATCGAAACCCGAACGAGATCTAAGGATTCCACAGCATGATGCCGTCCAGTCTTCGAATCGCACACGTGCAGCCCATCGCATTCGACCTGTTCGGACACAAAGATGAAGACTGGGGTACGGCTGTGCGTTACTTCCTGCCAAACATTGCTGCTGCCCAGGTCGTCCATGGTGATCGCCCGACCGTGCATTTGCTAACTTCAGGTCGGCCGAAGCACATGAACGTCGACGGGGTGGAGATCCATTTCCATAGTTGCGTGCAGCTTCCCCGGAGTTATCCGGTGACCGCCAGGTTCGGTCGGCAGCTCAGCATGAGCATGGTCAGTGCCCTCCGCCGAGAAGAGGCCGACATCATCCATTTTCACGGAGCGTGCTCGCTGCACGCTATGTATAGCGCCGTGGCGTGGCGGGCAAAGCATCAGAGGATTCCTTTGGTGAGCCAGGACCACGGGCCGCGCCGGGGAAAGTGGCTGGAAGATTGTCTTCTGCGGTATGGTTTTCGAAATACTCACGTCCTGCTTGCAGCTAACCATGAAAGTCAGAATGCGCTTCAACGCCTGGATGCGATGCATACGCCCGTATACATTCAGCCTAACGGCTACGATCCAAAGCTCTATTACCCAAAAGCAGGGACACAGCGTACACCTGAAGCCATGTTCTCGATTCTCGTCGTTTCAAGGCTGTGGGAGGACAAGGATCCCATCACGATGGCGCGCGGAATTTCCACGTTGGCCAATCGACATCGCAACATCCAACTTACTGTGATTGGCCAGGGTTTATTGCGTCGCGAGGTGGGGAACGAACTCAGGGGCGCATCGTTACGGGTGAACTTCATCGACCATGTCTCACAGGAAGACCTTGCTGACTACTATCGTGCCTCTGACGTCTTTGTACTAACCTCCCTCCGTGAGGGCTGGAACCAGGCCACTATGGAAGCGATGGCGTGTGGTCTTCCGGTCGTCGCCACAGATATACCTGGCATCCGCGACGGTTTGGCAGATGCCGGCATGCTCATCCCCACTCAGAGACCTGACCTGCTGGCAGATGCGTTGGAGCGTTTGTTGCTCCGACCCGAGGAGGGCATGAGGTATCGCGAATTGGGACTGCTGCGCTCGGCGATGTTTACCTGGCATTCGGTAACCCAGGCCCTGCGCGAAGTGTACAGGCATTGCATTGATGCCGAATCCTGCAAGAACAGCAGCTTCACATCCCATCAATACACTGATCAATCCACAAGTAGTCGGGCCCAACCTGTCAGCTTCTAACCAGCCTCAGCGAAACGATAACGGAGACCGGGATGAACCGTCATGATCTCGCGACGATGATCGTTGATCGGTTGGCGCCGAATCTGGATGACCTGCGAGACCAGTTTACTCAATCGCATACAGTTTCTTCCTGCTACGTGGATGGCGTGCTCCCGGAAACGATCTGTCGGTAACTCTATCGAGTGTTCCTTCTAAGCATGACATGGTATTGAAAAAGAGCCTTCGAGAGAACAGGTACGTAGCCGCGCAGATGAATAGGTATGATCCGCTGCTTGAAGAGGCAATCTATGCCTTTCAGGACCGGCGGGTGGTGGACGCCGTCTACCAATCACAAGCATTCCCGATATGTCACCCGATACCAATCTCTATGCCGGTGGGATCAGCCTGATGGCGGAAGGAAGCTTTCTGATCCGCATCTCGACAACTCAAACGATAAAGATCGGGAAAGATATCGTGTCTTGAATTTGCTCTATTACGTCACGCCGGATTGGCAGCCCGAATACGGTGGAAACTTGGAGCTGTGGGATGGCAGTTCTTCTGGACAGCAACGGACGATCTACAGCAAATTTAACCGTCTGGTGTTGATGGCTACGACTAAGGCCTCATGGCACTCCGTTAGCAAGGTAGTAGGAAGCGGACAGCGATGTTGCCTGTTCAACTATTACTTTTCGCCCCGGAGCTCGGAATTGGAACAATTCTTTCACGTCACGTCATTTCGAAGCCGCCCAAACGAACCGGTGAGGGACAGACTTCTCCAGGGCGATGCGGCTTTGCGCATGGTGATCAGGAAGGCGTTCAAGAAGGGGATTGTCGAAAATCCACATGTGTACAAGAAGCAAGAAATCTTGCCTTCATAGCGAAGATGTAACTCCTGTAGTTCCGATGCCTACAACTCTGATCCTGAGGCCTCGATAGACAGCTTTTCTAGCTTTGATTCACGGGGTCCGCGACTCATGTCCACAGCAGCTGCAATCAAGACCGAATTCAAAGGGCTGTCTCTACCGGCGAAGGTACCCTGCCGGCCGGTCCTCACTTGTCTGGCGACAGTTTTCTCTGATCTTCAGGCTTTAGCGTTGTCTGCCGGTTTGGCTTTGGGGATGGGCCATTTAACGCAAGGACCGGCCAGCCTCGCAACCTACGGACGCCTGTGGCCGTTGGTCGCGCTTTTTCCAGCAGTCTACGCCATGTTCGGTTTGTATCCTGGCATTGCCGTGAACCCGGTGGATGAACTTCGCCGTACGTTCAACGCAACTACCCTCGTCTGCGTAATACTAGGAATGCTCGGCTTCGTTATTAACAGGAACGAACAATATTCACCTCTCGTATACGGCCTGGGATGGATCATCAGCGTCATCCTGATCCCTCTTGGCCGCAGTTTGACCCGGCAGCTATTTGCCTCCCAAAGCTGGTGGGGCCATGCAGTGATGGTCTTGGGTGGCCGAGATGCGGCCGGGTCGCTCACACGTTTACTTCAGAAACAGCCCGAAATAGGACTAAGGCCAATTGTCACTATTGACGAGACGCAGGATCTGGAAAACTTGGACGATGCTGCCTGGCTGTCTCGTTTTGGCGTCACACATGCGCTGATTGCACAGCGCGGGATCTCACGCTTTCGCCTTACCAGTCTTCTCAAGTCTCACGCCAACCTGTTTCCGCATGTACTGATCATTCCGGAACTGGGGGAATTCTCCAGTGTTGCGCTTCACACCCGGGATGTAGGCGAGTTCCTCGCACTCGAGTTCCGTAACGGTCTGTTGATGCGCGGTCCGCAACTTGTAAAGAGGGTTATAGACGTTGCGCTCTGCCTGGCAGGAGGCGTACTTTCGCTGCCACTCATTGTCCTGATTGCTTTGTTGATCAAACTCGACTCGCGTGGGCCCGTCTTCTACGGCTGCACGCGGATAGGCAAACACAGGCACCGGTTCAGAATGTGGAAATTTCGTTCCATGTTCGTGAATGGTGACCAGTTGTTGACTGACTATTTCGAAAAGCGTCCCGGAAAAATCACCGAGTTGGAGCAAACTGTGAAGCTCAAGAGGGACCCACGGATAACCAGAATTGGAAAGTTTCTGAGGAAAACCAGCCTGGATGAACTTCCTCAATTGTGGAATATCTTGAACGGTGACATGAGTCTCGTGGGACCACGGCCAATTCTCGAGGTCGAAGTGCCCAAGTATGGCGACCAGATGGCTCTATATTCTCTGGTCACCCCTGGTCTGACAGGAATGTGGCAGGTATCTGGACGCAACGATTGTAGCTATTCAGACCGGTTGAAGTTGAACAGCTACTACGTTCGCAACTGGTCGCCCTGGCTCGACCTCTATCTCATAGCCAGAACTGTGCCGGTGGTCCTCCGGCGCCGCGGTGCTTACTAGAAAGACGTGGAGAATCGCTTCGTGACTACAGACCTCCTCGCAAGCCAATTCCATTCAAAAGTCCAGCCCGTGGAGCATGCCCGCACAGTTGAGCCGAGCACGCATCTGTCCCATGTGCTAGGGCGTTGCCGAATCTCTACCGCCGACGCCGCAGTTGTTGTCTGCATGGCGCTGCTGTTTTTTCTCGAAATCGGAATAAAAAATGGTGAGTTGAATCAGGTCTTTTATCTTCTGCGTGGCTTGCGGCAGGCCAACCCAGCATTATTGGCACGAGATTGGTATACGGTCGATTCGGTCCCATATCACCTGTGGTGGAACGCCCTGATCGGGTGCCTCGCCAAGGCGAACTTCTTGGTGCTCGGGCTAACGTTGGGGACGGTGTTCGTTTCCATTGCATTCACGGTATCTGTCTCTGCCACGATGAGGACGCTGTACGCCGAGCCTGTTCTGCCGTGTGTACTTGCGCTCATGCTTTTTGGTGGCCTATTCACGCGTGGTTTGGGTGATTGGGACCTGCTGGCAAGCAGTGTGGAGCCATTTTCGGCCAGTGGTGTAGCGCTGGTCTGCGGCTTGGCCTTTCTGGCCAGGGGCGAACCTCTGGGAGCCGGCTTGTGCCTGGGGTTCAGTGCATTTCTGCATCCCCATTTTGCAGTTCTGCTTTCGGGAGTGTTGCTAATTTCGGCTGTCCCTTTGTACTTGGTCGAGGGGCCGCGATTCCTCGCCCTTGTCGCGATTCCCTTTGCATTTCTGGCTGCACCGACTCTCTGGCAGGTTTACACATTCGCCTCAGCACCGGGCGGAAGCGAGGCCCTTCGAATCCTGAGCACAGTCGCGCCGCAACACTATTTGCCGTGGCGCGCGGGCGTGAAGCCCTTTGTTCTATTCGGGTCCTCCCTCACTTTGGGTATTGCGGGCATCGCGATTCGAAGGCCGCGTCTGCAGCCGGCGTTGTTCATTGTGTTGGCATCGGCCTTGATCATTGTTCTCGGTTCATTGTTCGCGTGCCGGCTGGCCGTTTCAACTATTTTGGAACGCGCCTTGCCGTGGCGGCTGGCCTGCATAGTAATGCTGGCAGGGCTTCTTGCCGGCGCCGCAGGGCTCGCTCAAGGATGGCGCCGCAGCCCTGCGGGCCCGTCGGCCCTTCCGTGGTGGGTGCTCGCTTACTCCGCCCTGGCTTTGTCGGCCGCCTATGGGACAACTCGAATGCGGTGGGCCGTGCTGGTAGCTGGGGCCGTCCCGATTGTCGTCTCATGGATGCGCAATCTACCCTCGGATTCGACTTCCCAGTTCCTTCCCATCCTCTCTCTTGCAGCGGTGCTCGTGGGAATGGGTCCAGTGGCCTTGGCGGAACTTCGAAAATCTCATTTCGACATTCGTTCGATCGAGCGTACCCGTTCACAGGTGTACTTCTGGGCCCGATCAAGCACCCCGCTTGATAGCCTCTGGATCGTACCGCTGGATTGGAAAGATTTTCGGCTAAACGCCAAACGGGCGATCGTGGTCGACTGGTCTGCAACTCCGTTCTATCCCGCAGACGTGATTGAATGGCATCGCCGCATGCGCGACGTGACTGGCCTGAATGAAATTCGCACGGCCGACCAGGTTAATAGAGCCTATGAGGCAATGGACTGTCGCCGGGTCGATTATCTCCAGCAGACTTATGCAATCGACTATGTAGTCACTGGTGTCTCAGCCCAACTGCCTTGCGGCGTTGCGGTATACCGCGATGAACGTTTTGCCGTGTGGAAAGTCCGTGGGGCCCAAGTGCGCACTTTGAGGGGAGAGATGCAGAGCGCGAATCGGCATCTCGCGATATTTCCCCAGGGATCCTTGTCCCTTATTGATTCTCAGGAGATTATGACACGGTAGTCATCGATGAGACTAACCAGCGCGGCATGTCGTGCGGAACCGGCCCAGGAAGGCCTCGGCAGTTTTCCTCTCATCCCAAACTCGCTTCGGACCAAACCGGATCTGAAAAGCGCGCTCCGAACGATTCGCAGCATGGGCGAACTCGAGACTTTGCGAGAGATCTGGAAATCCTGGCCAGGCACCCGGGAATCTGATCTCGATTTCTTCTCCAGCGTAGTCCGGTCGCGAGGTAATGACTGCCGGCCGCACGTAATCGTGCTTAGCCGAGACGAGAGGCCAGACGCCATCCTGGTCGGCCTAAGCGAACGTACGAAAATACCTGTAAAACTAGGGCAAATCACAATCTGTCAACCGCAGGTCAACGTCCTGGAATTTGTACATGGCAGCCTACGTGGTACTGCTTCAGACGAGAACTGTGCAGCCTTGGTCCAGCAGGTAATGCGGTGGCTGGACCAAGGCGAAGCCGATCTTGTCTTGTGGGAACAACTCGACGTGGACTCTCCTTTGTACTCCTACATGCTGCGGTCGCAGCGTTTTCCTTTGCGGGATCACTTCCTGTGCCCTGATGACCGCTGGATCATGAATTTCCCCAAAGGTTTGGATGCATTCTTGTCGAGTCTTTGCCGGAGTCAGCGCTCCAAATTGCACCGGAAGTACCAGAAGGTCTTGAATTATTTTGCCGGCAGAATACGTGTCGTTCAATTCCGCACGGGCACGGACCTGGACTCGGCCGTTTCCGTGATGGAGGAAATCGCGAGCAAATCAGAAAAGCGGCGGTCCGGTTTCGGTTTTTTCGATACTCCACAGGTTCGTGAGCAAATGGCCATCGCGGCGCGGGGAGGGTGGCTTAGAATTTATGTCCTGTACCTAGAGGACAAACCGTCTGCATTTTGGATGGGTACTCTCTACGACCGCTGTCTGCAGGCTGACCATGTGGGCTACGACCCCGTCTGGGCCAGGTTTTCCCCCGGGATTTTTCTTTTTCTCAACATTCTTGAGAGCCTGCAAAATGCGGACATTGAGACCATTGATTTCGGGCGCGGAGGTTCACAACTAAAACAGTGCTTCGGCGCCTTGCGACGGGTTGAAGCGTGCGCGCACATTTATGCATCTACGGTGCGCGGACTCCAGTTGAGCCTTTTGTCTGCTGCGACCCATCGTGCGACGACATTAGGGAGGCGGATCTATTGCAAGGAATGGGCAAAAAGGTTGTTAATGAACCACTTTCTGCGGAAGCGCACCGAACCTGCTCTGGGAAGAGCCGCTGTGAGCCAGTGGCGATCGAGCCGGCAGACAACTCCGTTCGTCGGTGGTCAACGGTGACCAGGCAATGACCGACCACCATTCCTATCTGCACTGCGTTGCCGAACTGACGACAGCAGCTGTACGGTGACAGAAATTCCCCCAGCTTCACAAGGGAAGATACGCCTTCGAAAGGTCATAATCGCCTGCCAAGAAATAAGATCATCGAGGAACAAACTGACGAAAGCTTGACATTAGGGAACGTATGCAAATGCTCCAATTTCCCATCCCGAGCCCACACTCGACTGATCAACCGTCAAAAACGGCCACGTGCCTGACGTGGGACTCAGAGCATTCTTGAATTGATCGACGAGGCTAGCTCCGGCATCGATGGCCGGTGAAGCAGGAGTCAGCCTGTAATCACCGGCGGCCGCGTTGGCGAACCGTGGATCCTGTTCCTTCGACTTAGCGTCGCCAGACTGGTTCTGCCACACAGTAAGAGTGTAATCTGCCACCTTCCAGAAGTACTTCGCAGTACCTGTACCCCCTACGGCATCATAGTAAAGATTGTTGCTCAAGACTGGGTTGACTGTGACGCCGCTTGCCACGTAAATCAGATGTTTGGTAAGCCCGTTGTCGCTGTAGCTGATGTTGTTCTTTACCTCGGTAGCAATGTTACCTGCTACAGGGTCGCTGTTCACCATGATTCCAATATTCGCGGAGTTCACTACCGTATTGCCATAAATCTTGTTTCCGGGACCATTGACTTCAATAGCCACATCCGAGCCTGGGGCGCCAGGCTTAGTATTGTCGATGATGTTGTAAGAGACCTCGGTCAGCCCGAAGAAGCCGTCGATCGGCCTGCCATGCATGCCTGAAAAGTGGTTGTAGCGGACAGTACCCTGGTTGTAATCGGTGTTGCTGGAATTGACGTCCCCTTTAATGAGAATACCCGCATTGGTTTCACCACTGTTGCCGCAACTGAGAAAGTTGTTGTTTTGAATCAGGAAATTATGAGAATGCAGATTCGCATTGTCACGCACTTCTAAGGCACGTCTGACGCGCAGAAATGTATTGTTAATAAAAGAAGCATTGTCCCCCTCGATTATCGCGCCGGCTCCCGCAATATCGCTGAAAGTGTTGCCGTCAACCAACATGTCGTCGGTTTTGCGGTCATCGCTGACCCAGATACCGTATGTGCTGCTGTACCTCAAGATGGAATTGCGGATCGTGAAATGGGAACCTTTGTCGGCCGCGATTAAAAACCGTGCTGCCATCTCCAGGTCGAGGCCATCGAAACTGATGAACGACCGGCCTGAGGCACCGCCCCAAAGGGTGGCGGCAAAGGGCCGAATGGGTGTCTCGTAGAGTTGTCCGTTATTATTCGGATTAGAACCATCGGATGCGTGTGTATACAACGTACCTTGATCCCAATAGAAGCTTCCAGCCGTGGCCTCGACTGCGGCAACGGAACTGACCTCTGCTAGCAACACTCCGTCTTCAAGGACTGAATTGTTAGGATCGATGCTAAGGCCTTTGCTGTAGGTATGGGGATAGTTTGTTATACTCCACCCGCTATTTGCCAGTACACCAGCCCCTGTGATCCTAGGAGCACTCCCCTCGCCGTAAGCTCCAAAGAGGATGGGCATACTCGCTGACCCAGCAGACGGTACATCCAATTCCTCTCGCCACGTTTCGCCCCGTTTCAACAGAATTTCGTCCCCGGGGGAAAAAGAAGACGCGTTTATCTTCGCGATAGTTTGCCACGCTTTTATTTGAGATCGCCCATCATTGTTGTCGTTCCCTGCCGATGCGTCCACATAGTAAGTGTTGTTTGCGGGAGCTGTGATGGGGCTGCCACCTGTCGGGGGAGCAGCGGAAGCCATGACCGTGACACTTGCAGTTGCTGAGGCACCCGTATCGTACATGCTTCTTGCAGCGATCGTTATTGATGGTACAGCAGGTGCGCTTAGAGGAGCCGTGTACGTGCCCGTAGAGGATATCTTACCGACGCTGGAATTCCCGCCCTCATTGCCGTTCACAAACCAGCTGACCGTCTGATTGGTTGTGCCTTTGACCGTTGCCGTGAATTGCTGAACCTGGCTTGGGCCTAGGCTCGCGACAAGCGGGGAAACTGAAACAGTGACCGGGGCAGCCGCTGGGACGACCACTACAGTTGCGCCGCCAGTTTTTGTCGGGTCTGTTCGGCTGATTACCGCAACCGCGATTATGGCACTAGAGGTGACTTGCTGCGGAGCGGTGTATAGACCTGATCGGGAGATCGTTCCCGAGGCTGAATTGCCTCCCAGAACTCCGTTTACCAGCCACGTCAGATCAGCATTGGCCCGTGCAAACGCGGGAGCCGTGAACTGCAACGAATTACCTGCGTGCAGGGCGGCTTTTTGGGGAGAAATGGAAAGGGAAGCGGCTCCGGGGGACCGATTCGGCGACGACCGGGTAGAATCCAAGTTCTCTTTACTAGCTGTGCCACAACCATAGAGTAAGGAGAGAGCCAACAGGAGTGCGAGACAGTTCATGGATGGCCACGGGGTCTTTGGCATCCTCATTATGGCACTTTCTCTTATGGGAGTTTTCCCAGAACGATCGTCAATATCGGAAGCATAGAACAGTGCTTGGCTTTCGGCAGCTCTCGAAGGGTCAGCGGAGGGTGGTCTTTGGGACATAGTCAGACGTAATAAAGCTTCGGCTGCCACGGTGCGCTAGGGAAGGTTGCAATCCCGCCACCAGCAGGGGCTAAATCATTTCTTAAGGCCGCGGATTTTCACCATAGCTGCGGTGGAGCCACTCATGGCAACTGGCGCACAGGGTAATCAGGTTGGAATCTTCATCCGAGCCTCGCTGACTGCGCAGTTGTTTGTGATGGACTTGTAGGTTCTGGCTAGAGCCGCACACTTGACACTTCCAGGCGGCCCTCTTCATTACCTGCTGAGCAGTCTTTTAGAAACTTGTCTTATCGAGGAGGAACATTACTTTGCGGATCCTGATAGTCGGTGGTGCCGGCTACATCGGCAGCCATACTGCGAGAGCTCTACGGCGACACGGGTATGAGGTCATTCTCTACGACAATCTCTCTACAGGTCATCGAGAGTTGGCAGAGGACTTCGAGTTGGTAGTGGGCGATATTGGTAACCGCCAGATGCTACTAAGCGTTATGCCGCGAGTGGAAGGAGTGATCCATTTTGCTGCCCTGGCTTACGTCGGTGAATCCGTTCGGAACCCGCGAAAATATTTTCGCACCAACGTCGAGTCATCTCTGACACTGTTGAACACGGCGCTCGATGCCGGAATACGCAATTTTGTATTCTCTTCCACATGCGCCGTTTATGGTATGCCGGCCAGGCTGCCGATCGCGGAGGACACCCCCCGCCAACCGATAAACCCGTATGGCATGTCTAAACTGTTTTTTGAAAATGCTCTGGAATCTTACGCTCGCGCATATGCTCTGCGATTCGCCAGC
>Ga0335081_10015784_pt1 | contig 12221 bp, 8 predicted proteins | sample Lox_Sample_35_FD_206713 | JGI IMG/M metagenome (GOLD analysis project Ga0335081, IMG submission 206713) | Soil microbial communities from Loxahatchee National Wildlife Refuge, Florida, United States - Lox_Sample_3.5 | ecosystem: Environmental > Terrestrial > Soil > Wetlands | place: USA: Florida... | reverse complement strand
AAACGTGCTGGAACACCTGGCTGTGGAGGCTTGGTGGGCGTCGTTCGCGAGCGGGGTTGCAGTGACGTTTTCTCGTCGATGCACCAGACGGATTCGAATGGAGCGAGAGGCCGAGTGTAGAGGTCGCGCACCTCCAACACCTGCTGCTTGAAGGCTTCGTCCCTCGCCACTTCCGAGCTGAGCCAGTGATGAACGCGCCAGGGCTTCAACTGATGCGAGGCAAGAATGCGCTGCACCTGCTGGGGTGAAATGCTGTCAACGACTCCCGCTTCTCGCAGGGTGCGCGCCAGTTCGGCACAGGTCCACAAGGAAAGCGAGCGGCCAGCCGCATCAGGCAGCTCGCACGCCAGCTTGACCAAGTACAGGGCAACTTCGGGGGGAAAAGCGGGCAGGACGCCCGGATCGAGCCGCGTGTCATCGAGCCCACTGAGACGCTTCTCTACGAACCGGTCCCGCCACTTCAGGAGGTGACCTCGTTGCGCGAGGCCGGAGACGTCGTAGCCGAAAGGCGAGGGCTCCAAGGAACGCACGCCAGGCCGGGCTTGTTGCCCTCCCCGCGCCTCTCAAAACCCCCGGGATTCATCCCTGGGGAGGTTTAGAGATTGACGCGCAGATTGAGGCCGAGATCGACGGTCGGGGCCCCGACCACCACGGAGGGGCTGCCAGGGGCGATCGCATTCGAGGGAAGATCGATTGCAAGCCGGAACTCGCCGCCGTTCGTGCCCACGTGGCCTTGCACGTACGCCTCGAGCGTCAGATAGGTCAGCAGCGACACGCTCCAGTCGAACCGCACGACCGCGCTCCTGTCCGATAGGTTCGCGATGGCGGAGAGCATGAAGGTATGGAGGTTCCAGGAGCCGGGGGTGGGAAGCCTGAAATAGGCTCCGACGTAGTGCTGGCCGACGTAGAAGGGGATGAACGCACCGTTGGCGAGCAGCGCCGGGTACAGGACGCGCTGGTCGTATCCGTAGCCGTTGGAGTTGTAGAAGTACTCCAGCCCCACCGTGAATGTGTTCTTGTCCCTGTCCGCGTACTTGTGGGACCAGTCGACCGCGACCACCGCTGCGGGCCGGATGCCAGCTGGCTGGTAGGTTTGGAAGGACCCGAGGGTCCCGCGATAGAGTGGCACGTCGGACAGGGTCCTCAACGAGAGCTCGCCGCGAACGTCGAGCTGGCCGATCGGCCCCGACACGTCGAATCCGAAACGCGGCCGGATGCCCCGCTGGGCGACACCATCAGCACCGAATTCCCAGGATCCGAGCAGGATCTCGCCGCGAGCGCCGCCGCCCACCACCCCCAGCGTGTTCGAGGAGGTGGGGGACTGCGCGGCCTGCACCGACGGGGTCCCGGTGGGCGCGGGCACGCTCGTCACGAAGGCCGAGGTCGCCTGCGTGGCGAGCGACTCGAAGGCGGCGATGCCGTAGAGGTTCCAGCCGCGCTTCTCCCAGGGGAGGTCGACGCGCGCAAGGAACGTCCCGGTCCGCTCGTCGAAGGGGGCGAGGGGGTCGAGCTTCACCGGGTGGAGGTAGTCGGTCGGGTTCCAGAAGTGGCCCACGCCCCACTTCACGTGCTGTCGACCGACGCTGAAGTAAAGGGTCCTCGCCACGTCGAAGCGCAGCCAGAGTTGATCCAGAAGAACCTGCGGATTTGGGGTGGTGGTCGCAGTGGGGAAAAGGCCGCTGGCCGTCGAGCTGAGCGTGGGATCGAAGAACATCCGGCCCAGGACGAATCCGCGAACGCGGTCGGTGGGTCGCACGTCCAGGAACACGTCGGTGAGGTTCGGCACGGTGAGGGTCCACTGCGAAGGCGGCGCGTGCTCCCGGGCGCTCAGGTTCGAGCGCAGGTAGAGAAGCCCGCCGATCTTGAGTGGATCCTCGGTCTTGAACAGCTGACCGAGGAGACGCTTCTCGGCGTCCGGCTCGGGCTCGAGTCCTCGTTCGGGCGATTCCCGGGAGGGCTTCTCGGGACTGCGACCCACCTCCCCGGCCGGCGCCTGCGAGGGCTCCTCGTGGTCTGGCTTGCCGAAGATCTCCCCTTCGCCGGGACGCTCTTCTTGCGCGAAGGCGCTGACGGTGCCAACGAGCAACAGGACGGTGGCGATCCGGGCGGCGGCCACGAGCGCTCCCATGTCAGCGGCTCTTCGACTCGAGCCAGGCCTTGGTGAAGATGTTGGCGGAGAGTGGGCGCGGATCGACCTGTCTCACCAGAACGAGCGTCGAGTTTGCCTTCTCGACCTCGTCGTAGAACCGGAGCTCCTGCGGGTACCACACGTCCACGCCCTTCGACTCCGAGTACACTTTCTTCCAGCGCGGGAAGTAGCTCGTGCGCATGAGGCGGCCGGAGAGCGCCATGTCCTGTCGCTTCAGCTCATTTCCGGTGGCCGCGTCCACCCAGAGCCGGACGCGGGGGTAGGCCACGTCCACGTTCGGCTTCACATCCAGAAGAATGCGGTGGGTGCTGTAGACGCCAAGCTTCTCGTCCGCCTCCCACTTGGCCGAGTACTCCTCGGCCAGCCGGGACTCATCGAGATCCCCGCGCCGGGTATCGGTGCCCCCGATGCGCTCGCGCTCGGTGCGGCGCTCCCACTTCCCGGTGCCGGGGTCGTAGTTCCACAGGTTCTTTTCGAGGCGAAGGTAGCCCTTGCCCGCCTCGCTCTTCGGCTTCGTGAAGAGGATGAGAAAGCGTTGTCCCTCGCTACGCCGGTAGTAGACGAGTTCGTAGACGACGTCGGTCTTCTCCTTCTCCTTCGACTCCATGTAGCAGAGAGCCGTCCAGTCTCCGTTGTTGCGCTGCCGCTCGTCCACCAGTCGCACCAGGTCGTCCGTCTCCTTCTGCGACAGTGCGACGGCGGGCGGAGCGAAGGTGGCGGCAAACGCCACGACAGCGAGACAGATCTTGGCGTTCATGACCTCACCCGATGTGATGCATGGACGTGACGGGCCTCAGCCGCGCGGCCCGCAGGGAAGGAAGGACGGCGGCCAGACTCGTGACCGCGAGGATGAAGAGCGCCTCCCCGAGGAGCGAGCGCCCGGCGATGGCCATGGTGAGCTGCCGCTGGAGAAGGAACATCTGCACGCTCTCGGGAACGCTCACGTGCGCCGCGTTCACCCCGACCGAGAGCACGACGCCCAAGAGCGTTCCCGCGGCGGTGCCGACGAGGCCAAGCAACAGCGCCTCGAGCAAGAAGAGCCACAGGACCTTGCGGCGTTGCATCCCGATGGCGCGCAAGGTTCCGATCTCGCTCGTCCGCTCGCGGATGGCGATGGCGAGGGTGTTCACGATGCCAACGACGACGATGGCGAGCAGGATGAACATGAGCACGCCGGTGAGCCCCCGGATGGCGGAGAGGATCCACCCGAGAAAGCTCACCTCGTCCTCCCAGGTGGTCACGTCGAGCTTCTGGCCCACCCATTCCTCGGAGTTCACCTTGGCCATCAGCTTCTCCCAGTACGGCTTGGGATCGGCCTCCATCACGCGCCACCCATCGCGCGAGAGGCCCTGGCGCAGGCGAGCGGCCACCGCCCCCGCCTTCGAAACGTCGCGGAGGTAGAGCTGGATGACACCAGTGGTCCTGTCGTTCAAGCGGTAGAGCTGGCGCAAGGTGCCGGACGGCAAGAAAGCGCACCACGAGGAGAGAATGCCGACGCTCTTCGCGACGACGGCCACCCGCACGTCGGCGGTGTTGCTCATGCCTCGGTCCGTGGGCGCCGAGAGCGTGATGGCGTCGCCGACGCGCACGTCGAGACGCTTGGCCTGGTCCTCGAAGAGGAGAATGGTGCCCGGCAGCGCGAGATCGTCGAGCCTCCCCTCCTTCACGCGCACCACGCGGCGGAACCCCTGCTCCTTCCCGATATCGACACCGGCCAGGCCGAGGTCCATGGAGCTCCGCTCCGACACGCCCTTCGCAAAACCGCGCACCCGCACCGTCGCGTAGTCGATCTCCGGGACGAGCCGGAGAGCCTGGGCCGCCACCTTCTCGTAGTCGACGACGAGTGGCGCCGCGCTGCCGGAGGTATGCTTGTAGAACCCCCCCACGTTCACGTGGCCCGTCATGAGCGTGCTGGCGGACTCGAGCATGGCGGATCGGATCCCCTCGGTGAGCGCGCCCATGATGACGAGGAGCCCGGTCACCGCGGCGATGGCCGCCGCGAGAAACGCGTTCCGCTTCGTGTGCCTGACGAGGTTCCGCGCGGCGATGAGCAGATCGGTCCCGATCATGGTCACTCAGCCGATTGCATTGCATCGAGCGGGCTCACCCGCATGCCGAGGAGGGCTGGGTAGATTCCCGAGAGGAGGCTCACGGCCAAGACGATGGCGAGAGAGACGGCCATGCTGGCTGCGCTGAGCACGGGCTGCAGGGTCGGTCCCGAATAGAAGAAGTACAGCTGCTCGTTCGTGGCCGGGATTCCGCCCCTGGCGCGGATGAGCCACACCGCAGCCGCGCCGAGGACCGCCCCCAGCGCGCCGAAGACAACGCCCACGGCCCCGATCTCGAGGACGAGCATTTCGAGAACGAACCCCTTCTGCGCGCCGATGGCGCGCAGCGTGCCCAGCTCCTTCACGCGCTGGAGCGTGGCCATCACCATGGCGTTGTTGATGACGACGAGCGCCACCGCGAAGATGATGGCAGAAGCGGTGTAGAGGACCACCCGGGCGAGCGATATGAACTGTCCGACCATCCCGGCCGCCTGCTGCCAGTCGACCACCTTCATGTCGAGCCGGGCGGACGCGAGGGCCGCCCTCACCTCGCGCATCGTCTCCGCGAGCTTCGATGGGTCCCGCAGCGTCACCGCCGCGTTCAGGGCCACCCCGCGATCGATCTCACCTTGAGAATGCACGCGAGAGAAGAGCGCGGCGTCCGTGTTGCGCCGCACGACACCCATGGCGGAAAGCTCCCCGATGCGCGCGACATCTCCGAACCCGGGGTCCCTGCGCGTCCCGAACAGATCGGCCTCCGCATTCTCCCGCGCCACATCGCGCAGGCCGGCGGTGGCCTTGATGGCATTGATCTCCGCCGCCTTTTCAGCCGTGAGGTAGCCGTACAGATCGCGCCACGAGAGGATGTCCACGAGGCTCATCATCCCGGCGAGCGTCGACTTCTCGAGCCCGCGGAACTCGACGAATCCGTAGACCTTCACGCTCACGGAGTTCATGTACCCCGATCTGGACGCCGCCTTGATGGTGATGGTGTCGCCCACGCGCACCGTGTAGAGTTGCAAAAGCGGCGCCAACTCGCCGTAGAATATGGCATATCGCCTGTCGAAGTTGGCGTCATCGGTCGAGAACAGCTCGACGAGCAGGGAACGAAGCTCGTCCGTCGGGTCGGCGAGGACGAGGCTGTCGCGGCGCCCGAGTGCCCGGGAGAGGCGCTCGGCGGCGATGCGCGCCTGCGCCGGATCGAGCTGGAGCAGGATGTCCCGGATCTGCTCCTGGTTCTCCTTCACGAAGCGCTGCAGCTCCTCGTCCGCGGCGATCCGCTTGTGGAGCCGGCGCGCCTCGCGGATCTTGTCGAGCCGGCGAGCGGTCCTGAGCTTCAGCCAGTCCTCCGCAAACAGCTTGCCGATGAGGATTCCGCGCTGGCCCCTCGGCACGGCAGTGCCTTCCACGATCCGCATGTGGTCGAACGCATCGCGGTAGGCATCGAGGTCGGTCCCCGCGTAGCGGAGGAACGTGAACCCACCGGAGAGCGACTGGGGCGCGATCCGGTTCTCCAGGAACTCGAGCCTGTTCAGGGGATCGGAGTCGAAGTCCGCCCAGAACGCCGGGGCGGTCGCGCGAGCGAGATCCCAGACATCCTGCGCGTGCTCCCGGATCAGCTTCTCATCGACGATGGCGTGCGCGCTCTTTAGTTCCTCTCCGAGCAGCGCGCACATGCGGCGAAGGTGAGCCTTGTGCGATTCGTACCGGGTGGCCAGGTCGACGCCGCGCTCGCCGGCTGCGCGCCGACGAACGTCGGCGCGCAGCTTCTCGAGCGCGAAGTCGAATTCGTTCCCGGTGACGACCATGGCCTGGTCGATGCCCATGGGCACCACGTTCCTCACGTTCGGAACCGCTTCGACGGCGCGCTTCAAAGCCGCGAAGTCCTCGATGGGGTCGAGCTGGGATTCGCCCATCATGCCACCGTAGAGCGCCAGGTCATCCTTGGAACTCGCCGCGTAGATCTGGATCTGGCCGGCGAGGCTTCCCTGGATGCTCCCGCGCATGCCGCGATCGATCGAGTCGACGAGCGCGCTCCCCAGCACCACGACCAGGGCGCCGAAGAGGATGATCCCCCCGACGATGAGCGTCCTCGCCTTGCTCGCGCGCAGGTTGCTGACGGCGACCCGGAGGAGCACGCCCACCGTGCCTATCCGCCTGCGTCGCAGACCGCTCACAGGACCATCGCACCGCCGCCCTCCCGGGCGGTCACCTGGCCATCGGCGATCCGCACGATCGCCGTGGCGTGAGCCATCACCTTCGGGTCGTGGGTGGAGAAGATGAAGGTGGTGCCATCCCGGGCGTTCATGTCCTTCATCAGATCGATGATCGTTCCACCGGTCTCAGAGTCGAGGTTGGCCGTTGGCTCATCGGCGAGCACGAGCGCAGGCCCCGTGACCAGAGCGCGGGCGACCGCCACCCGTTGACGCTGGCCTCCCGACAATTCGTTCGGGCGGTGCCGGGCGTGATCGGCAAGCCCAACGGCCTCCAGGAGCGCCCCGACCCGCTGCCGTCGCTCCCCCCTCTTGATCCCTCCCTGCAAGAGCAGCGGGAACTCCACGTTCTGATGGACCGAGAGAACCTGCACGAGGTTGAAGGTCTGGAAGATGAAGCCGATGCGCCGGAGCCGCAGATCGGTGAGGGCGCGCTCGGACAGATCGTTCGTGTCGGTCCCGTCGACGATGACGCGCCCCTCGGTCGGAGTGTCGATGCATCCAATGAGATTGAGGAGCGTCGTCTTCCCGCTGCCCGAGGGCCCCGCGATGGAGAGGAACTGACCCCGCTCGACCTCGAGCGAAACGCCGCGCAGCGCGCGAACCTCGGTCTTGCCGAGCCGGTACACCTTCGACACGTTCTCGATGCCGACAATGGCTGACATGCGCTTGCTCTGGGAGGCGGACCAGCGCGAGGCTGACAGGCACGCTCAGTGAATGTCACCTCCGGATGCGCCCTCGTTGCGCGAAGTTGACCTCACGAACTTGCCAGTGTCAAGAGCGGAAAGGCCCACCACTCGTCCTGGCAGGAGAGGGCTACCGCGCACCCCCGACTTTCAAACATTGGCCCCTCGCGCCACCCCCAAGGATCCGCCGATCGTGACCCGTCCGTCACAGCGCCAGGAGGGCCGCGCGGTGCGCACGAGACCGAAGGGTTGCCCCGGGGACCTCTGCCTCTCCGCGCCTCGCGCCCGCAAGGGACCGGGAGCGGGCTGCACCAGGGAGGACCCCCTCCGTCGACGACCCCCGCGCCGATTCCTCCACGGATCCGTCGCTGACACTCGCCGCCATCGCCCCGCGCAGCCGCCCCACAGGGTCGCCTTCCTCCTCGACGAGTTCGCTCAGCTCGGCCGGTGGCCTCGTGTCGGCCCCATTCCACCGATTCTGCCCGAGGCGCGAGCTCCACATGAACGCAAAGTAGCGCAGCGGAGGCCGTCGCGAACCCGCGATGACCCCCTGGGCAGGTGATCGCACCTCGCCCGGGGGCCCGGCAGGAGGCAAGCGCGGGCCCCGTCCTGTCGCAAGGCGGACACCGGGACCGCGGCATCGATGTACTTCCTGGCATATGGTGTGGGGGTGGCGAAGACGCCTGGAAAGGCACGTTTTCACGCTCCGTTCGAAAAGCTGAAGGAGCGCGCGGACTCCACGATGCCGCCGCCGAGGGAAGCTCCCCCTTCTGCGCCGCCCGCTCGCGAAGAAAGCGACGACGAGCTGTGGAGAACTGCGGTGGAGGGCGTCGAGCGCCTGTCGCCCTGGCCGGGCCTCGCCGGGCCGCCGCCACCGGTGCCTTCCGGGGAGGACTTCTGGCACCCCGATCTCGACGCCATCCGGGCGCTGGAGGCGCTCGTCTCCGGCGAGGCCCCGTTCGATCTGTCGGACACCGACGAGTACATCGAGGGGCGCGTCGCCGACCTCGACGCCGGCATCGTGCGCCGGCTCCGGCGCGGCGAGTTCGCGGTCCAGGGCCACATCGATCTGCACGGCATGACGCGCGGGGAGGCGAAGGCGGCGGTGGAGGGCTTCCTCAAGCGATCTCGCCGGTCCGGCAAGCGCTGCGTCTTGCTCGTGCACGGTCGCGGCATCCACTCCCGGGAGAAGGTGCCTGTCCTCAAGGACGCGCTCAAGAACTGGCTCGCCACCGCCCGCTTCGGCCGACACGTGCTCGCCTTCGCAACGGCGCGCCCGGCAGACGGCGGGGCCGGCGCGCTCTACGTGCTCCTGCGCAGGGCCGGTCGCTGATACTGCTGGTGGGCTCGGCCTCGCCGCGTCGCCCAGCCGGATGCCGAGCCGCAAGGCGAGCTCAGCGGCGTCCCCGTGCCAGATTCGCCGTCATCGGGATGCGCTGCGGCCCCTCGCCCCACCTCGCGCTCAGCATCTCCCCGATCCGCCGGTGCACATCCCCCCATCCCTCCCCCAGCGCCTCTTGCGCCGCGCGGATGGGCGGGGTGCTCCGTTGCATCGCTCGCCAGAGCCCATCGGCCGAAATCGCCTCGATCGAATGGGTGATCTCCCGCGCTTCGATGTCGCGGAAACCGGCCGCCGCCATCTCATCGCGAAGTTGCCCGAGCTCGCAGAGCGGGCGGTCCGCTCGACCGAACGGGAGGTCGGGAAGGGCGGCCCCGAGGACAGCGTAGGCCTCGGCCAGGACGGGCATCCGTTCCATGGCGACCCACGTCCCGATGACGGCGGCGCCCCCGGGCTTCAGGACCCGCACCAACTCCCGCAGCCCCTTCCCGCGATCGGAGAAGAACGGCAGCGCAAACATGCAGAGGACGACATCGAACGACGCGTCGCCGAAGGGGAGTGCGGTGCCGTCGCCGAGCTGCGCATGCACCTCCACGCCCTCTTCCCGCGCTCGCTTGCACAGGCGGGAGATCATCCCCTCGGAGAAGTCGAGGGCGAACGCGCGGGCACCGATGCATGCCGCAGCCAGCGCGACGGCACCAGGCCCGCATGCCACGTCGAGCACCCGCGATTGCGCACCGGCGCCCGCGAGGGCGAGCGCGTCCGCGCCGTACTTCGCGAAATGCGGCGCGATCTCGTGCGCGTATCCACCAGCGACGACGTCCCAGAGGCGCGGCCCTGTCAAGAAACCCGGCATGCTCTGACGGATACCACGCTCGGCCGCAGGAGGGGATCTCAGCAAGCGAGATCCCGGGGCGTGCGGCGCACCGCGGCGCCTCTCCCCGCCGTCAAGGAAGGGGAGACTTGCAACGGGCCCTCGCTCCCCGGGAAAGCACGCTCCCGGCGCCGCCATTGCCGGATCCCGGGCCGCTCAGTCTGGCCGCGATGTCTCGATGGCACCTCGCCCCGGCTGCTTGGCTTCGGCGCGATACGCCCTCCCTCGGGAGCCCACATCCTCGATGGACACGAGATCGATCTCCTTCTTGTCTCGGAGCTTCCACTCCACCTTTCCCTCGGCGAGGCCCTTCTTTCCCACCGTGACGCGGATGGGAATCCCGAGCATGTCGGCGTCCTTGAATTTCACGCCCGCGCGCTCGTCGCGATCGTCGTAGAGAACGTCGAGGCCAGCGTCCCCGAGGGTGGCGATCGCCTGTTCAGCCATCTTCGCCAGCTCGGGCTCCTTGCCCAGGGTCAGCACGGTGGCGTGGTAGGGAGCGATGGAGAAGGGCCAGATGATGCCGTTCTCGTCGTGGTGCAGCTCGATGGCGGCCGCCATGATGCGTTCCACCCCGATGCCATAGCAGCCCATGACGATCGGCGTCTCGCTCCCGTCCGGGCTGAGGACGTTCGCATTCAAGGAGAGCGAGTACTTCGTGCCGAGCTTGAAGATGTGGCCCACCTCGAGCGCCTTGAAGACGTCGAGCACGCCGTCGCACCTCGGGCAGCCCTCGCCGACCCGCACGGTGCGGAGTTCCGCGACACGGGCATTCCCCTGGGACAGGATATCGCGCTCCACGTCGACGCCGCGCCAGTGGAAGCCGTCCTCGTTCGCTCCCGTCACCATGTTCCTGCGCCCGGAGAGCGAGCGATCGACGAACACGGGGGCCCCGGAGAAGCGCACCGCGCCCAGAGATCCCGCGCGCGCTCCCATCAGCGACGGGATCTCCTCCGGGCGCGCCGGTCGAACCGCGTTCACCCCGGTGGCCGCCATGAGCTTCGCCTCGTTCAGATCCTGGTCGCCGCGCACGATCGCCAGTACCTTCTCGCCGCCGGCGACGTAGACGAGGGTCTTCAATTGCCTTCGAGCCGGGACGCCGTAGGGCGAACCCTGGAGCGCCTCGATGGTCACGATGCCGGGCGTCGGGAACTTCTCGATGGCGATCGCCCCAGCCTCGTCGGACTCTGGCGGGATGCGCGAGGTGGCGGTCTCGGTGTTGGCCGCGTAGCGGCACTTCGGGCAGGCCGCGACCAGGTCCTCGCCCGCATCGGTGCGGACCATGAACTCCTGGGAGCCCGAGCCGCCCATGGCACCCGAGGACGCCTCCACGATCACGAAATCGAGGCCGCAGCGGGACAGGATCCGCTCGTAGGCCCCTCGCTGGTCCTGGTAGCTTCTTTCGAGTCCGGCTTCGTCCACATCGAAGGAATAGGCGTCCTTCATGGTGAACTGGCGAACCCGAAGGAGGCCCGATTTCGGCCGCGGTTCGTCGCGGAACTTGGTCTGGATCTGATACCAGACCTGCGGCAGCTGCCGATAGCTGCGGAGCTCGTCCCGGGCGATGCCCGTGAAGACCTCCTCGTGCGTCATGCCGAGGCAGTAGTCGCCGCCGCGGCGGTCCTTCAGGCGGAACAGGTTCTCCCCCATCACCTCCCAGCGCCCCGACTCCCTCCAGATCTCGGCGGGATGAAGCGCCGGCAGATGGAACTCCTGACCGCCGATGGCGTTCATCTCCTCGCGCACGATGGTCTCGATCCGGGACAGCGTGCGCTTGGCCAGGGGCAGGTACTCGTAGATCCCGGCGCTGAGCTGCCGGATGAAGCCAGCGCGGACGAGAAGCTTGTGCGAGGCCACCAGCGCGTCCGCGGGAGCCTGCTTGAGCGTGGGGATGAAGAGCCGGCTGAAGCGGGCTGCGTTCATGGTTCGGGACTTATACCGCAGGCGCGGGGCTGGCACAGCTCTTGGCCCGAGCGCCGCGACGAGCGGCGGCCCGGGATCGTCAGACCCGGAACAAGGAGGTGCTGAGGTACTTCTCGCCGCGATCGGGGAGGATCGTGACGATGGTCCCCGCCTCGACCTCGGCGGCGAGCACGCGGGCGGCAAACATGGCGGCGCCGCTGCTCATCCCGGCAAAGATGCCCTCCTCGAGCGCGAGGCGGCGGGCCAAGTCGAAGGCGTCCTCCGTCTCCACCATGATGTGGCGATCGACCTTTGCCGCGTCGTAGATCGCCGGGACGATCGCCTCCTCGAGGTTCTTGAGCCCCTGGATGTAGTGCCCGCGAACCGGGTGAGCGCTCACGATCTGAACGCCGGGGACCCGCTCCTTGAGCGCCAGTCCGACCCCCATGAGCGTGCCGCTCGTGCCGAGGGAAGAAACGAAGTAGTCGAGCCTCCCGCCGGTCTGCTCGAGGATCTCCACCGCCGTCCCATGGTAGTGGGCGAGCTGATTGTAGCGGTTCGAGAACTGGTCCGGCATGAAGTAGCGGTCCGGAAAATCGCGCACGAGCGCCCGGGCCTTCATGATGGCGCCGTCGGTTCCGAGGTGCGAATCGGTGAGCGTCACCTTGGCCCCGAACGCCTGGATCATCTTCCGCCGCTCGACCGAGACGGCCTCGCTCATCACGATCTCGACGGGATACCCCTTCACCGCGCCGATCATGGCGATGCCGATCCCGGTGTTGCCGCTCGTCGGCTCGATGATGGTCTTGCCCGGGAGGAGCACCCCTTCGTGCTCGGCTTGCTCGATCATCTTGAGAGCGATCCGGTCCTTGATGCTCCCGGTGGGATTGAAGCCCTCGAGCTTGGCGTGGATCGTGACGCGGGGGTTGGGACCGAGCTTCCGGATGCGGACCATCGGCGTGCGGCCGATGAGGTCGAGAACGCTGTCGGCGGGGCCGATGCGGGAGTTC
>Ga0335081_10015783_pt1 | contig 12221 bp, 12 predicted proteins | sample Lox_Sample_35_FD_206713 | JGI IMG/M metagenome (GOLD analysis project Ga0335081, IMG submission 206713) | Soil microbial communities from Loxahatchee National Wildlife Refuge, Florida, United States - Lox_Sample_3.5 | ecosystem: Environmental > Terrestrial > Soil > Wetlands | place: USA... | reverse complement strand
CGATCTGCTTTGTGATCACCGCCTCGTTTCTGGCGCGCGCGAGCTGTGTCATGATAAGCCGGACATCGAAAAGATGCGACAGGTGACTGCCATGTTCAAGGTCGTAGGGCTTGAGGCCAAGCTGATGGAGGCCGGTCTCCAGGCGGAACGCGGCAGGCAGCAACCTCCCCTCCTTCGTGCGCCGCTTCGATACAGCGCAATATTGACCGAAATCCTCGATCTCGGGCACGGAGCATAAAACGGGGATCAGATTGAAATCGGCGTAAAGCGGTGCGGCGTTGGGCGGCATCCCGTTCAAGACGTAAATCGCGGCGAGCGGCGCAGACGCGCGCGCGGCGCGGCCCTCGAAAGGGTGGGCTACGAAGAAGGTCTTGCAACCGGCCCCATACAGCGCTCTGGTGACCCGATTGAGGCCCAACCCATAGGCGTCGGCCTTGACGACGGCGCCGCATTCCGCGTCGCCGCAGACCGTCTGCAAGGTTTGCCAATTGGCGACGATCGCCTCGAGATCAACCGTAAGAATGGTTCCGGCTTCACTCGGGGATATTTCTGTGGTGACGTCCATTTTGCAACTGGTTCAAATCTCTCGACCCGGTACGGTTGGGTAGAGCAAGAACTCTGCCGCCTTTATTCCCGCGGAGCGCCCGCACGCAGACAGAGCCCCGAGGCGCGGCCGGATGAAATTGTCTAACCGCCCGACGTGCGCATCAAGCTCAAGAGCGACAAGGGCGAGGTTTTCATCGGCTCATGATATCTAAAACATGAGTTTTGTAAGATTTTCCTCTCCGATCGGACAAAAAAGTTTCACGTGAAACATTTTTGTCCGATTGCGGCGGAAATCCTTACAAGGCCGTAGACATCCCGCTGCCTTTGGCGAGGTGGATTGCGCGGAAAGTTGATGTTCGCACGGTGAAGGCAAACGACGCTCCCGTCCGACATGCCCGCCGCTGAATGAGTTGCGGACGCCAAGCCCGTATCGGCCGGACTGCCGCTGTTGACCCGACTCGGACATTGACGAGCCCCGGGAAACGGCCGAAACACCGGGAGTCTCGCTCGTGGCACCAAACGCCGCCTGCAATCGTCTACGCCATTCCAGAGTTCATCCGTAGCACACGTCGTCTTCCGCCGGCGGCATAAGGTTGGTCTGCCTCAATGCCGCGCGGCGCCTGAGGAGAGTCAAAAGCGCGCTTGGCCTGCTTCACAAGTGCTTGATCAAAGCTCGGCATCCTTGCGCGAAGGTGCATGTTCTCTATCCTGACTCTGTAATGGTTGGCCCCTGGCAGAATAAGGCGGTCCCTTCGCAAGGTGATCGTGTCATGATTCCCATCCGCATTCCTCATCCGCCGGGACCTTAGTGAATTGTTGATGCGCTTTCGGACAAAGGAGCAGCAGGGCTATTGGGCCGCCTCCCTGTGACACAGCCGCTGTTGGCGCGTGAACGAACAAGCAGTTAAGGCAAACCATGACCGAAGCCTTGTCAGTTGCCACACTATGGATGGCTCTCGCGCTTATCGCAGGCATGCTTTCGTTCTGGCTCAGTGTGTCCAGCCCCGTTGTCGAGATCCTCATCGGAATGGTCGCGCAATTGGTCCTTGGCGCGGATATACTGGGCACCAATCATGGTTGGATAAAGTTTTTCTCTGTCACCGGCGCGATCCTCCTGACATTTCTGGCGGGCTGCGAAATCGACCCATCGAGCGTAAAGTTGAAGTGGAAGCAAGCTGGTGCGATTGGGCTCATGAGCTTTTTTGTCCCATTTGGGCTCTGCGCGGGGTTAGCCAACGTTTATCTAGGATGGGACGTAAAGCCGTGTTGGCTTGCGGGGATTGCAATGTCGACGACGTCGGCGGCCGTCGTATACGCCGTGATGCTCCAATTTGGTCTTGCTACAACCGAATTCGGCAAAACGATTCTGATCGCTACCTTCGTGACCGACGTGATGACGGTCCTCACGCTTGGTCTCATGTTCACACCAGTCACGATAAAGACCTTTATTGCTCTCGGGGGAGCCGCCATGGTCTTGCTCGTGCTTCCGTGGGTCACCCCTCGCTTCTTCAAGCGCTACGGCGGGCTGCTTTCCGAGCTTGAGACAAAGTTCCTGCTTGTTTGCCTTTTTGGATTGGCAACGCTCGCGACCTGGGCTGATAGCGAAGCGGTGCTCGCCGGCTATACCACCGGAATGATTCTTGCCCGAAGCGTCGGCCAGAATCACGCAATAATCCGGGGTTTGCGCACGGTGACTTTCGGATTGCTGACACCATTCTTTTTTATTCTCGTGGGTTCCCTCGTTTCGATTCCTGCCGTTATCATGGCGCCAGTTGCCTTCCTATTTTTTCTCATTCTCAAAGTCTTCGCCAAATTCGCGAGCATTTTTTTTGTAGCAAGCCTCTTCGGCTCGACCACCAACGAGGCGATATACACCAGCCTCATAATGTCGACGGGGCTGACTTTTGGAACGATCGCAGCCCTGTTTGGCTTGGAGCACGGGATGCTTAACGAAGGCCAATATTCCACCCTTGTGGCAGCTGTCGTCGGAAGCGCGATAGTCCCCACATTTATCGCGAACAGATTTTTTCTGCCCAGGCACCTGTTCCCCAAGATAAAGTTGGACGAAGACGCGTGACCCGGGAGTTAACCGATGTTCAATAAAATTGTGCATGCCAGTGATGGCTCCGAGCACGCCTTCCATGCACTGACATTGGCGCTAGCAATTGCTCAACAGAACAAATCCGAACTGCACATGGTTTGCGTGCAAGAAATTCCCTATATGCCGGAGTTCATCGAGGAAGTGCGCGAGGCGACGGGATCGGTCGCCCATCGAATCCGCGGGGTCTTCCGGCATGCACGCGCGATGGCCGAAGAATTCCAGGTAGAGATTCACACCCACGCCATCGCGGGCCATCCGGTGCGGGACGTCGTCAGGCTCGCAGTCGATCTCAGGGCAGACTTGCTTATTATTGGGGCGACGGGCCACTCGGCTCTGTATGAACGAATGATCGGAAGCCAGGCGGATCGCATGGTGCAACTCGCTCCGTGTCCGGTGCTGGTCGTCAAGCTGCCCGTTGCAAAGGTCGCTGGTCCGATCTTCAACAAAATCCTGCATGCCAATGACGGCTCCAAGCCCGCCATCCACGCACTGACGTTGGCGCTAGCAATCGCTCAACAGAACAAATCCGAACTGCACATGGTTTGTGTCGAGGAGGTCCCCTATCTACCGGAAGTCGTCGAAGAAGATCACGAGGAGCCGGGAAAAGTCGCGCGTCGAATCGATGGCGTCCTCCAGCGCGCACGGGCAATAGCCGAGGAACAGCGCCTGAAACTTCACACACACGTCGTCAAAGGGCATCCGGTGCGAGACATCGTGAAGCTTGCAGCTGATCTCGATGTGGACTTGCTTGTCATTGGGGCGGTAGGCCATTCGGCGTTGTTCGAGCGAATGATCGGGAGCAAAGCAGATCGCATCGTGCAACTCGCTCATTGTCCAGTACTGGTCGGGAAATGACGGTGGTACCGCTGCCACGAAGACGTTTGCGCGTCGTGGCCCACGAAGGCTTTAATGGCATGGTCTCGCCACTCACGGTTCGGGTTCCGTCTAAGGACGCCCTTGATTTACCCTGGGCGCTTGCGCGGCTGTGCATCCGGTGTTCACGAGCAAAATGAGCGAAGCAGCCAATTTGTGACCGAGCATCTCCGGAACACTCAATGGAGAAGGCCCATGATCGAGCATTTGTCGAACTTTCCAGACGACGTTCTCGCCTTTGTTTGCAAGGGACGCGTGACGAAGGCCGACTACGATTCCGTTCTCGTGCCAGCAGTTGTGAAGGCGCTGGAGAAACAGAAGAAAGTCCGGCTCTACTACGAAACAGCCGCGGATTTCTCTGGAATTGATCCGGGCGCCATGTGGGAGGATTTCAAGGTTGGAATGGAGCATCTCACGCGCTGGGAGCGGGTCGCCGTCGTCACCGATGTTGAATGGATCAAACAGACGATGCGGCTTTTCGGCTTCCTGATGCCCGGTATGATGAAGTCATTTCCAACGTCGGAAGCCGCGCAGGCGCGCGCCTGGATCAACGCTGCAAGTTGAAAGGCAGAAAGTCGTAAGCAGCGAGTCAGGGCCAGTCAGATCAAGCTGTTAGGCTGTGCAGATATCAGATGCAGATGCCGGCTTGTGGTCGCATTCCGGACGGTCACGATCCCGTCCCAAGCAGTCCGGTTTCTGCGCCAGTGCGGTCTTTCCTCGGCGACCCAAATGGAAGGGTCACACAGGGGCCAAAACCGCAAAAAACAAAAGCGGCACAAGCACTTCCTGCTCTTGCGCTGCGAGTCGGCGGCGTTTGAGCAAAGCGGGAGACCCGCGCGCACCCCACTCCATCCCACATGTATGCGTCCGGCGTGATGTCTGATCGCGCACGCCACGCTTTTGGCGCGTCTCGACAGAAAGCATGAGTCCCCCTTACCCTTCGCGGACAGGTGCCGGAAGGGAGTGATTTCGTGCGGGCGGGCGAAGGTTTTCCAGATATTCATGGCGGGAGGCGGCAAGCGGCTTTGCATCGCTCGCTCACCATCACGGGCGCGGGTCTCACTCTTGGCGCGGGAACCGTTCTCGCGCGCATGACGATAGAAGGCTCTTCACATCTTGCGATTGATGGAGAGGAAGAACGCATCCTTGCGCTGCTTTCCGTCGCGTTTGACAAAAGCATTTCAGCCAACGCGATCGGGAATTTGCGGCGCGCTTCCGAGCAATGGTCACGCGGCGACAAATGCCTCGCGCATATTCATCTTGCCCATGCGGGCTTGCCGCAACTTGATAAGGAGGGCGCGGCGCGCCTCGCGCTTGCCGGGGAGGTGCTCGCAAAGGGCTTTTCGCCGCGCGCGCTTCTCAAGGTGTTCGGTCTCCTCCGTGCGGCGGATGATGCACTGAGGTTCAACCCGAATCAGCCGCGCGTGCCGGCAGGCAGCGGGCGGGAAAGCGGCGCTGGACATCCGGCAATGGCAGCGCCGGTGCGAGCGCCAGGGTCACTCCGGTCGCCGAAATCGAACATGAAGGCGAGCACCCCGAGGGAGATCCCAAGGACGATCTTTATGAGGAAAGGCGCGCCCTCGGAACCGAGACGACCAGCGAAGATGTCAGGCACGGGCGTCCGATCGGCCCTCTGCAGGCGCCAACTGTTCCACTCGCGGGGCCGCTCCCGCAATCAGTGTTGATGGGAAGTAACCCGAGGCCTTCCGCAGGCCGTTTCAACACTGATCTGCCGGGCGGCTTAGACGAGGCCAAGGCGCTGTTCAGAAGCCTGACGATGGGGCAGGCTGTTAAAACAGAAATTTCCGATAGAGGCGTCATGCGGTTCACGGCTGATGACGGGACACAGCTTCGGATCAATGCCGAGGGCTATGCTCGCATCGATCGACCTGATTCCATCGCGAGAAAATACAGAGAAACGATTCATTTCAAAAATAGGTGAAATATGATCATCGACCATGATGAAAACTTAGAAATTATTGTGAAAATAATCAATCCTAAATGGATTGAGCTAAAAGCGCGGAAATCTGACTTTGCTCAACTAAATGAGAATACATTCAAATCCATGTCTTTTATGCTTGTTGGTGAGCCTTCGCTTCTCTGCTTTGCGGATTCAAAAGATCTCGTAACGCCTAGAATCGAATATTTTCCGATTTGCATACAGAGGGTGGATACGAAGACCTACAATTTTGAGCAAATCACCTTAGCACGTGCGGGCGGCAGATCGCAATTCGAGGAAAAAGTTCAGTGGCTGTTTAACAAACCCTCGATGCGTCTGCTGGAGAGTGAAGAAGAGCCTGCCGATGGGACGGAGCCCGAAGCACAGAAATACTCTCTGCGCTTTTATAGCGGCATCGAAATGACCAATCCCAGTGGCCGTGGCAGCTTACGCATAATCGCGAGCGATATGCCTGATCTTGTATCCTACGCAAAATTCACGTTCTAACGTGAGCCAGTTATTCAAAGCCACGCGATGTCTCGCGGCTAACCCGATAATGCCCTCTAAGATAGGGCAGGGCGTCCGACTGGCCACAGAAGGAGGACAGCAAGCAAACTTCGATCTGCTTCTACAACGGGTTGGAGGTTAAAGACCCGAAAGGGACAGGCAGTCTTCGGATAACGGCAAGCAATAAGGCTGAATTCACGGTCACCTTATCGCTCACGGTCTAATCGTTCACGAAATAGAAAACCAAGCCAATGGCCGAGAGGCCTTACCCACGCGCTTCCCAAGGCATTGGTCTCAACCGCGAACAAGCCCGACACGACGATCCTGCGAGGTGCAAGGTTTCAGAGCGAGGCGTGGCATTCCCGCTTTCTTGACATCAGAGACTCAAAATTTCAGGAATGAGCATGCTGGAGGGAAGGTGTGAGCGTTCCAATTTCCGCACAGATGCTGATTGAAGGGGTAGGCATTGCGGGCGTGACCGCGCTCTCCTATGTCTCGACCAATTTGGATAATCTCATTATTCTTTCAGCCTATGGGGCGAAACCCGGCTACCGGCCCTTTTTCGTCAGACTGACATTTGTATTCGTCTGTTTGGCGGTGCTCCTCGTCAGTCTCGCATTGGCGCGCGCCGCCGATACGCTTCCGGCCGTGGACATCCGCTACTTGGGCCTTATTCCTCTGACTTTAGGCGCCTATCAGATCATACAGCTGATGATAGGCTGGAGCAGAGAGACTAACACCAGGCTGGCCGGACCTTTGGTTTCGCCAGCCGGTTTCGCAACTTATCTGGGATTTGCATTGATCCTATTGGCCAATAGCAGCGACAGCGTCAGCATCATGACGCCGCTCTTTGCCGATTTGAAGCCGATATTCGTTCTTATCTCTTTCGCCGCTGCCGTCACGGCGGCGATCCTGATGGGCCTGCTCGCCAATTCCCTCGTTCGTAATCCCGCAATGCGCTCCCTTGTCGAAAAGGCGGGGAAATGGGTTCTGCCCTTCCTCCTCATCGGGATCGGGTGGCTCATCTTTACCGACAGACCCGCCGATATTTTTCTCGAGCAGCGGCTCGGTGGGCCGTGATGCGGATGATCAAGCCCATGTACCCTCACACCCTCGGCACGACATCGACCTGCACATCGACGTCCTGCTCGCGGGAGCCAAGAATAATTCCGGCGACAGGAGAAATATCGGCGTAGTCGCGGCCTTTCGCGAGCACGATATGATCATTGCCGATCATCATCGCATTGGTCGGGTCAAGCCCGATCCAGCCATGCGGCTCGCCGCACCAGACCGAGACCCAGGCGTGCATTGCATCGGCGCCCTCGAGGCGCTTTTTCCCTGGTGGTGGAATGGTGCGGATATAGCCCGAAACATAGGCGGCCGGCAGGCCGATGCCACGCAAGCCTGCGATCATGATATGGGCGAAATCCTGGCAGACGCCATGCCGCTTTTCAAACGCCTCCGAAATCGGTGTCGAGACGACAGTCGCCTTGGTATCATATTTGAAATCGGCCCTGATCCGCTCCATCAATTCCTTGGCGCCCGCAAGCAGCGGACGCCCGGCCGGAAAACTCTCCCGCGCGTAGATGGCCGCGGGCTCGAAGCGGGGAACAAGGCGGCTTGGATATAAAAAATGCGCAGGGGACTCCTTTTCAAGCGAGTCACTCGCGAAAGCATCCTCCCGCACATCCTCGAAGGCGGGTGTCTTGGCCTCGTCCGGCGGGTTGCGCCGGTCGATCTCGACGCTCGTATTGACCTCGACCACGAGTTTGCGATGCGCGGTCTCGATCGTGAGGAAGGTGAGGCGGTTGCCAAAAAAGCACAAGCGCTCAATCGTTTGCGCGGGCGTTGGCGTAATCTGAAGTTCGCTCGAAAGCACCTCTTGTCCCGGCCCATCGATCGGCAGAAGACGCAGCGCGCAATGCGAGAAGGTGACGCTCGATCCATATTCGTAAAGGGTGAGGTGACGAATATCGTAGATCACGCAAGGCCACTCGATTTGTCGGCCCTCGCAACATGCGGGCCTTGCAGGAAATAGCGTGCGGCGATCGCGTCGGCGAGACCAAGAAGGCTCTGCTCGAAGCCAAGGATTTTTTCATTCGCGAGACTTGGCGCGGTTGCTGTCGCGACTTCGGCCGCAAGTTGCAGGATCAGGCGGCGCGGTGTCTCAAGCATGCCATCGTCGCTGAGCAAAGGCAGGGTTTCGAGGTGCTCGTTAAGCCGCTCGACCTGGAAGGCTACCGAGCGCGGATTGTAAGGATCAAGCACGACCATGTCGCGGACCGGGTTGAGTGCGACGCCCATGAGGTAGCGCGAACGATAGGTGATTTGGGAATCCACGAGATCGAGCAAGACGTCGAGATCATCGGCGGGCGCGTCGCCAATCGCGAAATGCCGAGCAAAGCGGCAAGTATTGATGCCTCGTTCGATGCGCCGGCCCGCGTCGAAGATGCGCCAGCCGGCGCCGCGAATCATGTTTTCTTGTGCAAGGCCCGAGATCGCCGCGATCGTCCGCAAAGCCGCGTCGGCACGCTCGAAAGCCTCGGCCTCGGCGAGGGGCCCGACCACATCGATCGCGAGCGCGCGGTCGAGTTCGCCGATGAGACGCCAAGTGTCGGTGGAGAGCCGTTCGCGAATGAAGGAGGCGGCGCGTCGCGCGTCGCGCACGAGCGAAGGGGCCGAACTATATTCCTCATGGCTATGCAAGGCGCTCGCGACAAGCGCCATGGGGTTGGAGAGAGTGGCACGCGGTGCCGCATGCCAGGCGACAAGCACGCTCGTGAGCTTGGAAACCGTCGATTGCGGCGTGCCGGTTCCAGCGCCGGTCTCGATCATCCGGCCGGCGAGCGCGCGGATCAGCCGCAAAGTCGCTTCCGAACGTTCGAGATAGCGGCCGAGCCAGAAGAGATTATCGGCGGCGCGGCTCGGCAAGGTGCCCATAATGCGGCGGATCCGGACGGTCTCGTCGGTTGGCAGCAGACTGATCATTTCGACCGGCTTGTCCGCGAGCACCCAGACATCGGCCGATTGAACGCCTTCCCCCATCGAGACGGCACGTGCATCCGCGCGGCCCGAGATGCGGCAGAAGCCGCCGGGCATGATTTTCCACCCGGATGGCGTATGCGCCGCATAGACGCGCAAAACGAAAGGCCGCGGCTCAAGCCGGCCCTCGTGCCAGACTGGGGTCGTGGATAGGTTGACGACCTCCTGCCCGACGAAGTCGACGCCGCGCTCGGCCATGGAGGCGGTAAGCTGGTCCTTTTCTTCTTCCAAGAGGGCGGCGCCGATGAGGGGCTGACTGGAAGCAAAACCAGGGACGGCACTGCCAAAAGCCCCGGCGATCGCCAGCTCATCCATGTCCGCGATGACGGATTGGCGCGCCTTGTCCTGGCCGCACCACCAGGTCGCGATATTTGGCAGGTGGAGGTCTTCCCCGAGCAATTTGCGGCAAAGCTTCGGGATGAAACTCATCAAGGCTGGGGCTTCGAGGACGCCGGAGCCGAGTGCATTGGCGATGACGACCCCTTCTTCCCGCAAGGCGTCGATGAGGCCCGGCACGCCGAGCCGCGACCTTGCGTTGAGCTCGAGCGGATCGGCGTAATCGCTATCGATGCGCCGCCAGATCACATCGGCGCGCTTGAGCCCGGCGATGGTGCGGACATGCACCTTTCCATCGCGCATGGTGAGATCGCCGCCTTCGACGAGAAGAAGGCCAAGGTAGCGCGCGAGATAGGCCTGTTCGAAATAGGTTTCGTTGAAAGGGCCGGGCGTCAGAAGGCAGATGCGCGGATTTGAGCGTTGCGCCATGGAGGTAAGGCCGATCCGGAAGGCCTCGAAGAAGGATGCCAGCCGCTCGACGTTCATGTCGCGATAAAGGGCGGGGAACGCCCGCGCCAGGACCAGCCGGTTGGCAAGCGCATAGCCGGCGCCGGACGGCGCTTGCGAACGGTCGCCAAGCACCCACCAGCGCCCGTCGGGCCCGCGCCCGATGTCGGCGGCGTAAATATGAAGGAACTTGCCGCCCGGCGGCCTTATCCCATGCAAGGGGTGCAGAAATTCGGAACTGCCGGTGACGGCGGCGGCAGGCAACTCGCCGGAGGCGATCAGCCGTCCCTCACCGTAAATATCGGCCAGCACCAGCTCGAGGAGCCGGGCGCGCTGCTCGACCCCCTGCGCGATCTCGCGCCATTCGCTGGCTTCGATGAGAAGCGGCACATGCGAGAGCGGCCAGGCGCGCTCGCTCGTATCTCCATAGGCGCGATAGGAGACGCCCGTGTCGCGGATATGCCGGTCCGCCGTCGCGAAGCGGCGGTTCATGTCCGCGACGCTAAACTCCATGAGCTTTTCGAGAAACCGCAGCCAATGCGCCCGAGGGCGGCGGTCGGTGCCGATGAATTCGTCCGGAATGCCGGGCAGCGGCACGTAGCCCTCGGCGAGCTCGGCGACGCGGGCGGCTGCATCGCGGTCTTCCTGTGCCCGGTTCTGTGCGCTACGGCTCATTTATTTATTGTTGCTTGGGCCGGAAAGATTTGAGGATCGCCGCGTTGGTTTCGAGGTAGGCGGCGCCGATGAGATCAAGGCAGTAAGGGACGGCCGGAAACACCGCTTTGAGGCAGGTTTCAATCGAGGCCGGTTTCCCCGGCAGGTTTATCACGAGGCACGGCCCGCGATGCGCGGCGATCTGACGCGACAGGATCGCGGTCGGAACCTCCTTCAAGCTTTCCTGCCGCATGAGCTCACCAAAGCCGGGCAGCAGGCGGGGTGCCGCGGCGAGCGTCGCCTCTGGCGTGAGGTCGCGCGGCGAAGGTCCGGTCCCGCCGGTGGTCAGGATCAAATCGCAGTGTTCTTTATCCGCGAGCTCGATCAAGGTGTCGCGCACGGTCTCAAACCCGTCCGGAATGATTTTCCGGATGATATGAAAAGGGGTTTTCAGGATCTTCGTCAAATAGGCGGCGATGGCCGGGCCGCTTTGATCCTCATAAACGCCGGCGCTGGCGCGGTCAGACGCGGTGACGACCCCTATAATGGCCGCGCGCTGTGTCTCGTTGGCCATTTGCCAAACCTTCAAGCTGCAGGGACCCGCCGGATGATCCGGATCGCCCCTTATAGCCGAAATCCGCGCGGAAATTCCCAAAAAGCTGGGTGCCTCTCTTCCGGATCCGGCGCCCTCCTGAAGCAAGAATGCGGCCAGGGGCCGATCGCACGTCTGACCGGTATACGCTGGGTACAATCAGTATATAGTTACATTACTTTATCGTGCTCGAGATATACATTACAATCTGCTTTGATTTAGCTTCGAGGGCGATTTCAATGCAGGGTGACAAGGATGGATCGAGAAGTCCTGATGAGGATGCGGCGGGACGCGGCTTCCACCATGAGATGACCCTGACGGAGCGCGGGCTAGTCCTTGGCGCCGGAACCTTGCTCGCGAAGATGGACGGCGGCGGTCTTCATCTCGAAGGCGAAGAAGAGCGGGTCCTGACCCTGCTCGCGATCGCCCATGGAGGCAATGTCCGGGTGCGATGCTGGGCACCCTTCGCCGCGCGTCAAAACATTGGCGCAGCGGCGACAAATGCCTTGCCGCGATTCATCTCGCGCAAAGTGGCCTGCGCAAGCTCGATGAGGCAGGCGCCAATCGCCTGGCACTCGCGGCGGAACTGATCGAGGCGGGGGTCACCCCTCGCGCGCTCGCGCGGGAGCTGGGGCTAAGGCCTGTTCAGTTTGACGTCAGCAAATATGACGAAAATCAGCCGCGCGTGCCCGCCGGAAACGGCCGCACGAGCGGCCAGTGGACGTCGGGGGAGGCGGCGGGAGGGGGCGACGCCTCAACGCTGGCCGAAGGAAGATCCGCCGGGACGAATTCCGGCGGAGTCCACAAGGAGCCCGGAGAGGCGATTGGAAAACCAAATGAAACGCGTCAGGCTTGTTCTGTTGTCGGCCCTATTCGTTGCTCTGAGTGTGATCGCTTGGGAGTCAAAAGAGGTTCTCTTCTTTCTTATGATGGACGCAATGGAACCCACTGGGTCAGGGTGTGACGAGGGACCGGTAACAGACAATAGTGCAACGAATACACGGGGTGATGTTGTCGAGGAATATATCAAGGCTTGCACGCAGATTGGAACGTTTGTTGATTATTCGATCGTCTTGCAACGTCATGGCGCTGAAAAAACCACGACATTGGCGGAGTACGATGATGCTCAGTACGACTATCCAAAATTTCAGTGGATCGACGACGACACGCTCGTGATCGATCTC
>Ga0335081_10015782_pt1 | contig 12222 bp, 11 predicted proteins | sample Lox_Sample_35_FD_206713 | JGI IMG/M metagenome (GOLD analysis project Ga0335081, IMG submission 206713) | Soil microbial communities from Loxahatchee National Wildlife Refuge, Florida, United States - Lox_Sample_3.5 | ecosystem: Environmental > Terrestrial > Soil > Wetlands | place: USA... | reverse complement strand
CACGCTGAGTCAGGCCTCCTACCCGCCCGTGGCCGAGCCTCTGGCGGGGGCGAGCCCGGGCTTGCCGTGCGCGTTCCCGGGGTGCTCGCTGGTCCGGAAGGAGCAGTTCACGGGCTGGGAGCCCGGCGGCGAGATCGGCGTGCGCCTGGAGCCGCTCAAGCCGCTGTTCGTGGACGTCGGCGGGTGGTTCAAGATCGTGCGCGTGGACGACCCCTGCCAGGACGTCCGGCCGGGCGGCATCGAGACGCGCCTGGTCGCGGCCGTCGGGATTGCCTGGTAGCTACGGACCGAATGGCGGCTTGACGATGCCCCGCTCCGTCACGTACGCCGTGATCAGATCGGCCGGCGTGACGTCGAACGCCGGATTGTACACGGCGCTTCCGGCCGGCACGGTCAGCTCGCCGGCGTCGCGCTCCTCGATCGCGATCGCGTCGCCCGTCGCGCAGGCGGGGTCGAACGACGACGAGGGCGCGACCGCGTAGAACGGCACGCCGTGCCGCCGGGCGGCGAGCGCCAGCGGATAAGTGCCGAGCTTGTTGGCCACGTCGCCGTTCCGCGCGACCCGGTCCGCCCCGACCAGCACCAGGTCCACCTGCTGCCGCGCCATCAGGGACGCCGCGGCGCCGTCCGGGATCACGGTGTGCGGGATCTTCGCCCGCAGCAGCTCCCACGCGGTGAGCCGGCTCCCCTGCAGCAGCGGCCGCGTCTCGTCCACCCAGACGTGGAGCGCCTTCCCGCGCTCGGCCGCGAGATGGACGATGCCGAGCGCCGTGCCGATGCCGCCGGTGGCGAGGAAGCCCGTGTTGCAGTGCGTGAGGACGTTCACCGTGCCGCCGCGCCCCTGTGCCCCCGTGCCCGCCCGCTTCAGCAGTTCCTGCCCGGCCTCGGCGATCTTCGCGCACGCCGTCTCGTCCTCGTCCCAGATCGCCTGCGCCTCCGCCTCGAGCGCCGCGAGGATCTGCGGCGCGCCGCCGGTGGTGGCGTTGGCGCGGCGCACCATCCGGTCCATCGCCCAGCCCAGGTTCACCGCCGTCGGCCGCGCGGCCCGGATCTCCCCGGCGCAGCGCTCGATCAGGGCGAGGAACGCGCTCCGCGGCCCGGCGGTGATCGAGCGCAGCGCCGCGACCAGGCCCATCGCCGCCGTGATGCCGATGGCGGGCGCCCCGCGCACGCGCAGCGACCGGATCGCCTCGATCAGCGCGTCCACCGAACCCACCTCGATCCACCGCTCCCGGGCCGGCAGGAGCGTCTGATCGAGGAGCTTGAGGCGCCCCGACGGCGACCACTCGAAGTGCGCGATCCTCATTGGCGGCCAACCTATGCGCCGGCTAGCTTTTGCGCCATGAACTTCGAGAAACTGCTCGTCATCGTGAAGGACGGCGTCGCCACGCTCACGGTGAACCGTCCCGACAAGCTCAACGCGCTGAACGATTCCGTCGTCGAGCAGCTGCTCACGGCCGCGAAGTTGCTCGGGCAGGACGACCTGGTCCGCGGCGTGATCGTCACCGGCGCGGGGAACAAGGGGTTCATCGCCGGCGCCGACATCGGCGACCTCGCGAAGCAGGGTGTGCTCGACGGCCGCCAGCGCGCGCTCGCCGGCCAGGCGATGCTGCGCGCCTTCGAGACGATGGGCAAGCCCGTGATCGCCGCGGTGAACGGCTACGCGCTCGGCGGCGGGTGCGAGCTGGCGATGGCCTGCCACATCCGCATCGCGAGCGAGAACGCGAAGTTCGGCCAGCCCGAGGTGAAGCTCGGCATCACCCCCGGCTACGGCGGCACGCAGCGGCTGCCGCGCATCGTCGGCAAGGGGAACGCGCTCCAGCTGCTGCTGACCGGCGAGACGATCGACGCGCACGAGGCGCTGCGCATCGGCCTGGTGAGCAAGGTCGTGCCGCAGGACAAGCTCCTCGCCGAGGCCGAGACGCTGTTGCGGACCATCCTCGCCAACGGCCCGGTCGCCGTGAAGCTCGTGATCGAGGCCGTGCACCGGGGGCTCGAGATGACGCTCGACGAAGGGCTCGAGCTGGAGGCTGACGCGTTCGGCCTCGTGGCCGCCACCGAGGACATGAAGGAGGGCCTCGCCGCCTTCCTGGAGAAGCGCCCGGCGCGTTTCCGCGGCCGCTAGCCGCTGCCGCGCCGGCGGTCACAAATCCGGCCTCGCAATTCAGACAATAAATGTGATGTGAATCGCGGCCTCCGGCGGCCCGTCCCCGGGCCGCCGGCTGCCCTTCGCCGAGCAGGGTTAAATCCTTGAATCCAAACGGCTTCGTGGCTATCTTACAGGCCGTGTTTCGACCCCCCAAACGGGCCCGGGACCTGGGCCATCGGAAATCGGCGACGCAGCGCCCCGAGGCCCCTGGGGTGGCACCGCGGTAGCGCGCCTGCGGCGGCTCTCGGTCCAGGCCTTCCGCAACCTCGCGGACGCCAACCTGGAGCTGCCGCCGCCGGGGCTGGTGCTGGTGGGTCCCAACGGCCACGGCAAGACCAGCTTCCTCGAGGCGGCGCTGTACGGGGAGGTGTTCCGGTCGTTCCGGGGGGCCAAGGACAGGGACCTGGTACGGTTCGGTGACGCCGGGTTCCATGTTGCGGTGGAGACGGATCGGACCGTCGCCGCGGGCTACGATGCGCGGACGGCCGAGAAGAAGGTCGTCGTGGACGGGCTGGTGGCGCGGCGGCTGGCGGACGCGATCGGAGTGGTCCGGGGCGTCGTCCTGAGTCCGTCCGACGTGCAACTGGCGACCGGCGGGGCCCGCGTGCGGCGGGGTTTCATGGACGTCCTGCTCGCGCTGGTGGTGCCGGGCTACGTGGAGGCCCTCGGCGAGTACCGGCGCGCGCTGCGGCACCGCGCGAAGGCCGGCGCGGACGTCGCCGACTGGGAAGCGCTGCTCGCGCGCTCGGGCGCGACGGTGGCGGCGGCGCGGCGGGAGTGGGTGGAGCGGTGGGCGGCGCGCTACGGAGAGCACTGCCGCGCGATCGGGGAGACCGCCCGGTCCGAGCTGTGCTACGCGTCACGCGGCACGGCGGGCGAGGCCGAGCTGGCCGCCGCGCTGGAGCGCTCGCGGGAGAAGGACCTGGCGCGCGGGCGCACGTCGGTGGGGCCGCACCGCGACGACCTGCGGCTCCTGCTGGGCGGGCGCGAGCTGAGGATCTACGGCTCGGCGGGCCAGTGGCGCACCGCGGCGATGGCGCTCAGGCTGGTGGAGGCCGAGACGCTGGCGGCGGAGGGCGCTGGCTCCGCGCTCCCGGTCCTCTGCCTCGACGACGCTTTCGCCGAGCTGGACGCGGCGCGCAGCGCGCGGCTCGGCGCCCTGGTTGACGGGCTCGCCGAACGGGGCAGCCAGGTGTTCGCGACGGTGCCGCGCGACGGCGAGATGCCGGCGGCGGTGCGCAGGCTCCCCAAGTGGCGCATCGAGGACGGGCGGATCGAGGCGTGACCCAGGCACGGAAGGGCAAGCCGACGAAGCTGGCCGACGCGCTGGCGGGCTACCTCAAGGCGGAGGGCCTGGCCGAGCGCCTCGGGCAGGCGGAGGTCGTGAACGCCTGGACGGCGCTGGTCGGCGAGCGGATCGCCGAGGCCGCGGCTCCGGAGTCGGTGACGGCGGACGGGACGATGTTCGTGCGGGTGAAATCGAGCGCCTGGAGGCAGGAGCTGTCGTTGATGACGCCGGACGTGCTGGCCCGGATCAACGCCGGCCGGGCGGCGGGCCGCATCAAGCGGATCCGCTGGCTGGTGGGCAGCGAGACGCCCGCGGACGCGCTGACGCGCCGGAAGCCGCGGCGATGAGGGAGGTCCTCTCCCCCGCCCCGGCGCTCACCGTCCGCCAGGCGGCGAGCCGGATCGTGGCGCGGCAGGTGCGGGACCTGGCGCGCTGGGAGAAGGGCGCGCGGCGCGGCGACACCGAGGCGATCCACCAGATGCGGGTGCAGACGCGCCGGCTGCGGGCGGCGCTGGCGCTGTTCTCGGGCGTCCTCCGGCCCGGCCGGCGCGCGGGCCGCGCGCGGCTGCGCTGGTTGGCACGCGCGCTCGGCCGGGTGCGCGACGTGGACGTGATCGCGGAGCTGCTCGAGGCGCGGCACCTGCCGGAGCTCGCGGGCGTCGAGGCGGCGCGGCTCGAGGACCTCGTGGCGGCGCTCAAGGAGCGGCGCTGGCGCTCGCACCGCAAGCTCAAGGCCCTGATGTCGAGCGCGCGCTACGACAAGCTCAAAGCCGCGCTGCAGGACCGCGCGCGCCGGCCGCGCTTCCGGAAGGCCGGCGACGAGGACGCGATGGCGGCGCGGTTCCTCGCCGACCGGATCCACCGCGAGGCGCGGAAGGTCTCGGCGCACCGCGGGATGATCGAGCGGACCCCCGAGGCCGCGGACCTGCACGCCCTGCGGATCGCGGTCAAGCGCCTGCGCTACGTGCTCGACTTCCACGCCGAGACGTGCGGGCTCGCGTTCGACCAGGAGCGGAAGCTCACGCGCGGCCTCCAGGACTGCCTCGGCGAGATCCACGATCACGACCTGCTGCTGTCGTGGTTCAGCGGGCAGTCGGACCAGGGCGCGACGCCGGTCGAGGCCCAGCTCTTCGCGGGCGCGTGGCGGCTGCTGCCCGAGCGGCTCGCGGCGGACCGCGAGCGGCTGCTGCGCCGCTTCCTGCGGCTCCGCGGCCGGTGGCTCAAGCGCACCGAGCCGGCCGGGATCGTGGCGCCGCTCGAGGAGCCGCGGTTCGTGGCGCTGGAGGCCGCGCCCGTGCAGCTGCGCATCGCCGCGCCGCAGAAGACGGTGGCGTCGCTGAGGATCGTGCGCTGAAGCGAGGTGCCGGGTGCCTGGTGTCAGGTGCCGGTGGACCCCGACACCCGACACCCGGCACCTGACACCCGACACCCGTTTGAGGAGTCACATGGCGAAGCCAGCACCCACCGGGTACGACGCCGAACAGATCCAGGTCCTCAAGGGGCTCGAGGCGGTCCGCCGCCGGCCGGCGATGTACATCGGCTCGACGAGCTCGCGCGGGCTCCACCACCTCGTCTACGAGATCGTGGACAACTCCGTGGACGAGGCCCTGGCCGGGTTCTGCGACCGGATCGATGTCATCATCCACGGCGACGATTCCGTGACCGTGAAGGACAACGGCCGCGGCATCCCGGTGGACATGCACCCCACCGAGAAGATCCCCGGCGTCGAGCTGGCGCTCACGGTGCTCCACGCGGGCGGCAAGTTCGACCGGAACACCTACAAGGTGTCGGGCGGCCTGCACGGCGTCGGCCTCTCGGTCGTGAACGCGCTGTCGGAACGGCTCGAGGTGCTGGTGGATCGCAACGGCCAGCGCTACCACATGCGGTTCGCGCGCGGGGAGACGGTCCAGAAGCTGAACGTCCGGGAGAAGGTGAAGGGCACCGGCACGATCGTCCGCTTCAAGCCCGACCCCGAGATCTTCACCGAGACGCGGTTCGACTACAACATCCTCGCCAGCCGCCTGCGCGAGCTCGCGTTCCTCAACAAGGGCCTGACGGTCACGTTCAAGGACGAGCGGCCCGGGCAGGAGCGCGAGGAGACGTTCTATTACAAGGGCGGGCTGGTCGAGTTCATCCAGTGGCTCAACCAGAGCAAGAAGCCGCTGCACCCCAAGCCCATCGCCGTCGAGGCGGTGCGCGAGGACGTGGACGTGCAGCTCGCGCTGCAGTACGACGACGGCTACACCGAGAACACGCTCACCTTCGTCAACAACATCAACACCCACGAGGGCGGGACGCACCTCACCGGCTTCAAGTCGGCGCTGACCAGGACCATCAACGAGTACGCGAAGCAGATGGGCGCCCTCAAGAAGGCGGATTTCACGCTCTCCGGCGACGACGTACGCGAGGGCCTGACGGCGGTGCTCTCCGTCAAGGTCCGCGAGCCGCAGTTCGAGGGGCAGACCAAGACCAAGCTCGGCAACAGCGAGGTCGAGGGCATCGTCAAGAGCATCGTCAACGACCTGCTCGGCAGCTGGCTGCAGGAGCACCCGCCGGTGGCGCGGGCCATCGTCGAGAAGGCGGCCTCGGCGGCGCTGGCGCGCGAGGCGGCGCGCAAGGCGCGCGACCTGGTGCGGAAGAAGAGCGCGCTCGAAGGCGGCATCCTGCCGGGCAAGCTCGCCGACTGCTCGCTCACCGACCCCGCGATGTGCGAGATCTACCTCGTCGAGGGAGACAGCGCCGGCGGCTCGGCCAAGCAGGGACGCGACCGCCAGTTCCAGGCGATCCTGCCGCTGCGCGGCAAGATCCTCAACGTCCAGAAGGCCCGGATCGACAAGACCCTGTCGAACGAGGAGATCCGGACCATCATCACGGCGATCGGGACGGGCGTCGCCGAGGACTTCCAGCTCGGCGAGGCGCGCTACCACAAGATCATCATCATGACCGACGCCGACGTGGACGGCGCGCACATCCGCACGCTGCTGCTGACGTTCTTCTACAAGGAGATGAAGCCGCTGATTGACGCGGGCTACATCTACATCGCGCAGCCGCCGCTGTTCCGCGTCGCGCGGGGCAAGGAGGAGTACTGGGCCTTCGACGAGGCCGAGCGCGACGAGTACGTGAAACGGTTGTCCAACGGACAACCGTCAGTTGTCAGTTCCACGGACGGCGAAGCTGCCAGTGAGGAGTCGGGGGACGGGAAGGCGGCGCCGCGGCGCAACGTCGTGATCCAGCGCTACAAGGGCCTCGGCGAGATGAACCCCGACCAGCTCTGGAAGACCACGATGGACCCGGCGACCCGCACCATCCTCAAGGTCGAGATGGAGGACGCCTTCGAGGCGTCACAGCTCTTCGAAGTGCTGATGGGCGATGAAGTTGAGCCCCGGCGGAAGTTCATCGAGGAGCACGCGAAGTACGTCCGCAACCTGGACGTGTAGCGCCGGCGCAACACCCCCCCCCGGGGCGCGGTTCGGAACCGCGCCCGGGGTGTCAGGGTAGGCCTTAGCCGCAGTCTCTCACACATCATCGACGTCAGCCGAGCGCGGCCGGGCAGCCAGGGGCCGGCGCGCGGCCGCGTGTCCACCCAGGGAGGTCTACGTGCGCACCTCGATCAGCACCGGGAGTCTCCTGTGGCTGCTGCCGCTGGCGGCCGTCGTCGGCTGCAGCAAGCCGGAGAGCAAGGCCGCCAGCACGCCCGCCGCGGCGGCGCCGGCTCCCCCGCCGCCGCCGTCCCCCGTCACCGCGAAACTGGAGACGGAGAACCGCAGCCGCGTCACGGGTGAGGCCGTCCTCACGCCCAAGGGCGACTCGACCGAGATCGCGCTGACGCTCCACGGCGGCCGGGCGAACACGACCTATCCCAGCCACGTCCACTTCGGGACGTGCAAGAAGCCCGGCGCCGTCGTGGTCCCGCTCAAGAGCGTGAAGGTGGGGCGCAACCGGTCCGGGACGAGCACCACCACGGTGCTGACGGCCACGCTCGACTCCGCGAGCGCCGCGCACGGCACCCTGCTGGTGCAGTCGCACCTCAGGAACGGCAAGCCCGCCGCCTGCGGCGAAGTGCCCGGCAAGTAGGCCGAAGCGACGAACGGCCGCCCGGTCCGGGCGGCCGTTCACCTGCGTCACCGGCGCGGCCCTCAGGGCCGCACGCCGGGCACGTCGAGATCCACCTCGTACACGCTGCTGGTGGCCGTGATGAACAACGTGCGACCGCCGGCGCCGCCCCAGTTCAGGTTCGAGACCACCTCGGGCATCACGATGGTCGCGACGTGCCGGCCCGCGGGCGAGAAGATCCAGACGCCGCCCGGCCCCGCTCCATAGACGTTGCCCGCGCTGTCCACCTTGATGCCGTCCGGACTGCCGTTGCGCGGGTCCGCCGACGCGTCGAAGAAGACCTCCCCGGCTCCGAGCGTCCCATCCGCCTTCACGGGATAGCGCATCCACAGCTTCCGCGGCCCCGTGTTGCTGACGTACAGGAACCGCTCATCGGGCGAGAACGCGATGCCGTTGGGCCGCGGCAGGTCGGAGACGAGCAGCTGCAGCCCGCCGCGCTCCGGCGGAGCCCCGGCGGCGTGCGCCAGCGCGCCCGCCAGGCGGTAGACGCCGTTGACCTTCAACTCCTTGCCCGGATCGGAGTCGTTCTGCATCGGCAGGCCGTACGGCGGATCGGTGAAGTACAGCGAGCCGTCCGACCGGTAGACCAGGTCGTTCGGGCTGTTGAGCCGCTTCCCTTCGTAGCTGTCGGCCAGGATCGTGTGGCGGGCCGCTTCGCCCAGCGAGTCCACGCGATACACGTCCCGCTGGCCGTGGCCGGCCACCGTGAGGCGGCCGCGCGCGTCGAGCGCCATCCCGTTGGAGCCCGGCTCGCGGCCCCCGAACGGCGCGCTGCCCAGGTAGCCGCTCGGCTGCAGCCAGACCGTCGCCGGCTGCCCCGGCACGAGCTTGCGGATCGTGTTGCTGGGGATCTCCGCGAACAGCAGCCAGCCCTCGCGGATCCAGACGGGGCCTTCGGTCCACATGAAGCCCGTGGCCAGCCGGCGGACCTCGGCGCCCGCCGGCACGATCGCGTTCGCCGCGGAGTCGAGCCGCTCGACCGTGGCCGACGCCGTCAGCTGCCCCTCAGGCGGCCCGGACCGCCGCGCGTGACAGGCGGCGGCCGCCGCGCAGCACGCGGCGAGGAGCCACGCGGACCTCAGTACCACTGAACGAACGTGGATCGCATCGTCTTGGGGCTCGGGCCCTCGAAGTAGACGATGTACTTGTTGGAGCCCGCGCCGAAGCGCCATTCCTCGTGGAGCCCGTCCGGCTTCTGGAACGCCCGGATCTCACCGGGTGGAATGGCGCTCGCGATGTCGCACGGCAGCACGCCGGTCGCCATCTCCGTGCCGCCGCGGGTGGCGGTGCGCAGCGGCATCGTGTCGCAGCCGTACCGCGTCACCAGCAGCCCCATCCACTTGTCGTGGTCGGGCGACTGGTTGTTGAACTCCGCTCCCTCGTACCTGGCGTTGAAGTACTGCTCGAAGTCCGGCTGCGCCGTCGCACACCCCACCAGCGCCAGGCAGCTCGCGCCGATCCAGACCGTTGGCCACCGCATCGTCGCTCTCCCGCGTGTGAATGGAAGACTGCGCTCGCCATCCGTCCGCCGTTGCTACCCCCGCTGCCGCCGGCCGGCCTAGCCCCGGAGCAATCCCTTGACCTCGGCGTCGGCCGCGATCCTCTGGTCCACCGCCTCGCCGATCTCGCGGGCGCGCTCGAGCCACTCCGTCAGGTCGCCCAGCGTGCCGGTTCCGGCGCGCAGCTTCAGCATCTCCAGGCGGAGGTTCTCGAGCGCCGCGACGGTCTCGGCCAGCCGCTCGCCGGTCTCGCCCCGCGCCCGCAGCGCCTCCGCTTCCTTCTCCAGCCGCTCGACCACCACGGGCACGTCCTTGACCTGCTCGCGCTCGGCGGCCGGCAGCGCGTCGAAGGCCGCCAGCGCGGAGCGGCCAAGCACCAGCTCCGTCGCGTCGGCGGACGCCATCGCGCGGCGCTCGGGCGCCTTGAGTCCCGTGCCCGCGACGCGGAAGAACAGGCGGCCCGGCTTGCCCGCCCAGAGCCGGTGCCACAGCTCGTTCATGCGCCGGATCCAGCGCCGCTGCTTGACGACGTCCGCCTCCTCGGCCTGCACCTGGGCCTCGGCGAGCAGCGCGGCGCGGATGTCGTCGAACGCGTAGCCCTCCCGCAGCAGCCGGCGCGCGACCGCCACGAGCTGGATGAGCAGGATGGTCCCGATGAGGCCGGCGCCGCCCAGGGAGAACGAGGTGCCGTGCGGGCCGGACTGGAAGGTGGAGCCCCCGATGCAGGAGGCCAGCAGCACCATCGTCGAGACCTGCGCGTTCCTGACGAACGAGCGCACCAGCGGCGGCGCCCGGAGGTCGCGGCCCCGGATCTCGCCCGCGATGCGCGCGACGTCGTCGCCGCTCTGCACCCGCGCCGCCGGGTCCTTCTGCAGGCACTTGTCCACGACCTCCGCCAGCCGCGTCGGCACCTCGGGCCGGACCGCGGCCAGGCGCGGCGCGGGCTTGCTGACCTGCTGCGTGAGGATCGCCGGGAGGTTCTGGGCCTCGAACGGCGGGCGGCCGGTCAGGGCGTAGAACATCGTCGCGCCGAGCGAGTAGAGGTCGCTGCGCGCGTCCACCGTCTCGCCCAGGGCCTGCTCCGGGCTCATGAACCGCGCCGTGCCGACCACCTCTCCCGGGCCGGCCTTGCCCGTGTGCCCGCCCAGCGCGATGCCGAAATCCGTGACCAGCGCGCGGTCGGTCCCGCGCTCGATCATGATGTTGTCCGGCTTCACGTCGCGGTGGATCACGCCGCGCTGGTGCGCGTAGGCGAGCGCCCACCCGACTTCCTGCATCACCTTGAGCGCCATCCGCGGCGCCAGCGGTCCCGAGCGCTCCACCCGCTCCCGCAGCGTCTCGCCGTCCACGTACCCCATCACGAAGAACACCAGGCCGCTCTGCTGCTCGACGGCGTGGATCGGCACGATGTTGGGGTGGCTGAGGCCGGCGGCGGTGCGGGCTTCCCGGAGGAACCGGTCGCGCGCCTCGATGCTCGCGGCCAGGGGCGGGGGCAGCAGCTTGATCGCGACCAGGCGGTCCAGCGCCACGTCGCGGGCGAGGAGCACGATCCCCATCCCGCCGCGGCCCAGCTCGCGCTCGATCGAGTAGCGCCCCGCCAGCGCCTGCTGCAGGGCGAGGAACTCCGCGCTGACCCCCACTCCCGGATTCACGGCGAGAAGGTAACGCCGGGCGGGCCGCCCTGCGCCCCCGCCGCGCCGTCCAGCGCCGCCGGGTCCTGGCGGTAGAACGTGGAGAGCTCCGCGTATAGCTCCGGGAGCCGCTCCCGGAGCTGGACCGGCGTGGTGAAGAACGCCTCCGTCGCCACGGCGAAGAACTCCGCGCGGTTGGTCGCGCCGTAGGGATGCACCGGCGGCTCCTTCCCCTCGAGCGTCTCCTGCACCTGCCGCTCGTACAGCGACTGGAACACGTCGCTCCAGGTCCGGAACGACGACGGATGGTCGAGGAGCGGGAGGCCGTCCATCGCGCCGTTCTCACCGTCGAGGACGTGGGCGAACTCGTGGAGCACTACGTTCTGGCCGCCCTCCGGATTCAGGCCGCCCAGCAGGCTGCTGTCCCACGAGAGCACCACGACGCCCGACGTCCACGCCTCGCCGAGACTCGGCCGGGGCTCCTGCACGATGTCGCCGTAGTGCGTGAAGGCCACGCGGCGCGGCTGGAAGGCACCCGGATAGACGAGCACGCGGCGCAGCGTCGGGTAGCAGGGAAAGTCGAGGTTCAGCAGCAGCAGGCACGCCTGCGCCGCGATGGTCACGCGCATCTCGTCCGTCAGCTCGAGGCCCACGCCCTCCATCGGCTTGTCGTGGAGGAAGACCTGCGTGAGCCGGAGCAGGCGCTCCCGGGAAGCAGCCGGCAGCCGCGCCGCCAGCGGCACGTTGCGCGCGACGACCGTGCGCCAGGACTCCGGGATGGGCTCCTTGCGGAAGCGGACGCGCGGGCGCGGCAGCAGGTGCAGCGCCCGGCCGAGCCGCGGCACCAGGACGTACGCCGCCACCGCGACGGCCAGGCCCGCCGCGAAGCGCTCCACCAGCCAGGCGGCGTCGAGCAGCGCATCGGGGACCGCTCTCACGGATGGATGATAGCACGGGGCCGAAAGGAGACGGCAGCGGCCGCGGCTGGTTACCTTCCCGCATGCCATTCTCTGCGTTCGGCCTGCACCCGACCCTGCTGAAGGCGATCAAGGAGCTGGGGTTCACCCGCCCGACACCGATCCAGGAGCAGGCGATCCCGCCCGCCATGCTGGGCAAGGACGTCCTCGCCTGCGCGATGACCGGGAGCGGCAAGACCGCCGCGTTCCTGCTCCCGATCGTGCACCACCTGATCGCCAGGCCGCGCGGCGTCACGCGCGCCCTGGTCCTGGCGCCCACCCGGGAGCTGGCGGCCCAGATCCACGCGCACCTCGTGGATCTGGCCGTGCACACGCCGGTCACGGGCGCGCCCGTCTTCGGGGGCGTGGGGATGCAGCCGCAGGAGCACGCGTTCCGGAGCGGCGTGGACATCATCATCGCGACACCCGGCCGGCTGCTCGACCACTTCCGCCAGCCCTACGCGAAGCTCGAGCGGCTCGAGTTCCTCGTCCTCGACGAGGCGGACCGGATGCTCGACATGGGATTCCTGCCCGACATCCGCCGGGTGCTGCACCATATCCCGGCGAAGCGGCACACGCTCTTCTT
>Ga0335081_10015781_pt1 | contig 12222 bp, 10 predicted proteins | sample Lox_Sample_35_FD_206713 | JGI IMG/M metagenome (GOLD analysis project Ga0335081, IMG submission 206713) | Soil microbial communities from Loxahatchee National Wildlife Refuge, Florida, United States - Lox_Sample_3.5 | ecosystem: Environmental > Terrestrial > Soil > Wetlands | place: USA... | reverse complement strand
GCGTTCGGTGATCGCCGAGGCCGGGATTTCCCCGGGCGAGGTGCGGCTGATCATTCACGGCACCACGCTTGCCACCAACGCGCTGATCGAAAGGAAGGGCGCCAAGACGGCACTCTTGACCACCGAAGGCTTTCGCGACGTGGTCGAGATCCGCCACGAGAACCGCTTCGAACAGTACGACGTCAATATCGATCTGCCGCCGCCCTTGGTGCCGCGGCGGCTGCGGCTGCCGATCCGCGAGCGCATCGATGCGCAAGGCCATGTGCTGAGCCCGCTCGACGTCACAAGCATCGATCGCGCGCTCGATACGCTCGCCGCCCAAGAGGTCGAGGCGGTCGCGGTCGGCTTTCTGCACAGCTTCACCAATCCGGATCACGAGCAACGCGTCGGCGAAGCCGTCGCCAAGCGGCTACCGAACGTCGCGGTGACGCTGTCGTCGGACGTGTCGCCAGAGATGCGCGAATACGAGCGCTTCTCCACCGCCTGCGCCAACGCCTATCTGCAGCCGCTGATCGGCAGCTATGTGCAGAAGCTCGAGCGCGAGCTGACGCGCGCCGGCTTCCGCTGCCCGATGCTGCTGATGACCTCGGGCGGCGGCATCACCACCACCGACACGGCGGTCCGCTTCCCGGTGCGGCTCGTCGAATCCGGCCCGGCCGGCGGCGCGATCTTCGCCGCCTGCATCGCGCGCCAGCACGATCTCCCTCACGTCGTCTCCTTCGACATGGGCGGCACCACGGCGAAAATCTGCTTCATCGACCGCGCGCAGCCGCAGACCGCGCGGCTGTTCGAAGTGGCGCGCATCTATCGCTTCGCCAAGGGCTCGGGTCTTCCGCTACGCATCCCGGTGATCGAGATGGTTGAGATCGGCGCCGGCGGCGGCTCCATCGCCAGCGTCGATGCGCTCGGCCGCATCGCGGTCGGTCCGCAAAGCGCCGGCTCCGAGCCCGGGCCGGTCTGTTACGGCCGCGGCGGCACCGCGCCGACCGTGACCGATGCGGATTTGGCATTGGGCCGCATCGATCCCGCGACGTTTTCCGGCGGCAAGATGGCGCTCGATGCCGACGGCGCCGCGCGCGCCATCGCCGCACGCATCGGCGACCGGCTCGGGCTCAATGTCGATCATGCCGCGCTCGGCATCAGCGAAGTGGTCGACGAGAATATGGCCAACGCCGCGCGCGTCCACGGCATCGAGAGCGGCAAGGATTTGCGGCCCCGCACCTTGATCGCGTTCGGCGGTGCCGCGCCCTTGCATGCCGCGCGCATCGCCGAAAAGCTCGGCATCGGCCGCGTGTTGATCCCCGCCAATGCCGGCGTCGGCTCCGCGGTCGGGCTTTTGCGCGCGCCGGTCGCCTATGAGATCGTGCGTAGCCGGCTGATGCGGCTCGAGAGCTTCGATGCCGCCGCGGCCAACAAGCTCCTCGCCGATATGCGCGCCGAGGCCGAAGCGATCGTGCGCCGCGGCGCGCCGGAGGCGCAACTCTCCGAGCGCCGTTCGGCGCTGATGCGCTATCGCGGCCAGGGCCACGAGATCACGGTCGAGCTGCCGGTGCGCGATTTTTCCGCGGCGGACCGGCCGGCGATCCGCAAGCTGTTCGAGGCGGCCTACAGCCGGCTCTACAGCCGGCACATTCCCGGCGTCGAGATCGAGATTTTGAGCTGGGTGGTTTCGGTCGGCGCGCCGGCCGAAGGCGCGCTGGCGGCGGCAGCCCCCTCCCTGCCCTCCCCCGCAAGCGGGGGAGGGCAGGGAGGGGGCACGCCGCAGCCGCGGACCCACCGCCCGGTGTTCGATCCGGGGAGCGGCGAGTGTTTGGACATGCCGATCTATTGGCGGAACGATCTGAAGCCGGGCGCGCAAATCCGCGGACCCGCAGTGATCGCCGAGGACGACACCTCGACGGTAGTCAGCCCGGCGTTTGACGCCGAGGTCGACCGCTTCGGCTATATTGCGCTCACCCGCCGAGAGACCTGAACATGATCGCCCGCCCCAACGCCGCGCTTGCCCAAATCCATTCCCAGATCATGTGGAACCGCCTGATCGCGGTGGTGGAGGAGCAGGCGCAGACCATGATCCGCACGGCTTTCAGCACATCGGTGCGCGAGGCCGGCGATCTGTCGGCGGGCGTGTTCGACCGCCAGGGCCGCATGCTGGCGCAGGCCGTCACCGGCACGCCCGGCCACGTCAATTCGATGGCCAACGGCGTCAAATATTTTATCGATGTCTATCCGATCGACGCCATGAAGGAGGGCGACCACTACATCACCAACGATCCGTGGCTCACCTCGGGCCATCTGCATGACATCACCGTGGTGACGCCGACGTTCTATCGCGGCGAGGCGGTGGCGCTGTTCGCCAACACCATTCACGTGGTCGACATCGGCGGGCTCGGCATGGGGCCGGACGGCCGTCAGGTGTTCGAGGAAGGCGTCGCGATCCCGATCATGCCGCTCGCCCGCCAAGGCCGCATGAACGAGGACCTGCTGCGCCTCGTGCGCGCCAATGTGCGCGAGCCGCTGCAGGTCGAGGGCGACATCTATGCCTGCGCCGCCTGCAACGACGAAGGCAGCCGCCGCCTGATCGAGATGATGGAGGAGTTCGGCATCGCCAATCTCGACCGCATCGGCGACTTAATCCTCGAAGCTTCGCGCGAGGCGACCTTGGCGCGCATCCGCGCGCTGCCGAAGGGCACCTATCGTAACGCCATGACCATCGACGGCTACGAGAAGCCGCTCACGCTCAACGCCGCGCTGACCGTGAGCGACGACGGCATCCACGTCGACTTTGCCGGCACCTCTGCGGCATCGGCCTACGGCATCAATGTGGTCTACAATTATTGCCTCGCCTACACCGCCTTCGGCGTCAAATGTTTGGTCGCGCCGGAAGTGCCGAACAATGCCGGCTCGCTCGCGCCGATCACGGTGAGCGCGCCGGAGGGCTCGCTCCTTAACGTCAAGCGGCCATGGCCGGTGGCGGCGCGCCACACCGTCGGCCAGATGCTGCCCGACGTGGTGTTCGGCTGCCTGCAGAACGTCATCCCGGGCGGCGTGCCGGCGGAAGGCGCGTCGGCACTGTGGAATCCGCAGATTTTCGGCGGCGGCTCCTTGGTCGACGAAGTCGCCGACGGCACCGACGCCAACACGTTGCCGGAATTCTCCACCGTGATCTTCCACTGCGGCGGCTCGGGTGCGCGGCCGGAGAAGGACGGCTTGAGCGCCACGGCGTTTCCGTCCGGCGTGCGCACCATTCCGGTCGAGGCCACCGAGAGCATCGCGCCGGTGGTGTTTCACCGCCGCGAGTTTCGCGACGGCTCGGGCGGCGCCGGAAAATTTCGCGGCGGGCTCGGCCAGGCGATCGAGATCGGCGGCGCCGGGGCAACGCCGGTGGCGCTGCTGTGCAATTTCGAGCGGGTGAAGAATCCGGCGCGCGGCCGCGCCGGCGGCAAGGCCGGCGCCGCCGGCACGGTGACGTTGCGCTCGGGCCGGCCGATCCGGCCGAAGGGCCGGCAGACCGTGCCGCCGCGCGACGCCATTCAGCTCAGTCTGCCCGGCGGCGGCGGCTTCGGCGATCCGAAGGCGCGCGATCCGCAAGCGGTGCGCGACGACGTGCTCGACGACCTGATCACCGCCGAAGACGCGCGCCGCGACTATGGCGTCGTCATCGATGCCCGCGGCGAGATCGACGCCGCGGCGACGGCGCGACTGCGCTCGGCGAAGAGTTGAGGCGCGATGCGACCTGCTCCGACCTGGACGACAATTCTGCCGCTGCTCGGAGCGCTGGCCGTTGCCGGCCTATCAGCGTCGCCGGCTGTGCCGCAAGGCGCGCCGCTGTGGAGCGTCCCCGAAATCGGCGCATTGCCGCGCGATGCCCACGGCCTGCGGGTGCGCGAAGGCCGCGATCTCGTCACCGCCACCTATGCCTATGTCGGACCCAACGTGCCCGACGCGGCGAACCGCTATGCCGGCAACAATCTTGCCTGCGGCAATTGTCACCTTGAGGCTGGCACCAAGAAGTTCGGGCTGCCGCTGTTCGGGCTCTACGACGACTTTCCGCAATACAGCGCGCGGTCGGGCGATGACATCAGCATCGAGGATCGCGTCAATTCCTGCATGGTGCGCAGCATGAACGGCCGGCCGCTGCCGGTCGACGCGCCGCAGATGTTGGCCCTCGTCGCCTACGTGAAGTTCCTCTCGACTGGCGTGCCGGGCGGCCGGCAATTGCCTGGACACGGCGCCGGCAACATGCCGGAGCTCAAACGCGCCGCCGATCCGCAGCGCGGCCAGCCGATCTATGCGCGGGTCTGCACCGCCTGCCACAATACCGACGGTTCCGGCATCCGCCGCGGCGGCGCCGGCACCGACCTCGGCTACATCATGCCGCCGCTGCGGGGCAGCGACTCCTTCAACGACGGCGCCGGAATGGCAAGGCTCATTACCTTCGCCAATTTCATCCACTTCAACATGCCGCACGGCACCGACTATGTGGAGCCGACGCTCAGCGTCGAGGACGCTTGGGATGTCGCGGCCTATGTGCTGTCGCAGCCGCGGCCGCAGCGCGCGGCCTTCGCCAAGGACTTTCCCGATTTATTGCGTAAGCCGGTCGATGCGCCATACCCACCGTATGCCGACAAGTTCAGCGAGCGGCAGCATAAGTTCGGCCCATTCGCGCCGATCCGCGCCGCGATCGCGCGGCTCAAAAAGGAACGCGGCGCCCACTAATTCTTGCGCACTGGCTCAGGCCGACAACGCCAGCGGCGTCGCCGCCGATCCCGCGTCCTCCAGAATCATGTCGGAGCCCTTTTCGCCGATCATGACCGCGGCGGCGTTGGTGTTGCCGGAGACGAGCGTCGGCATGATCGAGGCATCGACCACGCGCAGCCGCTCGAAGCCGCGCACCCGCAGGCGCTCGTCGACGACGGCCGCGGCGTCCGGGCCCATGCGGCAGGTCGATGTCGGGTGATAGACCGTGGTGCCGGTGGCCCGCGCATAGGCGAGCAGGTCGGCGTCGCCGACGACCTTCGGTCCCGGCGCGCGCTCTTCGGCGATCAGCTCGCGCATCACCGGCTGGCTCATCACCGTGCGCAACACCTTGAGGCCGGCGACCACGGTGTCGCAATCGATGCGGCTTGTGAGGTACCGCGGCTGGATCGCCGGAGCCTGCCTCGGATCGCTCGATTTGATGTGCACCGTGCCGCGGCTCTCCGGCCGCAACTGGCAGATCGAAGCCATGAAGCCCGAGAACGGGTGCACATTGGCGCCGGCCGTTTCGGTGGAGAAGATGAGGAAGTGGATTTGCACGTCGGGCGTCGCCAGATCCGGCCGGGTGCGGAAGAACGCTCCCGCATAGCCGGCGCCGATGCTGAGCAGTCCTTTGCGGGTAAGCATGTAGCGGATGCCGGCCGAGTAGCGGTAGCGCCAATCGTTGATGACGTCGTTGGCGGTGATCGGCGCGGTGCAGCGGAACTGCATGCGCACCTGCAGGTGATCCTGCAGATCGGCGCCGACGCCGGCCATGTCGGCGAGCACGGCAATGCCGTGCCGGCGCAGAAGTTCGGCCGGGCCGACGCCGGAGAGCTGCAGGAGCTGCGGCGAATTGAACGCGCCGCCCGCGAGAATGACTTCGCCGTCGGCATGAGCGGTGCGCGTCACGTCGCCCTGGCGATATTCGACGCCGACCGCCTTGCGGCCCTCGAACAGGATGCGGCTCGCCAGCGCATTGAGCTCGACTTTCAGATTGGGTCTTCGCCGCGCCTGCTTCAGATAGCCGGCCGCGGTCGACCAGCGCCGGCCGTTCTTCGCGGTGAGCTGGAAATAGCCGGCACCTTCCTGCTTCGCCCCGTTGAAATCGTCATTGCGCGGGATGCCGCTCTGCTCGGCGGCGGTGAGGAAGGCTTCGCACAACGGATGCGGCTCGCAGACGTCGGACACCGACAGCGGGCCGCCGACGCCGTGCAAGTCGTCGGCGCCGCGCTCCTGGTCCTCGGCGCGGCGGAAGTACGGCAGCACGTCCTGGAAGGCCCAGCCGCTATTGCCGAGCTGGCGCCAGTGGTCGTAGTCCTCGTGCTGGCCGCGGATATAGAGCAAGCCATTGATCGAGCTTGAGCCGCCCAAAACCTTGCCGCGCGGCTGGATGATCTGGCGGTTGTTGAGCTCGGGCTCCGGTTCGCTCTTATAGAGCCAATTCACCGTGGCATTGTTGAACAATTTGGCGAAGCCGAGCGGCACGTGAATCCAGAAGTGCCGGTCGTGGCCGCCGGCTTCCAACAGCAGCACGCGATGGCGGCCCGATGCCGTCAGCCGGTTGGCCAGCACGCAGCCGGCGGAGCCGGCGCCGATGACGATGTAATCGAAGCGTTCCGAATTTTGACTTGATGCCATAGTGCGTTTTCTCCCGGCGCGCAGCGTAGCGCGAAAGGACCCGCCGTGCCTATCGGCGTCGCGGCGATTTAGCTTGCGGAAAAATCAGCCGCCGTGCTGTTGGCGCCGCCGACTCGCGGATCCGGCGCGCCAAAATCCTCGGCATTATTGCGCCGGCAACCTTAACGCGCCGCGATTCATGATTATCGCAGCAAAGACATGAATTTCGCGACTTTTCTGGCATGATGCCGGCGATGCTTTTCGTCCAGGCTTGCGGATCATTGCGGCGATGAACGCGAACAAGACGATATCGGTCGGCGACGTCATGCGCGCCAACGGCGGAGCCGGCCCCGGCTTCGACCTGCTGCGGCTTTTGCTCGCGCTCGCCATCTTCTTCAGCCATTCGTTCTTTACCTCGCAGGGCGATGACGGCTCGTTGTGGCTGTCGCCGGCGCGGCCGCTGTTGATGGCGCTGGTGCCGATGTTCTTCGGCCTGAGCGGCTTTCTGGTCACCGGCAGCGCGATGCGCACGCAGTCGCTGCGGGTGTTCATGACGTTCCGCATCTTGCGCATCGTTCCGGCGCTGATGACGGAAGTCGTGCTCTCCGCCGTGATCTTGGGCGCTTTGCTGACCACGCTGCCGCTGCAAGACTATTACACCAGCAGCGAGGTCCACCAGTATTTCGGCAATATCATCGGCTGGATCCGCTTCGCGTTGCCCGGCGTCTTCGTCGACAATCCGATGCCCGGGCTCGTCAACGTCAATTTGTGGACGCTCAAGCCGGAGTTCGCCTGTTACGCGGTGATGGCGGGCATCATCGTCACCGTCCTGATCCGGCGAACCGGCATCGTCGCCACGGCGGTGGCGGTGCTCCTTGCCGCGCGTTCGTCGTCAACTTTTCCATCAATATCAGCGAGCGCGACAGCGGCCATAACGCCTATTTGCCGTATGTGGTCGTGCTGTATTTCATGCTGGGCATCGCCGCCTATCACTGGCGCGACTACATTCCTGTCGATGGCAGGATGTTCGGCGCCGCGCTTGCCGCAGCCTATGTGCTGATGCGCTATCCGGGACATGGCTTCGACGCCGCGATTCCGACGATGTACTGCATGCTCTATCTCGGCATGGTCAAATATCCGCGCACCCCCATCGTCACATCCGGCGACTACTCCTACGGCATCTATCTGTACGGCTTTCCGATCCAGCAGACGCTGGTGCACCTGTTTCCGATTTTCCGCGAATGGTGGCCGTTGTTGTTTGTCGTCGCCGCGCCGATCACCTTTGTTTTCGCCGCGTTCTCCTGGCATTTCATCGAGAAGCCGACGCTCGGGCTCAAGCGTCTGGTCGGCCGCCGCGCCGTACCGAGCTAGAAGGGAATACGCCTGGCCTTGCACGGTCGCGCGCGGCCGGCCTGGCGCACGACCTATTTCTCCAGCCAGGCCGGCACCCGCTTGAGCGCGTCGTTGCGCGCCGCCGGATTGGTGCCGCCGTGGGCGCGGCCGGACGGATCGGCGGTGTTGACCAGGCCGGTGCGCAGCCGGATCGGCGCATTGGCGCGGTCGAAGCCGTGATAGGCGCCGGGATAGACCACGATCTCGGCGCGAGCGCTGCGGCCGCGGGCGCCGGCGACCATCTGCTGGCACAGCCCGGCCGGCTTCCAATCGTCGGCGGCGCCGACCAGGATCAAGGTCGGCACCCGCGCGCTCCACGCCGTCTCGCGCAGCCGCCGGCACCCCGGATAGAACGCGATCGCCGAGCGGAAATCGACGCCGCCGTCGCGCGGTGCCGCGGTCGGACGCACCGCCCACAGCGCGGCGCTGCCGCCGTTCGACCAGCCGATCAGCGAGATGCGGTCCGGGCGGATGAAGCTTTGTGCCTGCAGCCAGCGTCGCGCCGCGATGGCGTCGGCGACGCGCTCGCGCGAGGCGCGCACTCTGCGGTGGGATTCGCGGCACTGCGGGCCGAGCCCGCGGGAGCCGAAGGAGTCCGGGAACAGCACGACAAAGCCCTTGGCGACCAGAATTTTGGCCCACTCGCCGTAGAGCTGCGCTTGGGCCGCCGGCCGGTGGACGAGGCCGCCGCAATCGTGCAGCGCCACCACGGCGGGGAACGGGCCGTCGCCGTCGGGCCGGTACAGCGTGCCGTGCAGCGTCATAGTATCGGCGGGAATGTCGACCCGCTCCGGCGCGGCCGCCGCGCCGGCTGCCGCAATCGCGACACCGGCGCAGCCAACGGCACCGGCAATCGCGCCAAGAAATCTTAGAAACGCCATAGGCAAGTGCGACTGTTTTTAGACCGAGATCGAGGCTCTCAGGCCGCCAGACTAACACGGGGTATGGTTGCCGGCAGCGATGCCGGCGATCAAAAGTAAGAGGGTTCCGCCCGGCCTGCGGAATCACTATCTTGGGCCAACAAACGGGCGGTCGGCGCGAGTCGGCGGCCCCTCGATCCAGGCGCGGAGGCGCTCTTGCTCAATCGGACCGATCGTCAGCCGCCGATGCCCGGCGAGGCCGAGGTCAAATATCTCGACGGCGATTTCCGCGTGGTGCGGCCCGGCGCCTTCGTGCGCTGCGCGGTCACCGGCGTCGCCATTCCGCTTGAGGAATTGCGTTACTGGAGCGTCGACCTGCAGGAAGCCTACGCCACGCCCGAGGCCGTGGCACAGCGCCGGGCCGTGGGCTATCCGGGCGCCAAGTAGCGACAAGTAGCGACGACGGGCGGCTAGGCCCGTTGCTTCGCCGCATTCAGCACCATCTGCCGAAACTCAGCCTCCTCGTCGACGAGGAGGCGCACCGGCAAGATGCCGGCGCGTGCGGCAAGCTTGGCGAGCGCCGGCTCGCCGCCGAGCCGGACGTGGTCCTTCTCCGTGGTCAGGAGCACGAGATTTTCGGCATCGGCGCGGGCGATCAGCGCCTGCGCATCGGCGGCGGTGTAGCCGTGGTGGTCGGCAAAGCCGACGCCGCCGGCGACGCTGACGCCGGCTTCGCTCAACGTGGCGAAGAACTTTTCCGGATCGCCGATGCCGGCAAACGCCAGCACCTTGCGAGAGCCGAGCGCGGCGAGGCTGTGGCGATCGGGCTCGAGCCGGCCGTGGAACACCGCAACGCCATGGCGGCGTGCCGCGTCGATCGCGGCCGCGGCGCCGTCCGCCGGGCCGACGACGATCAGCGCCTGGGCGCGGGCGAGCTGGGCCTGCAGCGGCGCCCGCAACGGGCCGGCCGGAATGACGCGGCCGTTGCCGATGCCGCGCCGGCTGTCGATCATCAAAATGGCGAGGTCCTTGGCGAGCGACGGGTTCTGAAAGCCGTCGTCCATGACGATGACGCCGGCGCCGCGCAGCCGCGCCGCCTTGGCGCCGGCGACGCGGTCGCGCGCGACGATGGTCGGCGCGAGGCGCGCGAGCAGGAGCGGCTCGTCGCCGACGTCGCGGGCACGATGGACCGTGGGATCGACGCGCACCGGTCCGGCGAGCGTCCCGCCATAGCCGCGGCTTAGAAAGAACGGCCGCTCGTGCGCCTTGAGCAGCAGGTGCGCGACCGCCAGCGCTGCCGGCGTCTTGCCCGCGCCGCCGACCGTGAGATTGCCGAGGCAGATCACCGGCACGCCGGCGCGTGCGCCTTGCCGCTGCAGGCGCATGAAGGCGACTGCGCCATAGAGCGCGCCGAGCGGCGCCAGCAGCGCGCCGCCGCGTTTGCGCCACCAGAAGGCCGGCGCGCGGATCACGACGCTTTTTGCTCGAGACGAAGCTGCATCAGGTAAGGATCGAGCGCCGCGAGCGTTCGATCAAGGGCGCCGCCGAGCTCCTTCACCGTCTTGGCCGCGGCCGCGGCCGCGGCATTGCGCGCCGCCGGATGGCCGAGCCAGTCGCCGAGCTGCGCCGCCAGCGCCGCTTCGTCGGCGACGCGCTTGGCGCCGCCCGCGGCGTCGAGCGCGTCGTAGATCTCGGCGAAATTCCAGACGTGCGGGCCGTGCACCACGGCGGCGCCGAAGCGGATCGCCTCGATCGGATTCTGCCCGCCGTGGCCGACGAGCGATCCGCCCATGAACACGATCGGTGCGAGGCGATAGACCAGGCTGAGCTCGCCCAGCGTGTCGGCAATATAAATGTCGATGTTCTGCTTCGGCTCGTCGCCGCGCGAGCGCAAGCCGACCGTAAGCCCGGCAAGCTTGGCGGTTTCGGCGATCGCCGCGCCGCGCGCCGGATGGCGCGGCGCGACGATGGTGATGAGCGCCGCGTGCTTGGCGCGCAAGGTCCGATGCGCGGCGATCACCGCGGCCTCTTCGCCGTCATGGGTGGAAGCGGCCGCGATCGCCGGGCGGATGCCGATGGCGAGCTTCAGTTGCCGCAGCTTGCCCTCGTCGACCGGCGGCGCCGGCACGTCGAGCTTGAGATTGCCGGTCAAGCTCACGCGCGGCGCGCCGAGCTCGCCGAAGCGCTGCGCGTCTGCGGTGGACTGGGCGAGGCACAGATCGAACCGCGACAGCAGCGCCGCGATCACGCCCGGCACCCGCCGCCAGCGCTGATACGAGCGCTCCGACAGCCGGCCGTTGACCAGGATCATCGGGATGCGCCGCCGCGCGCTTTGAACGATCAGGTTCGGCCACAGGTCGGATTCGACGAACAGCGCCAGATCGGGCCGCCAGTGATCGAGGAAGCGGCCGACATAGCGCGGCGCGTCGAGCGGAATGAACTGGTGCAGGGTGCCCGCCGGCAGCCGGTGCTCGGCGAGCGCCGCCGAGGTCACCGTGCCCGAGGTGACCAGCACGGAAAAGTTTTGCGCGCGGATGCGTTCGATCAGCGGCACCACGGCGAGCATCTCGCCGACGCTTGCGCCATGGACCCAGATCAGCGGGCCGGCCGGGCGCGGCTTGCTCGCTTCGCCGCGGCGCTCGGCGAGGCGCTCGGGATGCTCCTTGCCGCGCTGCAGCCGCCGCGCCAACAGGTGCGGCGCGACCGGCGCCGCGGCGAACGACGCGAACTGATAAAGGCGCAACGCAAGCGGCAGGCGATCGGGCACGCGCGTTCTCCCTGACCTATCCTGGCCGACTTAAGCCTTGTCGACAATCTCGTAGGCGCGGCGTGTGGCGGCGTTAAGACGCTCCTCGAGCAGCCGCCGCGCCGCTTCCAGCGCCGCCTCATCGGCATCGGGCGGAACCCACACCGGTTCCGGCTTGATGCCGGCGGCGCGGCCGAACGGCAGATTGATGGTCGAGCGGTCCCAGTTGTCGAGCACGACGCGGTGCTGGGTGGCAATGGCGATGGGATGGATCGGCCGGCCCGAGGCCTGCGCGAGCTTGATGATGCCGAGCCCCACGACGCGCGCCACTTTCGGCACGTCGGCCGACAGCGCCACCGAACAGCCTTCCTTCAGCGCGTCGAGCATGGCCTGGAACGCGGCGACGCCGCCCTTGTGGATGAAGCCGCCGGCGTGATTGCCCGAGCCGCGGATGGTGCCGACGCCGAGCCGCTCGGCGGCAATGGCGTTGACCTCGCCGTCGTGGTGCATCGACACCAGCATTTTGACGCGCTGCCCGGGCCGGCGCACGTTGGTCGCGAGCAGATGCTGGCCGTGCCAGAACGCGACGATCACCGGCAGGTCGAGCTCGGCGCGCTCATAGGCGTCGGCCGGCTCGATGGTGAGCCGCACGGTCTTGTCGACCAGGCGGATATAGTTGGCGGCCGTTATGCCGATCGCCACTTTCGCCCAATGCTGCCGGCCGATGCGCCGCCAAAAATTCATGCCGGCGTCTCAAGCCTGCGGCGCGGCGGTTGCGGGATCGAGCAGGCGGTGCATGTGGACGATGAAATAGCGCATCTCGGCATTGTCGACGGTGCCCTGGGCCTTGGCCTTCCAGGCCGCATAAGC
>Ga0335081_10015780_pt1 | contig 12222 bp, 10 predicted proteins | sample Lox_Sample_35_FD_206713 | JGI IMG/M metagenome (GOLD analysis project Ga0335081, IMG submission 206713) | Soil microbial communities from Loxahatchee National Wildlife Refuge, Florida, United States - Lox_Sample_3.5 | ecosystem: Environmental > Terrestrial > Soil > Wetlands | place: USA... | reverse complement strand
CTGCTTGCGCACGTACGCCCGAACACGCTGGAGGTCCTTCTTCTTGGCCGGACCAGTACCGGGCAGGAGCTCCTCGGTCAGTCGGACCGCGCCGAGCCGGAACGACGACAGCGCCGTCGGGCGGCGGTCCTGGACGCGGATCAGCTGCATACTGCCGCCGCCGATGTCGAGCACGACGCCGTCGGTGACCGTCGATGTGTTGATCGCGGCGACATAGCCGTAGCGGGCTTCGTCGAGCTCGGACAGAACCTCGATCCTGAGCCTCGTGGCGGCGTGCGCGCGGCGCAGGAACTCGTCGCGGTTGGAGGCGTCGCGAATCGCGCTCGTGGCGATCGAGTGGACGTCATCGGAGGCGATCCCGGACGCGTCGCAAAAGTGCTCGAAGACGGTCAGCGTCTCGAGCCCTCGTGCGATCGCCTCCTCACTGAGGCGCCCGGTCGCGGCGAGTCCCGCGCCGATCCGGACCGTCTCGTAGAGCTCGTCGCTGTGCTTCCACCACGCGCCTGGCACATACCTGAACACGACCAGACGCCACGAGTTCGAGCCGAGGTCGATCACTGCGACCTGCTCGCTCTGCAGCCCGCTTCTCGCCGCGGCTCGGGTAGATCGCCAGCTCACGATCAAATCATCCGATGCGCCGCGGACGGCTCGCCGGCGCGATCCGCGGGCTGAGGTCGAAGAACAGCCCGTTCGCTCGTCGTAGCAGCGCGCGAGCGGCGATCGCGTGAAAGCAAGAGTCCCAGTACCAGCAGCGTGCAGGGCCGCCGAGGAGTGGTGCACGGCAACCACGGTGGCGCCGACGTCGTGTGCGGCACGACAGGCCAGGCGCGGTGTCCAGTAGGGATCGTGCAGCAGCACGACGTCGGGGGCCAGCGCGCGCAGGGTCGCAGGCAGCCCTGCTCTGCCGAGCGGCAGCCGGTAGCCGTTGGATGCGGCGACTCGCAGTGACCGCTGCTCGTGGCGGCCGGCGCCGACGCTGGTCGTCGCCCTCCCCGGGACCACGAGGTGATGCTCGAAGCTCCCGGTCCGGCGCGCGAAATCCGCCTTGGCCTCGAGGTAGGTGCGGATCCCGCCGCCCCGCTCGCCGTAGAACATCGCCACGTCGGCGACGCGCAGCCCGGAATCGTGCCGATCGTCCACGCGCCACAGCATCGCCCGCAGCGCGGCAGCAATCGTGACCGATCAGCGAACTTCCTGTGATCAGAACGTGAACGAGCGCGCGGCGGCGGCGGGCTCGCCGAGCGCCCGCGCGCCGGTCAAGATCGCCAGCGCGGTCATCAGCACGGCACTGGCCACGCACCACTGGCAGATCGCGTGGATCGTGAACAGCTCGCGATAGGTGAGGTACATGCTGAACAGGAATCCGATCAGCGCGATCCCGAAGCCGGTGGCGCGACCGCCGTCGCCTGGGATCGCGAGCGAAAGCAGGATCGTGACGTAGCCGGCAAGTCCGAGCACGGCCACCGGAATCCCGTCGAGCTTGGCATAGCGCGAGCTCTGCACCGTCTCGCAGCCGCCGCTCGCCAGACATAAGACCTTGAGGCCGTCGTAATGGACGTATGTGAGATAGCCGGCGATCGCGATCCCGACCAAGCAAACAACACCGATCGCCAGGCGCAGCCGGCGTTGGGTCGTGCCCGTGCGCGGCATCGCGGTGGTCAGAGCCGTCACGAAACTTGCTGGATCGCCTGCTGCAGCTGGCTGTAGGTCAGGACCCCGGCGCTCGGTGAAGCCTTGCCCTTGGGGCCCTGGAAGATCATCGCGGGCGTGGCGCTCACGCCCGCCGCGGTTCCGGACTGCCCGTCGGCCTGGACCTGGGCGAGCAGCGAGGGATCGTTGCGAGCGCTCTGCCACTTGCTGAAGTCGAGGCCGGGAACCTGCTTGGCGAGCGTCGTCAGGTAGTTCTCGGTGACGTAGCCGCTGTCCTCCTGGCCCTGCTGGTGGTAGAAGAGCTCGACGTAGTCCCAGAGACGGTTCTGGCGGCCGGCGGCGAGCGCGGCGACCTGCTGGTTGTCAAATGTCGTCGCCTGCTGGGTCGCCGTCTGGAACGCCCGGTAGACGATCTTCACCTTGCCGGCTCGAACCTCGTTGGCGACCAGTTGCGGCCAGCCGCCGCCGTCGACGCCGAGCGTGAAGTCACGGCAAACAGGGCACTCGAGGTCGCTGTAGTAGGTCATCGTCACGGGAGCATCGGACTTGCCGAGCACATTGCCCGACTGAGGGATGCCCGTCAGCAACTGCGACACGGACGCCTTGGTGGTGTTGAGCGCCGATCCTGTCTGCAGACCCTGAGCGCTGCTGCTGCCGCCGCTGGATACCACGATGATCACGGCGACGATCGCGACCGCCAGTACCACGATCCCCCCGAGTATCCGGAAGTTGCGCGAGCGCGCCTGTGCATGCGCCTGCGCGCGTTCCTGCTCGATGCGGCGCGCACGCGCCATTTCCTTCTGCTTGGTCCTGGAAGCCATTCTCAATCCAGCGTCGTCGATTAGGTGGGCACGCCCCTGACCAACAGGATAGCGACGACGCTTGCGCCACCAGCGCCGGCAAGTGGGACCGGCTCTGAGAGCACCATCACCTCAACGTCGACGCCGTTCATCCTTCATCCCGCTGCCTTGGAATCTTACCGCCGTTCAACGCCCGAACGGCGCCGGGCCAACACGTGGGCCTCGGCGCCGTCCGGCGCGATCAGCTGCGCACTCTCAATCTACGCCGCGGGCTGTCTCAATCTACGCCGCGGGGTGTCTCCATCCGCGCCGCGGGCTGTCTCCATCCACGCCGCGGGCTGTCTCCATCTATGCCGTGGGCTGCGCGTAACCGATCGTCTGCAGGGCGTCGCCGATCTCGGTCAGGATCGCAGGGTCGTCGATCGTCGCAGGGGTGGTGTACTGCTCTCCGTCCGCGATCTTGCGCATCGTCGAGCGCAGGATCTTGCCCGACCGGGTCTTCGGCAGGCGGTCGACGACGGTTGCGGTCTTGAACGCGGCGACCGCGCCGATCTGCTCGCGCACCAGCTTCACGACCTCGGCGACGATCTCCTCGTGCGGGCGCGCAACGCCCGCTTTGAGCACGAGGAAGCCGACCGGCAGCTGTCCCTTGAGGCGGTCGTGTGGTCCGATCACCGCGCATTCGGCGACGTCCGGGTGAGTGGCCATGACCTCCTCGATCGCGCCGGTCGAGAGGCGGTGGCCGGCGACGTTGATGATGTCGTCGGTGCGAGCCATCACGAACACGTAGCCCGCTTCGTCGATGTACCCGGCGTCGGCCGTCTCGTAGTAGCCGGGGAACGAGGTCAGATAGGTGTTTCGGAAGCGATCGTCGGCGTTCCACAGCGTGGGCGTGGCGCCGGGCGGCATCGGCAGCTTGACCGCGAGCGCTCCGGTCTGACCGGCCGGCACCGCATTGCCCTCGTTGTCGAGCACCTGCAGGTTCCATCCCGGGACTGCGCGCGTCGGCGAGCCGGGCGCGACGGGCAGCATCTCGATCCCGATGCAGTTGGCGGCGATTGCCCAGCCCGTCTCGGTCTGCCACCAGTGGTCGATCACGGGCACCTTGAGCTGCTGTTGAGCCCAGCGCAGCGTTTCGGGATCGCAACGCTCACCTGCCAAGAACAGCGTTCGGAAGTTGGACAGGTCGTAGCGATTGATGTGCTCGCCGTTGGGGTCCTGTTGGCGGATCGCGCGGAACGCGGTCGGGGCCGTGAACATTGTGCTCACCCCGTACTCGGAGATCACGCGCCAGAACGCTCCCGGATCGGGCGTCCCGACCGGCTTGCCCTCGTAGAGCACGGTCGCGCAGCCGTGCAGCAGCGGCGCGTAGACGATGTAGGAGTGACCGACGACCCAGCCGACGTCCGACGCCGCCCAGTAGACCTCGCCGGGCTCGACGTCGTAGAGGTGCTTCATCGACCATTTGAGGGCAACGGCATGGCCCCCGTTGTCTCGGACGACGCCCTTCGGGCTGCCGGTCGTGCCCGACGTATACAGAATGTAGAGGGGATCGGTGGCCTCGAGCGGGACGCAATCGGCCGGCTGTGCGCGCGTCACGGCATCGGCCCACGAGATGTCGCGCGGCGCGTGCAGCCGCGCCTCGAGCTGGGGCCGCTGCAAGATCACGCAGCGCTCGGGCTTTTCGTCCACCTGCTCGATCGCCGCATCGAGCAGGGGCTTGTAGGCGATCGTTCGGCCCGGCTCGATCCCACATGACGCGGACACGACGACCTTCGGCTGGGCGTCCTTGATCCGCCCGGCGAGCTCGTGCGAGGCAAAGCCCCCGAACACGACCGAGTGGATCGCCCCGATCCGCGCGCAGGCGAGCATCGCGATCGCCGCCTCGGGAACCATCGGCATGTAGATCACGACCCGATCGCCGCGCGTCACGCCCTGTTGCGCCAGCGCGCCGGCGAACGTCGCCACCGCGTCGCGCAGCTCGCGGTAGGTGTACTGCGCTTTTGTGTCGGTGACCGGCGAGTCGTAGATCAGCGCGAGCTGATCGGCGCGCCCCCGCTCGACATGCCGGTCAAGAGCGTTGTAACACGTGTTCAGCCGCCCGCCGGCGAACCACCGATAGAACGGCGCGCGGGAGTCGTCCAGTACCCGATCCCAGGTTTGCACCCAGTCGATCTCGGCGGCCGCCTGTCCCCAGAACTCCTCCGGGCGCTCCAGCGAGTGCCGGTAGATCTCGTCGAATCGCTCCGAGCGGCGCGAAGGCTCGCCAACGGTCGGCGGAACTGTGGAAGCGGGCATCTAGATCTCTCTCCTCGGGGCGGTTTTCAGGCTGCGTTCGGGCGAGCGCAGCGACGGCTCTGACCAGCCTGAAGCCAGCGGCCGGCGTAGTAAACCGAAAGAAACCACAGTGCCGGCCGGGACGACTACCGAATCGATGCAAACTGGGAGCCATGGCTCCCGCGCGGTCACGTCGAGGTAGAGTGCGCCAGGACCTGCGCCAGCAGCGCCGGCCAGTGCTCGCGCAGCGCCACGCGGCCCATGAACAGACCCAGGTGACCGCCGGTGGTAACGTCGCGCAGCACGAGCTCGGGCGGCGTCGAGGCGAGCGTGGCGATCGCGAACACCTGGTCCGGGGGCGTGATGTGATCTGTCGCCCCGGCGAGCAGGTGCAGCGGCATGTCGAGGCGGGCGAGGTTCACGCGCTTGCCCCGCACGTGCAGTGAGCCGCTGACCAGGGCGTTGTCGCGGAACAGGTGGCGGATGACCCATAGATAGAACGTTCCCGGGATGTCCTGAGCGTGCTTGAACCAGCCCTCGAACTCGCGGTAGCGGGCGACGTAGCCGGGATCGTCGAGGTGCAGCAGCAACTGCAGCTGGCGCGAGATCTCGTTCGCCGGCTGGATCATGATGAACCCGGCGACCATGTGCTCGCCCCTGAGCACGCCGCCGTCGGCCGCGACGAGCGCCTCGTAGAAGCGCAGGTCTCCGCCGGGAGCGAAGCGGCGAAGCACCTCGTGGATGACCGGCGTGCCGGCGTGGAAGTCGATCGGCGCGCCGGCCAGCGTCAGCGTGTTGACGCGCTCCGGATACAGAGCGGCGTAGATCGCCGCCAGCCAGCCGCCCTGACAGTCGCCGATCAGGTTGACGCGCCCGCCGCAGTGCTCGATCGCCCGGTCGATGACCTCCAGGTAGCCGTCGATCGACGCGTCGGCCGTCTCGCGGGTTGCGCCGATCCAGTCCAGCGACAGCGCACGCTCGAGACCCGCGCCGAGAATCGCGCCCATCTGGCTCTGCTCGGGGGAGTAGTCGACGATGCAGGAGTCGTGGCCGGCCTGCGGCGGCAGCACGAGCGTCGGCACGAGGCAGCGCTTGCGCGAGACCGAGAAGTCGCGCAGCCGTGCCAACGGCGACTCGCACACGATCTCGTGGGGGGTCGACCATGTCGGCCGCTCGCGAGCTGTGATCAACCCGATCCAGCGAGGGATGTTCACGACTGCGGGTCCGCGGGTCAGCGCCGCCGTGACGACGTCCGTCACGCCGCGAATCGCGACCGCCCATCCCTCGAGCCAGCTGTCGGCCAGCGCTTGCGAGGAGATTACGGGCGTCGCGGGGACCTCGCCACAGAGAGCCCGGGCTCGCTCGAGGTCGCTCTCGGTCGTCGGCGTGCTGGTCACGGTTTCGCTGATTGCCATGCTCGCTCCTGTGGCCGGGGAAGGGTGCTGACAACTTAGGCCCTTAGCTCGATCTCCGCTAGCCCCTTAGCTCGATCTCCGCTAGGAGCAAGCGGCTTCACGGCCGCCGCCTGCTCGCGTTGCGTGCGCGCCGGCCCACCCGATCGTTTGCACGATCTCGCGCCTGCGGCTACGCTCGGCGTCACGAGAGCGACGGCCGTCCTGGCGACGCCGTGAGCGCAGAGCTGAGGTGGTGAGCGGAGACGTGAGGCGGTGAGCCCAGAGGTGAGACAGCGAGCACGACCTGATCCCGACGGCACCGCACGGGCGCCATCGCCGACGATCGTGATCGGCTACGACGGATCCGATCCCGCCCGCGCTGCGCTGCTGTTCGCAGCCCGTCAGGCGGGGAGCCGGGGCCGCGTGTTCGTCGTCCACGCATACGAGCTCCCACCCGACTTCCTCGGCTCCCCGTATTACGACCGCTTGCTCACCGAGCGTCGCGAGCGCGGGGCTGCGCTACTCAGCGAGCTGCCGCTGCAAGACGAGGCGCTCGCGGGCCCAACGTACGAGACCGAGCTGATCGGGGGGCGCGCGGCGGAGGCGATCTGCGAGGTCGCGCGCGCTCGCAACGCCGACCAGATCGTCGTCGGTGCGCGCGGTCTCGGCCGCGTCCGGGCACTGCTCGGCAGCGTCTCGCACGACCTGCTGCACATTGCAGATCGCCCGGTCGTTGTGATTCCGGCCGCGGTGCTTCAGTAGAAACTACGGTCGCTGAGCGACGGCAGTATTCAATATTGTTCAATTAGGCGTTGGCGTGCTCTGCTTGGGCGGCGGCGATGCTCGTTGTTAGGTCCGGTTCGCGGCCTGGTGCGAAACACCTGGAGCGGATCGTCACGACAGAGCCGCTGGAGGAGACGCATGATCGAACGACCGCAAGCCCGCCGTCCCGGCAACTGCCTGCGCACGCCGATCGCTGGGCGGTTGAGCGCATGGCGGCGCCCGGCCGGCAATCTCTGATGCTCGATCGCAGCCTGGCAGCGAGAGTGGGCGGGGAGCTGTTTCTGATCTGCCCGCGCTGTCGCCTGAGCATGCGGTCGGGCGAGCGAGCGGCCCACAGCGCCACCTGCCCGCGTTGCCGTGCCCGCGCAGGCGTGCCGGTCGAGCTGTTCTGCTCGAGGCTGCCGGCGTCCGAGCTGTACGGCGAGGGGCCGGCGGGCGAGCCCGCGGGGCGGTTGGCCCACGTCGAGCCCCGCCACGAGCGCTGAGCCTACTAGAGGGCCCGTGAGAAGAAGAGGGCCCGTGAGAAGACGCAAGGTGCCGCCGGCGGGCCCACCTGCGCCCGACACGACTATCCCGGCCGGCGACTGGAAGCCGGTCGGGTCGGCGACCCACAAGCCCATCATCCGGGGACTGAAAGCCGATCCGCCGGGCGACTGACGAGCCATCCGGCCGGCGACGGGCGCCGGCCGGATGGGCTGGTTGGTCGCTACTCGCGCGCGACGAGCATCGCGATGCCCTGCCCGCCGCCGATGCACAGGCTCACGAGCCCGAGCTCGTGATCCTTGCGCTCCATCTCGTTGAGGACCTTCGCGACCAGCAGCGCCCCGGTCGCGGCGACCGGATGTCCGAGCGCGATCGCGCCACCGTTGGGATTGACGCGCTCGGCGTCGAGCTGGAGGTCCTTGAGGACCGCGAGCGCCTGCGCGGCGAACGCTTCGTTGAGCTCGATCACGCCGATCTCGTCGAGCGTGCGCCCGGCCCGCTCGAGCGCCTTTCGGATCGCCGGAACGGGACCGATGCCCATCGTCTTGGGCTCGACCCCGCAGACCGCGTAGGACAGGATCCGGGCCCGGACGGGGGCGCCGAGCGACTTGGCCTGGTCGGCCGACATGACGACGACCGCGGCGGCGGCGTCGTTGACGCCCGACGCGTTGCCGGCCGTGACTGTGCCGTCGCTGTTGAAGGCGGGCTTGAGCTTCGCCAACCCCTCCAAGGAGACGTCAGCGCGCGCGTGCTCGTCGACCCTGAACTCGATCGTCTGCTTGCGAGACTTGATCTCCACAGGCACGACCTCCTCCTCGAACACACCCGAGTTGATCGCGGCGATCGCGCGGTGGTGGGACTCCAGCGCGAACTCGTCCTGGTCGGCGCGCGTGATCCCGTGCGACTCAGCCAGGTTCTCGGCCGTGACGCCCATGTGAATCTTGTTGAACGGATCGGTGAGGGCGCCGACGACCGCGTCGGTCATCGAGGCATCGCCCATCCGCGCGCCCCAGCGCGCGTTCTGGACCCAATAGGCGCCGCGGCTCATCGACTCCGCCCCACCGGCCAGCGCGACCTCGGCGTCGCCCGACTGGATCATCTGCGTGGCCGTCACGATCGCCTGCAAGCCGCTGCCGCACAGTCGATTGAGAGTCAGCGCCGGTGTCTCCTTGGGGATGCCGGCGTTGATGCCGACCACCCGTCCCATGTACATGTCCTCGGTCGAGGTGTGGATGACATTGCCGAACACGACCTGCTCCACCTGGCTCGGCTCGATCTCCGCCCGTTCGATCGCCGCACGAGCGACGGTCGAGCCCAACTGGGTCGGCGGCACGTCGCGCAGGCTCTTGCCGAACGAGCCGATCGCGGTCCGCGCCGCCGAGCTGATCACCACATCCGTCATCTGTGTCCTTTCTCGCTGTCTCTCTCTCCAAGGTCCCGTTCAAACATAGCGAGCAGCCTCATACCGCCGAGAAGGAATCACTGGAGCGATCACGATCGCGGAGCGGAGCTCGGCTCGGAGAAATGGGGCCCGCGGGCCCCTTACTGAAGCGCCTCCTGCAGCGCCTGCCGGGTCTCGTTGACGCCGAAGGACCCCTCGAGGCGGGCCGCGATCACACCCTTGCTGTTGACCGTGAACAGCCACGGCTCGGTCTCGAGGTGGAATGACTTCAGCTGCGGGCGCAGCCCTTTCGCGGGGTTGTTGTCGACGTACACCTCCTCGTGAATGAACGCGATCCGGTTGCGGAACTGCTGCTCGAGTTGGACGACGACGTCGGTGACCGGGCCGCAGACCCTCGAGATGCACAGTTGCGGCGTCGAGAACAGCAGCGCGATCGGATGCTTGCCGAGCACCTGATTGAAGGACACCGCGTGCATGTCGTCAGCCGGGGTCCGCGTGGTAAGCAGCGCGATGTCGCCGTGAACGCTCGCGGGCGTGTCGGTTGCGATCGCGGGCGGCCGCTGGCCGACGTTGGGGATCGGGGAGGTGGCGGCGACCGCGATCTCGCCTGAGGAGCCGATCAGCCCATGCGGGGTTCGCGTCAGCGAAAGCACGTCATAAGTGCCCGTGTGCGCGACGGGCACGGCGGCGGCGTAGATCGCCTCGATCCCGCCCGGTCCCGTGTTCTGCTTGCTGCGGAACCGCGGCGCCACTGCGAGCGGATCGGCCGGCGCCAGGAAGGGGCCCTTCACGGGCGCCCTCGGCGAGGTCGAGATGTAGAGCGCGGTCGGAGCGTAGACAAACGCCCCCGAGCCGGTCGTCAGCGCGAACGCGAACCGGCGGACCCCGGGCGTGAATGTGCCCGTCGCCGCCCCGAGCTGCACGCTGGACCTCGCGAGCGTCGCGAGCTGGTTGAGGTTGCGCCCGCCGACGGCCGGAAACTGGCCGGCGCGGGGATGCTCGGCGGCCGGCAGCTGCGCGACCGCGGGCGGCAGCACCGGCGCCGATTGGGTCGTGGCGGTGTCCGAAGTCGTACCCGTGGGGCCGGCGGCGGCCGTGGAGGAGGAGGATGTGCTCGAGGAACCGCAGCCGGCGATCGCGATGAGCGCGAGGGCGCACAGCGCGAGGACGCTTGCGTGTGGATGTCTCATGCCGTTGATCATGCCGCGCTGCGTGCCCGCCACGCCGGCGCGGACGCCTGCGATCGTTAGCGACGGGTTATGAATCGATCGCCACCCGCGTTGCCCGACCGCCCGGACGGCCCGGCATTGTGCGGTGTTTGCACGTAAAGATCCTGTGACCCGCAGTTTGGTCGCGATTGGAGCGCAGGATTGGTGCAATAGAGTGAGTTGCATGTCGCCTGAAAGGAGCGGCGCGCCCGCGGCAGGCACGGCGGCCCAACAGCGCATGCAAAACCGGCTTCGAGTGGCGGTGATCGACCGCGACCCCGGGTTCATGCAGGTGTTGGCGAATCGCCTCGACGCACTCGCGTGGGAGTACCGGACGCTCTCGAGCGCGGTGACGGGCGACGCGCTCGTCGCGATGCGCCTGAACGCGCTCGTGTTCGACATCACCGTGCTGGGGCCGGGGAGCTGGGACTACCTCGAGCGGGTCTGCGCACGACTCCCGGGCCTGGCGGTGATCGTCTGCACCGGTCCGTCCTCCGTCGCCCAGCGCGTCAGGGGACTGCGGCTGGGTGCGGACGCGTGGATCACCAAGCCCTGCCACGCCGAGGAGCTGATCTGCGTGATCGAGGCTGCGGTCCGGCGCCACCGCCGCAGCGAGGTGCCCGCGCTGGAGGCCGCACTGAGCGCCGGCGAGATCACGATCCGCCCCGACCTCTTCCAGGCCTACGTCGCTGATGCGAGCCTCGAGCTGACCGCGAGAGAGTTCGAGATCCTGCATCTGCTCGTGCATTCCGATCGCGTCCTTCGGCGTGAGGAGATCTACGAGCGCGTCTGGGGCTACGCGATGGCCCACGGCGACCGCTCGGTCGACGTGTTCGTGCGCAAGCTGCGCCAGAAGCTGCGCAGCGCGTCGCCGCAGTGGAGCTATATCCACACGCACTTCGGCGTCGGCTATCGCTTTGCGCCCGAGCCCGACGAGGCCGCAGACGCGCCGCAGGTGGACGTTCCTGTGCAGGCGGGGGAGCGGGCGCCAACCGCCGCCGAGCTGGACCCGGCGCTGCTGCACTGAGAGCCTGAGACCATCGGCTCGGCGTTCGCACGGCGGTCACAGCGCACGCTTGGAGTGGGTCCGATCACAGTCCGATCACAAGTTGTTCACATCGGCGTCACGATTTGGTAACGCCCCGCGCGAGCCGCGAAGGCAGCATTTGGGTGGATGTCTGCGATAGCGCGGTCGCGCCGGGACGTGCTGGAGGTCGGGCCGCTCGAGATCCTGCCCGACGAGCACTTGGCGCGCGCGAACGGAAGAGCGCTGATGCTCTCGAGTCGAGAGCTTCGTCTGCTCACCGAGCTGGCGAGGCGCGCTGACCGGATCATGGCCCGTGAGGAGCTGTTCCGGCTTGTGTGGGGGAGGGAGATGCGGCCCGGCGATCGGTCAGTCGACGTGTACGTGCGCAAGCTGCGGATCAAGCTCGGGCAGGCCCTGCCCGGATGGCGGTTCATTCACACCCATTTCGGCTTTGGATACCGGATGGCGGCGGAGCGCACACCGAGCATCAACGAGCGGTTCACAAGTGGTTAACACCGGGTCGTCGTCGTGGGCAGAGACTCCCGCGCACCTCAAGCGAAGGAGAAGACCTTGAAGACCACTCGAACCGGAGCGGTTGCAGCGGTGGCGGCCGCAGCGCTCGGACTCGCTGCCTGCGGCTCGAGCAGCTCGAGCTCTACGAGCTCGGGCGCGGCCACGGGCGCCTCGAGCAGCGCCGCCAAGCTCACCGCGACAGGGACGATCAACGGCGCGGGCTCGACGCTGGCCGCGCCGATCTACCAACAGTGGGGCTCGACGCTGAAATCGCAGGGCCTGACGGTCAACTACAACCCGGTCGGCTCCGGGGCGGGCATATCGCAGATCCAATCGACGACGGTCGACTTCGCCGGCAGCGATCCGGCGCTCAAGCCCGCCGACGAGTCGAAGGCCAAGGGCCACCTGTTCCAGTTCCCGGTCGCGTTCGGCGCGATCACCATGTCCTACAACCTGCCCGGGGTCAAGAGCGGCCTGAAGCTCGACGGCTCGACGATCGCCGACATCTTCCTCGGCAAGATCACGAAGTGGAACAACCCGGCGATCACCGCCCTCAATCCGGGGGTGACGCTGCCCGGCACTTCGATCACGGTCGTGCACCGCTCCGACTCGTCGGGCACAACCCAGGGCTTCACGACGTTCCTGTCGGATGTCAGCTCGACTTGGAAGACGCAGGTCGGCGAAG
>Ga0335081_10015779_pt1 | contig 12223 bp, 13 predicted proteins | sample Lox_Sample_35_FD_206713 | JGI IMG/M metagenome (GOLD analysis project Ga0335081, IMG submission 206713) | Soil microbial communities from Loxahatchee National Wildlife Refuge, Florida, United States - Lox_Sample_3.5 | ecosystem: Environmental > Terrestrial > Soil > Wetlands | place: USA... | reverse complement strand
GAGACCGGGAGAAACCGTGGGACGTCAGGCAGCGACATCCATTTGCTGGGCTGAGCTGGTGAGTCCGGGATACCAGCGCGCGAAGTCGGCGGCGAGGTCATCGTTGAGGACGCGGGTGCGGGCCTGCAGGAGCAGGTCGGCACCGCGGGGCGGCCACCGCATCTGCTGCTTCTTGACCATGCGGCGGCCGATGACCTGGTTGACGGTGGCCTCGGCGGTGGCGGTGGAGATCGGCTCGCCGCAGCGGTGCCGCTCGCCGTAGTTCGGGATGAGGTGGGCGTTGGCGCGGATGTAGGCAGCGAACTCGCTGACGTACCTGGCGAGCTTGACCTCCGCTCCGGGCGGGTTCTCGTCTTCGGTGCCGGTGTAAAGGTCGTCTTGGAGCCAGGAGTGGAGCTGGTCGGCGCGGAAGGTGAGGCTGCGGCCGTTGCACTGGCCGCTGATGCCCTGGACGGGCCCGCGCGGGAGGCTGCCGGGGACGGCGGGTCATGACAGGGAGGGATTATCCTGATTTACCCTGAAACCCATGACGCATCCGCGGGCCCCCCGCCCGGGCGGCGCGGGCGGGGGGCCCGGGCGGTGTAGCTCACGGTATGCGGATGGGTCGCGATCTGGTTTGCCCCGGGGGAGATGGTGTGAATGAGGGCACGTACTGTGCTGGTCACTGGTGGTTCGGGCGGTATCGGGCGTGCGACCGTCGAGCGGTTCGCCCGCGGCGGCGACCGGGTCTGGTTCACTTACCGGCTCGGACGCGAGCGGGCGCGCGAGATCGTCCGGCGGCTGGCGGCCGAGGGGATCGGCTGCGCAGGCGCGCTCGAGTTCGACCAGGGGACGTGGGAGAGCCACCTCACGCTGGCGGAACGGATACCGGAGCCGGTTGATGTGCTGATCAACAACGCGGCGGTGGGCTCTAAGACGGTCGAGCGTTACGCATCCCCGGATGAGTGCGCACAGGACCTGGCCATGTTCCAGGTGAACAGCATCGGCCCGCTGTGGCTGACACGGCAGTTGCTGCCCGGCATGCTGCGGCGCGGCTATGGCAAGATCGTGAACATTTCCAGCGTCGGCGGTGGCGTGGCCCAGTATCCCGGATTCCGGCTGGCCGACGGCATGAGCAAGGCTGCCCTGGCGTATCTCTCACGCCAGTTAAGTGCCGAGCTCACGCACGCGCCGGTCGATGTCTTCGCTGTTTGTCCCGGTGCGGTGGAGACCGGCATGCTCGAGGCCAGCACGCTCGGCCGGTTGTCCGCCACGCAGCGTGCCGGGCTGATCGGCCGGCTGCCGAAGGGACGGCTGATCCGGCCAGCGGAGATCGCCGAACTTGTATGGTGGCTGTGCGGAGACGACGCCCAGGTGCTGCACGGCGCCGTGCTGGACGCCTCACTGGGCCTGGGAGTGCACCCGGGCTTGCTGACCGCTGGCGTTCCCGGCCACGGCGAGCCAGCGGACGGACAGGCCTGATGGCCTCGCGGCGGGCGCTGCGGCTGGCTGGCCAGTCGCCGGCGATCGCGGGCGCGCACTTCCAGGCCGAACAGCGGCCATACCATCCTGACCTCGACCCGGGCGGCTACCTTAACTTGGGCACCGCTGAGAACCGGCTGCTGTGGGACCTGCTGGCACCGCGGCTATCCGCTCCCCGGCGGATTGCCGCGGCCGACATCCGGTACGGCCTGCTGTACGGTACCGTCGCGCTGCGTCAGGCTATCGCCGCGTTCTGGGCGCGTACCCACGGCCATCGGGTCGCACCAGATGACCTGGCTGTCGTCAGCGGCGCCACGGCCGCGCTGGACATCGCCGCCACCGCGCTGTGCGATCCAGGTGAGGCCATCATCGTCCCGTCCCCGTATTACGGCGCGTTCGACACAGATCTCACTGCCCGTTCCGGCGCCCGGCTGGTCGCCGCCCCGGGGGAGCGCGGTGATCAGTTCCGGCCCTCCGCGCAAGCTGTTGACCGTGCGGCAGTCCTGGCCCGGCGCGCGGGCCTGAACCCCAGGGTGATCGCGCTGGCCTCGCCGTCCAACCCGGTAGGGCAGGTATACGGCCCGGACCTGTTGCGCGGGATCCTTCAGGTCGCGGCAGCTCACGGCCTGGACGTGATCGCAGATGAAGTCTACGCCAATTCCGTCTTCGGCCCGGAAACCTTCACGCCCATGCGCGTCCTGGCAGGTGCGGACCTGCCGCCGGACCGGGTGCATACCGTGTCAGGATTCGCCAAGGATTTCGGACTGCCGGGATTGAAGGTCGGTGTGCTCCACAGCACTGACCCTGCCATCCGGACAGCGGCGCGGGAGCTCGCCTACTTCGCCCCGGTCTCCACCGATACCCAGGCGCTGCTGTGCTCGCTGGTCACCGATCCCTCCTGGACGGACTCGTTCCTGGCCGCCGGGCGGGCCCGGGTCGGCGGCTCCTACGCCCGGATCACCGGCTTGCTCGGCGAATACGGGATCAGCTACCTGCCTGCATCGGCCGGGTTCTCGGTCTGGGCCGACCTGAGTGCCTGGCTGCCGGAAGCCGGGTTCCCGGGTGAGACGGCACTGCAGCACCGCCTGTGGGACCAGGCCCGGGTGAACATCTTGCCGGGGGCTCAGTTCCATTGCCCGGAACCCGGCTGGTTCCGCATCTGCCACACGACGGACCCCGCGACCGTGACCGAGGCCGTTGACCGGCTCGCCCGGCTGCTGAAGGAGGAGCGATGACGTCGAGTTCGCTTGACCGATGGTACGAAACGGCGGGCGTGCGTTCCGGGGTGCGCCGCATCTTCCGTGATGAGGCGGCCGAGGGCAAAGTGTTCTTCCCGGACCGCCTGGTGCCGCACTCGCGGCACGCTGCCGTGGCGGCGCTGCCCAGACCGCGCCGCGACATGCTTGCGTTGCTGCACCTCTACCAGTTCTTGGTGGCCACCACGCACGTCGAGACACGCGTGGTCAATGCGGGAGCGGAGCGTATCGCCAACGGCCGCGCTGGCGTGGAGCTGCCGCCGGCGATGCGCGTGGACGCGTACAAGGTTTATTGCGACGAGGGCTATCACGCCCTGTACAGCCTGGACCTGGCCGAGCAGATCGCCGCAGCCACTGGCGTCCCGGTGCCACAGTGGGACTACGGCGGGTTCGTGGAACGGCTCGCCCGGGCGGCAGGTGCCCTGCTGCCCGGCGAGCCGGTGCTGGCCCAGCTGTTGCAGGTCGTGGTCTTCGAGACGCTGATCACGGCGGTGCTGAACGAGGCGCCCGCCGACCCGGACCTGGCCGGGACGGTCCGGGACGTGCTCCGCGACCACGCCCGCGATGAGGGCCGTCACCACCGCTTCTTCACCGCGTTCTTCCGTGAGCTGTGGGCCGGGCTGGACCATGGCTTGCGGACCCGGGTGGCGCATACGCTGCCGGCCCTCATCGAGGTGTGCATGAGCGCCGACGTCGTCCCCGTCCGGTCCGCGCTGCTGCTCGCCGGACTCGACGCCGCCACCGCCAGCCAGGTAGTACACGACTGTTATGACACGGCGGCCGACCCCCGGCGCACCGCGGAGATAACGCGCGCGACCGTGGCGATGTGCCGCTCCGCGGGGGTCCTGGACCTGCCCGGGGCCGCGGAAGCGTTCGCCGCGCGCGGCCTGACCCCGGCCGGATCATGCTGACCTACCGGACCTACCTGCGCCTGCCGGAGCTGCTCGGGCTGCAATCCCCCGCAGGACCCGGCAGCACCGACGAGCGGCTGTTCATCGTCGCCCACCAGGTCTGCGAGCTGTGGTTCATGCTGATGCTCGACGCCCTCGAGGAGACGCGCGGCAGGCTGCTCGCCCGGGATCTGCACGGGGCACGGCGCCGGCTGGCACGAGTGGTCTCCTTGCAGCGGCTGCAGCTCGCCCAGGTTGAGCTGCTCGAGACCATGTCGCCGCGAGAATTCGCTTCCTTCCGCGGCAGCCTCGGCTCCGCCAGCGGCCTGCAGTCCGCCCAGTACCATGAGGTCGAATACTTGTCGGGCGCCAGGGACCCAGCATATCTGCGACGGGCCCAATGGCTGTCCGCCGGCGAGCGGGAGCGGCTGGAACGACGCCTGGCCGAGCCCTCGGTATGGGATGGATACCTCAGGGCACTGCAGTCACGCGGGCTGGCCGTCGATTCCGCCCAGCAGGTCGCCGCCTCGGTCGCCGCGACGGCCGCTGACGAAAGCGCCTATGGCGACCTGTGGGCGGTCGCCGAGGATCTGCGGACCTACGACTCGCTGGCCGCGGTCTGGCGACTGCGGCACGCGCAGCTCGCTGAACGCTACATCGGCACCGCTGAGGGAACGGGCGGCTCACGTGGGGCGGCTTATCTGCGTGGGCAGATCAACCGCCGCTACTTCCCGCTGCTGGGGCCGCTGGACCCGCACGAGTGCCAGTGACCGAACCCTACCCGCCGGAGCTGGCCAGCCTCTGCCTCCCCAGTCCGCCGGGCGCCGTGGTGCCCTACGGCGACGATCCCGAGCAGTTCGGCGAACTATGGCCCAGCCCAGGCGGCGCATGTGCCGTGCTGCTGCACGGCGGGTTCTGGCGCAAGCGGTACCGGCTTGATCTCATGCATGCCCTGGCCGGCGACCTGTCGGGCGCCGGCTATACCGTGTGGAACCTCGAATACCGGCGCGCCGGCTGCCCAGGCGGCGGCTGGCCAGGAACCTTCCACGACGTGATAGCGGGTTACAGGATGCTTGCCCGCCTCGCGCCGCCGTGCGGGATCGACCTTGACCGGGTGACGGTGATCGGCCACTCAGCGGGCGGGCACCTCGCCCTCTGGCTCGCTGCAAGACAGCGCACCCGCTATGCCCGCCCCGCGCTCACCATAGGCCTGGCGCCAGTCCCCGATCTCGTCCAGGCCTACCAGCGGGGACTGTCTCAGCACGCCGCCGCCGAACTTCTCGGCGGCACCCCCGCCAGCACCCCGGACCGCTACCAGCAGACATCGCCGATCGTGATGCTCCCCTCGGGGTGCCGCCAGGTCATCGTGCACGGCACCGCCGACGACGCCGTGCCGTTCGACCTCAGCGTGCACTACACGGCAGCCGCCCGTGCCGCAGGGGACGACTGCCGCCTAGTCCTGCTGCCGCAGGCAGGCCATATCGAGCTCATCGACCCGCGCACCACGGCCTGGCGAGCGGTCAAGGGCTTGCTGCCACGAGCTGTCGCCGGCGCGGCCCGCGAGGAACATGGAACGAATAATCACGCCAGAGATGCCGAGGCGCCGAAGTCCAGTCCTCCGGCGCCGCCTGTCGCTCTGTGATCGGTTCAGTTGGGGTGCCGGTAAGAACGGCGCGACGAACCGCCTTTGGTCGTCCAGTTTGCTGAACACCGCCAGCGGTGCCAACGATCATGCGTACGGCCCCTGCTGGCGGTGACGGAACGGGTTGTACGCCTCATGTGACGGGGGTCTCGGTTTCGCCGCGCCGGTGGCGTTCAGCGGCGAGCAGGTCCCAGGAGCGCTCGGGCCGGGGCAGCTTGCTGCGGCGGCAGAACCCCCGGAAGTCCAGGTCCGGCCCGGCGACCCGGCGCCGCCGTTCGGCCCGCCGGTCAGGGCCGACGGCCGCCGCGCCGAGGTCGGCCACACGACGGGCCCGGGCCAGCTCATCTACGTCGGCGGCGATCCGCTGCACGATCGCGGCCACCCGGGGCAAGCCGATCACCACCAGCGCCCGGTCAGGGTGATCGCCGTCGGGACGCAGGTTGACCGCCGGGGGATACTCGCTGGTGTGCAGGTGGGTCAGCCAGCCGGCGCACTGGCGGAGCCAGTCCACCTCATCGAGCAAGCGGTCACAGATCAGGTCGCGCCCATCCAGTTCGGCGTCGTCGTCCCCGCCGGGGTCGTCCGGGGCGGGCCAGCCCGCGGCAACCCGGCCGCCTGGCCGTCGGCCCCGTGACGCCCAACTCCCTACCGGCCGGAAAAGCCGTCCGGTGGCGGTCCGCTCGCCGTGGCCGGGGCGGGGAACAGCGCGCCGGGGGCGAGGTTCAAGGTGGTCACCGGCAGCGCCTGCGGTGGGGACAGGTCCAGCACCCCGTCGCCGAACCGGCGGATGGTGTGAGTGATGCAGGGGACAATGGTTTCTCCCGGTCTCCCTCCCGCAGAAGAAGGTGCGCACGAAACCCGGGTCCAGTTCACCACAGCGGCCCGAAGATGATCGTGGCTACCTACGAATCTGACGCACACCCGGCACTCTGACGCACACCCGCGACGGCCACCGCCACCACCACGGCCGCGGCGCACGCGCCGAGCGCCAGCTCGGGCATCGCGGGCGCGGCCGGCGCGAGCAGCGCGAGCACCGCGATCCCGGCGAGCCGGCTCCACGGGACGACGCGCCACACCGCGGCCTTGAACGCCGCGTGGCCGGCCAGGAACAGCGCCGGGCCGCCGAGGATCATCCACGTGGCCGCCGCGTCCGCGGCCGCCGCCGGGTGTGACAGCACCAGGTCGTCGGCGGCCGCGCCGACGATGATGCCGGCCACGATCACCGGGTGGATGAAGTGGTAGGCGGAGCGGCCCAGCCGCCCGGGGTCGGCCGAACGCGCGATCACGTCGGCGCTCGCGCCAGCCGAGCGGTCGAAGTAGATCCACCACAGCGCCACCGAGCCGGTGAACGCGACGATCAGCGAGGCTGTCCCGGACGCGGTCACCGACGGCTTCCCGGACAGCGTCGCGCCGATGATCACGATCGACTCGCCGATCGCGATCAGGACAAACGCCTGGCAGCGCTCGGCGAGGTGGCCGCCCTCGATCGTCCAGTCCGAGGTACGGGACCGGCCGAGCCACGGGGTAGCGTAGCCGGCCGCGCCGCCCAGCAGGTCGACGCCGGCCGCGGCCAGCCAGAGCAGGGCCCTGGCCAGGCCGTGCGCGAGGCCGCCGGCGACCGCGAGCGCGCCGCTGGCCGCCAGCCACACCAGGATCCGCTCGAAGTTCACGCGCAGCGGGCCGCGCAGCACGGCGACCGCGAACGCGCTGCGGCCGATCTGCATGACCGCGTACGCGCCGCCGACGAGCAGCCCGAGGTTGCCGAACGCGCGCGGCAGCGCCGCCGACATGGCCAGGCTTGCCAGCATCAGCGCGACCAGCAGCAGCCGCACCGCCATCTGCTCCGGGTCCATCCAGTTGGTCAGCCACGTGGTGTACTCCCAGACCAGCCACACCATCGCGAGCAGCAGCGCGGTCTGCAGGGCGCCCCGCACGGTCGGGTCGCCGAGCAGGTGATGCGACAGCTGCGTGACCGCGAAGACGTACACCAGGTCGAAGAACAGCTCGATGTTCGTGACCCGCTGGACGCCGGAACGGTCACGCAGCAGCCGCGCCGCACGGGTGGTGGTGATCACCAGGCGTAACGTTCCGGTTCGGGCTTGCTGAGGCCGGTGCGGCCCAGATGCGTGAACTCCATGGGCCCTAGCTTTCCACGCGCGCTTAGCCTGAATCCACCGCAACCTGACGCTGCTGCGGCCGTGCCGGGCCCGCAGGCGTGCCAGGGAAGAGCAGTCACGTGGGGATGTCTCAGGGCGAGGCCGGGACACCCGCGTCTGTGTCGGCTATCCGGTCCAGAGGATGTTGAAGATGATCAGGATTCCGGCGTCCTCGTCGACGCGGAACGACAGGAGCCCGTGCTCGCCAAACTGGGTCTCGCGGAACTCCGGCCCGTCCCCGCCCGGGTACACCGGCCAGGCGTCCCACGGCGCATCGGCAAGCTGCATGATCCGTTCCATGAGCGCGTCATGGATGACCTCGTCGCCCATGAGGTCATTGAACTGCGCGGGGGCCCGCCCAATCAGGGCCGGCCGGTAGCTCACCGCCGATCCGGCCAGCCGGGAACCGGAGTCAGGTCCTCGGGGCGGGCATCGCGGGCGGCCTGCGCCGAGGCTTCGAACTGCGGATCGGCGTAGGCGGCGGCGCGCAAGCGCCAGCGGCGGAGCAGGTCGCTGAGCTGCTGCCAGCGCCGCACCTCGCGCGCGGCATCCAGCGCGGCCCGGTATTCAGTGAGGAACTGCGCGTGCCAGCGGGATGGCAGCCGCTGCAGGATTCCGGCCGGGTCGTCAGGAGCGGGCTCGTGAGCCGGCTGGGCGGTCATGCTGCAGCTTCCTTGCCTTCGGCGGCCCTGGTCATGGTGCGCTCTATGGCCGGTGGCGCTGCGCGGCGAGATTCTGCTTTTAGGCTGATCATCGTGCGCCCCCGGTGATCGTGTCGCTCATGCCCGCCACATTAGCCCGGATAGCGGGGCGACCGGCACGACTCACCGGACACCCTAAACGGGACACGGCTGATCAAGGGTGAGCCGGGAATGGCGAGGTCCTCCCCGGCGCGCGGGACGATACGGCGATGCAGGCAGGAGTGCTGGCCCCGCCAGTTTAACGCCGATAATGAGCATTATGTAAAGTAAGGTTTCCGGTGCTCAGGGAGCGCGCGGTGCCGTCCTTGTCCCGTCTCAGTTGAGCTGGCGCAGCCTCAGTCAAGTGCTCGTGTCGCGCACCGTGCTCCCCCTTGGAACCTTCGCGGGCGGAATCGTCAGCGCACGAGCCGTGTCCCCGCCCGCGCCAGCCCAGACGGCGCGGGCGTGACCTCTCAGCCGGGGGATCCCGCGGCGGCATCTGCGCAGCTTCAGCACCGGCAGCGGGCCGCTGCCGGTGCTGCCGGGATCCGTTTCCCGGCCGTCGATGCCACTCAGGACAGGATCTTGGCCTTTTCCCTCTCGAACTCCTGGCCGCTGATAACCCCCCGGTCGCGCAGGTCGGCGAGCTTGGCCAGCTGGTCGGCCGGCGTCCCCGAGCCTGCGGCCTCCTGGACGTAGCTGCGGAATTGATCGTCCTGCCGCTGTGCCTGCTGCGCGGCCCGCTCGTGCATGCTGCCGCCGCGCGCGATCAGGTAGACCAGGACGCCGATCAGCGGGATCAGCAGCACGAACAAGAACCACAGGGCCTTGCCCCAGCCCGACAGGTCGCGGCTGCGGAAGATGTCGATGAAGATGGCGACGAGGATCCAGATCCAGATGACCCAGAGGAAGATCTCCAGGATGGTCCAGAACGCGCCAAGCAGTGGATAGGAGTAGGAGCTGGCGAGGAGGTGCATGCTTGTCATGGTCTCTCCATCGGTCGGAATATCGCTGATCAGGCAGGGAAGCGCGCAACGTGGCCCGGGAGGGCCTGGACGGATCCTGGCCCGGCGGTACGGTATCGCAGCCTCACTGGGATAGGTACACGCCGTTCGCCCCTTCTGCCTCACCCGGCCGGGGTGATCAATCAGCCCAGAAGGCAGAATCAGCGGCTGGTACTGGTGATCACTCGGCGCAGAACGCCGCCGCCGCCAGGTCGCCGGCCACGATGCCCACGTGCTCCATGCGCTGGATCGTCATGCGCTCGACTGTAGCGGCCCGGCGGCCCCGGCTGCAGCGTCTCCCGGCTGCTGTTCCCGCCTGGCCCGGCGGCCCGCGCGCGGGCGGCCGGCCTGGCGGACCAGGTGGTATCCAATCACTCATCCAGCTCCCGGGCCGTAGCGCAGGGCGGGCCGCACGCTGACCGGCGCAGCTCACACCGCCCGCTCGCCTGCACCTGGTGACACGGCCGTTATCCGCAGAATCGGCCCGGTTCAGCCCGGCGGGCTCTCCACCGTGCCGGCGGCGATGGCGCGGGCGAGCTGGGCGTGGTCCCGCTCGTTCTGACCGGCGTACAGGCGGGCGAACCGGCCGATGCCAGCGGCGAACCCGGGGCCCTTCCCGATGTAGGCATCGATGGCCACCGGGTCGCCGGTGCGGGCGTGGGCCCGGGCGAGGGTCTCGCCGCACGCGGCAGCGAATTCGGCGAGTCGGGGGGCGATCAGCGCGGTACTCGGGATGATTTTCATGTCGCGGAACTGCCGCACGTAATAGTCCTTCCCGTGCAGCGACCCCCAGCCGGCGAAGATGTCGGTGGCGCTCTGGACCAGCCGTTTGCCGATGATCACCCGCTCGCCATGGTTGCCGTGGCGGCTGGGCTGGGTGTGGGCCTCATATACCGACGGCGCGGCCTGCTTTGCCTGCAGGAACAACGGGTCGGCACCAGTCCGGCCTTCCAGCAGCACCAGATAGACCCGCATCCCCACGCTGCCCACCCCCGCCACCTGGCGGACCACATCGACCTCGGTGAAGCGGTCGAACAGGGCCCGCCGGTCTTCCTGGAGGGTCATCCGGTACCCGGCCAGGAGGTGGTCAGCCAGGTCGGCCTGCTCGTCGTCACTGATCGTGACGCGAAGCGGCGGGTCCTCCGTGATCCGGGGGCGGCCGTGCGCCATCACCGCGAGCTTGGCAAACGCGCCACGGCTGGTGCGGCGCGCCCGCTGCTTCTCAATGTGGGCCGAAACCCGCCCGCGGTCGGCCGGCCCGAAGTATTTGATCAGGCTGCTGACGTGCGTGCGGTCGTACCAGATGTCCAGCTCCGGCATCGCCGCATACCGGCGCATGCGCCGGCGGTAGGCCGCCACGCCGGCGGTTACGGCCGCATCGGTCCCCGCCGGGCTGATCTGGTTCTCCCGCGCCGCTACCACCAGGCTGGCGGCGAAGCGCTTGACGTCCCACTCGAAGGGGCCGGGGAGAGTTTCGTCGAAGTCACGCAGGTCGAATGACAGGTTCCGTTCCGGTGTGGCCCACAGGCCGAAGTTCAGCACGTGGGCGTCACCGCACAACTGCACCGTCAGCCCGCTGCCGGGCTGGGAGGCGAGGTCGCCAGCCATGACCGCTGCGGCGCCCCGGTAGTAGTTCCATGGCGAGGACGCCATCCGCTGATGCCGGATGGGCACCAGTCCGGGGACCCGGATCTGGTTCTGGGACAGGATCGTCGCCAGCGCATCATGGCCGCGTTCATCCTCATCCCAGTGGCCCAGCGTGCCCCGCCTGGCCCGTTTCCGGGCGGCTCTTCCCGATGCCCGCCGCTCGCCACGTGTGACCGCCAGATCGTGCAGCGCCGGGGGTGATGCCGGTGTGCTGCCCTGATCCAGCAGGTGTGCCATGCCGCCAGAGGCCTCCCTCGGATCCATGGTCGCGACCCGCTCATCCTTACAGCGACACGGCGAATAGGTAAACATCCGCGGAACCGGGAGGCTGCCGCGAAGTGCGCGAAGCGGCTTCCGCCCGGCGGGCACTTCACCCCGGCGAGGGAACGGCCCGCGATCCGGCGGGCTGCCCCCGGATCGCGCCGTCGCCCGGGACCGTGCGGGCAGGGCCGCCGGCCTCGCCGTTCACCGGTGCCCGCTCCCCCGGCGCCGGGTCACCGTACGGCACCGTGGTCGCGAAGGGCGCCCGGGCGCAGCGGGGTGCCGAGCAGCTGGCTGACGAGGGTGCGGTGGGCGGCGTGCAGGGTGCGGACGGCCGCGCGGGAAAGGCCGGGCTTGACGGGCGGGCGGCCGCCCCGGGGCCGGCCGGGTTTCGTCGGGATCCACAGGTAGCCGGGGTCGCTGCCGTCAAGTTCGGCGATGATGGCCGCCCGGGCGCTGAGCCACCGGGTGAGGATCTGCACGGTCGCGGCGCTGAGCGGGCATGAGGCGCCGGTGAGGTCGGCGGTCCCGGCGCCGTCCAGGCGCAGGGCGCTGACGTCGAGGCGGGCCAGTTCGGGGACGCCCCGGCCGGTGTCGGCGACGAGCGCGGCCAGCGCGGCGGTGCGCAGGGATGTGGCGGCGTTGGCGTGGATGGGCCTGCGGACGGTCAGGTCGTGGAGGACCCGCTCGGTATCGGCGGGGGCCAGGGAGAAGCCGCGGGCGGGCGGCGGGCTGTCACGGCGGCCGGGCAGGCCGAGGTATTCAGCGAACGCGTTGTAGGAGTCGGCGCGCACGCGCATGGAGTTGCGGTAGGCGGCGGCGCCGGGACCGTAGAAGGTGTTGCGGGTGCGGAGCTTGCCGGCGGCCGCGTCGGTGAGCCATGCGTCGGCGCGGCCGGGGTCCATCAGCTCGCCGGCCCTGAGCGGAACGGTGCCGGCGGCCTCCTGGGCGTGCTGCAGGTACTCGCTGAGGAAATGCCGGCGGATCCGCCGGGTTGTGCTGCTGAACTGGCGGCTGGCCAGATCGCGGATGAAGTCGTCGACGGCGCCGCGGGCCGGCCTGCGGGCGTCCGGGACTGCCATGCCTGACAAACTACATCGGGGGCAGGCCAGATGAGCCCGGACGGGGCCGGGGCATCCCGGCTGCGGGGAGGCGGCGCGATGCCGCCGCCGCTCAGCCCCGGTCGCCCGCGGCCCGGCGGGTGGCGGCCGCCGGGTCAACGAGCT
>Ga0335081_10015778_pt1 | contig 12224 bp, 8 predicted proteins | sample Lox_Sample_35_FD_206713 | JGI IMG/M metagenome (GOLD analysis project Ga0335081, IMG submission 206713) | Soil microbial communities from Loxahatchee National Wildlife Refuge, Florida, United States - Lox_Sample_3.5 | ecosystem: Environmental > Terrestrial > Soil > Wetlands | place: USA: Florida... | reverse complement strand
CGTCGAGACGACGCGGATCACGCCCGAAGTGCGCGCACAGATCGGCAAGCAGGCCGACCTGGCGCCGGAGCACAACCGCCTGGAGTTGGAAGCCATCGAAGCGGCGGAGCAGGTGTTCGGCGCGAGCGTTCCGCAGATCGCTGTGTTCGACACGCAATTTCACGCGCACATGCCCGAAGAGGCCAAGGTCTACGCCGCGCCGTACGATTGGTACGAGAAAGGCGTCCGGCGTTACGGATTTCATGGCATCAGTCATCAATACGTTTCGCGGCGCGCCGGCGAGATCCTGGGCAACACGGACCTGCGGCTGGTGAGCTGCCATTTGGGCAACGGCGCGTCGCTGGCGGCCATCGCCAGCGGGCGCTCCATCGATACCACCATGGGCTTTACGCCGCTGGAGGGTCTGATGATGGGCACGCGCTCGGGCTCGATCGATCCGGGTATCGTCGTCTACCTGGTGCGCCATCGCGGCTACGGCGCCGACCAACTCGACCGCCTGCTGAATCGCGAATCCGGTCTCAAAGGCGTCTCCGGCGTTTCCGCCGATATGCGGGAAGTGTTGGCGGCCATGACGGCGGGCAACACGCGCGCGCGCCTGGCTTTCGACGTTTACATACACCGTTTGTGCCGCGAGATCGGCGGTATGGCGGCCTCGCTGGGAGGGCTCGACGTGCTGGTGTTCACGGCAGGAATCGGCGAAAACTGCGTGCCCTTGCGCGCCGAGGTATGCGACCGGCTCGCCTTCCTCGGGATTAAGCTCGCTGCCAGGGCCAACGAACATCCGGCGCCCGATGGCGACATCGCCGCGCCGGAATCGCGCGTGCGCGTGCTGGTGATCCACACCGAAGAAGATTGGGAAATCGCTCGCGAGTGCGCGCGGCTGCTGGCCGCGGCGGGCTAGAATCGAAGCTTGCCGCGCCCTTCCGCACAATCCGCCAAAGCCCCTCCGCGACTGCGCCGCGCCCTGAGCCTGTGGAACCTGGTGATCATGGGGATCATCCTGATCCAGCCCACGGCGCCCATGCCTCTGTTCGGGGTGGTCTACGAAAAAGCTCGCGGCCACGTGATCACCACGCTGCTGATCGCCATGGTGGCCATGCTGTTTACCGCCATCAGTTACGGCCGCATGGCACGGGCCTATCCGAGCGCCGGTTCAGCGTTCACCTACGCCGGGCGCGAAATTCACCCCGTCCTCGGCTACATCACGGGCTGGGCTATGGCCATGGAATACGTGATGAACCTGGTGATTTGCGTGATCTGGGGCAGCCAGGGGGTGGTCAACGATCCGCTGCTAGCCGGCGTTCTGCCGAAGCTGCCGCTCCAGGCCTGGGTGATTTTTTTTGCGCTCCTTTTCACTTTCCTGAATCTGCACGGCGTGCGCACCACGGCCCGCATTAACGAGGGTCTGGCCGCTGTCATGGGCGTGGTGATCGCGGTCTTCTTTGTCGCATGCATCCGGCACCTGCTGGCGCACGGCGGCGCGGGCGCCGTCTCGTTCACTGAGCCGCTCTACAATCCGAAAACCTTTTCCTTGCGAGCGGTGCTCACGGGAACGTCGCTCGCAACCCTCACCTATATCGGCTTCGATGGCATCTCGACGCTTTCCGAAGAGGTGCACGATCCACGCAAGAATATTTTGCGAGCCACCGTTCTGACCTGCGTGATTACGGGCCTGCTGGCGGCGCTGGAAGTTTATGCGGCTCAACTGGTATGGCCGGCGTCGAAGTCGTTTCCGAACGTTGAAACCGCCTATTCCTATGTCGCCGGGTTCATCGGCGGGCCGTGGCTGTTCAGCCTGGTGAACCTCACGCTGCTGATCGCCAACCTGGGCTCGGGCATGGGATCGCAGTTGGCTTCCGCCCGCCTGCTTTATGGCATGGGACGCGCGGAGGCGCTGCCCAAATCGTTCTTTGGCGCCATCGATCCCAAGCGCCACATTCCCAGCAAGAATGTGCTGTTCACCGGCGCTGTGGCGTTGATCGGCGGCCTGTTCCTGACTTACGATTTCGGCGCGCAGGTGCTGAACTTCTGCGCGTTCATCTGCTTCATGGGCGTCAATGCCGCCGCTTTCACGCGCTACTACCTGCGCGCGGAGGGAAAACGCGTCTGGACCAACCTGGTTCCCCCTGCCCTGGGATTTGTGATTTGCCTGGTGATCTGCCTGAGCCTGGAAACACCCGCCAAGCTCTGGGGCGGCACCTGGATTCTCATCGGACTGCTTTACGGAGCTTGGCGTACTCGCGGCTTTCGCAGCGGAACGGTGGAGTTCGAACTGCCTCCCGACTAGTGTGCCTGCCAACATTGCAACGTTGGATTCCAGGCCGGCATGAGCAAAATCATCGTAGCCGCCGGCGCTTTGCTATTCTCTGAAGTTGCCGGACGAAACAGCGAAGCCGCGCCGCCTGCTCGGTCCCTTCGACGCCACTATGATCGTGATGGGCGGCATAGTCGGCTCCGGCATCTTCATCAATCCCCACGTGGTGGCCGAGCGCGTGCACACGGCGCCGCTGATTCTGGGGGTGTGGCTGGCCGGCGGTGTCATGGCCATGCTGGGCGCGTTCATCTGGGCCGAACTGGCCACGCTGCTGCCCGGCGCCGGCGGCCAATATCTTTACTTACGTGAAGCGTATCATCCCAGCGTGGCCTTCCTTTACGGCTGGGTGCTGCTGCTGGTGACCCAGACCGGTGGCATGGCCGCGGTGGCTGTTACCTTCGCGCGTTACTTTCGCGAGATCACCGGTGTTGCCGCCAGCGACGGAGCAATTGCGGCGGCCGCGTTGCTCGGGCTGACAGCCATCAACTGCCTGGGCGTGCGCGCGGGCAGCAACGTGCAGAGTGCGCTCATGCTCACCAAGACCGCTGCCATTGCCGCCCTGGTAGCGGCCGGGTTGCTGCTGGGCGGCCATTACGCGCCGGCCTCCGTTCTGGCCGCCACGCCGCACGGCTCCGGCTTGATCGCCTCGCTGGGCGCGGCCGTCATCCCGGTGGCGTTTGCGTATGGCGGCTGGCAAACCTCCAGCTTCGTGGCGGCCGAGATGCGCGATCCGCGCCGCGACCTCTCACGCGGGCTGGTGCTGGGCGTGAGCGGCGTGGTGCTGCTCTATCTTTCGGTCAATTTCGTTTGCGTAAGAGTGCTGGGTCCGGCGGGGCTGGCGGCGACGCCTACTCCCGCAAGCACCGTGATGCGCGCCGCACTGGGTGAACGCGGCGGCCAGTGGATCGCTTTCGGGATTGCGGTTTCCACGCTGGGCTTTCTCAGCCAGAGCATTCTCACCGCGCCGCGCGTCTATTACGCCATGGCGTGCGACGGCTTGTTTTTCGAGCGCGTGGGGCGCCTGGAGCCGCGCACCGGCGTGCCCGCCACCGCCATTATCGTGCAAGGCCTCGCTGCCACGGCCATCGCGCTGGTGGGCCGGTACGAGCAGATCCTCAATTACGTCACTTCGATAGACTTCATCTCGTTCGGCCTGACCAGCGCGGCCATCTTTGTTTTGCGCCGCCGCGCCACGGTGCCCGCGGAGGGCGGGTACCGCGTTCCCGGCCATCCCTTCACCACCGGCGCATTTGTGCTGGCCGCCTTCGGCATCGTGATGGCAACGTTCTACAGCTATCCGCAGAACAGCGTCATCGGGCTGGGAATTCTGGCGGCCGGCTTTCCCGTATATTTGTATTGGAGCCGCCGCCGCGCGTAATGCACAAACACTCCGAATACATGCACTGGGCCAAGACCTGCCAGGCTGCCGAGTATAACCTGGCAACCAGCGGTGTGGGGTCCTTCCCGCTGGCGGAATTGCAGTTCGACTGCGGCCGCCTGGAGATTAACGGTGACAACAAATACGGCTACCCCGCGCTCAAACGGGCCATCGCCCGCAAAGCGTGCGTCGATCCCGACTGCGTGGTGACGGCCGCGGGTACTTCGTTTGCCAACCACCTCGCCATGGCCGCGCTGCTGGAGCCGGGCGACGACGTGCTGATCGAGCATCCCACCTACGCCCTGCTGGTGGATGCCGCGCTCTACCTGGGCGCGCGCGTGACGCGCTTTGCGCGCCGCGAAGAGGATGCCTACGCTCTCGATCCGGCGGCCATCCGACGCGCGCTCACGCCGCGGACGCGGCTGATCGTAGTCACCAACCTGCATAACCCTTCGAGCGCGCTGGCGGGTGAGGGTGTGCTGCGCGAAATTGCCAGGCTGGCGCGCGAGGCCGGCGCCCGCCTGCTGGTGGACGAGGTTTATCTGGACGCGGCCTACGAAGAAACTCCGCGCAGCGCGTTTCACCTCGGGCCGGAAGTTGTGGTTACGTCGAGCCTCACCAAGGTTTATGGCTTGAGCGGACTGCGCTGCGGCTGGATTCTGGCGGAGCCCGCGCTCGCCCGGGCCATGGATCAGTTGAACAACCTTTTCGCCGCGGGCGGCGTTTATCCGGGCGAGGTCCTCAGCCTGGCCGCTTTCGAGAACCTGGAGTGGATTCGCGCCCGCGCCCGCCGCACGGTGGAGGCCGACCGCGCGCTGCTCGATGGTTTTCTGGACACGCAAACGGCGGTCAGCGCGCCGCGGACGCGCTTCGGCACTACCGCATTTCTGCGCCTGCTGGCCGGCGAAATCGAACCGTTCGCCGCCCGGCTGCGCGCCGAGTTCCGCACCTCCGTGGTGCCCGGCCGATTCTTCGAAATGCCCAATCATTTCCGCATCGGCATGGGCGTAAACAGCGCAATGTTCGCGGAGGGACTGCGGCGCATCGGGCAGGCGCTCAGCTTGCTTTTCGCAGAACAAAACCCGTAGAGTGGGAAAATACCGTTAGTCCCGACGGAATCCGACCGCCATGGTCTGTCCGCATTGCCGCACCCCAAATCCGGAAGGAACCAGCATCTGCCTCGAGTGCAAAACGCCCATCGATCTGGGCGACGCCACGGTTGTGCTGGGCGCGAGCGGTTCGGGCGCGGCGCCGACCGCCGGTCTGGAAGGCGGCGGCACCGGTTGGTCGCAAGCGGCCACGTGGAACCCCGAAGCCCCCGGCGCGGCGCAGGCAATTGAGCCGGGCGTAGTGCTTGCCGGCCGCTATGAAATTCTCGAACTGCTGGGGGAAGGCGGCATGGGGGCCGTCTATCGCGCGCGCGACCGCGAGTTGGACCGGGTGGTGGCGCTCAAGGTCATTCGCCCCGAGTACGCCAGCAACGCGCTAGTGCTGCAGAGGTTCAAACAGGAACTCGTGCTGGCGCGCCAGATCACGCATCGCAACATCATCCGTATTTTCGATCTCGGCAGCGCGGGTCCCACGCGCTTCATCACCATGGAATACGTCGCGGGCGAAGATCTCTCCTCGGTGCTGGCGCACCGCGGCAAACTGCCCGCCGCCGAAGCGGTCGAAATTGTGCGGCAGGTGTGCCGCGGTTTGGAAGCCGCGCACGAGGAAGGCGTGGTGCACCGCGATCTGAAGCCGCAGAACATCATGATCGACCGCCAGGGCAAAGTGTTGGTGATGGATTTCGGAATTGCCCGGTCAACCACGGCGTCCAAGATAACGCGTACCGGCGCGCTCACGGGCACTCCCACCTACATGTCGCCCGAACAGGCGCAAGGCCAGAAGGTGGACGCGCGCTCCGATCTTTACACGCTGGGCATTATCTTTTATGAGCTGCTGACGGGCCGGCCGCCTTTCGACGACGAAAACCCGATGGCCACGCTGGTGCGGCGCATTCAGGAAAAACCGACGCCGCCCATCGAAGTGGAACCCGCCATTCCCGTCCCGCTCAATCAGATTATTTTGAAAATGCTGGCGACGCTGCCGGCGGACCGGTATCAGTCGGCCGCCGAGATCTTGGCTGCGCTGGACAAGTGGGAAAACCCGCGTGCGGCGCAAACCATGGAAGCCACTGCGGTGGCGGCGCCCGCCAGAGGCTTTGGGCGCGATCTTCCGATCAGGCTGGCCGCTGCCGCCATTCTGATCCTTGGGGCGGTGGCCGGCTGGCTGTACACACATCATCCGGCGGGCGCGCCGGCCTCAACGATTAAACCGGTGCGCGTGCTGGTGGCGGACTTTCACAACGCTACCGGGGATGCGGTGTTCGACGGCACGCTGGAGCCGGCGGTGGGGCTGGCGCTCGAAGGCGCATCTTTTATTAGCGCCTATCCGCGCGGCGAAGCCCACAAGGCCGCGGCCCAACTGAGCGGCGCCACGGTGCTCGATTCGCAACAGGCCCTGCTGGTGGCCCGGCGGGAAGGCATCGACGTGGTGGTGTCGGGCGAAATTGCGCAACAGGCGAAGGGCTATCGCATCCGGCTGGATGCGGTGGACGGCGCCAGCGGAAAGCCGATCGCCAGCAGGAGCGGTGACGCCTCCGGCAAGCAGGAGGTGCTGGCGGAAGCCGGCAAGCTGGCCGCGCCCATTCGCAAAGCGCTGGGCGACACCACGCCCGAAGCGGTGCAGATGCAAGCCGCCGAGACTTACGGCTCGAGTTCGATCGAAGCCGCCCAGAGCTACGCCAAGGCGCAGCAGTTGCAGTGGTCCGGCAATTGGAAAGACCAGATGGCCGCTTATCAGCAGGCGATTGCCCTGGACCCCAATATGGGGCGCGCTTATGCGGGCCTGGCGGTGGCGTACCGCAACCTGGGACACCGCGACGAAGCGGAGCAGTATTTCAAGCTGGCGATTTCCAGGATCGACCGCATGACGGAACGCGAGCGCTATCGTACGCGCGGCGCTTACTACCTGTTCCAGCGAAACAGCGATCTGGCCATCAAGGAGTTTTCCGATCTGCTGAAGCAGTTTCCAGCGGACGATGCGGCGCGCACCAACCTGGCGCTGGCTTACTTCTATAAGCGAGACATCGCGCGGGCGGCGGCGGAGCAGAAGGAAGCGATCAAGATCTATCCGCGCAACCTGCTCTACCGGCACAACGCCACGCTCTACGATATGTACGCCGGCCAGTTCGCGGCGGCTATCGCGGATGGCGGCGAGTTATTGAAGCTCAACCCGAAGTTTTACCAGGCTTACCTGCCGATCGCGCTCGCGCAACTGGCGCAAGGCAAGACGGCGGAAGCCGAGGCGGCTTATCGTCAGATGCAGGCTATGGGTCCTGACGGAGCGTCGCTTGCGGCCATGGGGTTGGCGGATATCGCGCTCTATGAGGGCCGCAACAGCGATGCCGCCGCCATCTTGCAGAACGGCATCGCGGCCGACCTGGCGGCAAAAAACAATTCGGCCGCGGCCATTAAGATGGCTGCTTTGGCCGGGGCCGACCGCAAACGCGCGCGCGCGGCCGAAAATGCCGCCAAGGCGCTAGCCGCGGATAACGACGTAGGCGTGGCGTTTGCCGCGGCTCGCGCGCTGCGGGAGGCGGGCCAGGAGGGGAAAGCGCTCGCCATCGCGGCCGACCTTGCCAAACATTTGGAACCAGAGCCGCAGGCCTATGCCAAGCTGCTCGAAGGCGAAGCCGTGCTGGAAAAGAATCCGCGCGCGGCCGTCGGTCTTTTTCAGGATGCCGGCAAGCTGGTGGATACATGGCTTGGCCGTCTGGACCTGGCACAAGCGTACCTGGCGGCGGGGGCGTTCACGGAAGCTTCCTCCGAGCTCGATAACTGCCGCAACCGCAGCGGCGAAGCCACGGCCGTTTTCCTGGACGACATTCCCAGCTACCGCTATTTCCCACCCGTTTACTACTACCTGGGCCGCGTGCAGCAAGGCAACCGAAGCCCCGCTGCCGCGGAATCGTTCCGCCAGTTTCTGGCGATCAAGGCGAAAGCCGACGCGGGCGACCGGATGGTAGAGGACGCGAGGAAGCGGGCCGGGAAGTGAGGGCTGTTTGCGAGAAGGCTAGACGACCCCAACTGTCAACCGACGTCCATGGATAGTCTAAACTAGGCTCATGGCCACGGTAGATCTGTTTGACCGGATAACGGTTGAGCCGGGGAAGTGCGGCGGCAAACCGTGCATTCGCGGTATGCGGATTACGGTCCGCCGTGTTCTGGAATTGCTTGCGACGTACCCGGATCGAGCAGCGATTCTCGCCGAGTATCCGTTTCTCGAAGCCGAGGATTTCCGCCAGGCTCAGCATTACGCGGCGGCGGCAGTTGATGATGAGCGGCTGAGCACCGATCGAGTGGCGTGAAACGAATTCTTCGCGATCAGGGGTTAGCTCCTCATGCAGCGGTGATCCTGCGCGGGGCAGGCTTTGACGCTGTGCATGTCGCCGAGATCGATGGGCCGCTCGAAGCCGAGGTCCGACGGCACCGTGGAATCACGGTGCGACTGGGTTTTGCGTTTCTCGTGCGCGTCGATTCGAGATAGGACCACTCAGCCCGCCGAAGGTTTCGTAGCAACTGCCAACGTATCAGGGTCCAGCCTGCCTCGGAGAGCAGCCCTAGGTAAAGAATCAGGCACAGGAAGCCGAGCGGATTACCGACGCTCCGACAATACTTGTGCCACGGCATACCTGCGAAGAACGGGATGAGCAAACAGACGTTCAGGCCGTAAGGTCATCGCGACTCTAAGGTTGAACCAGAGCGCCATTGATACCGCGTTCTGACTAGGTCCGGCCGAAAAATAGGCGTTACCGGACCGAATCGGAGCCAGGGCAGCGTGATGGTCTGGCTAGGACGTCCCCGCCGCCAACACTTTCGCCGCGTTCAACGCCCCCTCGGGCGTCTCCTCATGTTTGAACATCAGGTAGAGATCGCGGCCGGTGGCCAGCAGTTCGCGGGCGCGGGCGGAGAAGGCGCCGATGTCGGCTGCTGTGTAGTCCGGTTTGCGCAGGCGGTAGTAGACGAAATCGGCGGTGATCACTTCCGGCACTTCGAGCCGCTCCGACTCGGCCACGCATAAGGAGATGTTGCGGCGGCGCAGCTCTTCATAAACCGGCTCGGCCAGCCAGGATGGGTGGCGGAATTCGAAGGCGTAACGCATGCCGGCGGGCAGCAGGCCGAGATAGGCGCGCAGCGTTTCCACATCGCACTTCATCTGCGGCGGCAACTGGAACAGCACCGGACCGAGCCGGCGCGACGTCCGCAGCGGATCGATGGCTTTGAAGAATATTTCCGTGGCCTGCTCCGCATTCTTCAGCCGCAGGATGTGGGTGATGCGCATGTTCGCTTTCACCGCGAAGACGAAGCCCGGCGGCGTGGCCTCCACCCAGCCGGCCAAAGTGGCGGCGGCGGGCAGGCGGCGGAAGGTGTAATTGATTTCCACCGAGTTCAGCCGTCCCGCGTAGTGCCGCAGAAAGTCCTTGGCCGCCAGCTTGGCCGGATAGAATTGCGGCTTCCAATTCGGATAAGCGAAGCCGGAGGTCCCGGCATACAAAGTTGCCATGGCTTATCATTATCTCTGGCCGGAGGTTCCAACGGTGCAATATCTTGCTCATATTCTTGCAATCTGGCTGGTGGGCGCGCTTGCGCTATGGATCGTGGCGCAGATCATTCCGGGAATCGAGGTCCGCGGCTTCGGCGCGGCACTCGGCGCCACCATCGTGATCGCCATTGTGAACGGAACTTTAGGAATGCTGGTGAAGTTTCTCACTTTCCCGCTGACGCTGCTCACGCTGGGCCTGTTCCTGCTGGTAATCAATGCTCTTCTGCTGAAGGTGGCTTCCCTGTTTACACCGGGATTCCGGGTTCACGGATTCCTCTCGGCGGTGGCGGGCTCGTTTGTGCTCTCTTTGTTGACCTGGGTATTGCGCCAGATGGTGATTTAGATTTGCCTGACGTGTGGACGCCACAAACTGCCGAAGAACTGGCCGAGGCGCTGTTGCGCGCCGCGCGCCACGAAGCCAATATCCTGTTACGGGGGAATGGAAGCAAACACCGCATGGCCGGGCCGGTGGAAAGGGCTGATGAAGAGATTTCCACGGCCGGGCTGGGGCGCGTGCTGCAATATGAACCGAATGATCTGACCATCAGCGTGGAAGCGGGCTTGCGGTGGTCGGAGTTCACGCGATTGCTGGCGGAGCATCGGCAGATGGTGCCGCTGGACCCGCCGTTCGCGGATCGCGCCACTGTGGGCGGTGTGATCGCCGCCAATTCGAGCGGTGCGCGGCGCCGGCTCTATGGCACCGCCCGCGACCTGGTAATCGGCATGCGCTTCGCCACGCTGGAAGGCAAGCTGGTGGATTCCGGCGGTATGGTGGTGAAGAACGTGGCCGGGCTGGATATGGCTAAGCTCATGATCGGCTCGTTTGGGACACTGGCGGCCATCGTGGTGGTGAATTTCAAGCTGTCGCCCATGCCGGAGATGGAACGCAGTTTTCTTTTACCGTTCGATACGGCATCCGCGGCCATAGCCGCGCGCGACAAGGTGCTGGCGGGCGTGCTGCAACCGGCCGCCCTCGACCTGTGGAATCCCGGGGCCGCAGCCACCGTCGGAAATCGCGCGTGGCTGCTGGCGGTGCGCGCGGGCGGCAACCGGGCGGTGGTGGATCGCTACGAGCGCGAATTGGCGCTGCTGGGCGATGGGGTGGCGCTGGAGAATGCCCAGCACGAGCAGTTGTGGCAGCACATCCAGGAGTTCACACCGCGGTTCCTGGAGCGGCACGCCGATGGCGCGGTGGTGCGGGCTTCGTGTACGCTGAAGGAAGTCGAGGCCGTAATGGCGTCGTTGGAAGGTCCGGCGCTGGCCCGTGCCGCATCGGGTGTCTGTTACGGATATTTCGAGCAATGCGATCGGGCCGCGGAGTGGCTCGGCACAGCCGTAAAGCGAGGCTGGCGCGCGGTGATGGAATTCGCTCCCGAGGAGCGGAAGAGAACGCTTGATCTATGGCCCGGCCTGGAGGGCGCCGCCGGGCCGGAACTGGAAGTCATGCGGCGGGTCAAGGCGCTGTTCGATCCGTCGAATCTTTTAAACCGTGGCCGACTCTACCGCCGTATCTGAAAAACCCGGAGCCGAGACGCGCTGCGGCCCGCGGCAGTTCGACCTGGACCGCTGCGTGCACTGCGGCTTGTGTCTGAACGCCTGCCCGACGTATCGCGAGCTGGGCCTGGAAATGGATTCGCCGCGCGGGCGGATTTACCAGATGGTGCAGGTGGCGGGAGGCGCGCCCATTACGCCGGCATACATGGAGCATATCGGGCTATGCCTGGCCTGCCGCGGATGCGAATCGGCCTGCCCTTCGGGCGTGCGCTACGGCCGCATGGTGGAAGATGCGCGCGCGGAAATCGAGGCTTATCGCACTCAACAGGCGCCCCGCGGGCGCGCGGCCCGTTGGCTGCGCGGCTTCGTTTTCCACCGGCTGCTGGAATCGCGCGGCCTGCTCACCTGTGCCGGGTGCCTGCTTTATCTTTACCAGGCCAGCGGCGCCAAAGCGGTGGTGCGCGGCATGGGGCTGCTGAAGCTGCTGGGACGCCTGGGCGACCTCGGGCAGTTCGCGCCCTCGGCCGAGCCGCCGTTCTTCTTCAGCCAGATCGGCCGTACGTTTGCTGCCGAAGGGGAACGGAAGTATCGCGTGGCTTTTCTCGCCGGCTGCATTGCCAACGTCTGTTTCGCGCGCCTGAACGAAGCTACCGTGCGGGTGCTGCAAAAGAACGGCTGCGAAGTAGTAGTGCCGGAAGGACAGGGCTGCTGCGGGGCGCTGCACGTGCATTCCGGAATGCCGGAGGAGGCCCGTCGTCTGGCCCGGCGCAATATCGATGCCGTGCCGTCCGAAAGCTTCGATGCCATCATCACCAACGCCGCCGGCTGCGGCTCCACGCTGAAAGAATATGGCGATCTGCTGGAGCACGACCCGCCATATGCCGCCAAAGCGCGTGAATTCGCCGGCAAAATGCGCGACGTCACCGAGTTCCTGGCCGGCCTGGAGCTGAACCCGCGCATGGGCGCGGTAAACGCCACGGTCACGTATCAGGATGCCTGCCACCTGGCGCACGGGCAGCGCATCCGCACCGCCCCGCGTAAGCTGCTGGCCGCAATTCCGGGGCTGAAGGTGCGGGAGATGTCCGGCTCCGACCTTTGCTGCGGCAGCGCCGGTATCTACAACGTGGTGGAAAACGAGATGTCTATGCAGATTCTGGCGCGGAAAATGGAGGCGGTGAAGAGCACCGGCGCCGGCATCATCGCCGCTGTAAATCCGGGCTGCATGCTGCAACTGGAAACCGGCATCCGCCTCCACGGTGGAAAGCAGCGTGTGATGCACGTAGTGGAACTGCTGGATCGGGCGTACAAGCAGGCGGACGGAAAATCCTGATTCCCCCCACCAGAGCCGCGACCGTCAGGGAGCGGAGGCGTACTATTGGAACAACTGCG
>Ga0335081_10015777_pt1 | contig 12224 bp, 6 predicted proteins | sample Lox_Sample_35_FD_206713 | JGI IMG/M metagenome (GOLD analysis project Ga0335081, IMG submission 206713) | Soil microbial communities from Loxahatchee National Wildlife Refuge, Florida, United States - Lox_Sample_3.5 | ecosystem: Environmental > Terrestrial > Soil > Wetlands | place: USA: Florida... | reverse complement strand
CTGCGCGACCACGATTTCCTCCTCCTCGAAAAAGAGCCGCACTTCGGCGGCAATGCTTACGTGATGGACTACAACGGCATGACCTACGCCACCGGCGCGGCTTTTATCTGGAGCGGCGACATCGCCTACACCTTCGCCAAGGAAATCGGCCTGGAACCGCTTCCCATCGACAACTGGGACGGCACTATCATCAAAGGCGAATTCATTCCCGACACTTGGGGTGACGGACTCGACAAGCTTCCCTACCCCGCCTCGGTACGCGAGAGCTTCAAGAAGTTTCGCAAAGAGATCCTCGCCATTGACCTGGAAAAACACCATATGGAACTCTTCAATGTTCCCTTTTCAGATTTCATGAAAGGCCACGCGCCCGAGGTCAAGCAATGGTGGGACAACTATGGCCCATCCAACTGGGGAGCCACGAGTGATGAAACCGCGGCCACAACCGCAATTGCCGAACTACAGGGTGGTGCTGGACACGATCGAAAGGATTACCGCTACACCTGGCCTGGGGGAAACGGCGCTATCAGCAAACGTCTCGTTGAAGTGATGACTGCGAAAGCCAGCGACCGCATGGCAGCCGGCGCCACAACGATTGCAGTCGTTCCTGACAAGAGTGAAGTGCGTGTGACGTATATCCAGGATGGCAAACCTGTGACCGTCGCTGCCAAGGCTGTCATCATGGCATCGCCGAAATTCATTACGCGCCGACTGGTGCAGGGCCTGCCCGAAAAACAAAGCGACGCGATGCACAAGATTCGCTACATTCCCTACCCGGTCGTTAACGTCATCTTCGACAAGCCGGTATTCAACAAAGGCTACGATACCTGGTGCCCGGGCAATACCTTCACCGACTTCATCGTCGCCGACTGGGTTGTCCGCAATCAGCCGGGCTACCAGCAGAAGCACAACATCCTTACTTTCTACACTCCCATGAAAGAAGAGGATCGCGGCTATCTGCTGACCGAAGAAAGCACTCGCAAGGTCGCCGCACGCGTTCTGGCTGACTTCCAGAAACTATTTCCAGGTTCGAATGTCGATCCACTCGAAGTTCACATCTACCGTCGCGGGCATCCTCTTTATATGACAACTCCCGGCCTGTTCACTAAGGTGCAGCCCGCCGTGCGTCATTCCATGGACCGCGTGTTTTTCGCCAACACTGATTCCGAAGGACCGGAATCAACCAGCGGCCGCGCCATCGCGGCGGCTTATCGCGTAGTGAAAGAGGCACAGGCGCGACTGGCAGGGAAAAAGATGCCGGCAATCGGATAGGAGAGAACGTTCGAGTCGTTTACGGTTCACTAGTGGCGAAGAAGTGGTTTGATAGGATCGGTTCACTGCCTCCCTTTGTCATTCCGAGCCGTTCGTAGCCGTGCTTGCGCGGCGAGAACGCAGCGAGGAATCTGCTTTTAGTCGAACACATCACAGCGCACGGATCACTCTTCCAAACACCGCCCTCGTGTACATTATTAAGAGAGGACTTCGTTTGACCTCCGCCATTCGCAACATCGCCATTATTGCCCACGTGGACCACGGCAAGACCACGCTGGTCGACGCCATGCTTAAGCAGAGCGGCACCTTCCGCTCCAACGAAAACGTCATCGAGCGCGTCATGGACTCCAACGAACTCGAGCGCGAGCGCGGCATCACTATCCTGGCCAAGAACACCGCCGTTTTTCACGATGGCGTCAAAATCAACATCGTCGACACGCCCGGCCACAGCGACTTCGGCGGCGAAGTCGAACGCGCTTTGAAGATGGTCGACGGGGTGATGCTGCTGGTCGATGCCAGCGAAGGCCCGCTTCCCCAGACTCGCTATGTTCTCGGCAAAGCTCTCGAAGCCAAGCTGCCGCCAATTCTCGTAGTCAACAAAATTGACCGGGCCGATGCCCGCCCGCAGGAAGTCCTCAATGAAGTCTACGATCTTTTTATCGATCTCGACGCCAAGGAAGAGCAACTGGACTTTCCAGTTCTGTACACCAACGCCAAAGCCGGCACTGCTTCAACCGACATCAAGCGACCTGGTGAAAACCTACAGCCGCTCTTCGACGCAATTCTGAAAACTATTCCCCCAGCGACCGGCGACGCTAACGGTCCGCTGCAAATCCTGGTAGCAAATCTTGATTACAGCGACTATCTCGGCCGCCTGGCAATTGCCCGTGTCTTCAACGGTACTCTGCGCACCGGCGAAGAAGTTGCTATTGCCAAGCTCGACGGCTCCGCTCAAAAGACGAAGATCACCAAACTCTTTTCCTTCTCCGGCCTCAAGCGCACCGACATCACTGAAACCGAACTCGGCGACATCGTGGCCGTCGCCGGCGTCGAGGGCATCACCATCGGGGAGACCATCACCGGTGCGGAGAATCCCGCGCCCTTGCCGCCCATCACCATCGACGAGCCTACCATTGCCATGCAGTTCACCGTTAACACTTCGCCCTTCGCCGGCCGCGAAGGCACCTACGTCACCTCGCGCAATTTGCGCGAGCGCCTGCAGAAAGAACTTCTCACCAACGTCTCCTTGCGCGTCGAAGACACCGATTCCACCGACGCCTTCAAAATCATGGGCCGCGGGGAACTGCAGCTCTCGATTCTCATCGAAATGATGCGTCGCGAAGGCTACGAACTCATGGTCGGCAAGCCGGAAATCGTCACCCGGCGCGTTGACGGCAAGCTGAAAGAACCGGTTGAGCACCTCACCGTCGATGTCCCGGAAGAATTCGTCGGTGTGGTTATGGAACAGCTCGGCTCGCGCAAGGGTGAAGTTGTAAACATGCATAACCACGGCTACGGACGCGTACGCATCGAATTCCGCGTGCCCAGCCGCGGCCTCATTGGCCTGCGCAGCCAACTCCTCACCGACACGCGCGGCACCATCGTCATGAATTCTCTCTTCGACGGCTACACCGACTGGCAAGGCGAAATCCCGCACCGCCTCACCGGCGCACTCGTCGCCGACCGTCCCGGCCCAACCACCGCCTACGCGCTCTGGGGACTGCAGGAGCGCGGCGAACTCTTCGTCGGCCCCGGCGTCGAAGTTTACGAAGGCATGATCATCGGCGAGAACGCCAAGGACGTCGATCTCGACGTCAACGCGGTCCGCGAGAAAAAGCTCACCAACATGCGTGCCTCCACCGCCGACGAAGCCATCCGCCTCGTCCCCTTCCGCAACCTGAACCTCGAGCAGGCGATCGAGTTCATCGCCGACGACGAGTTTGTCGAAGTCACCCCCAAGTCGCTGCGACTGCGCAAGAAGGTCCTGCAAGCCAATAAACGCAAGAAGAGCGTCATGGTCGCCGTCGAAGAAGAAAAGTAGGGAGGTGGCTATTTCAACTCGTCATCAACGCTCTCCTTACCCGCAGACCACCCATTGACGGGCCGTTTCAAGTCGCTTATAGTTTCGAGGAACCACGAAGCACTCCCCCTGCCCGATTCTGACCGCAAGAGGTGAAAGGAATGAAGTCCACACTCGTCCGCAAGATATCCCGTGCAGCGCTCTCGATTCTCCTGTACGTGGTGTTAGCGCCACACGCTTCGGCCGTGGTCGAACAAACTCTTCACACTTTTGATGCCTCCGCCGCCAATCCCACCACTAACCTCGTGTTCGATGCGCAAGGCAATCTGTACGGTGCCACCGGCAACGGCGGCAACCAAACTTGCAACTTCGGATGCGGAGTCGTCTTCCGCCTCAGCGCCCGATCGGGATACAAAGTCATTTACCAATTTACCGGCGGCGCAGACGGAGGCTATCCCGAAGGCAGCCTCGTCTTCGACGCGGCCGGCGATCTCTACGGCGTTACCGCCTGGGGCTATGGAACCATCTTCAAGCTGTCACCGCAGCCCGACGGCACTTGGACCCAAACCACCATTCACGCCTTCTCCGGCGTCCCCGACGGTTCCACTCCCTATTCAGGGTTGACCATGGACGCCGCCGGCAATCTTTACGGCACAACTCGTGTCGGAGGTGCCAGCGGCGTCGGTTGCGTCTACCAACTGACTCCGCAGCCGGATGGAACATGGAAGGAGAGCGTGATCCATAGCTTCTACGGCCCCGACGGCGAGTATCCCTGGGCAGAAGTCAGCGTGGCTTCGAACGGTACTGTCTACGGCACGACCATTTGGGGCGGAGCCTACCAACACGGCACCGTCTTCAGCCTGACTCCTAACGGCGGCTCCTGGAAGGAATCCGTGTTGTTTTCCTTTAAGGGAGGCAAGAATCATGGTGAGCCTGCGGGCAACGTCGTTCTCGATTCGTTTGGCAACCTTATTGGCACTGCTTCCGATAATGGAGAATCGTACCCTGGCTGCGTCTACAAGTTGACCCCCAACCCCGATGGCACATGGACCGGCACCACGATTCATACCTTCGCAAAAGCCGGCGACGGGAGTTTCCCGGAGGGCAACCTGATCCGCGATCGTCTCGGCGATCTTTACGGCACAACCTACGTCGGCGGAGCAGGTTATGGCACCATCTTCCGCCTGCAATCGCTGCCCGGCGGGGCTTGGACGTACGCTTTGGTCTACGATTTCGACTACAAGGACGGCGCCAGCCCAACCTTGGGCAACTCGGTAAACTTTGATCGGTATAACCGTCTTTTTATGGCGACCGTCTACGGTGGCATCAAGGCCGGATACGATGGCTACGGCGTCGCCCTCGCTCTCGCCATCAGGTAAACGATATTGTCATTCCTTGCCCGCCCTTCGCGTTTGAATCGTGGCTTGGGTAACCCGATCCTGAATCACTCAGGATCGGGATTTTATTTGCCTCGACCCCATCGCCTCCCGACGAGCTTTCGCTAAGGGGGGACCTACGCTCGGTTCCCACAGCCTGCCCTGAGCGAAGAGAAAGGGTCCCGCGAACGCTTTTTGCGATCTGCCTCTTAAAGTCCCGAGGGCACACGGAGCGCGCACTTTCAGAATTTCTCCGGGGCCTGTAACGCTCACTCCGCAAGTAACACTATGTGACCGGTTGATAACTCTTGTCTGTGGAAAAGGAGGTTGACTTCGCGTCTTCCCATGACGCGAAAACTACTTGGCCTGCGACCGACGTTGAATAGTCCGCAACGCCGGTCGAGTGAGGACCCCGCTGACGGGATCGTTCAACCACCAATACCAACATCCCAAAATTCAAGGAGAATCTATGAAGAAACTCACACTCGTTTGTATGGTCCTGTCGTTGGCCATCGCCCTGGCGCCGTCTAGCCAGGCGGCTGTCCGATGCATTCACTTCACTAACTTCTGCGATTCGATTCAGGTGAACAACACCGTATCGGAACCAACCTTTCCGGGCGGCAAGGCGAACTACGGCGGCTGGGATTGGGAGTGCTCCGGAGATTGGAACAGCTCCAGCATTATTGGCAACTCCGCCCAGAAGTCGCTGATGGCAACCCGCGTCATCTATACCGGCACGGATTATGCCTTCGCCTATTCCTCCGCGTTTGGCTTTGACTTCAAGAAGAGCGGAAGCCTTTTCAACCTGGAAGACACCGACGGCGTTTCGATGTTCCTGATCCAGACGAACCAACCCTGGACGCTGACCAATGGAGCTTGCCGTACGAGCGACGTGGATCTCAGCAAGCCGCGGACCTCATGGACTAAGTAAGTCGCTGCACATTTTCAATTTCACTCCCCCTTCCGTCAGGAAGGGTTTTTTCTTTGCGCATTGCGACTTCACTGCCCGGTGCCCCAGGTCCCCGGTGCCCCAGGTCCCCGGTGCCCCAGAGCCTGCCCTGAGCGCAGCCCAAGGGTGCCGCGAGGGACTTGGAACGCCCGCACTCATTGTCATCCTGAGCGAAGCCGCACGATTTGCGACGCCAATCGCGCCGCGCAGTCGAAGGACACCTTTCGCGTCGGTAGCGTCGACGGCGCAGTAAGGAATTCTCTTTCACTGCCTTGTGCCTCAGAGCTTGCCCTGACCGGAGCCGAAAGATCCCGCGAGCGTCCTTCGCGAGCCGACCTGGGACAAGCCCCGAAGGGGCGGTCGATATTAGCCCAGGACGGCAGTCCTGGGCTAGGCTATGAATTTTGACGAACGCATAGAGAGGATGCATGCGGCGTATCAACCTGTGACGCCATTCACGCCACGCGAATCCATCCAGATATCTGCCTCGGCATGGCTCCGGCCGCCCGCACCTCGAAACCTCACATTCGAGAAATCGTGTAGAATTTCTCCGGCCTTTCCATCGAGGTAGCCATGAGTAAAGCCACTTTCTGCCGCCCTCTTTTCATTTTTTTCCTTTTGCCAGCAACTCTTCTAGCTCAACACGTCTATACCGTCGCCGGCGGTTATGTGGGAAATGGAGATCCTGCCACCTCCGCAGGCATAGGCTCCCCGCAAGCAGCCGTCTTCGACGCCGAAGGCAACCTGATTTTCACCGACTACGTGAATTGCATGATCCGGAAGGTAGACAAGCAGGGAATCATTTCGTCGGTCGCGGGCACCGGAATCTGCGGCTTCAGCGGAGACCGAGGTCCAGCAATTCAGGCCAAGATATCCCTTCCTTGGGGCCTTGCATTGGACGCCGCCGGCAATATCTTCTTCGTCGATTCCGGAAATCAATGCATTCGCGCAGTTGACAAGAATGGAATCATCACAACAGTGGCAGGCAGCGGCCAGAAGGGCTATTGTGGCGACGGCGGTCCCGCCAGAAAAGCCTGCTTCGATTACCCAACCGCACTAGCCGTCGCTGGAAGCGGTTCGTCTGCAGTAATCTTCATCGCCGACACGTCTAACCAGCGCATCCGGCAGGTGGTGCTGAAGACTGGCATCATTACTACTGTAGCCGGCAATGGACGGCAGGGCTACAGCGGCGATGGCGGCCCGGCAAAACAAGCCTCCCTATACGAACCGCAGGGGCTGGCGGTCGACAATCGTTCCCACGTCCTGTGGATTGCCGATACCTTCAACAGTGCTATCCGACGCGTCGATAACACCGGAATTATTACGACGTTCGTCGTGGGCGGGTTCTGCGACTTGGATGTGTGTTTTCCTGCCGGGATGAAAATCGATCCCGACGGCAACCTGATGCTTGCTAGTGAGGTGTGGGTTCTCAAGATCGCTGTGCCTAGTGGAGCAATCACACTGGAAGCAGGCGTCGAGACACAAGGATTTAACGGCGATGGACACCCCGCCTTGGCCACCGAGTACGGACTTCCTTACGATGTGGCATTCGATAGTCAAGGAAATCTCTTCACCATTGACAGCATAGATAGCCGCATACGTGAGGGTGCACTGTCGCAGAACGTCACGACCGTGGCGGGCGGTTACATCGGGGACAATGGGCCTGCAACCGCGGCATCCCTCAACTATCCGGCGCAATCTGCAGTCGATAAAAACGGGAACCTCTACATCGCCGATGAGTTCAACCAGCGCATTCGCAAAGTAAAACCTGACGGTATGATTTCGACCTTCGCAGGTACGGGTTTCACTGGCTACACGGGCGACGGGGGTCCGGCAACGAACGCCACCTTTGATTTCCCGAGCGGCCTGGCAATCGACCAACAAGGCAATGTCTTTATCGGAGATTGGTTCAACAATGTGATTCGCAAAGTGGATCGCACCGGGACTATTACCACCTTCTCCAGCGGTTTTGCCAACCTGGTCTCCCTTGCTACCGACGATGCCGGTAACGTCTACGCAATGGACTTTTGCGAGGTTTGGAAGATCGCTCCCGACGGCACCAGAACCGCAATTGCAGGAAGCGACTCACAATGCGGATATAACGGAGATGAAATTCCTGCGACGCAGGCATTGCTGAAGTTTCCGTACGGTGTGGCCGTAGACTCTGATGGCAACGTATACATCGCTGACCGATCGAATCAAAGAGTAAGAATGGTGGACCGGTCCGGAATCATCCATACCATCGCTGGCACGGGAACCTGCGGCTTCAGCGGCGATGGCGGGCCGGCAAACGCTGCCATGCTCTGTCTACCCGCTGCTGTTGCGGTGGATGGACAACATAAGGTCTACATTGCGGATGGCGGTAATGCCCGTATTCGCGTGATTGACGCTTCAGACCGGATCAACACGCTGGCTGGAACGGGAAATCCTGGATACAACGGCAACGGCCTGCCAGCCTTGCGTACTAATGTAGCTTCACTCTGGGTAGGTGTGACCTCCAATGGCGTGGTCTACTTTTCCGATGGAGCTAACTACCGGGTACGGGTAGTTCACTGACGTCGGACGTTTCTCACGTCGAAGCCGGATGCCCCATTCTAAAGCGCGTTCGTTGCGATTTAGGGTGGGGCATTTCGTTGACGAACACCACACCGCTTGGAACCACCAGCCCTCGAAATCCAACTTGACTGCCGGAGTGGCCGGTGCCCAGAGCATGCCCTCCGCGAAGCGTCTCCTGCCGCCGCGCCCGCTGGGAGAAATACCGCGACGCCTGGCAGTTCCTGCGTGTCCTCCTCCACCCTCAGTGCAAAGGTCTCTACGACTGGCGCCAGTGCTACCTCAAAGGAACCGAGCAACAAATGAAAAGACGCTGATCCGTGAAAATCCCTGTCGATCCGTGGCCCGTTTTTCTAGCTGCTGATCCGCCCCCATCCGCAGCGAAGGATTTCCTGGCGCTCATGGTATAATGTGACCACAAGGGTGACCACATGAAAATCAGCACCGTTCGCGAGTTCCGAGACAAGGCGACGGGCCTGCTCCGCTCGAAAGACCCAATTCTGGTGACACGTCGTGGCCGGCTCGCTGGGGTGTTCTTTCCTTGGCAGAAAGGTTCTTTGCCAATCGAACTGAAGCACGACCTGTTTGCCATGCTGAGCAGTGAGATCGCCCGCCAACTCAAGCACCGGGGGCTGTCGGAAACAGACCTGCTGGCCGACTTCGAACGCTGGCGAAAGGCTCGCCGTGCGCCTCGCCGCCGACGCTAATGTTCTGCTGGCCGCTGTCCTCGGCGGTCGCGCCCGACTGGTCCTTGCCAGCCCGGATATCGATGAGGTGTTAACTACCGAGCCAACAATTGCCGAGGTCCGGAAGTACGCAGCCCTACTTGCGGAAAAACGGCGACTTCCGGCCGACTTGCTCTTCTTGGCAGGCGCCTGCTTGCCGGTCACGGTAGTCGTACCTAAAGACTATGCTGCAAGCATGGCGGAGGCGAAGCGGAGAATTGGCCGACGCGATCCTGACGATCTTCCCCTCCTGGCCCTGGCCATCCAGTTCGGGGTCCCGGTATGGTCCAATGACAAGGACTTCGAAGGTTGCGGAGTTCCATGGCTCACCACCGAGGCTGTTCTCCGGCAATTGGGAATGCTGAGCTCTCGATGACCAGATCCTTCTGAGCAGATTTTTCCCTGTGCCTTTCCCGATCTGCGCTCATCCGCGAAACCCGCGGCGGACGCTCTTCGCTGACCCCCGACTCCTAACTACTGGCTACTGTTTTCAACAACTTAGCCCCATCCGCTGCCGCATTTCCCCGTTTAACCCCGTTTTTCGCCCGTTCCTTGGATAGGGCATGTGTTACCTCGCCAGTTTCAATAGCATACCTTTAACGAACTCTCAGGGGAGAGCTGCATCCAGCCTCTCCGGAGTGAAGGTCCAAAACTAGGCGTGAGACGTAATGGATTACGTCTCTCAAGTGGGTAGGCAGTCAACCCAGGGATCGGCGTGTTCAACCGCCCAGATTCCCAATTTGTGGAAAGCGAGAGGAAATGCATAAGCCAATTAAGTATGTGGAGAAGGCTGTTACCCTTGCCGCGACGGGCGTGTGGTCGGTGTTCGAGCGCGTCAACCGGATCAAGCCTAATCCGTCCCCGACTCCCAAGTGGTCTGACAAGCCCCTGCTGAAGTCCTACGAGAAGTCGAAGCCGCCGCTCGGCTGGCCGCGCTCGACCGACTCGCTGTGCCCCAAGTGCGTTCCCGAGATTCGCCAGCAGATCCTCGACGGCGAATTGCCGCACGAAGTGCTGCTCAACGAAAGAGTCGGCGAGATCAAGGCCACCATCATCGAGCGCGAAGGCAAGATCATGATGGTCAAGCAGTGCCCCAAGCACGGCATCTTCGAAGACGTGATGTCGATCGACACTGAGTTTTCGAAGCACCTGGAAGACGTTTTCCCCGGCCGTGACATTCGCGCCCACAATGACGAGAAGCTGCACAACCACGGTTCTTCGACCGTGAAATACGGCCGCGGATCGGTGTTGACCATCGACCTGACGAACCGCTGCAACATGATGTGCGATCCCTGCTTCATGGACGCCAACCAGGTCGGCTTCGTGCATGAACTCACCTGGGAAGAAATCAAGCAGATGCTCGACAACGCGATCACCATCAAGCCGCGTCGTCAGATGAGCGTGCAGTTCTCCGGTGGCGAGCCGACGCTCTCGCCCTACTTCCTGGACGCCGTTCGCTACGCCCGCAAAGTCGGATACAACGCGGTGCAGGCAGCCACCAACGGAATTGAATTTGCGAAAGACTTCGAGTTTGCCAAGCAGGCTGCGGAAGCCGGTTTGCGTTATGCCTATCTCCAGTTCGACGGCATCGGCAACGCCGCCAACTCGCACCGCGCTGTCGGCAACCTGTTCGACGTGAAACTGAAGGCCATCGAAAACCTGCACAAAGCCGGCGTGGAAATCGTTCCCGTCGTGACCATCGTAAACGGCATTAACAACGAGCAGGTTGGACGCATCATCCAGTTCGCGCTCGACAATCCGAAGACCATCAGCTTCTTGAGCTTCCAGCCCGTCAGCTTTACCGGACGCGACGAAGCCGTCACCGACGAGCGCCGCGCGGCACAGCGCTACACGCTGTCTCACCTCGCGCATGACGTTAAGAATCAAACCGGTTTGGGCGAGCCCAAGCGCGATTGGTTCCCCATCAGCTTCATGGGCACCTTCAGTGACTGGGGTGACCTCATGCACGTCAACGATCCCAAGAACGACTGGGGACAACTCTCCTGCGGCTGCCACCCGAATTGCGGGACGGGCATGGCGGTGATGATCGATAAAGAGACCAAGGAGGCCGTCCCGGTCACCGCGTTCCTGAAGGGCGACCAGTTGGCCAAAGACATCGCCAAGGTCAATGACGCGGCTCGGGGAAAATTTCTCACCGGGCTCGGCATGGCTCTGGTGTTGATGAAGAACTACGATCCGTTCCACTCGCCGACGCACTTCAAGCTCTTCGATCTGTTGAAGAAGTTCGACAAGAACTACAACATTACCGGCAAGAACTACGGCAAAGTCGGTCCGGACCGCACGATTGACGACGTCATGAAGCGCCGCAACACCGACCGCTGGAACTTCCTCTTCATCGCCGGCATGTGGTTCCAGGACCTGTTCAACTATGACTTCCGCCGCACCGAGCAGTGCATCATTCCGTACGCCACGCAGGAAGGTGAGATTTCCTTCTGCGCCTACAACACCGGCGTGGGCTGGCGGAACATTATCGAGAAGATGCACATGACCGCGACCCTCACCAAGTGGTACGAGGAGCACGGACGGCACGAAATCTTTGCCGGTGGCAAAAACGTGAAGATGGAGTCGGAGGAGCATTCTCTGGTGCTCCGCGAAGGCATCGTGACCGAGGAAGTGCAGCACGATCTGGATAAGCTCGGCATTGCCAAAACCGCTCGTCAAGAAAAGCTGCGGGCACGCGACGCGAAGCAGAAAGAAGCCGAAGCCCGCGGTCCGAAGAAAGACGATGCGGCTTACAATGCGCGCATGGCGTCGCTCTACCGCGAGGTCGTGCTCAAAGAGAAGCCGCCGCAGTCAGAGGACGGCTTCATTCCGCTGGGCGCGCTTTCGAAGACGCCTGCCAAGCCGGTGGAAATTGGCGAGCCGGTCGCGGGAGACTAGTCAGAGTAGCTGGTAGTTAGTAGCTAGGAAAAACTGAAGGGCCGCCGAGAGGCGGCCCTAAATGTTTGGAACCAAACATCCCCGCCCTCTTGAAACGTTGCCGAGCCTTTTAACACTACCTCAACGAAGATTGCGTATATACTCGCTGCGCTCGCCTACATCCGGAGGCAATCGTGAAAGTAAACGTGGTTGCACTAACTGGTGCCCTGATCCTGTTCTGCGCGATCCAAGTGTCATCTCAAACTTACCCTGTACCCTTCTTAAATACACCGCTGGTGCCGGCTACGAAGGCGCCCGGTGGACACGGCTTCGCCATAACCGTCAACGGCAGCGGATTCAGCCCTCAGTCGGTAGTGCGTTGGAATGGCTCTGCCCGCAAGACGACCTTCGTCAGCAATACACAGCTGACGGCGATCATCCGGGCGTCGGAT
>Ga0335081_10015775_pt1 | contig 12226 bp, 12 predicted proteins | sample Lox_Sample_35_FD_206713 | JGI IMG/M metagenome (GOLD analysis project Ga0335081, IMG submission 206713) | Soil microbial communities from Loxahatchee National Wildlife Refuge, Florida, United States - Lox_Sample_3.5 | ecosystem: Environmental > Terrestrial > Soil > Wetlands | place: USA... | reverse complement strand
GTCTCCAGAACTTGAATCCGTCGGTGTTTTCGTTAACCGCCAGCCGCGATCGCGAGCAGTCCTTCGAAGGAACAAAGTGGGGCGGCGGCCACGGCGTTTTCACGTATTACGTCTACCAGGGTTTGAGGGGTGAAGCGGACAGTTCAGGCGACGGCATCGTGACTGCTGACGAACTCGCCGAATATGTCCACTCCAATGTTCGCCGTGAAACCAACCAACTGCAAAATCCGACCTCGGAGCGCGGCAGTTTCGATCCGCGGATGGTGCTCGCCTATAATCCGGCACACGTCAAAGTGCATCCGCCAGAAACTTCCAAGTTTGGACGGCTAGTAATTGAAAGCAACCTGGACGGCGTGGAAGTTTTCGTAGACGGGCAATCGCAGGGAGTGGTGAACAAAACGGCGCCACTGTCGCTGCCCGGGATCGCGCCCGGCGTCCACACCATTCGCGCGGTAAAAATGGGCTACGAGCCGTACGGGCCGACCGAGCAGACAGTTTATCCCGGCCAGGACACCACGGTTTCGGTGCGCATCACCGTTGTGCGCCGCAGAAGCCAAGCCGCCATCGATGCATTCGATAAAGCGCTCGCCTACTACACCGTCGGCGGGAAGCAAAACTATCAAAAGGCGGTCGACGGGTTCGGCAAGGCTCTCCAAGCCGATCCGGGCTACAGCCAAGCCGCTCTCTATCTGGGAAGCGCCTACAATGCCTTGTTCGATCAGGATAACGCCGACCGCTACTTTCGCAAGGCGATCGAGATCGATCCTGACTATGTCGAGGCACGCGCCCGCTACGGAGGCATGCTGCTCGACCGGGGTGATTTCGAGGGAGCCGTCCGTCAATTGAACGCTGCCGCGCAGCGCGATCCTCAACAAGGCTTCGCGCATTATCTACTTTCGATCGCGTACGCCCGCAGTGGCGCTTTCGAGCAGGCCGTCCGCGAGGCCAACCAGGCGGTCCGCCTTACTCCCGCCAACGCCGAGGCGCATTTCTGGCTGGCCGAATCCCTGCGAATGTCGGGGCAGTGCAAGACGGCCATCCCGGAATATCGCCGGTACTTGCTATTGAGCGACTTCGACAGCAAGCTCGCCGGCAAGCTTAATTACTACGTGCTCGGCTATCTGATCGGCATGGGAAAAAAGAAGCGCGCCGCGCAGCACGATATCTGGATGGACCTGCGCAATGAGGCGTACTTCGGCTTATGCGATTGCAACCGCCTGGGAAAGAATTTCGACGACGCGATTGCGGCCTGCGAAAAGGCGCTCTCCTACGATGGCCAGGACCCGTTTTCTCACTACGTCCTCGGCCTCGTGTTTCTGGAGAAGTACAATATCGCGGGAGGCGCCGGCCTGCTCGCGGGCGCTAAGCCTCATTTTCAGGCCGTGATAGATTTTAACCAGGAAACCGACGAAGCGCTCAAGGCCCGCAAGTATCTTCAATACATCGACGCAGTGATCGCGAAATTGCAGCAATAGCGTAGAACAGCTTGCCATGTCCGCTTCCAACATCGCGTTGCCGACCGCCGCATTCTTCGCCTGATCCAGAAATGGTTGAAGGCGGGAGTGATGGAGGAAGGGGAATGATCACCGGCCCGCCTGCCCGGCACACGCGTGACGACGAGGCCGTTGGCGATCTCTGCGGCGATATCGCCGATGGCGTCGCTCCCGCCGCGGCGCCGGAAGAAGGGCCGGATCAGTGCAGCGGCGGAGCCGCAGGATCGCGATCACCTGACCGGCGCGATCAATGCCCTGCAGCCAGCGTTGCCACTGCCGTCACTAACAAACATCTCCAGCGATGATGCCGCTGCCGCCGCACGTGCCGGTCAGGAAGAAGCGCCGGATCAGATGGAAGCGCGGCGGCGCGAAAGGCGATGGGAGATGCGGCAAGGCGGAGATGCGGCAAGGCAATGGTGCGCACCCGCAGGAGCCACAGTATCGCGATGCCTGATCGGCGCAGTTAATGCCCGCTGCCGGATAGTGCGCTAAAAGTGGGGTGCTCGCCACGGTGCTTATCTGTACGGCCCGCTGTACAGACAGGCGCCATTCCCAAGTGGGCTGTGTTGGAAGTGCGCAGGTTGCAGCTTTGATGCTTTGAATACCGCGATCTGGTAGCCGCAGTGCGGGCACTCGCCCTTAAACCCTCCGGTTTGGGATCTGATCGTTATCGCTTCGTCGACGGTCGCCTTCCTCTTCTTACTCTCGGTCGAGTAATAGCAGCGGTCCAGGACCAGATTCGGGCGTGCCATATCGGTCAATGTAGCACGGCCAGAGTGAGCGGTTCATTCTGCTTTCAGAAGCTCTCGGACAGCCACCACCGCGGTGCCCCGGCCGCCACCAGCGCCGGATCGGCGCGGCAGCGCGAAAGACGATGGGAGATGCGGCAAAGCGACTGTGCGCGACGGCCGGAGTCGCGGCAGTATCACGATCGGCGCGATCAATGCCCGCAGCTGCTGCCCACTGCAGCGACATGTCCAGCGCGGCGCCGCTCCCCCGCACGTTCCGGCCAGGAAGGTGCGCCGGGTCAGCGCGGCTGCGCGAAAGGCGATGGGAGATGCGGCGCGGCGCGGCGGAGATGGGCCGCAGCCGGGAACTCTGCGCCAGCTGCCAAGAAAAGCGCAGGACCAAAGGCTGCTTAGTTTTCGATGCCAGGAGCGATTCTCGAGATTTCCCTGGTCGGCGATGAACGGCGGTGGTGGGTGAGGGCCGGGAAAGCTGTTCATTGAGCTTCCGGTGGGGCGTTCCGCTGAGGATTCCGACTAAGCCGAACGCTGATTCCAGAGGGAAGCCGAACGGTACTCGGGATGAACGCGAACCCCATCCGAGCGTGTTTGGCCGTAGACCGACCGAAGGTCCTATTTCTTGCGATAGGTGCTCAGCATCCACGGCCTGCGCCATCGTAAGCGTGCCGTCTTTCCGTTTGCGCCCAGCTCGCGCCGCCGCTCTTCAAGTTCCTCATAGGGAATCGTGGCCCCGCGCAGTTTTCGCGCCTCTGCGTAGACCCTCAACTCGCTGGCAGTATCGCAATAGATTTCGAAATCGAACCAAAGGCTCTTCTCGAAGGCAAACCACCCTTGCGATAAAGCATGCTGCACTGCGCCATCCGCCGCCGCCACGTCCTCCGGCGCGCTATATGCGTCAACCCCTTTCGCCCAAATCGCCTGAGCGGCGATTACGACTTCCACCACTATCGGTGCGGTGACAAGACGGTCGTCAATCAGAACGCCCCTTGGCGTCAGAACTCTCCGCGCTTCCCGCAGGGCATCGACCATGCCCTCCTGTGCTACTCATCACAATGACGACGCCAGCAAGACGATCCCGAACTGTTCAGCAGAAAACGGCAGAGCCGTCGCGCTGGCGCACAGGAACTGCACATGTCCGAGAAGGTCCACGCGAAGGCCCGTTGCCGCCGACCGGATGTCCGGCTCCTTCGTGTCAATTCCCACTACGAACCTGGGTTCTGCTGCATACTGAAATGTCAACCGCCCGTCGCCGGCCCCTACTTCGAGGACGCGCGCATTACGAAAATCCACCGTCCTGAGAATTGCGCGGGGCATGACGCCAGCAGGATCCACCTCAGTTGCCATGATGGCCATACTACAACACTGCCGGAAGAGCCTGCGTCGAGTGGTTCGAAACGGATTATATGTGTGGCCTCGTGAACAGGATGGTGCGCAACCACGAAGTTTAGATTCTTTGCAATTCCAGAGCAGCGCGGTCGAGCCATCCGTCTCATTTCGGCTAAATCGAAGGTTTGCGCGGACGCTCTTTTACTGCAAACCGACGGATAGCCCCCACGACGAGATACAACGCGACGCCGAAGGCCGCCGGAAGACCAACAACCCAACCCCATCGCAGTCCTGTCCAAGCCGTAGCAAGGACCCAGAGCAAGGTGAGTACCAGCCACATACTGAACAGCCCGCTCTTCTCGTTGAACGTCATAGATGCACCAGTCAAGTATAGTCGTTCGTTCCCTGCATGTGATCGCCTGAACAAACATGGCCGATATGTCCGGCTGAAGTTCATCGACCTTCCGGCTCACCTTGCTCGACGACTGAAGAGGACGCCAAGGCTGTTATGGTGAATCTGAGGCTCCGGGTGTCATGGGCATGAAATTGACCGGGGCCGCGGACCACCGCCGAATCGTCCCATCCGCCCTCTTGTCGATCACGATCAGCTCCTGGAATCCCAGCAAGCCCACCGGCGCGACCATGCGGCCGCCGCGTGCGAGCTCATCAACGAGCGTTTGCGGAAGCTCGGGGGGGTGCGGCTGTAAGGATAATTCGGTCAAACGGCGCCTCGTTAGGCCAACCCTTGTATCCATCACCCTCACGCACCACCACGTTGGAATATCCAAGCCGATTCAAGGTCTGGCGCGCCGACTGCGCCAGTTGGGGTACGATCTCGATGGTGTACACACGACTTGCCAGTTGCGCTAGCACTGCGGCCTGATAGCCTGAGCCAGTTCCGATCTCCAGCACGCGATGATTTTTCGCCGGCTCCAGCAGATCTGTCATCAGCGCGACAATATACGGTTGGGAAATCGTGGCTCCATAGCCGATGGGCAGAGGGCAGTCTTCGTAGGCCATTCGCTGAAATTCTTCGGGGACAAACAGATGCCGCGGGGTAACGCGCATGACTCGCAACACCTCGGAATTCCGAAGGCCGCGGCTTTCGATCTCCCGCACCATTCGTTCGCGTTGCGAAGTATAGGGATCACGGATGAAGAGCAGCGCCGCCGCTGCCAGCACTGCCATCGACGAATTTCGTGCCGTTCCGCCGAACACAGCTCACCTTCAGTCCGAAGCTACTGTTGGATGGACTCTAAATAGGAAACCAGACTCGTAAATCGCTCATTCGCGGTCTGCTGATCCGCAGGCGTTTTTGCATGAAATAAGTCGCCCCAGATGGGCATCTCCCGCGAACCGTGCGCCGTTATATCCACTTCTTGTCCAACAACCCGCTTCACTCGCTCCGCCGGGAAAACGCCACCATTGTTCTTGCTGAGGACGGTCAGATCCGCGGGGGCGATTTTGAGCGAACCGACCGCCGGACCATTGCCTTTTCCATCCTCGCCATGGCAGACGCCGCAGCGTTCCATGAAGATGTCCCGACCAGTCGGAGCGATCGCCGGTTTCTTTTTTGCCAGGACGTTGGATGCGAACAATATTGTGAGTCCGACAGGGATCACAATTTTCCGAAAGCAAATGCCGATTCTAGACATAGCCACACCTCCTTTCTTGGTGTCGGATGAGGTCTTTATAGTATGTGCAATCGATGAGCCAATGTGAACGCCTGCCAAGTTGCTAAGAGATCAGGTGTTAAGCTCCGGCAGGCCCTCCCGGAAAGTGCGCTTGTTCGCTGAGTCTTGCGCCGGCCGCGGCGATTCGCGCACCGTCGGAATAGTTCGAAAACCGGCGTCCGGCATCCGATGCCGAACACCTGGAGCCTGAGCGACTGAGCAGGCTGCGCTGGCGGAAGTCAGTCGGCTTCGACGCGAGAGCCCTTCAAGGACCAGCGCGCCGCGGCCGACGACGGCGACCAATTCGAGAAACGCCGCTCGCACAGCACGGGCGGCCACGCCCGCCCCGAAGAAGCGCCGAATGAGCGCCGCCGGCCGAAGGGCGATCGCAGAAGCTGCTGACAGCGCCCAAGGCGCCCGCCGCTACCTCCCGCCGCGGAGAAGGAAGCGCCGGATCAGCGCGACTGCGCGGAAGGCGATGGTAGATGCGGCGGCGATGAGCGCCTGTGAGCCGCAAGATCGCTATCGCCTGATCGGCGCGATCAATGCTTCGCAGCCACCCCGCGGTGCCGCCACCAGCGACCATCTTCCAGCGATGCCGCCGCTCCGCCGCAGCACCGGTCAGGACGAAGCGCCAAGTCACGGCGGCGGGGCGGGAGGCGATGAAGCAAAAGCGCCGCCCGGATTTAATTTATTGCGCGCGCGGCCGGAGGTCGCCAACTGGCGGCCTCAATCTGGTGAGTTTGTGCGCCGCGAGGAACAGAATTGCCGGGACGGCCATCGCAATCAACGCCGAGATCGGGAACCCGCGCGGATAGAAGACGGCAGCGAACACGACCAGCGCCCACAGCGCAACCCAGGCGCCGGCGCGCTCCCAATGCCAAGCCATCAAAAGCCCGAGGCTGGAGACCAGCAGCATCACAATTCCGCCGCCGATTTGGAATGAGATGCCCTCAAAGCCGTCCCGGATGTGATGCTCCGGCCCCAGCAGTCCTTCACCCACGAAGAACGCCAGGTAGAACATCGCGGCGAGGGCGCCCATCAGCCGTGCGGTCCAGCGCAGAACTTGTGCCATCGGATCCTCCTTTCGTAGTTCAGATACTTGCGGCAGTTCACGGACCGTTCTACTTCGATGGAATCATTAAACTGCCGCCGTACGGCCGCGCGAAAGGGCGCAAGCTGATCGAGTTTGGCTAAGCCTACCGGCGTAAATTGTCTTGAGAAGCATCGATTAACCGGAATTGATCCCAGTCATGTCGTGACCGTGGGTTGGCTGGTGGGCCGACAAATGCTTCATCCGGCACGCGTCGCGTTGCCGGCCAGGACGAAATGCCGGATCAGCGCCGCGGCCCGGGCGGCGATGGCCAACGCGGCGAGGCGGCGATAAGAGCGGCGAAGGCCGCGTCTGCCGCCAAGAGAGGTAGGGGCGAAATTCAAAACGCGTTGATCGCCGAACGATTGCGTCGTCCGCGCAGGTCTAATTTTCGGTCGGCGTCTTCTCGACGTGGTCGATTACCAGCACGTCCGTCGAGACTTTCTTGCGCTCCAGCCTCAACCCAAGCTGGCGTCGAAGCGCTTCAGACAGCGATGGCCCGGGATCGTCCTTCGAGTCGGCTCGCTCGTATTGCATCGACCAGGAGAGCACAAAGTCGTATTTCCCTGTCAATCCGGTGTCGTTGATGACGGGACTACCGAGACGCCGCGTCAGGCGATCCGCGAGTTCGTCCATCGAGCGATCAATCAGCCGCCAGCGGATGAGGCTACGCACCCCCATCATTTGTTCGCTTCGGCCAGGCGGCAGCTCAGGGTACCCGGTCTCATCGAGCCTTAATCTCGTTCGAACGCCGCGCGCCGCGATCTCCTGCGCGGGAGGGCCCGTTGACCGTGCGAGCTTCGCCCCGTTGGTCGACACGAGAAGCTCGTAGCCGGGGATCTGCCTCTTTTCGGAATGGGAAACGAGCTTGAATCGATCGAGCAAAAGATTCCGGAGCATCATCTTAAATTGCTGCGGAGTGGCTCCTTCGGGAACGCGCGCCTCGAGATTGAACAGCTGTGTGTACGTCCAGGACGGACCCGAGATCGCGTACTCGGGAACGTCGAACGCCATGTGAAGAAGGTTAAGAAGCGGATAATTTTCGCAGGCAAATCGTACCGGATCGTGCGTGCCCGGTCCACCGTTGCAGCCCTCGATCCCATCGTCAGGCGAGGGCTTTATCGACGCGACTTCAAAGGCAACCCGTGAATCCGGCGCTGCGCGCAGGCGACTGCACAGGCGACGATCAGCAGGAATAGCACGGCTATTCTCGGTTGCCTCCAGCATATCCCTTGCCATTTGGAAACGGTGTCGTAGCTTGAGTTTGGGAGGTATTCCTCCGGGCCGATCTGGCCCAGATGTAGCCCCAGGCCAGAGCTCCGGTCAGGACGAAGCGCCGGATCAGATGGAAGCGCGGCGGCGCGAAAGGCGATGGGAGACGCAGCATCATGATCACCTGATCGGGCGCGATCAATGCGCTGCATCGACCCGGCAGTACCGCGGCCGCCACCGGCGACCATCTCCGGCGACGGCGTCGATCCGCCGCTGCGCCAGCCAGGAAGAAGCGCCGGGCCAGCGCGGCTGGCGCGAGAAAGCGATGGCGATGACCGGTGCCAACGTTGCTGCCGAAAGAGACGCCGGCGTCCATTGGTACCGCGACAGCTCCCGCCGGCGCACCATTCAGGAAGAAGCGCCGGGTCAGCGCGGCGGCGCGAAGGGCGGCAGCAAGAAATGGCCGGAGCCGCAGCATCGCCATGGCCTGTTCGGCGCGATCAATGCCCCTACCTCCCGCGGTGCCGCGGTCGCCACCAGCGACCCTCTCCAGGGACGGTGTCGCTCCAGCCGCAGCGCCGGTCAGGACGAAGCGCCGGATGAGCGCGGCGGCGCGAAAGGCGATGGGAAATGTGGCGCGACGACCGGGGCCGCAGTATCGCCTGATGGGCGCGATCAATGCCACCCCGCGGTGCCGCCGGACGCCACCAGCGACCATCTCCGGCGGCGGTGCTGCTCCCGCCGCACCGCCGGTCAAGAAGAAGGGCAGGATCAGCGAGGCTGCGCGAAAAGCGATGGCGGGGATGCGGAGCGGTGGTGGGCGGCGGCTAAGGTAGCGAAAGCTGCACTGGCGGCCAACAACAGCGCGGGACGCAAGCTGCATAGCCGCGCCGGCGGACAACATGCCGCCAGCACGGCGGGAGCATATCAAAGATGTTCGATCCGACCCGCGATTTCATTCTCTAATGGATCGCCATATAGATCGAGCTCGAACTGCTCGCTGCGCCGGCTGAGATTGCTACGGGGACTTGGTTGCCGGTTGGCACTCCGGGCGGGATCGTCACATTGATCTGGTACAGCCCCGCTTCGCCTGGTGTTAATCCCGCGAACCCTGCCGTCGTGGTCACGCCCCCGAACGTCACACTCACCGGAAGCGTCGCTTGCGATAACGGCATCGATGGCGCGATCGAGCCTCCCACCAACGCCGGATTCACCGCGCCCAGTCCGATACAATAGATCACCAGATTGTTTCCCGCCGTCGCCGGCGCGTTCTGATCCGCCAGCGTCTCCTGGCCCTGATCCCCGATCACGTAAATGTGACCTTGCCCCGATCCCGACCCATTTGTCGACAGAATCGACGGCGCGGCGCTGAACACCGCTGTCTTCACCGGAACCGAAATCGCGCTCGCGTGCTGCACCACTAACTGCTCCGTCGTATTCAGCGCGACGTCATAGGGAATCAGCACGTTGATCAACGTGTCCGATGCGTACAGAAGCGGCAGCAGCTCGTTTCCGAGCAGCACCTGCGTCGTGCCGATCTGATTTTCAAGCGGCAGTGTACCACCCACCGCGCTGTCGGCCAGGCCCGATCCGAAAATCGAAACCAGCAGTCCCTGCGCCGGCGGGCTTGCGAAATCGCCCGAGCTCACCACGCCGCCCGCCGAAATCACCGGCACAGTCGGGTTCGAAGACGCCGCACCGTTGATCGAGACCGTGCCTGCGAGTTGCGACTGCTGCGCATCGGCTCGCGCGCGGAACCCCGCGGCATTGTTTTGCGGAACCCAGGTGCCCTGCCAGTTGCCGTTGCCCGTCGAAATGAGGCCAATCGGCGGATCGCCGTCGCTGAAGCTGACAATCACCGATCCGTTGTCGATTGAGTCAGCGCAATCGTCCACGACTTCGACATTGATCGGAATCGGCCACGCGGCAAGGACGCTGAATCCCGATCCGATGCTGGTGAAGATCGGCAGAAGTTTTGAAGGCGTGCACGTAGAAGCCGCCAGCCGGTGCACCGATGCGCTTGGAGACGGCGCGCCGGGCGAGAGCACCAGCAGCAATTGCACGATCTGGGTCGCGCCGCCGTTGAAGGTGAGCGTGATGGTTCCTTTATAGGCGCCGGCGGTGAGACCGGTGATGTTCGGCGTGATTTTCACGGTCACGCTCTGCGCGGCAGGGATGGTCGCCGAGGTCGGAGAGACGTTGAAAAATAGCGGCGTGTTCGATCCTGCAGCGGTGAAGCTGATCGGCGATGAAGTGAGATTCGAAATGGTGAACGTCTGCGGAGCAAGGGTCGAGCCGGGACTCCCGGTCAACACAATCCCACTCGGCGAGACTTGCGGAGGCGCAGATGTCCCGGCCGGCACGATATTCAACACGACTGCGATCGAGACCGGAGGGTGCACTCCATCGGTCGGCGTGAGCGTGACCGAGCCATAGTAAGTCTGCGCGCTGAGTCCGGAGGGATTCGCGGTGATGGTGAGCGTGGTCGGCGCCGCGCCGGGAACGCTGTTGCCGCTCGAAGTTGAAATACTCAGCCAGTTGCTGCCTTCGTAGGTGAAAGTGGAAGCGTTCCAAGGGATGGTCGCGGTGGTGGAGAGCACAGCGACGGATTGGGATTGCGCGGTCGTGTTACTCTGGGCGAACTGGCAGGTGAGGCCGGATTGTGAGGTTATCAGGCCCTCAACAGTCGGAGTGTAGATTTCGTCGGACGAAAGGACATACGAGCAACAAATGGAAGTCGTGCCTCCGGAAACCAGGAAACGGCCGTCCCCCAATAAGACCCCGGAGAAGTCGGACCGACCCACGGTCATATTTCCCGTTACGGAAAATATTCCAGAGGCCGGATCGTAAATCTCGGCTGCGTTGGTGGCGGGGCCAGAACTCTTGCCGCCGGCCACCAGAACCCGGCCACTCGATAGCAGCGCAGCAAGAGCTGTAGCTCGCGACTGGCTGTTCATCGAGCCCGTGAGCGTAAACAATCCGCTCGATGGATCGAACAGCTCGGCAGAGCCCATGTCTGGTGCGAAGCCTCCGCCGATCAGGACCTCCCCGTTCGGAAGCAGGACGGCGTAATGTTGGTTTCGAGGCTCTGACATATACCCCACAAAGGAAAACGTCCCCGCAGAGGGATTGAAGATCTCAGCGGAAGCGAATCCGGAGTTGGTCGGGTAGCTATCCCAGGTAGCCTCGCCGCCCGCGATCAAGACCCGGCCATCGGCGAGCAGGGTTGCAGTATGGGAATTGCGATTGACCGACATTGCGCCGGTGGCCGAGAACATTCCGCTCTTGGGATCATAAATCTCCGCCGGCGAGTTGAAAATTGTGGCAGGTGTGCCGCTGGTCAAAATGTTAACCCCGGCGACACCTCCTACGATGAGAACGCGTCCGTCGTTGAGTAGGTTAGCCGTGGCGCCGTCGCCGTGTGGGAAAAGAGGCTGACCGGTGTTGGTGAACTGATTCGTGGAGGGGTTATACAACTCCGCCGAGGACGGCATGCTGGAGCCGCCCACGACAAGTACTTGCCCATTGCCCATTAGCGTGGCGGTTGCCGCTGCGCCGTGTGAGTACACCATGGACGGCGCGGGTGTGAATGAGCCGACCGCGGGATCGTAAATGTTGGCGCCGGGGCCGAAGATCACGAGCACCTTTCCGTTCGGCAGAAGCACCATGGTTGAGTCCGTCTCTGTGGTCGGCAACGGTCCCGTCAGTTGCCAACTCGGGCTGCCGGACAACGGTTGAGCCGCCCCGATTCGCCACGCGAAAACCGACCCCAACTCGCCCGATGGAATAATCCCATTCGACAGCGGCAGATTTGTCGTCGGATCTACCAGCAATCCCGAGAACGCGCTGAAATTTCCGCCCGATTCATCCGCCGTCGGAACATAAACGCTCGGATAATACTGCCCAGGCGCGAGCTGCACTTGCGCGTCGCAAAACATCTGATTCGTAAACGCCGGCAGAGGCAGATTTGCGAGCGCTTCGAGCAAACCCGGGGACGGCACGCCGACCACCAGGTGATCGCCCGCATAATCCGCCGCCGTGACGTAGTCGATCGAAGTGAACGGAATCAGACCTGAGGGAAACGGCACGCATGTCGCACTTGCTGCACTGCCGGTCGGCGAACTGCGGCTAGTGAGATCGAAACTCCCGGAGCCCGGACCATCGAGGCACGCTTGCGGGATCGGGCCTGAGATTTCGCTGACTGTCCCTTGCGCAGTGAGGGGACATGTCAGGCTCAACGTCAGCGATACCTGCCCGTTCGGGCCGACCGATCCTGTAACCGGACCCTGCTCGTTGATCGTGGTTGTGCTGCAAGAGGCGTCCGTGCCGGTTACAGTGGCCGTCCCCGATACGGCTCCGCCGTTCGCGCCGAGCGAACTGAAGGCAGGCGAAAGGGTGACGGTGAGAGTGCCGGACTGCGTCCACGCTGTCGGCGCGCTCGAACCATTACAGCCAGTCTTGGTGCCGGAAGCCGAAAAGGAGCCTGAGAAAACCGTTTGCCCCGCCGCAGCCGCGGTGAACGCCACAAGGGGCACGAACCATGCCGCAAACGTCCTCACGCCCATACAGAAAGCGAACGTATTCGACGCACATTTCCCCTCATTCACAACGAAATTACCAGAGCTTATCACGCTCAATTGCGGCGCCGCAATCGCAGCTGCCACATCACAGCGGCCATCGTAG
>Ga0335081_10015773_pt1 | contig 12227 bp, 10 predicted proteins | sample Lox_Sample_35_FD_206713 | JGI IMG/M metagenome (GOLD analysis project Ga0335081, IMG submission 206713) | Soil microbial communities from Loxahatchee National Wildlife Refuge, Florida, United States - Lox_Sample_3.5 | ecosystem: Environmental > Terrestrial > Soil > Wetlands | place: USA... | reverse complement strand
TCGTGAGTGCGCATAAGCCCCTGTCGAAACGCTGACAGGAATTCACTGCAGTAGAGCTCATGCTGTTTTTGTTTCTCCTGGGAGATACTGCGCGCCAGAGAAGTGACCAGATATTGAGGGAGCGATTCCAGATGGCGAACGTAATCCATACTGAAGCTGTCAAAGTCGGGTGTGCGTTCGCGGCATAGAGGATCGGTTGGGTGACAAAGTGCCCTTCCGACCCAAACTCCATACTGAAGCGTCATTCGTATTCCCGGGAAACCCAGCCGGTCCACGGTATCACTGTCACGGACACACACCACCTCGATCGGCAGGGGAGTTGGAAACGCAAGCTCCGCCTCGTGATAGCGAATCGTAGTTAAAAGAAGCTCCCGGACAGCCGCCAGTTCCGGGATCTCCTCGCATAATGCCAAGGCGATCTGCAGAGATCGCTCGATGTGCCCTGTTCTGCCGATATCAGGGCGCATTCCTGCGTCATGAATGTAACAACCGGCACCCACTACGAGAGGGTCCGCCCCTTCTGCCGCTGCCAACTGGATCCCCACCGCATATACGCGCTCGGCGTGATCGGGACCATGGCCATGAACTGCATTTGGCTCCCAATAGTGGCGGACCGCCCGCCAGACGCGTTGAAGGGCGGTGTCAACTTCGGCAGCTAGCATAAATTCTTCCAGTTCGCATGTTTCAGCGTTGCCAAGGTTGAACGAAAATTGTCGCTCAGTATGTGATGACGCCAATCCCAAAGCGGATCAGGAAGTCCGATCTGCTTGGCTATTTCACGCCGAAAGAACAACCGTTTAATACCGACGATTCGATCGGCAACCATGCGTTCGCCAGCGCAACTCTCGAAGTAGATGTATTCTTCATCGCGAGCGGCCCAGGATGACAGATCAGAGAGACTGGCAATCGTCTTCGTATTGAAGTTCAGGAGGGCGCCGCGAATATTGATCGCGGCGGGCACGACGTGCAAGTGCGCGTGAGTAACATGATCTGCGACCGGCTCAAGCGAACTCGTGCCATGTTCAAGAAGAACCGATGGGCCATAGTGCTCTCCCAAGATCGTGCGCGTGGCATTCACAATGCCTGAGAGCTCGTCTCGCGCCGCAGCTTCCACCGCGCCATAGCAGAGAATGTGGGCCCTGGGCACGATCATCACATGGCCGGGTACCAGCGGGCTGATATCCGGCATGACGACAAATCTGTCCGTTTCATGCAAGATGCGTGAATCGATATCGCAAAAATCGGGCAGCCTGCCACCCTGCAGTTCTCGACAAAATGGGCAATTGACCATGGGAATGTTTACCGGCTCCCGCCGATCCGTTCGAAGAGTAGCCGCCTATCGCCGGTTTCAACTGCAGGTTTCAAGCGCCTCGCGAAATTTGCTGAATACTCACGCGCGCTACCTGCTTCTTCTGGATCGGTACAACTGCCAGACGCTTATATTCACTCGTGAACCGTTGCAGAGGATCCCGCAGCGGTCTTGCGCGCCAATCCCACAAGTCAGGCGTGCCCAAAGCCTGACAGGCAATCCGCCGCAGCAGTTGACTGGGCACCTCCTGCGATAGTTCCACGGCCTGACCTCGAAGTCCTTCTCGCTGGTAGAAGAGATAGGAGATCTGCGCGTCTTTGAAGCGTCGCACCGCGCTGACGTCTTGCAATTCTCCAAACGAGAATCTCTCGCTCAATGCCGGGTATAAGTCTGCCGCCAGAGGCATCAGGTGCAAGTGAGCGTGATCGATGCATGAGCCACCGCGCTGGCAACGATTGAGGGCGCCGTGTTCCATCATGCTTATCGGGTGCGGGCACAGGCTGTGCAGTTTGTTCAGGACATGATGTTTAAAGGCCTCAAGTTCCGGGAATAGCTGTTCTGGCACGTAGGCGAAGCTGTGAAAGTGTTCTTTGGAGATAATCAGCGTGTACCCAAAGACAAAATGCCCCAAAGCCGGCTTGGCATAGAAATTCTCGGACTCATCGATAATTTCGTCCTCGGGGTTAGAAGGGTTCGGTATGTCTTGTATAGAACAAAACAGACAATCCAATTGGAATCTCCTTCTTGACTGGAATACTTACCTTTGCGCCCCTGCACTTGCGTGCCAGCAGGACTCCGGGTCTGCCAAAGTGACGCGGATTATACGCCTACCCGCCTCAATCGCAACATATGAAAAGATTTTCATCTCATGGCCCATTTTGGTCTGCCCGGGGGTAGGCCATCGCGGGACCCTGATCAGCAGCCGGCTGGTGTGAGTATCGATATATCGAGATGGATCAGGCCATAGGTCGTGCTATGATGCTGGCCCGCCAGTTACTGGCGGAGCGCGAGAACAACATCAGCGTGCCAGGCGGTGTGATTCACGACAGTCGAGCACCTGACAAGGAGCAGTATGGGGATAGACATCCGGACTCGGCTCGCAGCTTTTTGCCCTCGGTTTTGAAGGACACGGCCGCCTGTCCACGCTGCCCACCGAATGATTTTGCCTTCCCAGAGCCGTCCCCTGTCTCGGGCATAGGAGCATGACTTCCACTTATCGAAAAATCCGTCACAAGGCTTCCCGCACGATTTTGCGCGCCCCCATTGTCTGGCTGCGGAATCGCGGTCTCGATGCTAACGATGTGTTCATAGCGTCTTATCCGAAGTCGGGAAACACCTGGCTGCGCTTTCTCCTGGCCCAGGTTCTCAGCGGCAAGCCGGCGACCTTCGACACCATCAACAGCCTCATCCCCGAAATCGGGATCCACCACTACGCCGCGAAGCTGTTGCCGGGCACCGGACGCCTGATCAAGACCCATGAGTTATATACCCCGTGCTATAAACGGGCGATTTATCTCATTCGCGACGTGCGCGATGCCCTCCTGTCGCAGTATGCGCGCGAGAAGGAATTGGGTCTCGTCTGGTGGGGCGGTCTCGACGCCTACATTCCAAGGTTTCTCAACGGCTCGATCAACAACTTCGGATCATGGCACGAGCACATTCCTAACTGGCTGGATTCGCCTCTGGCTCAGCGGGGTGACCTGCTGGTGGTCCAGTTCGAAGAGATGCGTCGCAACCCGCAGCCCAACTTGGAACGGCTGGTGGATTTCCTCGGCTACCAGGTCTCGCCCGAGGCCCTTGCCCAAGCCATCGCTGCCAACACCGTGGCCCGCCTGCGGGCCCGCGAAAATGACACACAACGTATTCATCGCAGCACAAGCGAAGAGGGCCGCTATGTCCGCCAGGGCGCAGTCATGGGTTGGCGCGGGAAACTCACGGAACCACAACTGGAGCTCATCGAAAAATACGCCGGCAAGACTATGGCGCGCATGGGTTACCCAAGCTGGAAGTCGGTTATCCCGCAGAGCTGCGGCCCGTTGACGACCACTAGCGCCTGATTCTTCCCTGCTTCGCGCGCAATGGCTATGGCTCAAGCAACAGTTCGCCGCGGCAAGCATCCCATGACCGACGTGGTACGCCGCATTCGCGGCCTGGAAGAAGATTAATTGGGCTGGACGATTTTCGGACTTTCGCGTTCACAGCCGCCCGAGGCATTCTTGCGGCCTGATGCGAATCCTGCTTGTTGTGATCACACTGGTCGCGCTCGCCACTAACGCGCAAACCCAAGCGGGATTTGGAGAAAATGCCATTTGTCACGAAACGACTGGATCTTGATGTTCCACCAGCATTTCTCCAGATGAGGCGGATGGGTCCAGATCGGCTTCCAACTGCTTGCGCTGCTCTTAGCGCCTTTTTCCGCGCATCGCTCAAACTGACTCTGGGAAAAACCCAACGGAGAGTGATTTTTCTCGTCCAGCCTGCCAATAGCGCATCCGCCAGTATTTCCGGCCATCGCGGTAAACCCACAGGTAAAGGCCATCCCCATCGTGAAACTTGCGGATGCCTGCTCCATCGCTGGTAGCGTTCTTGCATTCGACAGCGGAGAGAAGATTTGTGGCCATCGTGGTAACTCCATATGCCTGGAATTTCTTACCACGATTCTTACCAGGTTTCAAACCGGATGCAATGGGATGTCGCCACACGACTCAGATCATAAACCCCACAAATTCGCGGCTTTTCTAGTAGTTCTGGATTTCATTGGACGAGCTAGGATGAAAAACTGGCGGAGAGAGTGGGATTCACAATATGGACGGAATATACTGTTGTTGCAACAGATTGGTGCTGCCTTAGTTCTAAGTTACCACGTTTCTTACCACGATTTTGACTTCTGTACCCCACTTCAAAACCAAGCGATTCTCATGGGGGGCAGAGAGCATTTGACCTCCTACCAACTGCGAATACCATACCAGCCCACATTCTGCCAATATAGAGTAGTTCTTTAAGAGGCCGCACACTGAAATCGGTTGTAGAAGCACGTGACATCATTGCAGAACAATCCACTCCCTGCAGTCGCTGCCTGCTGATTCCGGAGTTGATTGTGCGGCAGGTAGGCGAAAGTGAATCACGCCATCCTCAGTGGAACAGAAATCCCGCACGCCGGTTTGATTAAAAGAGGCGGCAGCCCCACTGACGATGTATTGCAGAGCCACTCTCCCCGATTCGCTGTCCTCCACGAAAATACCGAAGTAATAGCCGCTTTTCGCCGTGGCTGGAGTGCTGGCGTTCGCCAGCGCAATGTCAATTAGACATGCTGCCGCCGCACTGGGGACTTTGCAGGTCTCCGCGCCTGGCCCAAGTCTTGTCAGCGCATTCGCATAGCCCACGGTGGGATATGTTGATTGATACATGACCTGCGCCGTGTTGATAGTCCGAATCGAGCCGGTTGCCGATGCCTCATTCGCTGCGATCCGAGCGCGCAGCAAATTCGGGATTGCCATTGACGCAATGATCAGAATGAGCGAAACGACGATCAACAGCTCGATTAGTGTGAAGCCCGTTTGTCTTCTCATCGCCATCCCCCTACAAACCAGAGAACCTGTGTTCCTTCTAACAGGTCCACGATACAGCGAACTCAGTCTCGTCAAGCAAATCAAAAGAGGTGAGCGCGACGGCGACTCCCATTTCAGGAAGAGAGCAGGAAAAACCAGCGGTTTTTATCGCGCTTTTGTTTGACACGCGACCAATCGTACTTTAGTTTGGCGCGTTCAGTTTCTTGAGGGGGTAACTGGACACCAAAGGAGGAGCCATTGGCTCGCTTCACCGTGAGGTTATCCCCTGCAAGCACTCGTGGTCCTAAAAAACTGCAAAGGCCCACGTTCCTTCGGTATTTACATCTCGGTCGGCCCCACCTTCTCACCCGTTTTCAGTTCAATGCTCGGGTTCAATTCAATGCTCGGTACTGGAGGACAAAGCTATGCGCCGCCTGCTGATGTTTGTATTGGTCGCCGTTCTTATCAGCGGAAGTACTTTGCCAATTCTGGCGGACACGCCTGCCAAGCGAGATGCAGCTGCAGTTGCATACGTGCAAACGTCCATCGCTGCGTTGGGTGGGGATGCCGGTTGGCAACAGGTGAAGGATTCGGTAGTTCAGGCGAATCTCCTACCGACTAAAGACAGCTGGGTTAAGCCTGCAACCTTGGTCTGGAAGACCTACGGGCCTGAGTTTCGATATGAAACCAGCCGCGATTCTGGAACGCAGGTCTTCGTGAGTGGCTTTGGCAAGCCTGCCGTTTCGCAGGGCGACAAGATTCTGCCGCTCGCCTACCACGTAGCAGAGTGTGCTCCCGCCTACCACCTTCCGGCGGCTTTGCTTTCCAGGGAACTGGCTGACCAGACCTTCTCCATTATCGACGCTGGTGATGGCACTTTGTCCGGAGAGCCCGTTCACACAGTTCACATCAGCTCGTCGGCCAGCGATTTGGAGGCGGCGGCGACACTGCAGACATGGTATCTCGATCAGATCACCGGTTTGCCCCTGCGTGTCGAGTATCGACTCCCGGATGCATCAGACATGGCAAGTTTTACGGATGCCGCATTCGACTTCGCTGACTATCGAAAGGTAAATGACCTTCTGATTCCTTTCTCCCTGACCCATGACGAGAGCGGGTCTCCTTTGGAAGTCATTGCGGTCACCGCAGCGGACTTCAATACGGGGCTTGACCCTTCGGAGTTTGATCTGCTCGGAGGTGGACAGTGAAGACCTTACAGCGAACTGTGTTGATCTTGGCCTGCGTCATCCTCGTGGCAATTTTCGCAGCAGCGCAGAACCTGTCGATCGAAGAACGTGGCCTTAAGCCATTCGGCGCTTATGAGGGAGGAAATCTCGATTCGGTCAGCATGAGTAATGGAAGCCTCATTCTGCATATTCCATTCTGGTCATACTCGCAGCGGGGCGGCAGATTACGGCTCAATTATTTCATCAGCTTCACCAGTAACAATTGGGGACTGGCGGAGAACTGTGCTGGGCCAAACGGATGTGTTGACCACTGGCAGTTTCATGGAAACTGCGAGACGGATGCCGAGGCGTGCGCTTATGGCGGTATTAAGACCAAAACCGATCAAGGTCTCAGCGTGATATCAAAGAATGTGAAACCAGATCCTAACCACCTGTACACGATTTACTCTGCCGTGCTTGCCTCTGGCCAGGTAGTGCAATTGGGCCTGCTGCCCGATGGTAGTTATCGCAGCTTCGATGGTTCGGGCATTTACTTTCAGTCCGCAACGCCTTACGAACGGGACGGGACACGCACACAGGGCACTCAAGTTTACGACACCAACGGCAACTACATTACGCATGGCGGTGCATCCTCTTTCACTGATACTCTCGGCCGCAGTATACCCGGCGAGGTGGCGACGACGAACCAAAATGACCTCAGTCAGTGCGACAACAGTCCAGTCACACTCGACAGCGCTACGGTCTGGAATCTTCCCGCGCCGACTGATCCCGACACGCAAACGTCAACAGCGAAGATCATTTTTTGCAAAGTACGCGTTCATGTGCACCGGGACAGCTATGACAATGGCACGAATGTGGGTCCGCCGTTTGACCAAGATCCCCTTTTCATTCAGAACATCGTCATGCCCAACGGGACGAAATGGAAGTTCGAATATCAGGTAAACGAGGGCAACGTCACAAAAATTACCCTGCCAACCGGGGGCAGCATCTCCTACGTGTGGATTCCTTGGGTGGGAGCAATGGGATGTTCACCGGGCGACACCAGCGGAGCCATAAGCTCAAGAACGGTTGATGCTGCAGACGGAAACCCTACACATACCTGGCAGTATCACTGGCAAACATCAGCCAATGTCAATAAAGCGACTGATCCGCTGGGCAACGACACGGTGTACACCATGGGAGCGGGAGGGTGCTCACGGTATCCCACGCAAGTGCAGACCTACCAAGGGTCAAGCGCCAGCGGCACCTTGTTGAAGACCGTACAAACGCAATACCTGACGGTCACGAACCTGTTCGACCCGGATAAAAATCCGGCGGTACTCCTTCCGACCACCGTCACGACTATTTTGCCGAACGGTTCCTCAACCGTCCAAAGCAAGACATTGAAAGACTATGCTGGCCCCGGCAATGTAGGGCAGTTCACGTACTGTGAATACACCACGGGTTGTACGGGTGCGACGGCTTACTATGGCAACGTCTTCAATTTCAAGGAATACGATGCGGGCACCGGAGCGCCTGGATCGCTATTGCGCGAGACCGTCAACAGCTACAAGTTCACGTCGGACAACAACTACAAAAACAATAATCTGCTCGACCTGTTGTCGTCGGTACGCATAAATGACGGTTCCGGCAACCAGATGGCATATACCACCTACGCCTATGATGAGACGACGTATCCGGTGCAGTCCTCAGGCATATCCACGCAACACACGACGCCGCCCAACAGTTATCGTGGAAACGTCACCTCCGTGAACCGTTGGCTGAACACGACAAGTAGCTACCTGTCGTCGCACAATTATTTCTACGACACAGGGACAGTGCAGCGGGCGATTGATCCGGTTGGCACGGCTCACACCACCACGTATACGTACTCCGCAACGTTCGCGGGGGCATACCCCACCCAGGTTCAGCTGCCCGACACTGGGTCGCCTGCCGTTCACCACATTACGAAGGCTAACTATGACTTTAACAGTGGGGTCACGCTGCAAACCACCGATGAAAACGGAAACAACACAAATTACAGATACGACTTGCTCGGGCGCTCCCGAGAGATAGACTATCCCGATGCCGGACAGGTTACTTATGCCTATACTGATTCTGTGCCTTCTCCCAGTGTTGTGCTAAGCGAAAAGCTCACGCCGTCGTTGAATTCCAATAAGGAGTTCATTTTTGACGGGCTGGGCCGACTCGCTCAAACTCAGCACACGAGTGATCCCGACGGAACAACCAAAGTAGATATCGACTACGACGCCCTAGGCCAAAAGGCGTCTGAGAGCAATCCATATCGAAACAGCGGTCCGATTTACCTGACGCAGTACCAGTATGATGCGCTGGGGCGAATTACCAAGATGATTCCGACGGACGGGAGCGCAAGCGCCTACAATGTCGCTACGGTATACACCGGAAACCAGACCACGGTGACCGACGAAGCGGGAAAGACGCGAAAATCGCAGGTGGATGGGCTCAACCGATTAACCAAGGTGTGGGAAGACCCGAGCGGCCTCAACTACGAAACGGACTACGTCTATGACGCGCTCGGCAATATGCTTTGTGCGGCTCAGAAGGGGACGAATACTGGCACGTTCACCAGCTGCGCCGCTACCCCTGCCAGTTGGCGAAAACGGTCGTTCGTGTATGACTCGCTCTCCCGTTTGACCAGCTCGACAAACCCGGAGACCGGTACAATCAGTTATACGTACAACCTCGACAGCAACATTTCGACAAAAACCGCTCCCCGTCCGAACCAGACCGGTAGCACCACCACTACGACCACATATACCTACGATGCTGACCACCGGCTGACTGGAAAGGTCTTTGACGACGGAACTCAGAACTCCGTCTACACCTACGATGTGAGTTCCGTGTGGGGGATAACTGTCGCGAACCCTATTGGAAATCGGGTGCTGGTGTCCGCAGCTGCCGGCGCTTATGGCACAGTGTACAGCTACGACACGATGGGCCGCCCGGTCAGCGCCTGGAACGTAATCAGCGGTCCGGCCACACAGCGCTTTGATTACGCCTACAACTATGACGGGTCCCCGAAGACGATCACATATCCAAGCGGCCGAATCGTTACGTACACGGTCAACGGCGCGGGGCGGCTGACCGACGCCAAAGATGTGGCCAATAGTGTCAACTATGTCACCAGCGCGACGTACTCTCCGCATGGGGCTCTGGCAACGATGACCAAGGGACTCGTCTCTGGCGGTTTTGCGGGTATTGCTACTTCAAATACTTTTGACAAGCGGTTGCAGCCCTCCGTTCAGTCGGCTTCTGCGAACGGCCAGCCAGTGCTCAGTTTGACCTATGACTACCACCTCAATTCGGGAGATAATGGCAACGTGTATGGGGTCACCAACGGTCGTGACGGAGCGGGCCGTCCCCGGGGCACGATGGCGTATACATTCGACAGTTTGAATCGGATTGTGACTGCTGCCACTCCCGACGCGGATTGCACCGTGATCGTGAACGGATTGACGAACAACTGGGCCACGTCGTTTGGGTATGATGCCTGGGGAAATCTACTCAACATTACGGTGACAAAATGCACGGCCGTACCAATGAGCGCATCGGTTAACAACAACAACCAGGTAAATAACTGGTGCTACGACACGGCAGGAAACCTTTTGGCTCCCTCCGCCTGCCCCAGCCAGATCTATACCTATGATGGCGAGAACCGGCTTACCAACACCGCTGGCTACACCTACATCTACGATGGCGACGGTCAGCGCGTGAAGAAAGTTGCCGGCTCGACCGGCACGATCTACTACCGAGGGGCCGGCACCGAGCCTCTGCTGGAAACCGATTTGTCGGGCAACCCGCAGGAGGAATACATTTTCTTCAATGGCGAGCGGGTGGCGCGGCGGACGGTGAGTACCGGAGCGGTGCACTACTATCACAGCGATCACCTGGGCTCGACCAGCGTGGTCACCACCGCCAGCGGCGCGGTCGAGGAAGAGGAAGATTTCTATCCGTTCGGCGGGATGCGCCTGATCAACAGTCAGTCGTTGCAGAATTATCATTTCACCGGCAAAGAACGGGATTCCGAATCCGGGCTCGACAACTTCGGGGCGCGCTACTACGTGAGTCCGTGGGGCAGATTCCTGACGCCGGACTGGGCGGCCAAGGCTACGGCGGTGCCCTACGCGCACTTCGGGAACCCGCAGAGCCTGAACCTGTACAGCTACGTGGTGAACAACCCGGTGACGACCGGCGACCCTGATGGGCATGCGCCACCCGGACCGTATCGGTCAGCGTCGGGCATGGGTGACAATGACACGAACGTCGATATATTCAACCAAGACGTGGAGCAACATCCGGCGAACCAAGCTGCCGCGGAACAGGAGAAGAAACCGGAGAAGAAGGACGGCTCGGCGCAAAATACGAGCCAAAAGCCAGGCTTCTGGCAAAGGCTGGGGCAACGACTGGCAAATGGCTTTACGGGCCACGGGTTTAAGACCAACGAACAACTGACTCCTGTTGTCACACACAAAATAAGCTTCGCGCCAAACTTCTACTCTGCAAGTGTGACTGTGGGAGTGGCGTCTCAGTCGCTCACGTACGTTCCTTCAACAAACAACCTGTACTACGCACCTGGGCCAGGTGTCGGCACGGGGGCTGCGCTGACGGCGGGCAAAGCGAGCGATCCAAACGGCTTTGCCAGCGGACCAAGTGCTAGCGTCTGTTACTTCGCCGGGGCTGGAGGTTGTGCAGGAGCTTCAACCAGCGGTGATACTACCGTTCAAGTAGGCGTAGGGGTTGGCGGATGGGGAGCGTCCAGTGGATATGGAGTAGATCCCGTGGACACGTTCATTAACGAGGGGTATCAGAACTTGCCGGACAAAACAGGACTGCCCACAATCCCTGCAGGCGGCATGCAATGGGACGACCCAGATATGGGGATTCCGCATTGATTGCGCGTTTGGCATACGTGTACGTTCGATCACTGTTGCTGTTTGAAGTGCTGCTCTTCTCTGCATCGCTGTTGCTGCACCTGAGCGTGTTCATTACCGGGCCGAACGAAGCTTACGCGAAGTTCGGCCTACCACTGTTCCGTGCAACTGTCATCGTCGGGGTCCCGGTTATTGCATTTGCAAAGGACGGGGCGTGGAAGAATCAAATCAAGAGCTGCCCGAAGTGGATGTGGAAAGGGGCTCTGGGCTTGGGTGTGTATGCGGTTCTGATTGCAGGTGCGCAGACAATTTTTTCAGAGCGTACTTTTTTTGAACAAGCCCTGACTGTCTCCGGCTTTCCACTCGGCTTTGATGCAATCTCTCTTTGTGTTCTTCACTCTGTTCTATGGTCGGATTACCTGGAGAAATCCGAGGTCGTTCGTCGGGCGATGCATTCTGTAGCCTTCGTAACTCTGGGCGTGATCGTGTTCCTGGCCTACCGCGCTGGATACTTGCACCATCCGAGACCAACTAAGCAGTGATGCGTGATGCAAGGTGAACCCGCGGGACCGGACTATCAATGGCCCAGATGCTGACGGACATCACATCAGAAAAGAACGTGGGTCGTCTCTGGCCCCTCGGCATCTTCTTCTGCCTAGCCGCGGCTTCCACATGGACAGCTTGGCTATGGCCAGTCGAGCCTCACGGGCGATTGCCGCTCTCTGTGTTGGGATTGGAGATCAAGATCCCTTTCTTCCTCATGAAACTTGTGATCGGGAACTGCTTACCCGGAATGCTAGCGGTTGTCTGGGTAAGGTTTCAGGGCAAGGGTCAGTTCCAACACCTGCTATCGACACTGACAACATGGAGAGCGTCGTTCCATTGGTACATCGTCGTCATTGCTCTGCCATGTGCTGTATTTTTCGTTTCCTGGAGTGCGGTACTGTTCTTTGTCCCAGTGGATCATCCGCCCCTTTCGCCAAGCGGGTTTCTCACTACCTTTCTGATGACCCTTCCATTCGGACCGTTGTGGGAGGAGCTCGCATGGAGGGCCTTTGCTCTGAGGATGCTTGAATCTCGTTTTTCGCGCTTGTCCTCTGCGTTGATTCTCGGGCTGTACTGGGCGGTGTGGCACATCCCGTTGTGGCTCTTGATCCTCAACGTGAAGAGCGCTGACGCGGTTCCGGTGCTGTTAGCCGCTTCTGGCAATCTCGTTGCGTGGTCGGTCATCTGGGCCTATTTTTATCATCGCAGCTCAGAAAGTCTACCGGTGGTGATTCTCCTTCATGCG
>Ga0335081_10015772_pt1 | contig 12227 bp, 14 predicted proteins | sample Lox_Sample_35_FD_206713 | JGI IMG/M metagenome (GOLD analysis project Ga0335081, IMG submission 206713) | Soil microbial communities from Loxahatchee National Wildlife Refuge, Florida, United States - Lox_Sample_3.5 | ecosystem: Environmental > Terrestrial > Soil > Wetlands | place: USA... | reverse complement strand
GACTGCGGCGGACCTACGGCTCGCGGATTCAGGAGATTTGGCCATTCGCTGCTTCCGCACGGAAAAAGGGCCTGCGCGACGAAGGATGCATAGGCCCGGGCCGCCTTCCAGGGACGGCCAATCTCGCCCAGGACGATCTCGCTGGGGTTCTCACCGAGGAGAACCCCGGTCAGACGGTCGGCGACACACTGGAGACAGACACACCGGGGACAGACACACCGGGGACAGACACACCGGGGACAGACACACCGGGGACAGACACACCGGGGACAGGCACGCTTGGCCGATCAGGGTCTGGATGGCCGGTGCTGGAACAGGTCGGCGCCGCACGTGCCCGCCGCACCTCAGCCGGGGCGCGGAACACCTCCGCGTTCCCTGGCGCCAAGGCGGCGGGCTTGGCCCGGGTGAGCTGACCGCTGTTCCGCAGGTGATGCCGCCAGCCGGCCAGCTGAGTCGTCCACCCGATCCTGAGTCAGCCGGGCTGAATCAGCTCGACGTTGATGATTTCGGTTCTCCCGATGGCCTGGTCTCGTTGATCAGCCAGAGACGTCCGCCGCTCATCGGTCAGGTATCCATCGAGTGCCTCCGCAGACGGAAACTCGAAAAGCTGGATCTCCAGCGGCTGCCCGCCGCACCCGTCGCTCCTTGCGCGCTGCAGCACCCGGCCTCCGTGCTCGGGAACGAAGTCCAGAACCTGGTCCTCGTAGGCGATGACGGCGTTCTTCGCGCCCGGCCGCGCCCACAGCAAGACACAAAGCGTCACGCTCACAGCGAGTGCCCGGGGCGCCCGCAGGACATGAATGATCGCACGGGAACAGACTGCCCGATCGCGCGGCAGCCGTCGATGAGCAGCTGGAAGCTGGGTCCGCACCAATCTGCGTTCCGGACCTCGGTGCAGGGCACCTCCAAGCGTTTGGGGAAATTGACTTCTGGAGTATCAGGCCCGCCGCGGCATGGCTGGGACGGGCCGTGGGTCGGAAGGAAGTGGCATAGTGACTTACTCCATCCTGGGATATGACCCGTCAAACGGCGACTTGGGCGTGGCTGTGCAGTCGAAGTTTCCGAATGTCGGGGGTCTGGTTCCGTACGGCCAGGCGAAAGTCGGTGCTGTCGCAACGCAGGGATTCGCGAACCCACGTCACGGGAGCGTAGGTCTCGAACTTCTCCGGTGCGGCGCCGAGCCTCGCCAGGTCGTGGACATCCTGTTGCGGGGAGATGACCTTCATTACCAGCGCCAGTTTGCTCTTGTCGACGCCCAGGGGCGGTCGGCTAGCCATACTGGCAGCGAAGTGCATAGTTGGGAAGGGTGGGCCGGTGATTGCATCGGCGATCACTGTCTGGCGCTTGGAAATGGTCTCGCGGGCCGCGAAGTGGCCGACAGAATGGTACACGCGTTCGAGTGTGGGGCTGGCACGCTTTCGAGAAGGCTGATCATGGCCTTGGCGGCTGGTGAGGCGGCTGGAGGCGAGCTTCGAGGACAGCAATCGGCGGCCTTGCTTGTCCTCAGGGAAAATGGTGGTTATGGGGGGCTCGACGATCGGCATGTGACAATCTCAATTTATGATCACAGGCGTCCCATCGAAGAGCTGGAACGATGCTACGAGATTCACAAGATGTCATACTTTCCGAGCGATCCGAAAAACCTCGTGGTAATAGGTCCTGAGCTTGCTGGTGAACTCAAGCAACTGATGCGTGAGCGTGGTTTCTACGACGGGTCGATGGACAGGGAGTGGGAGCCGGATGCGATAAAAGCGTTGCAGAGATTCATGGGCTGGGAAAATTACGATAATCGTATTCGTGATGATAATTTGATAGATATCGAGGTGCTGGCCGCCATGCGCGCACGCCGCAAGGAGAATTGCTGACCTGTCACTGGCGTCGGTGCGCGTCAACCAAAGCCCTGGCGATCGCGCTAGCAGACAGCGGTAACCGCACGCGCGACGAGCAGCACACGAGGAGCCGCTGCCTTGTCCATCGAACCGGATGCCGAGACAATGGCACAGCTCAGTGCCAAGGCCCTGCACGTGGGGGATAGGAGCTGCCAGGCGCTTGGCATCACCATTGAGGGGATCGCCCCGGGACGCGGCACCGTCCGGCTACGCGTCACTGACATCATGGTCAACGGCCATGGCATCGCGCACGGAGGGTACCATGGCATCGCGCACGGAGGGTATTTGTTCCTTCTCGCCGATACGGCCTTTGCCTACGCCCGCAACACCTATGGGACCGCCACCGTGGCCCACGGCGCGCAGGTGACGTTCCTTCGCCCGGCCGCAGTGGGTGTGCAATGAGTTCCGAGGCTCCGCGCGGACTGGTGGCGCCACCGGGGACGGAGCGCCCGCGACGCCACCGGCCGAAGCTGCGGTATGAGCTGATCGGCTGCGGCCTCCACGGCCACGAGCTAGTCGGCACCGACGCCGCCCGACTACGCGACGAAGATCGCCTGTTCGCGCGCGACTTGGACGGCCTGCGCTGGTACCGTTGCCTGCGCTGCGACGCGTGGGTAGCGTTGAACCCTCCCGGTCAGCCGAGCCGCCAGTATCCGCCGCCCCGCGAGGACGTGGTGCTGCCGCTGCGCGGCCGCCCGCTCCGGGACCGCTACGTGCTGCGGCTGATCGCCCTGGACCGGATGCTCCACTTCCTGGTGCTGACAGTCCTGGCAGCGGGGCTATTCCTCTTCGCCCACAACAGGGCCGTGCTGAACGCGGACTTCACCCGCATCCTCAAGAATCTGCAGGGCGGACTCGGCGGGCCTGTCAACAACAGCAATCACGGCATCCTGCACGATCTGCGGCGCCTGTTCGCCGTCAGCATTACAAACCTCTACCTGGTCGCGGCGGCGGCAGCGGCGTACGCCGCATTGGAGGGCACCGAGGCGGTAGGTCTGTGGCTGGGCCGCCGGTGGGCCGAGTACCTGACCTTTGTCGCGACGGCGGTCTTCGTGCCTTATGAGATTTACGAGCTGACCAAGGGCATCTCCTGGCTGAAGCTGCTCACGCTGGTTATCAACCTCCTCATCGTGATCTACCTGCTGGCCGCCAAGCGGCTCTTCGGTCTCCGCGGCGGCGGGAAGGCCGAGCGAGCCGAGCGGGCGCAGGACAGCGGCTGGGCAGCTATCGAGCGAGCGACACCAGGGTTCGCTATGCCGATCGCGCCGGCGCAGCAGGGCCCGGCCGTTCCTCCAGACTGATTTACGGCCCTGTCCCGTCTGCCAGGCCGAACTCCACGACTCCCGGTATCGCTCGCCGCAGGCACGCACGTCGCCAGGCGTGCTGGCGGCCAGGGACATTGACGGTTGGCAGCGGAGCATGGGCATCGATGGGCAGGAGGACGACTTCTACGTCCGCCAGCTCTGGGACTGCGCGTCGATCGACCTCTCAACGATCAGCGAATCAGGGCTGCTCGTCTACACGCGCGCCTGCGGGCGGTCCCTGGCCCGCCGCCAGGAACCTGGCGACGGCCGATCACAGCCGGATCTGTTGCTGCGCTCGTGCCGGTACCCTGACCTGTGATGACGAGTTGTGACACTGCTGGACACATCCTCGCGAGGGCTCGGGAGATCTCGGAGAGCGTGCTGTTCCCCGCGACGCTGGCAGTCGATGTGGCCCGGGTAGTGCCTGCCGCGCACCTGGATCTGCTCGCCGGCGAAGGTTTCTACGGTATCGCCGCATCCCCGGATTTTGGCGGCCCCAAGGTGGATTTCCCAGCTGCGTGCGCGATTGTGGAAGCGTTCGCCTCGGCGTGCCTGTGCACGACGTTCGTGTGGATGCAACACAACGGGGCCGTGCTGCGGCTCGTTTCCGGCCAGTCCGATGAGCTGCGCGCGGACTGGCTGCCTCGCCTGGTCACCGGCGAGCGCCGAGCCGGAGTGGCGCTGGGCGGCACCCTGCCGGGGGAGCCGCAACTGGTGGCGTGCCCCACCTCCGACGGCTATGTCCTTAACGGACAGTCGCCGTGGGTGACCGGCTGGAACATGGTGGACGTGCTTGTGGTTGCCGCCCGTGACGCTGACACCCTGGTGTGGGCGCTGCTGGATGCCAAGGAATCGGACACGTTGACGGTGGAACCATTGCGGATGATCGCGGTATCCGCGAGCAACACGGTGACCGTCAGGTTCACCGGGCATCCGGTGCCGGCGGACCGGATGATGGGTACGCAGGACTACTCAGCATGGGCGCGGGCCGACGCCGAGCGGCTGCGAATGAACGGCTCGCTGGCTCTCGGCCTGACCAGGCGCTGTTGCGCGCTGCTCGGGCCGGGACCGCTGGACGCTGAGCTCGCCGCCTGCCGGACACGGTTGGACACGGCAACCGCGGAGGCGTTGCCGGACGCCCGCGCGCAAGCATCGGCGCTGGCAGCCCGGGCAGCCACTACCCTGGTGGCCAGCACCGGCAGCCGGGCTATTTTGCTCGACCAGCACGCCCAGAAACTGGCCAGGGAAGCTCTGTTCCTGCTCGTGTTCGCGTCACGGCCAAGCATCAAACAGGCGCTGGTGCGCCGCCTGATCACCCCACCAGCACCCTGAGCAGCAAGGGGCCGAACCCGGGCGCGCCGTCCCCGGAAAAGCCTGCGCCGTCACCGGCGCCAGGTCCCGATTGAGCGCAAGCACCACCGACGGTCACGTGGCCTGAAGGACGCCGACGAGGTGGCCCTCTGGGTCGGCAAGCTGGCCGAGAATCGGTTTTCCTCTGCAATATACGACGATCGAGGCTCCGCAAACTCATCGGTTACCGTACCCGGTGAACGATCGCGCCGCGCGCGGGTGCGACCGGTTGTGCGGCTGCTCTGTACGGAGGTGAACGTTCCCAGAAGTCTGGGAAGTGAACCACATTGGTTGACGGCGCGTGCCTGCCCCCGCATCCTCACCGTAGGAACCTGGGTTGAAGGAGGGCGCCGCGATGGCCGATTGCAGTCAGCCTACGGAGCGCCCGCGCCGTGCTCCGATTCCGATGCGCACCCGCAAGCGCTGGGCAGTAGCCGGCGCTGTCGCTGGGCTATGGGTGCTTCTGCTTTCCGGCACTCATTCCATCGTCGGCGGCACGGCGCTGCTGGCGCTGCTCGCGGCACTGGCGATCGCGAGCCGGGTCACCCTGCGATTGCTGGGCATTGACCATAATCATCCCTGGGTTCAGCGTGCGGCCACACGTCCATGGCGCGACGGGCGTGACGTGCTGCGCCTGGCGCTGCGGCACCTTCCCGACGTCTTTGTGATCACCCCGAGCGGGTCGCTGCTTGCGCCGAACCTCGTTGAGCTGCGGATGAGCCCCGCCGACGTAACCTCCCTAGCCGACATGATGGAGCTGGCAGTGGTGAACGCCAGCGCGAGCGAGCTGTACGAAAGCAAGGTGACCGCGCACGCAGCCCGCCTGGCCAGCGCCGGCCCCGTCGAGGTGAGCGTTGTCGCCGACCCAGAGGTTCCCGTTGGCCGTTACCGACTCAAGCAGGGAAGGCGCGGCGATTTTGCATATCGGGTTGGCGATGTGGCTGGAACGTTCATGACACCGAGCCACGGTGGGCTCGCCCATGATGATCAACTAATGGCACCGACCCTTGTCCGGGATGTCCTGACGGTCGAGGCGCCCTCACCTGTACCGCTGCTACGGCTGGTGATGAACGATTCAGTCGCCGAGACCCGCGTTTCAGGCGCCCGCGCGGGCCGGGGCAGCGGAGTCGAGCTAACGCTGCCGGACGAACCGACGGTGTCGAGGGTGCATGCGGAGTTCGCCTTTGCGGACGGACAGTGGCGGATCAGGAACCTCGGACGCAACGGCGTGCTGGTGAACGGAGTTCCCGTCGACTGCGAGCACGCTGTCCGCGACGGTGATTTGATCAGCTGGGGACCGCATCCCGGCGCACTGGTGTCGAGGGTCGAGGTCGGCGGCAGGTTGTGAGGGCCAGTCGTAAGCACGGCGACCCTCAGCTACCCTGACGGCTGTGTTGGCTCTGCTGGCTCATGAAGCGACCTCGGGGGGGAGGGGTATTGGCGACAGCGCGGCTCGTCATCTGGTCTCCCAAACTTGGTGAAGGGCTGTACTGCCCGCTGGATGAGATCACCTGGCTTGACCGGCACCTGCTGAGCGTGGGTAGCGACGACACGCTGCACCGATCACCGCGCTGCGCGGGCGTTCGGTATCTGGATCACGGTTGGGAGCTGTTCAGCCACGACACCACCCACGAGGTGTACGTGGCGCCGTACGCCAACGAGAGCCTGCCTTGCTACGAGCAGGTGCGGGCGACGGCCACGCACGTGCTGCCGGTGGCACGGGGTCGGTTCGAGCCGTACCCACTGCGGCTTGACAACGGATCGTGGCTGGTCAGCGTCGGGAAATGGGTTTTGGCGCTGCAGGTCGACGGCACTGATCACCGCGCGCGCCCGGCCACCGCCGATAACGGCACCTCGACGCACGAGTACCGCAGCCATGCGAATAGGCTGGCTGTGCGTGGTCGCCGCGGCGCGCCGCTGGCCGGTGCGATACCAAGCGTTCGTGCCTACTTCGAACGCAAGACGGCAGCCCGGCTCGCGATCGCGTACTACTACCAGGAATTCATCCTTGGCGCGGTCAGTCCACTGACCGTGCCAATGATCGAGGTTGCCGCCGCGCTGGACCTCACCGGCGACGCGGCGGTTTCGGAGTACAAGAAGGAGCTTCAGCGCCTCATCTGGAACGAGCAGGGTCACCAGCGTGACCTTGCCGTGTTCCTGATCGCCAACGGCCTGGTCAGCAGGACGGACGTCGAGGCCGCCAGAAAGATCGCAGCCACAAACCAGCGCAGCGGTACTACCAGGACGGCGCGGGCACGGATGCGCTACCGGCAGAAAAAGCTCCGGGACCCGAGATCTCCGCTGCCGCCTGCGCTCCCTTACGCGCAACAAGGTGGCGGGTTGCCCAACAACATGACCTGATGGCCGGACTATCTGCCCCAACGCCCTTTCGCCGGTCAGCCGCAGGGCCCCGGCCGGCGACCCGGCGACCCGGCGACCCGGCGAGGGACCTTAGCCGCTGGCGGTGCCGGTGAGGACGATCTGGCCGCGTTGCCTGGTATCGCTGGCGCGCTCGGCGGTGATTTGCATGGTGGGGAATTTGCGTGGGTCGGCGGCGCTCCACATCTGTACGGTTGCGCTGTCGCTGCGGCCGATGGTGAACGTGCCTGCGGTGATCAGGTCGGGATGACCGGGCCGGCTGCCCGGGCCGGCGTACCAGCATTCGTAGAAGCGGTCAGGTCCAAGGTTCTTCAGGCCATGGACGGTCAGCTGGATGGACCAGCCGTCCGCGGTCTGATGGGTCATTGCCTGGCCTGAGGCTGCTGCTGCACCCGATGGCGGGTGCAGCAGGATGGCGAAGGCGGGCGCGTGCGCTGGCCGCGACACCAGGAACGTAGCACCGAGCACCGCCGCGATGATCACGGCAGCGGCCAGCGACGGGATCTTTACATCCCGCCGCCGCCGCATCTTCACGTGCCGCCGCCGCATGGTTACCCGGGCGGCTGGCCCGGCCGCGGCTGCCCGCTCGACGCTGGCGATCGTGCGTCCCTGCAGGTCTGCCGGGGGCTCCGCCGCCGCCGCGGGTCCAGCGGCAGGGACGGCTGCCCGGAGAATCCGGGCCACCGGCTCAAGTTCAGCCACCGCCGCCTGGCACTCACCGCAGGACCGCTGATGCTCCTCGAAGCGCCCGGCCTCGCCGGGATCCAGGGCGCCGAGGACCCAGCCGGCTACGTCAGGATGTCCCAGCTCCGGGTACGCATCACGATCAGGCATCGAAACCCCGCTCCATGAGCGCGGCCCGCAGCGCCCGCAGCCCGTGAAACAGCCGCGTTTTCACCGTGCCGAGCGGTAATTCAAGCCGCGCGGCGATCTGTGACTGGGTCAGACCGTCCTCATGCACCAGCCTTAGCACCTCCCGATGCGCCGGGTTTAGCGAATCCAGCGCATCACGCACCATCAGGCGCTCGAGAATCCGGTCCACGCTGTCCAGCTGGGGCGGCAGCTGGGCATCCTCTACCGGCACCAGCGGACGCGAGGACGGGCGCTTGCGCAGGTCCGCCGCGACACTTCGGGCGATCACAAATAGGTACGCGGCGACGGTACCGCGGTCCGCATCGAACCGCCCCGCCGTCCGCCACAACCGGACGAAACACTCTTGCACCATCTCCTCGGCCAAGCCGGCGTTGCCCAGTGCCTGCAGCCCAAACCGGTACAGCCGCCCGCCATACCGCCGGTATAACTCCGCCACCGGGGCCCCGATATCGCCCGCGGCGACCTCGGCCATCAGCTCGGCCTCCTCGCGGGCCAGCCGGTCCCCAACACCAATCATCGACACCAGCAGGATCACCCCGCCAAGTTATTCGACGCAAACCCGTCGACCGGTTAAGCCCGCGCCGAGTTTCTTGCCAACGGTCCGGGAACCCCTGGCACCCCACCCACCTATGTGGCCGGCGAACCTGGACACCGCGATACCGCAGGCAGCTTGTCCCATTATGACTAAGGCGATCGCACATCGCGACCCTGAGCTCGCATCGCCACGGCGACGCAGCCTCGGGCCATCCCCCGATGGCGAGACCACGCAGCGCATGGATGCGCGGATGTGGCGGACCCGCACTGCAAGGCCCCATTGGAAAAAGCGCCATGCCGGGTGTGAACCGCTTCGCTCATCTTTGTCGTACTTGAATCAACGGCGCAGCATTAGCTGACCAGAAGGAGACCAAATAACCGGCTACGACGCTCAACCCGGGCGAAGCCAGGCCGCCTCGGTCCGGCTAACTGGGCAAGACACGCAGGGATCAGCCATGCAACCCCGACCACCCGTGGCCCCACGGAATGCACCCTGAGGACATGAGCTGCCATGACGTTTTCGTTATCGCCGGGCCGCCGGGAGCGCCCAGACGATCTACCCGAGACAAGTGAGCAACCCGAACTGATCGCCGGATGCGCCGTATGAGGGCGCAAACGATGAACGTCAACGGCGGCGCCACGCTGCACGATACGGCGCATGCGCAGCCATCCTCGACGAGCCGCGACCGCGACGACGGCATCACGCGATCCGTCACCTGCCCGTTGGACCGCAGGCCGGCCGAGGTCGGCCGGGCCCGCGAATGGGCCCGCGAGGCCCTGCCCGGCTGGGGCCTGAGTGAGCAAGCAGACCTCGTCGAGCTGATCGTCAGCGAACTGGTCACCAACGCCGTCCAGCACGGCCACGGCAAGATCGGCGTCTCACTCTCCTACACCGATGGCGACCTGTGGATCGAGGTCACCGACCAGGGCCCGGGGCGGCCGCGGGTACGCCACCCAAGTCCCGACGACACCAGTGGACGCGGCCTGGCCCTGATCGAAGCCCTCACCACCCTGAACGGCGGCGCGTTGGGATTCATCGACCACGCATCCGGCCCGGGCAAGATTGTCTACGCCGCGGTGCCGCTTCCCCCAGCCGCGCTGCGCCGATTACCGGCTCCGAGCGCTTCTCGTAAGCGTGGGTCCGATCACCGTGGGGTCACTGACTACCGGGGAGGCCGATCAGCGAACCGTGTTCGACGACGCGGTCACTCCGTTCGCGGCACGGATGCAACCGCGTCCCCGGGGTGTCACAGAGCATGGTTGCGCCAAAGTAACCCATCGCCCTGACCCGCGTCAGACCACCCCAATGTGCTAGAACAACGGCGGCAACGGTGAGCGGGCGTTGCCGCCCAGCACGCAATCATTACCAGCCATTCATGGGGCGCCCAGGCCATCACCATCAGGCGTCGCACGCTCGTCTCCCGGGTCTCAAGATGTGAGAACTTCCAGCACCCTGAACCATTGGACATCGGACCCTGACGGCCTACCCATTGGGCCCTATCGACTGACCTCACCGGGGGCATTAATTAACTTGTCGTCACCGTAAGAGCACACAGTTTGAAGACCCGGGCCATCGGGCCTGACTCGTGCTGGCTGGAACCCGACGACGTGTGCCGAACGAGCCTGCCAGCACTTGCCGGCCGAGCCAGGCGCAGGGGGAGGACAGCCGGTTGAACCACCAGCGCCTGAGCCGTTTGCAGTTCCTTTCATCGACCGAACCCGAGCCCTCTGTTTCGGTCAGGGCCGCGTTTGCGAAGTCGTGGCAGCGCAGCCGCCTGTCCGGGGTGAAGCCGGGCCGGTTCGCCCCGCCGTATGCGGTAATCGGCGCCGAACAGGAGCAGCGGCTGCTGCGCGCCGTCCGGCCGGTCTTGCAGCGCTTTGCGGAACAACTGTCGGACTGCAGGATGTCCGTCATAGTGACCAACCCGCAGGCCAGCATCGCGGATCGATGGGTGGCCAATCGACACCTTGAGCGGCAGCTCGACCGGATCATGCTCGCGGCTGGATTCTCCTACGCCGAGGAGCATGTCGGCACCAACGCCATCGGGACGGCGGTCGAGCAGGGTTGCCCGGTCGCCGTGGCGGGTGGCGAACACTTCGCCGACGCCCTCCAGGACATGGGGTGCGCAGCGGCCCCGATCCGCGACCCACGTTCCGGGCGGGTGCTCGGAATCATCGATGTCACCTCGGTGCACCGGGATTTCAACCCGGTCATGCCTCCGCTCGTCCTGCAAGCGGCCGCGGATGTCGAGCAGCGAATGGTCGACGAGGCCTCGATTGGCGAGGCGGGCTTCCGCGGAGCTGCTCGGTCCCTCGGTCCCTCGGTCCCTCGGGCGGGCTCGCCGCTGACCTGGCCGGGCAAGTCACCCTGCGTACCTACATTCGTTCGAAGATCGCGGCGATGCCCTGGCCGCCGCCGATGCACATCGTCGCGAGCGCATACCTGCCGACGGTGCGGCGAAGCTCATACAGGGCCTTGACGGCAAGAATGGCGCCGGTGGCACCGATCGGGTGGCCGAGGGAGACGCCGCTTCCGTTCGGGTTGGTCCGCTCGGGTGGCAGGCCAAGCTCTCGGACGACGGCAAGTGCCTGCGCGGCGAAGGCCTCGTTTACCTCGAAGACGTCGATCTCGTCGAGTTTGAGGGACGCCCGGTCAAGCACCTTCCGCACCGCGGGCACCGGGCCCATGCCCATAATCCTGGGTTCGACTCCGGCGTGGCTGTAGGCGACGAGCCGGCCGAGCGGGCGCAGGCCGCGGTCTTTGGCGAACGACTCGCCCGCGAGGACGACCGCCGCAGCGGCGTCGTTGACACCGGAGGCGTTACCTGCCGTGACGGTGCCGCCATCGGCGAAGGCCGGCCGCAGCCCGGCCAGATCGTCCACGGTCACGCCGGGACGGACGTGCTCGTCGGTGGCGAAGGTGGCGGTGCCCGTCTTGGCCGGTACCTGTACCGGGGTGATCTGCTCGGCGAAGTAACCGCGCCGCACGGCGGCTGCCGCGCGGCGGTGGCTTTCCACCGCCAGCGCGTCCTGGTCGGCGCGAGAGACACCGAACTCGGCCGCCACGTTTTCGGCCGTGACGCCCATGTGGCAGCTGTCGAACGGGTCGGTCAGCGCGCCGACCACGGCGTCGACGGCAACGCCATCACGCATCCGCTGGCCCCAGCGCAGGGCGGGCAGCCAGTACTGGCCGCGGCTCATCGACTCGGCGCCGCCGGCGACGGCGGCATCGGTGTCGCCGAGGCGGATCGCCTGCGCCGCGGAGACGATCGCCTGTAGCCCGCTACCGCAGAGCCGGTTGACGGTGAACGCAGGTGTCTGGACCGGGAGGCCGCCGTTGACGGCAGCGACGCGGCCCAGGTACATGTCCCGGACCTCGGTGTGGATCACATTGCCGAAGACAGCATGACCTACCTCAGCCGGTTCTACGGCGGCCCTGGCAACGGCTTCGCGAACCACCTGGGCCGCCAGATCGCAGGGCGGGACGCCAGCAAGACCTCCGCCGTATCTGCCGATCGCCGTCCGCACGGCGGACAGGACCAGAACCTCGGGCTGGTCGCCCATAACATTTCTCCTCACCTGTGAAGGTCGTCATGCTCGCACGTGACCAGGGCGATCGGTCGCGAAGCGTTGCCCAGCCGCCGCTCCCGCTGGCCCTGCGGCGCCGATATGGCCGATATGACCGCCTCTTCCCATGGGGCGGCGACCACGCACTATCTCCTCTCATTACTTGCTGTCGCCCTGTCACCACCGACGGCTCCGGCCGCGCCCGCTGGTGCGGCTGCTGCCGCAAGACGGTCATCGCCCGGCTGGCGCAGCATCTTCTCGATCTCTGCGACGCCCAGTTCTTCAGTGCGGATCATCTGGCGTGCGAACTCCTCCAGCGACACATTGCGCC
>Ga0335081_10015771_pt1 | contig 12229 bp, 11 predicted proteins | sample Lox_Sample_35_FD_206713 | JGI IMG/M metagenome (GOLD analysis project Ga0335081, IMG submission 206713) | Soil microbial communities from Loxahatchee National Wildlife Refuge, Florida, United States - Lox_Sample_3.5 | ecosystem: Environmental > Terrestrial > Soil > Wetlands | place: USA... | reverse complement strand
GGCACATTTGCCTCCTGCCCGATTCCTCCTGACTTCTCTCTTCGCGGCAATCCAGACCATCGGCTCCTCGCCATCGGACACTGGGGTACCTACAAACGCTTGGAGACTCTCATGGAGGCATTCCCCGCCGTCCTGCGAAGGGTACCTTCCGCACGGCTGATCATCGCGGGTGCAAATCACCATACGAAGCCCGGTTATTGGGAATCCGTTCGTGCAAGGTGGGGCGGAAATCCACGCATCGAGTTCCGTGGCTATGTGCCCGAGGAGGCAATTCCCGAACTGTTTCAGACCTCGAGCGTTTTGATTCTGCCTTACGATTCCGCTACGGGCTCAAGCGGCCCCGCGCATCAGGCTTGTGAGTATGGTGTGCCTATCGTTTCCGCCGACCTTAGTGAATTTCGTGATATGGCCGTTAACGAAGACATGGCCATAAGTTTTTACAAAATCGGAGACGCGGTTGACCTCGCGGCCCAAATCATCGGATTGCTCGAATCAACGCAGGATCAACGGCGCGCCGCCGAGCAGAATTATTCCGCGGGCATTCGTATTACCATGCCCCATGTGGTCCGCCACTATATGCGGTGGTTTGAGCTTGAGCGGCGAAAACAAACTCTTGGCTTGCCGCCTCGTAATCCCTTCTTCGGCTTACGCCGCAAGCGAGCTTCTCTGCGCGCCGCGTTGCAAATCTTTCCCGCTTCCAATCTTCGGGATAATTTCTCTCAGCTCACCTTGCGCCCGCAGCCTCCCTCATCGTCGGAGCGTGATCGCCCGACCCGAACCGTGCCGAACGAAGACTCCTAGGGGGCATCACCAACGATTGGTGCGCGGTAGTAATAAAACTTGACCGCATCGCCTATTGCGGAGGCGGTGATACCTCCGAAGGCGGCGTCGATTCCGGCGGTGAGGTTGTTTGAGGAGAAGCTTCGGGCGGCGCTGGGGTTGGTTCAACAACCGGCGTACCGTCCCGCCTCTTCAACTGGATCGGCCCGGGATTCCTCTGTTTTGCGGCACTCACCGCTTCCATTGCGCTGTCCACCTGTCCCTCGCTACCATCCGCGACCGCGAAGAGTCTCATACCTTCAGCCTCGGGTCGCGTCGCGACTCCCACACGACTGCGTGCACCCCCGGCCTCCTGCGCCTCGCGATAGAAATCTTCCGCGCTTTCAAGGTCTCCATTAATTTCAGCTATAAATCCCTGATTGTTGATCGAGAATGCATTTTCCGGGGCCAGTTTATAAGCTGCTGCAAAATCCTCCGATGCTTCCCGCAAATCGTTCCGGTTCACAGCCGAAACGCCGCGTAAGTTCAGCAATGCGACCTGGGTATCTGTGCTCTCCAGCGTCTTCATACGCGAGCGCAACCGCTCTGCGCTCTCGTGCGCCATTTTGCTAAGCGGCTTTCCCCGCCAAGCCGAATTCATGGTTACAACGATGGGATCCTCGACCTGCAAATTCGCCGCTTCGTCGTAGTAAGTGAGCGCCCTGCCGTATTCTCCCTGCGCTTCCTCCACTACTCCCAGATTATTCAGCGTGAATCCATTTTTCGGATCCAATTGCAGCGCCTGTTGCAGAAGCGCATCAGCCTCTCGATAACGCCCCTCTGACAGCAGTCGCACCGCCTGCACATTGGCTCGATTCACGCGCATCGAAACATCGCCGACAGCTCCGATGAGATTGGCCAGCGATTCGCCCTCCAACTTCGACGAACTGGCGATATCGATACGCGCTTCAGTCGTTCCTCCCGACGCGAGTGTATAAAACGTCTGTGCCCGGTCCACTTGGCCTTCGAGTTCGGCGACATATCCCAGATTGTTCAGGGTGAATGGGTCTCCCGGATCGTAGACGTACGCTTTAAAGAAAAGCTCCTTCGCTTTATCGTATTGATGCTTTCGGACAGCTTCTACACCTTCGCGGTTCAACCTCTGAACCGGAGTTAATCTGCTTCGTTTCGGGATGTTGACTTGCAAGTCTCTAGCGAATGCGTATTGCCCGAGAGAAATTCCGACAACGCAAACTAACGCTCCAATACCAAATCTCCCGCAAAACCGTTTCATTTCGATCTCCGCATATCGCTCGCGGTACCTATGAAATCAAACAGGACCGCCCCGAACGACGTTTGCACTGCTTTGCCTCAGACAAAACTTCACTCTGATCGGCCTATTTTTGATGCCATTACTGGTTACTACGCTGTCTACCAGATTCGCCGGATGACACGTCTACAGCCCAATGCATCCAAAACACCCACAACGGAGGACTCTTGATTCGTTTCATCTCGTGCTTCGTGATTTTAGTGACCTGGGCATCCGCGCAATCTGTCGCCGGCGCGCCCTCGCTGGTAGCGAGCGACTCGCTGAGTCCGAACTCTGTCGGCGGTCCGAGCACTTCAGCCGTCCGTACGGTCAACCCGCTTCCTGCGCTTCCCGCCGGAAAGACCACTTTGCTCGGCGGAAAGATTTCAAGCGTTGACCATATCCGCGACAGCATTGTGCTCGAGGTTTTCGGAGGAGGGCGATATGCAGTTTTGTTCGACGATCGCACGCGGGTTTTTACGCAGGGAAGACAGGAACCGGTCGATGCCTTGCGAGCAGGACAGCGCGCATACGTCGATACAATGCTCGATGGAACCGCGATTTTTGCCCGCAACATCCGCTTGGATGGCGAGTTGCCAACCGGTCAGGGAACCGGTCAAGTCCTATCTTTCGACCCCAGAAACGGAGAACTTACTCTTCGCGACACTCTGGATCCACTGCCTGTCAGATTGCATCTCGCACCCGAAGCCTCGATCCTCCGTGACGGCCGCGCCGTCCAGCTCTCTGAATTACGCTCCGGGACATTGGTGAACATCACATTTACATTGGCATCGCAAGGAGGAAGGCCGGAGGTTCGCGAGCTTTCCATTGTTGCTTCCCCAGGAGAACAATTTATCTTTTCCGGACGGGTTCAGTTTATCGACGAACGGCGTGGCTTGCTTGTTATCGTGGATCCCCGTGACAACAAGAGCTACGAAGTGTATTTCACGCCCGGAGCTGAGCGTCAAGTTCGCGATGTTCACGAAGGGACGAACATTACAGCGACGACCAGCTTCGATGGCCGCCGGTATCTAGTGCAGTCCATCACGCAACAATCTTCCCCGACGCAATCACCCTAGGAACTGTACACGCCACCGTTCGATTGCAGGTGTGCTTGCGAACAAGGTTTAAAAGTCCCCGCCGTACCCTAAGGCTTGCTTACTGGGAGAATTTCGATAGAACGAGCTTGGGCTCGGCTCATTTCACTGAGAACCGTTCGTCGCACGCTCCCCGTAACATCCTCACCGGACCCAGCCGCAATTACTTTGATTCCTGCCATCTCTGCTAGGCGAAGGTAAGACTCCCGATTCCACTGCAAAAACTCGATTGGGTATTCAGGTTTCCGCGACCGAGCGAGTACAGGATCCGCGTCCAGAAGGCATGGAACGGCCGGCCGCGGTATAAGTCTCAATACCGCGCGAACCATGAATCTCGCTCTCCGAGTTTCCAGATTTAGGTTGGCAATTTGGTCATAAAGATAGCGATCGAAAATGACTACGTCAGCCGTTCGCTGCAGCCTCAGTCTAGCTATCACAATCTTCAGGCCGACGGCATCGAGACCACAGAGAAATAACCTCAGCGTGGCCATATACCACTTAGACACGTTTTTGTCTCTTCGCGCTACTGGACTTTCAGGAGTTCCAGTTCCCTTGTCGCCTTTAAAGAGCTTATGTCCAATCCACTCCCGTAACTCTCGCAGCAATGCAACATCATCCCAAAAGCGCACAATGTGCACTTTGATACCCGCCTGGTTGAGCCAGTTTGTCAGATTTTCAATTTGAGTCGTCTTCCCCGCACCGTCAATCCCCGAAAAACTTACAAGAACTGGCCGATCCCATTCTGCACGTACTCTATCCGGGTTTGCTTCTTCGAACTCCATCTTGTATCTGTTTCTAACGAGCACCGGGAGGACGGCTGGGACTGCCTTCCGACAACGCGACCGTCGCACCTACTGCCGCGGCAACCCCCACCACTGCTCCAACCCTAATGAGAATCGTGCGTACTCTTCGCTGCTTCGCCGGAGCTACTGCCGCCCCCGCCGGTTGCGAAGCTGCAATGCCCATCGTCGGAATGGACTCGGCCGCCGCAGTTCCGAGAGGTTCGTGCGACCCTGACTGTTGCGCTGCGGTGCCGCTAGAAGACAGGGCTTGATTTTGTGCCGTGCTTACGGTCGGTGGGCTCTGCAATTGCGTTGAGATAGAGTCGCTCTGAGAAACCGGTTTCTGGCTAGAACGTTGCTGGTTGGAATTTGGCGCTACTCCTGGGCTGTCAGGTAATTTGTCCGGTGAAGATTCGTCATGCTGATCGCTGGTCGGAGCTTGAGGCACGGCATACGCGATCGGGCTCATAAGAGTTGCAATCAACAGTGGCGCAATGATTCTGACCAGCCAATCACGAGATGTTTTCATGTCTTCTCCGGGCGGATCAATCAGTCCGATGGTTAGTGTCGATTGTTTAGATTTGGACCTTCGTCATGGCGCGGCGTCATTGGCGCAATCGCATCTGGTGAGAAATGATGAAAACTCTCTACGGCGTCGTTACAGCTCTCAAAAATTTCGAACAGTCGATCGACTCGGGTCATTTGGAAAATGGCGGCCAATTCAGGCGACACCGACGCTAGCTTTACGTCACCATTTCGCTTCATGCTCTCTTCCATGCACATAAGCAGAAACTCGATCCCGGCGCTGTCCAAATTGCGAACCCCTCCAAAATCGAACACGATGTATGGTCGATCGCCCTCCATGTGAGGCTGCAACTCCCTCAGCAACTCCGTGTACTGTTCTTCAAAACAGTTAGGAAACTGCGTCACGAGTACGGACTTGCCGCTTGTCATGCTTCACCCTTAAACGCTTCAAAGAACCGGCCCGCCGCGCGAGTCAGATATTGCGAGTATTCAACTTCAGGTCGCCATCTGTCCTGTCTGCTCTTCTCCGCATAAAAGCGCAATGCCGGCGCATGCGATCTAGCCGATGCCGCTTCGGCGATCAGATTGGGGTCTCCAATCGTTAGAGCCACGTTTCGGTCGAGATCGACGAACTCGCAGCCGTCCACTACGGCCCCTGATATATCCAGACCGTTCCCAATCGTGGTGTGCGGAAGAACCGACGCGTCGCTAACCAGGCTGCCTGCCCCGATGTGACAATGGTTTTCCAGGTTAGTAAAGCGAGTGATGACTGCGGTTGATTCGACCGTCGTGTTATTGCCGATATATACGGGCGCGACCACGCGCGCCGACCTATGCACATGGGCGGGACCGTCGATCCATACACCCGGTCTTATCTCCCTGCCGCGCGGTCTTATTGCGCAACGGCCCAAGAAACTATCCACGATCAATCTGCGCAGATCGTGAGCATCTTCCAGTCGATTCACGTAACCATCTGTGACAAATGGGAGACCTAGTTCGACTTCACATTCCGACAGGAATGAACTCGGCGTCATCTTGTTCAATTTGTTTGTATCCACCAACCAATAATGCAAACAGCCAAACTTGTCGTGGATCGGAGTTATTCCCTGCCCACGAGACGCGTGAACCTGTAATGCTCTCTCAAGATCGAACTCAACATATGCACCGAGACGAGCGATGAGGGTTGTTCCGGCGTTCCGTTTCACGAGCTTCTGTACCGCATGAACGAACGCAATCTCGCGGTCACCATCATGGTTTTGGACGATGATGGTATCAACTCCCCGTTCTTTTATTGGAGAAGGGCTGGCGGCGCCATGGATCACCGTAATATCTGCGCGATCGCGAAGCGCTTCAATAATTCTTGATGCCACGGGCTTGCCGAACACTTCGATTCCAGCCAGACAGGAAAGCTCTTTCTTTTTCAAGGAAAGCCGGCCAACCATCGGAGCCCAAGGAGCTAGGTTCTCCAAAATCAAAATCGCGTTTACCTGCAACTTTCTACTCCTTCGGACCCGTTCTCACTTCATTATCCGCAACTGAAATTCGATGGCAGGTTGAGGCAGATGGTTGGAAGTGATAGATCCATCTCGTCCTTAATGATCTGTCGGCAGGGTTTCTAACATTCGCAACATAGCGACGACATTTCTTAGAATTTCGCTACGGATAGAAAGAGAACCAAACCTCTTTTTTACCCTTGATAGTGATTCTTTCCTTCAATTCGAACAGGGTCATTACGGTTTTATCTGTACTTGTCCGCTTTGATTGATCTAGTTGCTCTTATCTAAGACTGCATGGTGTCTCCAAGACAAAGATTTCATTTCCACCGCCATCGAAGATGCGAATATGAGTTTCGTCTTTCTGAGGTGCGCCACTTGAATCACGAATCGGCCGAATCGCGGTACATCGAGATCCTATCCCGGCTACTGATTTCAGCGAATTGCCATCAGGCTGCACAAGACAATCCCCAACTATTACCGAAGGCGCGCGAAGACGTCACCGACTTCTTGGCCGCCTTAAACGCTTCCGAGCTAGATAGATTTGTCAGCCTCGCAAATACCAATCACGTCATCGTTCGCGCCTTGTCACTCATCAGGAAGCTGGCGGAAGAACAAGGCGACATGGCTCTGGCGGACCGGTGCATTTCTCCACTGGCGGCGGAGCGATCTCGTATATCGACCGCACTCGAATTCCTCGAGAACATCTGCACGACGTTTCAGTCACACGGCTGTCCAGCCGTGGTCATCAAGTCGCTTGATCACTGGCCGGATCTCGGGTCCGATCTCGACTTGTGCACCGTCGCGGATGAACGCCAGATCGAAAAGATCATGCGGCAAGAATTCAAGGCGCATCCGGTAGAAAAGAGTTGGGGAGATCGTCTCGCTAATAAGTGGAACTACAACGTGCCCGGTCTGCCGGAGTTAGTCGAAATCCACGTCCAATGCCTCGGCCAGACTGGCGAGCACTCGCAGCTAGCCCATCGTGTGCTCGATCGGGCAGTGCCAAAAACAATCGAAGACCGGACATTTCAGGTGGCCGCACCCGAAGAAAGAATCATGATCTCGACTCTGCAGCGAGTCTATCGCCACTTCTATTTCCGTCTCTGCGACATGATCGACACCATGTTCCTTCTTCGAACTGGCAAAGTTGACTTCGAGGAACTCAAGACGGCTTCTTGCTCTGCCGGCATATGGCCAGGGGTCGCGACCTTCCTATACCTGGTCCGAAACTATCTGAGATTTTTTGGCGGCGACTTATCTCTCCGCGAAAATTTGATTCCCTCCACATTCTCCTCCAATACGAACGTCCGTTTCGAAAATAGCTTCCTCCGCGTTCCGAAATCCGTTGGCATGTCTCTTTATGCCTCGCAACTATTGCAGGCCGGATCTCGCGGCGATGTTCGGTCGCTGCTTCGGCTACCATTGCTTCCTCCCCTTGCCATCTCAGCTTGGGTAAAGCATGAACTTGTAGGGAACGATAAGGGTATCTGGTAACAACTCACTTCGGTCCATAAAAACAGGCGCTCCAAATTAGGAGCGCCTTAGTTTGGTTCCAAGGAGAGAAAAACGAGAAATTTCAACTGGTCCCAAAGTCCATCCGTTCGACCTAAACGAATCGCTTGAACTTAGCGTAGATTCAGCTCAGACGCGTGTTCCGCGCCGTCCCAGGCCCATGATCAAGGTCACCAGAAAGATGGCCAGGAAAATGTAAAACAGAATCTTCGCCGTTCCCGCTGCTGCCGCCGCCACGCCGGCGAATCCAAGCCATGCAGCGATCAGAGCGATTATCAAGAACACCGCCGCCCAATAAAGCATACTTCCCTCCGTTCCCTGAATCCGTTTCAACTGTTGCTAGCATAACCAACCAGAATTTATGGTCGATCAGGTTCATCGTGTACTTCTCGCACGACTGCGAGGTATCGTCTGCAAGCCCAAACTTCGGACAAACTAACAACTTTTAGAAATTTAACCGTTCTGAATGTTCTGTACCGACTGAAGGAGCCGCATAATTATGAAACTGCTCTATCACCTGATAGCAGTCGCACGTCACATCCTCCAGCATTGGCCGGTTCGCAATTCGAATGGCGCCGCGCGTATATTCGATGGCTCCCTTTCGTTGTAAATCGCTGGCTGCAAGACTCACGCTGGGTCGGTCGGTCCCCAGCATTGCCGCGAGGAAATCATGGGTAATCAGTAATGAGCTATAGTCCACGCGGTCTTGCATCATCAGAAGCCAGCGCGCAAGCCGCTGTTCAATGGCGTGCAATCGATTACACGCTGCGGATTGCTCAGCCTCCATGGCTTGGATAATTGCATAGCGGCTCAGTTCCGCCTGCAGGCAGGCGCTGTTCGAAAGGACATTTTCCAGTGCGTCCACGCCGACTTTAAAACAGTCCCCTCCGATCTGAACAACCGCACGGAAGGGAAACCTCTTAAAGCCAATTAGGGCGGACGCGCCCACCACGCCCTCGTGGCCCACCATCGCGACTTCTACAGTTTTTCCCTCTCTCGTCACCACAACCAGCGAGATTACCCCCCGATTGGGAAAATACACGTAGGGCAGTTCTTCTCCTGCTTCGTGCAAATTCGCATGGTGTGGAAGGCGTTCGAAGGTCAGCAAAGGACGCAGCCTATCGAAATCGGAATCAGGAAGCGCCAGCAATAAACGATTGCGAATCAGCCTGCCCTCCCAATCTGCGCGCTGATTTGGCGAGGCCACCGCCGGCTCGGCATTCGCGAAAGGCCTGGGTCGCATAGTTCGAATCTTTGACTGCACGCTACTCAGATGCAGAACGCGGAAAAGGGGCTTGCCTTAGCTATCCATCTTGCTACCCATTTCCCCGGATCCTCCGCTCTCCCTTGGCTTTCGGCTTTTCCCCTGGAAGGTCGCTTCTATGGGTTATCCTTCAATTTCCCTCCCATTTCTTCATGCACTACGCATCTGGAGGGTATGCTCATCTTCCTATATGGCGAGCGCTCAAGCCGATACAATCCAGCCCTTCTCGAACCAGAAACTGGTTCTCGCCGCCCAGATCGCCTTTTTCCCCACCGGAATTCTCACCACAATTCTAGGTCCCATGTTGCCGCTCCTCATTGCGCGCTGGAGTCTCACTGATACGCAAGCGGGCAACCTCTTCCTCATACAGTTTCTTGCTTCGCTTGTCGGCGTCCAGTTATCGGGCCTTCTGCTGGCGAGACTCGGATACAAGCCATCGTTCCTTTTTGGGCTCCTTTTGATGGCTGTCGGAGCCGCGACTCTCTACACTGCTTCACTCTGGCTCGGGATGGCATCAATCGCCGTGTATGGCCTTGGACTCGGCCTTATCGTCCCCACCGATAATTTACTGATCGCTGAAATCAGTACCGGTTCGCGAACCGGGGCGGTAAGTCTTCTCAATTTCTTTTGGGGAGTCGGCGCTGTCTTTTGCTCGCTTACCGTCGCCTGGGCCGCGGTTCACAAAGTGGTGCCATTTTTTCTCGGCTCAGTGTCTCTCTTCTTGGTGCTGCTTGCCTTCGCTACGCGCTCTTTGCCGTTTCCTGCCGCGGCTTCTTCGTCTGATCGCGCCATTCCTTGGCGTGAGTGCCTCTCCAATCCCATCGTCTGGCTTTTCGCAGCCGTGTTTTTTCTTTATCCAGGAGCGGAAACTGCGGTTGGCGGTTGGATCGGTTCCTATGTTGCCCGTCTGGGCGCAACAAAAATCGCACCCTTGATGCCCGCCTTCTTCTGGTCCGCTCTCACAGCTGGCCGCGCCTTAGGAAGCATCGCTCTGCGTCACCTTCCCGAGCAGCGAGTTCTTCGTACCGGCTTCGCCGCCGCGTCAGCAGGAATCGCATTGTTGCTCTTTGCGAACACTCTCCCCGGCGTCATCGCTGGCGCGCTCATCACGGGTTTAAGCTACGCTACGCTCTATCCCATCACGGTGGCGCGCTTCTCGCAGCACTTCGGAGTCGCTGCTCGCAGCATCGGCGCTGTCATGTTTTCGCTCGCCTCGATAGGCCCTGCCGTCATCCCGTGGTTGGTGGGCGTCACGTCGCAGGCTACTGGAAGTCTCCGCTCTGGATTACTGCTGCCTCTTGGCGCAACCATCGTCCTTCTTCTGGTTCATCTTCGCGAGTGGTAGCGCCGGCATGTACGATTCAATCCGCACCGAATAATCACAGTCGTTGCTGCTTTACTCGCTTGCCCCGCTCCAATCGCAGTGGAGACGCTCCTGCCAACTCCACCCGATTGCGTCCGCTATTCTTGGCGCGGTACAGCGCCTGATCTGCTGCCTGAATCACCTGCTCCGGTTGCCGATACCGCGCGCTCGCTTCCGCTACTCCAATGCTCACCGTCACCGAAAGACGACCCGGCGTATGCTCCAGGCCAGGCGCTTCAACTTTCTTCTTGCCCGGCCTTCTTCGGTCGGGCTCTGCCCTCGCCTCCTCTCGTCTCTCAACTCCCCGCACGCGAAAACTCGATCCTTCGATTGACCTCCGCAACAACTCCAAATGTTCAAACGCGTCTTTCGCCGGCGCGTTTGGAAAAATCACAGCGAATTCTTCACCCCCCGACCGAAACGCCTGCCCGCCGCCTCCGACTCCAGAAATTCTCGCCGCCACCATGCGCAAAACTTGGTCGCCTACATCATGCCCATAGGTATCGTTGAATTTCTTGAAATGATCGATATCGATGATCGCAATCGCATACTGTTGGTCCAGCGACAGCAGCGCCTCATTGAATGCGCGCCTTCCCCGAATTCCGGTAAGTTCGTCGTGATAGGCAAGCACATAGGACGTTTCGATCAGCGAGGCGGCAATGATGAGCGCACCCATACCTACATATGCATCGGCAGCCTTACCCAACGGCGCAAACTTCAGCCAAAGCACTACCGCTGCCGCCGACCACGCGAATCCCGGCTCGATCGGCCTCCGTGTCTGCTGAAAACGATGGATGAATACGCCGACCGCGACGACAAATCCGAGCAGCATCCAGATTGGGACGCCATCCCCCTTCGATTGTCGTGCAATAACCCCGCTATTCTCCGGTCTGCATAAGACAGCAACCACCACGGATTCCAGGAACAGCAAGCCAAACCGCGGGGCGACAGCAGCAATCACAACTCCTCTCTCCCGCGTGGTCGCAAACACAATAAAATTCAGCGGGATCAGAATCGCCGACAGCAGCACCGCCGTATGCCCAGGACCACTCCGCACCTGACCCGCCGCGAAGAAATCCACCGCTCGATGCGCCAACAAAAGAGTCAGCAGCGAAAACAAAATCCGGCTCGAGTTGAAGCGCCACGCCAGCACCAGACCGCCGGCAAACGCGGCCACGTAATAAAACGACAGCGAGGGCGCCACCAACGCCAGCGCCGGGCTGTTGACCAGCCCCGCAACCAGCGCCAGCAACACTCCTCCTGGCATCAGCCACGTCTTGTATGTCTTCGCGTTCACCTCGCCCCCTTCATCGTGCGAGTCAACCTCAGCATACGGCAGCATTTTCGCGTGGACCGTTATGATTCCGACACCCACCTCCATCCGCTCCACTCAACCAATATCGGCCCCGTTCTGCGCCGCATGTTAGTCTTCCCTCTTCATGGCCCGCCGTTCGGAAACCTCACTTCGCATCGCCATCGATACCGGGGGCACTTTCACCGATTGCGTCTGGATTGAAGCGGGTCAACTCAGGACCCTGAAGGTCTTTTCCACTCCCGACGATCCATCCCGCGCCATCGCCGAAGCGCTGGTTAGAATCGCTACCCCGAAGGCCCTCACCCTGCTCCATGGCACAACCGTCGGCACGAATGCCTTACTTCAGCAAAAAGGCGCGAGGGTCGCGCTCGTCACCACCTCCGGTTTTGAAGACGTCATCGAAATCGGACGCCAGGCTCGCCCTCGCCTCTACGATTTTTTCTTCGACCGGATTCCTCCGCTCGTCACCCGCGACCTTCGCTTTGGTGTAAAAGAGCGCACCGACTACAAAGGAGAAATCCTTGAGGATCCCTCCCACGAGGAATTGATCCGGCTCCGCGACCAAATTTCCTGCAAGCGCCCGGAAGCGATCGCCATCTCTCTGCTCTTCTCGTTCGCGAATCCAAAGAATGAGGCTCGCATTGCCGCGGCCCTCGCCGACCTGCATCTTCCGCTCTCCGTCTCTTACGAAATCCTGCCCGAGTTCCGCGAATACGAGCGCACCAGCACGGTTGTCGTGAATGCCTACCTGCAGCCGCTCATGCAGACTTACATGGACAATCTTGCGGCGCGAGTGGCTGAGATTGA
>Ga0335081_10015770_pt1 | contig 12229 bp, 13 predicted proteins | sample Lox_Sample_35_FD_206713 | JGI IMG/M metagenome (GOLD analysis project Ga0335081, IMG submission 206713) | Soil microbial communities from Loxahatchee National Wildlife Refuge, Florida, United States - Lox_Sample_3.5 | ecosystem: Environmental > Terrestrial > Soil > Wetlands | place: USA... | reverse complement strand
AGCGACGACGGCCGCGATGAAGACAAAGACCGCCAGAGCAAGGCCGAGCGCTTCGGGCATTTGCCGATCCTGCACAGAGAGAGGGTGTTTTCAAGATTGAATCGCTCAGGGGCGCGCTTCGTTCCGCGACGTCGGTTCCGTGGACTCGCATCTATTCTGCCCATTTCATGCGTAGCTCGTTTGGGTAGGGCCATCGATGGAGCGTGCGGCCTTGGCGTCCCTGGGCATCCGCCGCCGCGACGTCTTGCGACGCTCGCGCGCGCTGTCGGCGGTTGCGGCCGCAGCAGCCGCCACGGGCTGCTCGCCCGCGTCTTTCCTCGATGCTTTTGTCCCGGAGAGCGGATGCCGGCTCATCGCCGACCGCCGTTTTCGCGAGGGACAGCGCGGTCTCTTGGACCTCTATCTGCCCGACAAGGGAAGTGCGCCTCTCGCCACCGTGGTCTTCATTTATGGCGGCAATTGGCGGAGCGGGGCCAAAGGGGACTATCGCTTCGTCGGCCAGGCGCTGGCATCGCGGGGGGTCGCCGTCGCCATCCCCGACTACCGCCTCTTTCCCGAGGTGCGGTATCCGACCTTCCTCGAGGACAACGCGGCGGCCTTCGCCTGGGTCGCGATGGAAGCGAGCGGCTTCGGGCTCGACCCGGCGCGGCTCTACCTCATGGGTCACTCCGCCGGCGCCTACAACGCGGCGATGCTCGCGCTTGACGGGCGGTGGCTCGGGGCGCGCGGGCTCGATCCGCGGCGCGATCTCTGTGGCTTCGTCGGTCTCGCCGGGCCATACGATTTCCTTCCGCTTGACGCCAATGTCGGGGCCGTCCTCGGCTCTGCCGGCGATCCGCGCGAGACGCAGCCGATCTTCTTCGTCGCCGGCGGCGAGGCGCCGATGCTGCTCGCGACCGGTCTCGACGACACCGTCGTCCGCCCGCAAAACTCGATGCGGCTCGCGGACGCGGTGCGGGCGAAGGGAGGCCGCGCGGAACTGAAGACCTATCCTGGTGTCGGCCATGTCGCCCTCATCGCTGACGTAGCGGCACCGCTGCAATCGAAGGGGACACCGGTGATCGAGGACGTGGTTGCGTTTATTCGCTCGAGCGTATGAGGTGGAATGCGCGCCCGCTCGGCTTATCATGGCAATCGGTTTGCGACGCTGAAGGGTGCAGGAAGGAGATCGGCCCGGCTTGATAGCGCGACGCCGAGACCATTCCACTCGGCGCGGCTAGGTTTGGTCGCCGAAATCAATAACGACAATACCGGTGGACAGTCCATCCGAAGGCGGGTACACTCTTTAGTACAAGAAATAACTTCTCGAAATGGGGAGGAACTGCGCGAATGGCCAGCTATTTTGCGGCGCAAACTGCGCCGTGCGCTCGCACAGGGGGCCGATGCCCGTCGGTCCTCCGGGACTGATGGGCGTCCACATCCCCAGATGCTAGGGACGTCCGTTACTCGGCACACCCTGCCGGGCAGGGATGTCGCGAAGACCGCGGTGGCTTGGCTCGTGGATCGGGTTAGGGGCCTCGACGTTCTGCCGCTGGCAACCGGCAAAATGCTCGCATCGGACGCTCTCGCCGGTGCCTGCGCGAATTACGACCGCGCCGACTTCCAGCACTCGTTTCTCGTCAAGGAGGACGTCCCGAGCGACGGCGATCTGCCGCACCGTCCTATCAACACCTTCCACTTGCTTCTCGACAGCCGGAACCCCGGATACTCATGCCGCAACAATCTGGTCATAGGCCCGGGCAGGAAGGTCCTCTACGAGGACGGCATCCCGTTCGAGGAGATGTCCATCCGACTGCGACTTCTCGAGAAGCCTCGTCGCGTCAAGGGAACGGTCGGGTATCTCTCGAACACGGACTCCGCCAACTATTTCCATTGGATGATCTATACGCTTCCTTTCGTTGGGATTTACCGAGAACAGCTGGGTGTCGAGCCTGACTTTTTTTATTTGGGGCGACCCGTCACGCCCTGGCATCTCGAGACCCTCGCGCGCGCCGGCATCGGTGCCGAGCGCGTCATTTCCGATGCCGTCAGCGCCGATCGCCTGGTGGCTGATTTCCCGGATCGCAAGCGGCGCGCCGGCGCGGTCGACCGCAGCATGTTGGCGTTCACCCGCAACCTCTATTTCCAGCGCTCGGCTGCGCCGCCGACGCGACGGCTTTTTGTCGGGCGCAACAAAGTGCAGCGCCGCCGCCTCGTCAACGAAGCCGAATGCATCGCGTACGCCGCGCAATACGGCTTTGAAAGTGTCAGCACCGATGGTCTCACTGTTGCCGAGGAAGCACGGCTTTTCGCCGAGGCGGCGTGCATCATCGCGCCGCACGGCGCGGCGCTCACCAATCTGCTCTTCGCCACGCCGGGTGCGCACGTTCTCGAGCTGCTGCCGGGGCGTCCGTTGTCGTCGGTCCCAATCAGCGCGCCGCTCCTCACCGCAAACCGCGAGACCTGCGCTTTTGTCGGATGCCGGTACGAATGTATCTTCGGCGAGCCGCTCCCCGGGCAACGGCACCTGCCGCAATCTGATGCCGATTTCAGCATTTCGTTCGACGAATTCCGCGCCAAGCTGAAGACGATGATCGCATAACCACGGCGCGCAGCGCCGCCGAAAGCCCAAACACGCCGTCGCCCAAGCGCCGTGCGACAACCACTGGTCCTCGCGCAAGCCGCTGCCAATCGCGGTGCCAGATGCTAGAGTCGCGCCTTCGCCCAGGGAGCGACGCCCATGCGCTACGATGTCATCTCGGCCGACGGGCATATCGATCTGATCTGGCTGCCGCCCGATCTCTTCACCGCGAATGCCACGGCGACGCTCAAGGACCGCATGCCCTATGTGGTCGAGGGCCCCACGGGCAAGGAGTGGGTGAGCAAAAGCGGCGCCAAATTCGGGCTGATGAACGGCATGGGCTCCTCCGGGCGCCAATATGTCCCGGGCCAGATCCACCGCTCCGACCGCATGGCGTCGACCGGTCTCTATGACGACGGCAAGAAGGGCATCCGCCGGCTGACGGAACCGGCACTCCGCCTCAAGGACCAGGACCGCGACGGCGTGCAGGCCGAGGTGCTCTACGGCATTCTCGGCGCGACCGCGCGCTTGCGGGATCACGAGGCGGCGACCGAGGTGCTGCGCATCTACAACGAGTGGCTCGCGGATTTCTGCAAGGCCAGTCCCGAGCGCCTCATCGGCCTCGCCAATATTCCCAACCACGACATGGAGGTGGCCGTCGCCGAGGCGAGGCGCGCGGTGCAGCGTGGCGTGCGCGGCCTCGACGTCGCCAACCGGCCGGACATGACGCCGCTTTGGGATCCGTTCTGGACGCCGCTCTGGCGGATCGCCCACGAGACCGGGCTCCCGGTGCATTTCCACACCATCGGCGGACGCCGGCCCGACTATACGAAGCTTGCGCCCAAGGTGGCGCGCGCCGCTGCCGCCGCGCATATCAGCAGTTTCCAGATGCATATGGGCTACATGCTGATGTCGCTCATCTTCAGCGGCGCGCTGGAGCATTATCCCGATCTGAAGGTGGTCATCGGCGAGGCCGGGCTTGGCTGGATCCCCTATGTGCTCGACCACATGGACCTGGAGTGGGAGGACCAGTTCAAGGATCTCGACCTCAAGATGAAGCCCTCCGGCTATTGGTATCGCCAGTGCTATGCCACCTATCAGACCGACCGCGTCGGCATCAAGCTCATCGACGAGCTCGGCGCGGACAACGTCATGTGGGGCTCGGACTTCCCGCATCCCGACGGCATCTGGCCGGACTCGCAGGCCTATCTCGACCGCGAGCTCGGCCATCTTCCGGCGGCGACCCGGCGCAAGATCACCCGCGACAACGCGGCCAAGCTCTACCGGCTCGATTGACCATGGGGCCGAGGATCCTACTCGTCATACCGGCAGACGCAGAGGCCATGGCGCGCGACATGGCGCCGCCGGGCTTTCACCTGACCATCGCCGCGCCGCGCACAGCGGAGTATCAGGCGGCGCTCCCCGAGGCGGACTATCTCGTGGGCTTCGTCGACATGCTGGTGAATGATGCGCTCTATCGCGCCGCGCCGAAGCTCAGGCTGATCCAGCTGCTCAGCGCCGGCTACGACCGCGCCGACCTCTCGGCCGCGCGCCGCGTCGGGGTTCCCGTCGCCAACAACGGCGGCGCCAATGCGGTCGCCGTCTCGGAGCATGCGCTGATGCTGATGCTGGCGGTGTCGCGTCGGCTCATCCGCGTCCATGCCAATGTGGCAGCGGGCCGCTGGCGCGGCAATGCCACGCCGCGCATCCACGAGCTGCGCGACCGCACGCTGGGCATCGTCGGGCTCGGCACCATCGGCAAGAAGACCGCGCGTCTCGCCGCTGCCTTCGGCATGCGCCTCCAATACTACGATATCGCGCGTCTCTCCGAGGATGCGGAGGATGCGCTGGGCGTGCGCTTCCGCTTGCTCCGCGAGCTGCTCCGCACTTCGGACATCGTCTCGTTGCATGTGCCGCTCAACGCCTCGACGAGGGGCATGATCGGCGCCGCCGAGCTCGCGCTGATGCAGCCCTCGGCGATCCTCATCAACACCAGCCGCGGCTCCGTCATCGACGAGATCGCGCTGGAGGATGCGTTGGCGAAGGGGCGGCTCGCCGGCGCCGGACTCGACGTCTTCGCCGAGGAGCCGCCGCCCGCCGATCATCCGCTGTTCCGGCTCGACAATGTCGTGCTGACCGCGCATCTCGCCGGCCCGACCTGGGAGAGCAACATCGCGCGGTTGCGCAATGCCTTCGACAATGTGCAGCGCGTCGCCCGTGGCGACGCGCCGCTCTGGGTCATCCCCGAATTGAGTGACTAGCTCGGCTCTGACGCGAGCAACGAACGTGTGCATTCACGTCGGTGGCGAACTCGGCCGCGACAAGCCGGTCTCGCTGGTCGTTTGAGCCTTCGTATTGCGTCAAACCAGCCGACAATCGTGCCATTGGATAGCTTTAACGCCGCAGACCTTATCCGTTCGAGACCGATGGCCGTGGTATTTTCGCAGAAGGGGACGTTCCGTTCGCACTCCCGCGCGAGAGATGCCGATGCGCGAGGGCCGGATAGCGTTCAGGTACCCAAGCGTGGCCGCGGGCTGGTCGACACCGAGACCAGCCGCAGGTGGGAGGGTGTCGTCTGATGACCATCGTCGTACAAGGGAGACCTCGCCGCGGCACCGTAAGCAAAACTCTCCATCAACTGCTCGGTTGAATAAGAAAAGAAGGAGTCGGCGTTGGCGAGCGGTGCCATCAACGTGGCGAGCGAGACGGTTCTGAACATGTGCCCCTCCGTTCCTGACCCGCCCGCAAGCATATCCGCACGTGGGTCAGTTGGGTGTGATCGGCCGCACAGCCTAGTCGCCCGCTTCAATTAATTTGAATTAGTTTGGACTTTGTGATTCGCTGTCGTCGCGGTTATAGGCGATGGGGGCGAGCATGGCTTCGAAGGACGTTTCGGTAAAGAAGTACGTTGTGAGGCTGAGCGGCGCGGAGCGCGAACAGCTTGAGACGCTACTTCGGAAGGGAAAGAGCCCGGCGCGACGGCTGCTGAAGGCGCGGATATTGCTGAAGGCCGATGTCTCGGACGGCGGCACGGGCTGGAGCGACAGCCGGATCATTCGAGCGCTGGAGACCAGCCCGTCCATGGTTTACCGGGTGCGCCAGCAACTGGTGGAAGAGGGCCTTGAGGCTGTTTTGAGCCGCAAGCAACGCGCGAGGCCGCCGGTTGCTCGGATTTTTGACGGCGAGAAGGAAGGCAAATTGATTGCGTTGGCTTGTTCCACGCCGCCCAAGGGACGGGCGCGCTGGACCTTGCGGATGTTGGAGAACAAAGTCGTGGAACTCGCAATCGTCGATCGCGCCAGCGACAGCACGATCGGTCGAGTTCTAAAAAAAACGTTCTCAGGCCCCATCGCCAGCAGCAATGGGTCATCCCGCCGAAGGCCAACAGCGCGTTCGTAGCCTCCATGGAAGATGTCTTGGCCGTCTATACGCGGCCACGCGATCCTGATTGTCCGCTGGTTTGCCTCGACGAGACGTCAAAGCAACTGATCGCCGAGACGCGCGTGCCAATCGCGATGAAACCGGGGCGCCCGGCCCGTTTCGACTTCGAGTACAAGCGCAACGGCACCGCCAACCTCTTCATGATGTTTGCTCCGCTCGAAGGCTGGCGCCACGTCAAAGTCACCGATCGCCATACCGCCGTGGACTACGCTCATGTCCTGAAAGACTTGGCCGATGTCCACTTCGCCGATGCCAGAACCATCGTTCTGGTTCAGGACAACCTCAACATCCACTGCAAGGCCTCGCTCTACGAAGCCTTTCCTGCCGCCGAAGCCAGGCGGCTGGTCGAGCGCTTCGAATGGCACTACACGCCAAAGCACGGAAGCTGGCTCGATCTGGCGGAATCCGAGCTCGGCGTTCTATCGTCCCAATGCCTCGCCCGGCGCATCCCGGACAAACAAATGCTCAGCGAAGAAATCGCCGCCTGGGAGCACGACCGCAATGCCACTCACGCCAAAGCTCGCCGCGCCGGCGCGGAGGCAGCGGAGGGTGAAGCTGGGGTCGAGCGCGAGCCCCGCCCCAGTCGCGGCCCGCGCCTCGTCGCGGCGACCGAGATGCGTCAGGGGCGGCGCCCAGGAGGAATGTACCACGGGAAAGTTGCGAGGGTGCCGTTTGACCATTCGATGCCGATGCGGTCCCTGATCGGCCAAAGACCCCGTCGGCACAGTCCGGCGCAGCGGCACCCCTTGAGCTCGGTGAGCCAAAGTGAAGCTGCCATCGGTCCGCAAAAGGAAGATGCGGTGTCGCAGGGCGTCGCAGATTAGGAGACCTGAGCGCGCCATAGCGTGCGCCGTCATAGGTGTAGCATCCGCTCGAGACCGGGCCGAGCCTATGACGACAGGCGAGCAACACGGGGTTTCGCGGCGGCTGGCAGCCATCCTCTCAGCAGACGTGGCCGGGTACAGCCGGCTGATGGAGAGCGATGAGGTCGCCACGCTGCGCGCGCTCAAGGCGCATCGCCGCGAGCTGGTCGACCCAGCGATCGCTGCCCGTCACGGCCGCATCGTCAAGACCACCGGCGATGGCCTGCTGGCCGAGTTCCACAGTATTGTCGACGCGGTGGCCTGCGCCGTCGCGGTGCAGCGCGGCATGATCGGCCGCAACGCCGCCGTGCCGGAAGATCGCCGCATGCGGTTCCGCATTGGCATCAACATCGCCAACGAGCCGATTCGCGACAAGCTTATGCTCGCCTTCGCCGATATGGGCGAGCGCACTGTGAAGAACATCGCCCGCAGCATCGGCGTCTTCGGTCTCGCGCCGCAGGATATCGCCTTGCTGCCAGAAGAGATATCGACGTCGGGTGCCGCTGAATCGCCGTCGCAAGCTGCGCTGCAGCAGATACGCTTCTGCCGCACCGCGGATGGCGTTCAGCTTGCCTATGCGCGGATGGGCCAAGGTCCGCCGCTCGTCAAGGCGGGTGCGTTCATGACGCATCTCGAAAAGGAGCTGGAAAGCCCGATCTGGCGCCATCTCTGGCGCGATCTTGCGCGCGTCTACACGGTGATCCGCTACGATGCCCGAGGCAACGGGCTATCGGACTGGGAGGTCGACGAACTTTCGTTCGATGCCTTCGTACGGGATCTCGAGACCGTGGTCGATGCCGCCGGCCTCGGCCGCTTCCCTCTGCTCGGCATCTCGCAGGGCTGCGCGGTCTCGATCGCCTATGCCGTTCGAGATCCCGAGCGGGTAACGCGGCTCGTGCTGCACGGCGGTTTTGCCCAAGGGGCGGCCAAGCGCGCGCGCAACGCCGCCGAGCGAGAGCAGCTTGCAGCGGTAATGACCCTCGTGCGGCTTGGCTGCGGTCAGGAGAACCCCGCGTTCCGGCAGATCTTCACGTCAGAGTTCGTACCCGAAGGCACCAAGGAGCAGATCGACTGGTGGAACGAACTGCAGTGGGTATCCACGTCGCCAGAAAATGCCGCTCGTTTCATCTCGGTGGTTGGCAATATCGATGTAACCGATCCTCTGGCGAAAGTAGCGGTGCCGACGCTGGTCATGCACGCACGCGATGAGACCCGGATACCGTTCGATGCCGGTCGGCGAATGGCGGCGGGCATTCCCCGTGCCCGTTTCGTGCCGCTGGAGAGCCGGAACCATCTGATTCTCGAGAGCGAGCCCGCTTATGCCCGCTTCTTGGAGGAGATCAGATCGTTCCTGCACGCCTAGGGATTTGCGGTGCGCGGCGCAACGTGAGCTGCCACGCACTCTGCAGCGACTACCGAGCGCGCGCCACGACTTCGTTGCTGGCACCTTCCGCCGCATCAGCTCCATTCGAGGGCGTTGGGAAGCGCGACCAGCTCTCGACCTCGTTGTCCTTGAGCGCGCGGCAAAGAGTGGCGGTGTCGTCGACGGTCAGCAGGTCGGGACCATCCGCTCCAGCAGAGTCATCGCCGCCACCTGGAAGATCGGAAGCGCGGTCGCTCTTCCTCTCGGTCCCCAGCAGGCTTGCGTCGGAGGACGGTCCGGAGGACGACGACAAACAGCAAGACCGCAACCGGCCAACGCGACCAGACGTCGTGCAGCCCGCTGACTACATTGATCAGAACCAGAAAGCCTGCAACCACGAGAGGCACGGCAATGGAGCGAGGCAGGTTCGCCAACCAATCCCCGACGGATCGCATCCGGCCGGACGGCCCAAGAACGTCAGGAATCGGCGAGGCGCCACGTTCGGCCGCAACCGCATCCGCCTGGGGCGTGGTGCCGCCGGTGGTCAGCCGATAACTCATGACGGGAGCCGCAATGTTCTTCATCTGTTGGCGGCCGAGACAGTCGAAGCCAAGGGACAGTTTGTTGTGCACCTGATCGTAGACGGAACCAGAGATCACGACGCCACCGGGCTCCGCCAGTTCTTGCAGTCGCGCGGCGATATTGACGCCGTCGCCATAGATGTCGGAACCGTCCACCAACACGTCGCCCAGATTGACGCCGATGCGAAACCGCATGCGGTGCGCATTGGGCCGGTCCGAATCCTGGCCGGAGATTTCCTGCTGGATCTCGGCCGCACACTGCACGGCCTCGACGACGCTGGCGAACTCGGCGATGACGGCATCACCCCAAGTATTGACGATCCGCCCATCATGGCGCTCCACCAGTCCTGTCATGGCGGCGCGGTTGCGGTGCAGCGTCCCCAGCGTGCCCGCTTCGTCTGCTTCCATGAGGTGGGAATATCCGTGCACATCGGCGCACAGGACGGTGGTCAGCCGCCGTTTCACCTTGTCGGTCATGAACGACATAGTAGCGCCCTAAGGCGCTAAGGGCACGCACCGGTCTCCGCCGAAGAGACTCCACGCATTCCGAGCAATCGTGCACCGGCACGCGGCGGATGATCGCCTTCGGTCAGCGACGGAAGCGGCCAGCAACAAAACGTCGTTGCGACCCCGGCGGAAGGGGCCGGCGTCACCCTACGACAAGCCCGCAGCCGCCACCGCGATCTTTTGAGGTGAGCGGATGTCAACTAACGCTACTGCTGCGCACCACGAAGCGCAGCTGCGCACAAATGCCGCGCATTCGATTGACGCTGACGCGACGCGGGTGCAGAGTTCGTCATAAGGGGGTGGGACCCGAAAGCGAGGGCTCTGTGCCCATGCTAAAATCGGCCGTAAAGGAAGCCGCTCAGCGCCTCGGCATCGTCGTCCACCGTGACAAGCGGAGCGACGCAAACGGTCACCATTATCGGACGATCGTGCTCGACAACCCTCTCGCCCCATGGCTCGACCGTCGCTTCGCCGAACTCTACGAACGGGCGAAGACGTTCACTCTGGTCGACGCCCAGCGCTGCTATGAGCTGTGGGATGTCGCCGGCCAGCTATCGCATGTTCCTGGAGATCAACTTGAAGTCGGCGTCTGGCGCGGAGGGTCGGGCTGCGTGATCGCCGCCGCATCTCCGGTCAAACGCACGTTTCTCTGCGACACCTTCGCCGGCGTCGTCAAATCGGGTGGCAGGGACTCCTGCTACGAGGGCGGTGAGCACTCGGACACGTCGGTCGCGCATGTCAATCGGTGCGCGGCCGGGTTGGGCCTCCGCAATGTGGAGGTCGTGCGCGGGATCTTCCCCGACGACCATATCGAGATGTTCCGCGACAAGGCATTCTCCTTCGTTCACATCGATGTTGACGTCTACCAGTAGGCGAAAGACGTGCTTGAATTTGTGTGGCCACGCATGCCGCTTGGTGCGGTCGTCATCTTCGATGACTACGGCGTTGCCGTTTGCAACGGCATTACCGATCTCGTGGACGAATACCGCGGTCGAGGAGATCGCGTGACCACGTACAATCTCAACGGTCACGCCGTCATGGTGAAGATCGGGGCTTCCTAGCGGTCTTCTTGCCGCCTCTCCCTGCCCCTTCTACCCTCCCTTCTCGGAGGAATTCCTGCCGGAGATGCAGGGCCGCGAGCTCACGGCGGAGGCGTGATGGCTTCGGGAAAGCTCCAAGCGCTTTGCGCCGCGGCCGATCTCGCGCCGGGATGCGCCATGCGCGCCGAGCTTGGCGGCAAGGCCTATGCCGTCTTCAACCTCGACGGCCGCTTCTATGTGACCCAGGACCAATGCACGCATGGGCCGGGCGCGCTGTCGGAGGGCTTCGTCGAGGGCGGGGAGGTGGAATGCCCGTTCCATGCCGGGCGCTTCCATATCCCGACCGGCCAACCCGCGGCGCCGCCCTGCAGCGAGCCGCTCTCCTGCTGGACGGCGGAAGTCGTCGACGGCATGGTCTCGATCGATCCGACGCAGCAAAGCTAGGAGGAGCGATGGCGATTTCGGCAGAGCAGAACGCGCAGCTGACGCAAACCGGGCCGGGGACGCCGATGGGCGAGCTCTTCCGCCGCTACTGGATTCCCGCGCTTCTCGCCGAGGAGCTGCCCGAGCCCGATTGCCCGCCGGTGCGCGTTCAGCTCATGGGCGAGCGCCTCGTCGGTTTCCGCGACAGCGCCGGCCGGCTCGGCCTCATTGACGAGTTCTGCGCCCATCGCGGCGTGTCGCTGTGGTTCGGCCGTAACGAAGAGGGCGGCCTGCGCTGCCCCTATCACGGCTGGAAATACGATGTCGCCGGCAATTGCCGCGACCTGCCGTCCGAGGCCGAGGCGACGGGCATGCGCTCCGCTATCAAGCTCAAATCCTATCGCTGCCGCGAGGCGGGCGGCGTCATCTGGGCTTATATGGGCCCGCCGGACCTCGAGCCGGAGCCGCCTTCGCTCGAATGGGTGCTGGTGCCGCCGGACCGGCGTTTCATCTCCAAGCGGCTGCAGGAGTGCAATTACCTGCAGGCGATGGAAGGCGGCATCGATTCGAGCCATGTCTCGTTCCTGCATAGCGGTGCCTTGAAGCGCGATCCGTTGTTCGTCGGCTCGAGGGGCAACGAGTACAACGAGCGCGACCGCATGCCGATCTTCGAGGTGGTGCCGTTTCCGGGTGGTCTCCTCATCGGCGCGCGGCGCAATGCCGGCGAAGACAAGCACTACTGGCGCATCACGCCCTGGATCGCGCCTTTCTACACGCTGATCCCGCCGCGCGGCGGCCATCCCATCAGCGGCCATGCCTGGGTCCCGATCGACGACGAGAATTGCTGGGCTTGGAGCGTCAGCTATCACCCGCGCCGCGAGCTCACCGCGGCGGAGCTGGCGGCGATGCGCGGCGGCCACGGCATCCATGTAAAATATATCCCCGGCACCTTCATCCCGCGTGCCAACAAGCGCAACGACTACCTCATGGACCGTGCGGCGCAGAAGGCGGGGCTCACCTTCAGCGGCGTCGGTGGCATCGCCATGCAGGATGCCTCGCTGCAGGAGAGCATGGGGCCGATCGCCGATCGCACGCGCGAGCATCTGGTCTCGACCGATAACGGCATCATCATGACGCGCAACGCGCTCATCAAGGCGGCGAAGGCGAACCGCGAGGGGAAGCCGCTGCCGGCGCTTGCCGCCGCCGATCAGCGCGTACGCTCCTGCGCCATCGAGCTGCCACGGGGGGTGCCGTTCCTCGAGGGCGCGAGGCACGGGCTCTTCTGCTCGCTCGACACCGATCCGGTGACGGTCTGAGCCGATGGCGCGCCTCAGCCTCACGCTGGCCTGCTGGGATTACGATCGGACGAGGGCGCTCGCCGAGGGCAGCATCGTGCCGGATGGCATCGACCTCAACTACCTGTCCCTGCCCGTGGAGGAGACCTTCTTCCG
>Ga0335081_10015769_pt1 | contig 12229 bp, 10 predicted proteins | sample Lox_Sample_35_FD_206713 | JGI IMG/M metagenome (GOLD analysis project Ga0335081, IMG submission 206713) | Soil microbial communities from Loxahatchee National Wildlife Refuge, Florida, United States - Lox_Sample_3.5 | ecosystem: Environmental > Terrestrial > Soil > Wetlands | place: USA... | reverse complement strand
ATGCGCGAGTTCACGGCGGCCTGGCCGCGGGTCAACGTGCAGCTGAGCGAGATCCAGGACGACGGCCAGCTGCTCGCCGACCTCGAAGCGGGCCAGCTCGACCTGACCTTCGTGGTCTTCCCGCTGACCGCCGGGCCGTTCGAGGCCATCGAGCTGATCGAGGATCCCTACGTGCTGGTCGTGCCGGAAGACTCCGACCTGGCCCGCCGCCCGTCGCCGGTCTCCCTGCGCCACCTGGCCGGGATGCCGCTGATCACCTACGCCCAGATGCGCGAGGTCCATTCCATCGAGAACCGGCTCGGCCGGCCTCAGCTGCGGCACCAGATCGCCTTCCGGTCCAACGACAACGCCACCATCCTGGGCCTGGCTGCCGCGGGCATCGGCGCCGCCATCGTCTCCTGGCTGTCGGTCGACCCGCATCACCCGGGCCTGCGCCTCAAGCGGCTGGCCAAGGTCAGCCCGCGCATCGTCGGCATCGCCTGGCACCGGGACCGGTACCGCATCCCGGCCGCCGACGCGTTCATCAGGCTCACCCAGGCCGCCGCCGAACACGAGCAGCGGGCCGCCCACCTCCTCGACCAGTAGACGCGCCGGCCGGGACGGCGCTGCGGGAAACGCCGGAGGCCAGCGCCGGCGTCGCGGCCGCTCGAGCGGGGGGGACCGGTGACAGCTGGTTCGTTCGGTGAAAAAGATCTTTCGGGCCGAACGGATGCGGTGCGTGCCTCGGGCAGACTCAGAGCCATGACAGATCCGAGCCTGGATGGCACCGGGACGTTGAGCGGCGAGCTCGAGCTGGCCGGGTGGCGCCGCGCGGTCAGCGAGCTGTACGCGGCCGTGCGGGCCGAGCCGGAGCCGCGGCGCGGGCACGCGCTGTGGCGGCAGCGTCGGGACGAGCTGTTCCGGACTCATCCGCAGAGCCCGCTGCCCCCGGGTGACCCGCTGCGCGTCACCGGCCTGCCGTACTGGCCCTACGATCCGGGGCTGCGCTTCGAGCTGCCCCTGCTCCCGGCCGGGCAGGAGATGTCGCTGTCCGTGCCGACCAGCGACGGCGTGATCCCGATGGCCCGCATCGGCTGCCTGCGGCTGCCCCCGCCGCTGGACGCGGTCATCGACGTGTGGTGGCTGCGGCAGTACGCGGGCGGCCTGCTGCTGCCGCTGCGCGACGGCACCGCGGGCCGGTCCAGCTACGGCGGCGGCCGGTACGCGCTGGACACGGCCAAGGGCGCCGACCTGGGCGGCCGGGCCGGGCACCTGATCGTGGACCTGAACTTCCTCTACCACCCCTCGTGCCGGTACAACGACGCGTGGCAGTGCCCGCTGGCCCCGCCGGGAAACACCATCGGCGCCCCGGTTGCCGTCGGCGAGCGGCTATGAGGCGCCCTGACGGCACTCGTACAGGGTCTGGGCGGTGCCGGCCCCGCCGTAGGCCGACGCTGGCACCGCGGCGCAGGCGTCCTCGACCCAGCTGATGACCTGCTCGACCTGGCTTCCCCCGCCCAGCCCGCCCGGCCCGAAGCCCGCGCCGCCCAGCAGGAAGAACCTGAGCTGGCCGCTGCCGAGCAGTTGCCTGACCCGGGCCAGCGTCGGCTCGGGCACCGAGCCGCTGAACCCGCCCATCGGCATCACCTCCTGGCCGGTGGCCAGGATGAACGGGGAGGCCACGGACCACGACTGGACCGCCATCAGGTAGCTGGCGCCATCGCGATGGGCGCTGAGGCGCCGTAGAAGAAGGCCTTCCAGCTTTCGGACATGCTCTTGACCGCGACCGAGTAGAACGGGGCCAGGCCGGCGCGGGTGAGGTTCCACGCGTACAGCAGCGCGGCCGCCGCCGCGATGCCGAGCAGGGCCGGCCGGGCCCAGGCCGGCTGCCCTTCCGGGGAGCGCCAGAACGCCCAGCGGGCGCGGGCCGTCCCCGGCGCCGGATCGTCGCAGGCGGACAGCGCCGGGGCGGGCGCGCGCGTCAGGGACACCGGATGAGGATGACGGGCGATATTGAAGGGCAGCTGCGGCGTTCCTCAGCAAATCCTCTCAACACCGATGACCTGGCTACACCCCGGTCTGGGCGGTCAGCCGCCCCGAGTCCACGGCGGCGCGGAACGCGGCGTAGTCCCGTTCGTTCTGGTCGGCGTAGACCGCGGAGAAGTTCGCGATGGCCTGGTCGAAGGCATCGCTCTTGCCCAGGTAGGAGGCGATCGCGATGCGGTCCCCCCACCGGGCGTGCGCCCGGGCCAGGGTCGCGCCGCACAGCCGCGCGTACAGCATGGCGCCCGGCACCAGCATGGCGTCCACGTCCGCGCTGCCCTTCCAGTCCTGGAACTGGCGCACGTAGTAGTCACGGGTCACGCCGTCGAGCCCCCTGACCCGCTGCCAGCCCAGGAAGATGTCGGTGGCCGCCTGCATCAGCCGCTGTCCCGCGACCACGCGCTCGCCGCAGTGCTTGTAGGTGCTCTGGCCCAGGAAGCGCTCGAGCACGGAGGCCTGCGCCTCCTTGGCCTGCAGGAACAGCGGGTCGTTGTAGTCGCGGCCCAGCAGCAGCAAGATGTAGCAGCGGGTCCCGACGCTGCCCACGCCGACCATCTTGTAGGCCGCGTGGACGTAGCGGTACTCCTCCAGCGGATGGTGCTGGCGGCCGAGGGTACGCCGGTACGAGCTGAGCAGCTTCTTGATGAGCGGAGTCGGGTTCTCCCATTCCGATCCCGGCGTGACCAGGTCCTCGATCGGGATGATGACCGGCGGGTCGGCGACGATGCGCAGCTCGCCTTCGACCTCGTCCGCCCGCCTGGCCAGCACCCGGGTGCTGTCGCGGGTCCTGGCCTTGGCCACCATCTCCTCGACCGCCCGGCCCTCGTCCTGGCCGACCCGCTTGACCTGGACCTCCTTGCGGACCATCTTGAGCAGCATCCCGGCCTCGAAATGCTCGTACCACGCGTCCAGGGCGCCCATCCCGGCGGCCCGCCGCATCCGGTCCCGGTACTCCTCGACCCCGGCCACGACGATGGCGCGCCGGTCGGCCGGGCTGAACCCGCGGTCGCGGCCCATGATCTCGAAGCTCGCGGCCAGCCGCTTGACGTCCCATTCCCACGGGCCGGGGAGGGTCTCGTCGAAGTCGTTGATGTCGAAGATCATCTGCCGTTCCGGCGTGCCGAACAGGCCGAAGTTCGACAGGTGGGCGTCACCGCACAGCTGCACCGTGACCCCGGACACCGGGGTCCCGGCCAGGTCGGCCGCCATGATCAGCGCGCCGCCCCGGTAGAAGGTGAACGGCGAGGCCAGCATCCGCCCGTACCGGATCGGGACCATCTGAGGCACCCGGCTCGCCCCCTGCTCTTCGAGCAGGGCGACCGGGTCCGGGCGGTCCGCCGCGGGTTCCCACCGTCCGTGGCTGGATCGCGGCGTCTGCTGCCGGGCCGTCCGCCCCCTGGCCACCCGCTCATCCACCGTGAGGTGCCTGCGCCGCCACTCCGACGCGAACGGCCCGGACCGGTCGGCGCTGACATCGAGATCGGCAGCGGTCATATGTACTCTCTCCTTCGCATCCAGACCAGCGTGGCCCAGCCCCAGATGGGCGGCAGGTAGGAGGTGAACAGGCGCTGGATGAAGACCGCGGCGGTGGCGTCGGCCTCCGAGACGCCGGCTCCGGTCAGGCCGAGGATCATGCCGGCTTCCACCACGCCCATGCCGCCGGGCGACGGCGAGATGCCGCCGATGATCCCGGCCAGCGTGATGACCACGATCAGGACCGGCAGCCGCAGGTGGTCTCCGAACGCCCGCAGCGAGACGGACAGGGCCATGGCGACCAGCAGTTCCCCGCCGAACGAGCCGCCCACCAGCAGCACCATCTTGCGGGGGGACTGGGCGACCTGGGTCAGGTTGCCCCAGATGTCGCGGGCCTTGGGGCGCAGCTTGTCCGCGGCGAGCCGGCGCAGCCGGGGCACGGCCAGCAGCACCCCGGCCAGCAGGGCGACCAGCACCACGACGGCCAGGATGATCCAGACCAGCTTGGAGTTGCCGCCGGATTCCGGGGTGGTCTCGATGTGGATCGATCCCCAGGCGAACGGCAGGGAGACCAGGAACAGCACCGTGATGGCGATCCAGCTGGAGGTGGTCATGATGGCGCCGGAGCTGAGCGCGACGGTGGCGTCGTAGCCCTGCTTCTGGAAGAACCGGACCCGGGTGGCGAACACCGCGGCGGTGCCGCCGGCCAGCGCGCTGAAGGCGTTGGCGAACTCGACCGCCACCGCCCGCCCGAACGGCAGCGGCCCGGCCACGCTGCCGATGCCCTCGATGCCGGAGGCCACGTAGGCCAGCTGGGCCAGGACCAGCGCCATGGCCACCCACAGCCACTCGGCGCCGATCACGGTGTCGAAGGAGGCGGCGACGTCGATCAGCACCCCGATGAGCGCCCAGCCGCCGATCAGCGTGCCCACGATCATGATCAGCGTCGGCCAGCTCACCCGCCGCGGCTCCACCAGGCTCGGCAATTCGATCGAGGCGGCCTGGGCGGCACGCTGGCGGACCTCCTCGAGCAGCCCGCGCCTGCCCCGCAGGCTCCGGACGACCAGCGGATCCAGCGCGGGCTTCTGCAGGTGCCGCAGGGCGCCTTCCAGCACGTCCGGCGGGAGGCACCGGGCCGCCGCGGCGGCGGCCCGGTCGGCGCCGGCCGTCACCGCCGTGACCGCCAGGGCGCCGGCCAGGTCGCGGTCCAGCTGGTCGGCCGTGGCGCCGGCGACGGCGTTGCGGAAGTCTGCCACGGTGATGGTGTCCGCGGCCGGCTCGACCAGCAGCGCGTCCCCGCTGATGGCCCCGTGCGCGATCCGCGCCCGCCGCAGGATCAGCAGCTGGCGGTACACCTCGTCCAGCGCGGCGTCGCTGACCTCGGCGGGGTCGGCATCCGACAGCGCGATCCCGGCGGGCAGCCGGCTGACCAGCAGCGCGTCGTTATACGGTCCGGAGGCTCCGGCCTCGAGGATCTCGGGTACGGCGACGCCTGCCCGGCCGGCCCGCATGGTCAGGAAGGCCTGGTGCTCGACCTGCTGCAGCCGGGTGATCGTCAGGCTCGGCCCGGAATCGCGGTACAGCACGAACCGGCCCGCTTTGGTCAGCAGCCGGGCGTCGGCCGCGTCCCGGCCGTAGACCTCGATGCCGAGGCGGTCAGGCCCCTCAGCCTGGCAGGTTTCGGTTGCCCCGAACTTGGCCACCCCCCAGACCTGCCGGGCCAGCGGGCGCACGTCGCTGGCGCGGATGCCGAGTTCTTCCAGCAGCCGCCGCACGTCCTGCGCCGACGGCAGCCCCAGCGGCGACCCGAAGACCAGCCGGACGATCGCCGTGACCCCCCAGCCGATGGCCAGGCTGCCCAGCACGTTCATCGGCAGCCCGTTCCCGCTGACCGCCGCGGCCAGGGCCACCAGGGCGATGAAGATCTCGATGAGACGCTGGACGGTCCGGGCCAGGTAGGGCAGCGCCGCCGTGGCCACCGCCGCGAACAGGGCGATCTGCAGGACCGGGAAGGTCAGGTGGTAGTCGTCGATCACGACCCCGGGCGGCCGCCCGCCGTGGCTGCCGATCAGCGCGACCAGGATCCCGCTGACCGCCGCGGTGCCGACCGCGCTCAGCCCGATGTCGCGGGCGACCTCCCAGCGGCGCGCGACCAGCGCCAGGCCCACCAGGAAGATCACCACGCCGAACGAGCCGGCCTGGTAGACCACGGTGACCAGCCAGGTGATGCTCCACGGCGGCGGGTGGATCACCTGGGTGATCGCCCGGTCCACCCGGGAGTCGTACCGGATCACCAGCAGGCAGCAGCCCAGGGCCAGCACCGCCAGCGCCAGGCGCACCCCGTCGCTGCCGCGCCGCCGCCGCTGGCCGTCACCGACCGGCGCGAACAGGACCGACCGCCAGCTGCGCAGGAGCTTCTGCCCGGGAGCAGAACTCGAGGTCTCTACCAGGTCTTCAGCCAGCGGGGACCAACTGCCTTCCGGATATCGCCGGCGGCCCAGGTCGCTGCCGTATGTGTCTCATGCTGTCTCATGCCGTCTCATAGGCCCCCCTCGGCCCCTATCAGACCCCTTGAACGCGGGTGCTGTCCAGTTGGGACCTGCGGTTTCGATAACGGAACAGGAACAGGCCGTAGGCGACAGGACCGGCCAGCAGCGGCAGCCAGTAGGAGGCGAGCCGGTAGGTGAGCGTGGCCAGCACGGCCTGGCTCGAGTCGACCCCGGCCAGCACCAGGAGCCCGGTCAGGCTGGCCTCCACCAGCCCGAGGCCGCCCGGGGTGGCCGGGATCATGCCGATCACGCCGGCCACCGCGTAGGCCACCAGGATCAGCGAGGGACGCGGGTGGCTCCCGGTGGCCCGCAGCGCGGCCAGCAGGCACAGGTAGTCGAAGGCCAGCCGCCCGGCGGACAGCAGCAGTGCCTCCCACCATTTCCTGCCCAGCACGGTCCGGATGTTGTTGCGCTCGGAGAGCAGGGTCTCGTCCAGCCCCTCGAGCGGCGGCCGCTTGCGCAGCACCAGGTTCCTGACCCGCTGCGCCGCCCGGCCGCACCAGCGAAGCGGCGCGTCGTAGGCCAGGACGACCGCGCCCAGCCCGGCGAAGGCCACGAACCCCGCCGCCCCGAGGATGGCCGCGTTGACCAGCCCCCGGTTGACCGGCGCTCCGAACAAGATGACCGGGAGGGCGAAAGCGGGCAGGGCCAGCAGGCCTCCCACGCCGAGCAGGGAGAAGGCGGCCAGCCCGCCCACGGTCGAGCTCGTGTCCCGCCCGCTGGTCTCCAGCATCCGGAACTGCACGGCGGCACCCACCGCCGCGCCGCCCGGCATGATGAGGGTGATCGCGTTGCCGGCCAGCAGGGAGGTGACGACCGGGAACCACGCCTTGGTCCGCAGGGCCAGCCGCTGCAGCGCGAACGTGCAGATGAAGTGGGCGACCTGGAACGCCACCGCCAGGATGAACCAGCTCGGGTGCAGGGTCGACAGGCGAGGCCAGGACGCGAAGACCTCGGTGAGCGCCGGGAACACCAGGTAGATGGTGATGCCCGTGACGGCGACCACCACGGCGCGCTTGGCCACCGTCCGCCAGGCCAGGGGCTGTGACTTCTCGCGGTCGATCCGTTCGGCCAGCTTCGGCTCGCTGACGGCCGCGCGCGCAGGCTCGCCCGAGGTCGCGTGGTTCATGATCGGCTCATACCCCGCGTTCCGCGGGCACGACGCCCCGTTCGGCGGCCCGGACCAGGGCGGCGTGATCGGCCTCGGTCTGGTCGGCGTAGAGCCGGGCGAACCGCGCGAGGGCGCGGTCGAGGCGGTCGGAGTTGCCGACGTATCCGACGATCATCGACGCCCCGCTGGTCCGGGCATGGCCCTTGGCCAGCAGATGGCCGACGACGGCCGCGTAGTCCGCGAGCGCCGCGGCGTCGATGGCGTCCAGGGCCACGCTGCCCTTCATGTTCCTGAACTGGCGCACGTAGTACTGACGGCCGCCGACCGTGGTCCAGCCCAGCAGCGGATCGCTGACCGTCTGCAGGGCCTGCTGGTATTCCACGACCCGCTGGCCCTGGTGGGCGTGCCAGGCCGATTCACCGTGGACGTGACGCGCCAGGACCGACCGGCGGGCCTGCTTCAGCTGCAGGAACACCACGTCATCGGGACTGCTGCCCTCGAGCAGCGCCACGTAGGCGCGCAGCCCCACGCTGCCCACGCCCACCACCTTGTGGGCGATGTCGATCAGCGTGTAGCCGCCGAGGGCCCGGCGCCAGTGCGGCGCCAGGGTGCCCAGGTAATCGTCGAGTCCCTGCCCGAGTCCGGCGGCATCGGCGCCGCTGACCCGGGTGGTCAGCGGCGGGTCCTCGGCGATGCGGCGCTGCCCTTCACGCCGGCTGGTGAGCTTGGGCAGGGCCCGGTCGCTGGTCCTGCGGCGGGCCCGGACCGCAGCCCGGCTGATCTCGGCCTGCAGCGACGGATGGATCGTGTCCTGCTCCAGCTGGTCGACGTCGAGGCGCTGGTAGGACCGGGCCAGCAGCGGTGTCGAGGCCAGGTCACGGACCTCGGCCCGGTATCCGGCGACGCAGTGCAGGACCGCCGATTCGCAGTCCTGCTCGCCGGCGCCGTTCAGCCGGCCCGCGATCCAGATGCTCGCGACCAGCCGGCGAAGGTCCCACTCCCACGCGCCGGGATGCGCCTCGTCGAAATCGTTCAGGTCGATGACCAGGTGCTGCTCCGGGGAGGCGTAGAAGCCGAAGTTCCCCAGATGGGCGTCACCGCAGATCACCGGGGTGATGCCGGTGGACGGCAGCCGGGCGACATCCTCGGCCATGACGATGGCGGCGCCGCGCAGGAATCCGTACGGTGAGGCGATCATCCGCCCCACTCGCAGCGGGATGAGCCAGTCGAGCCGGCCCGAGTGCGACTCGATGATCAGCCGCACCGGATCGGGACGCCCGGGCCCGGCGGACCACTCCCCCAGCGACCGGCGCGGCACTTTATGCCGGAGTTCCTTGCCCATCCGGTACCGCTCGATCCGCGACGTCGACCGGCGCCGCAGCGACGTGAACGCTTCGCTGTCGGCCGAGGCCAGGACCACATGACCGCGCCTGGGATTACCGGGCATGAGATCAGAGCCTTCGCATGAAATCAGAGCCTTTCTGGTGCGGTCACGCCAACATGGTATTGACTACTCCCCGCCCTGAAGGACGGGGATCCCGGCCGTCACCGGCCGGGGTTCCTGTTTCACCGCCGGCCGCACCCGGGAGGACCCGGAATGTCTGACGCCAGCTCCGCAGGCAGAAACGGCACGACCTGCCGCCAGGATGTTCTTCGCGGCGTTGATATCCCGGTCATGCCGGGCACCGCAGCACGGGCACGTCCAGTACCGGGTGGACAGTCTTAGCTCCGCGAGCAGGTACCCGCACGCCGAGCAGGTCTTGCTGCTGGGGTACCACCGGTACGCCGTCCTCACTCTCCGATTATCGAACACATGGCCGTAGACGGCCTGGAGGCGCGCCGGGCGTGTCTGATTTCACACCTGCCGCGCAGCTTGGCGGGGCGCGCGATTCCTCCCCGGCCTGAAGGCCGGGACACCCTCCCGAGGTCTTGGTGATCACGCCGACCCCGCGGCCGCACCCGGACCTGGCCCCGGGCGATCGCCTGAGCCTAGGCTCTGGGTATGACCCAGCCTTCGGGGGACGCTGACCGGAAGAGCCTGCGTGCCTCGGATCAGGACCGGCAGAGCGTGGCGGAGGTATTGCGCGATGCGGCCGGGGACGGCCGGCTGAGCATGAGCGAGCTCGATGAGCGGCTGGACGCCGTTTACGCGGCCAAGACTTATGCCGACCTCGAGCCGATCATCCGTGACTTGCCGCATCCGGCTATAGCGCCGGACTCGGCCGCGGTCCAGGCGAGTCCGCCCGGCGGTGCCGTTGAGCGGTTCGGCGGGGAGCCGACGTCCAGCTCCGCCATCGCCATCATGGGCGGCTTCTCCCGCAAGGGCGCCTGGGTGGTGCCGACCCACTTCACCGCCGTGGCGATCATGGCCGGCGGGGAGCTGGACCTGCGGGACGCGAGGTTCTCCGAGCGCGTGGTGAACATCCACGCCACGGCGATCATGGGCGGCATCGGCATTATCGTGCCCGACGATGCCGAGGTACAGGTCAGCGGCATCGGGGTGATGGGAGCCTTCGAGCACGGACCGACGGGCCCGGGACAGCCCGGCGGACCGGTCATTCATATCAACGGGCTGGCCTTCTGGGGCGCCGTCGACGTCAGGCGCAAGCCGCCGAAGGGCGGCAGGCGCCAGGAACTCGAGGCCAGGCGCCGGGAAGTGGAGTCCGGGAACCCGGAGGAATAGCGGGCGCGCGCCGGTCCCTTCTGTGCTGTAACCGCGCGGCGGGTCGGCGGCTGGCGGCGATTTCGCGGCGGCCGGCGGGTCTGTATATATGGGGCCAGCGGGTCGCTGGCGTTCGCGCGGGCGAGTTTGGGGTAGCCGATGACGGTCAGCGAGGATTTCACCAGTCTCACCGGCGGGTTCCGGGGTGAGCTGCTGGCTCACTGCTACCGGATGCTGGGCTCGGCCGAGGAGGCCGAGGACCTGGTTCAGGAGACATACCTGCGGGCGTGGCGGTCCTACGAGGGCTTCGAGGGCCGTTCGTCGGTGCGGACCTGGCTGTACCGGATCGCGACCAACGCGTGCCTGACCGCGATCGAGCGCCGCGGCCGCCGGCCGCTGCCGTCCGGGCTGGGCGCGCCGGCGCAGGACCCGGAGGCACCGCTGGTGGCGGGGACGGAAGTGCCGTGGCTGCAGCCGTTTCCCGATGCGCTGCTGGCCGGGGAGTACGAGGACCCGGCCGCGGTGACGGTATCCCGGGCGGGTATCCGGCTGGCCTTCGTCGCGGCGCTGCAGTACCTGTCCGCCCGCCAGCGCGCGATGCTGATCATGCGGGACGTGCTGCAGTGGCCCGCCGCGGAGGTGGCGGACCTGCTGGGCACGACGACCACCGCGGTGAACAGCGGCCTGCGCCGGGCCCGCGCCCAGCTCGCGCAGGCGCTGCCCGCCGAAGAGGAGATGGCCGAGCCCGCCGAGCCGGACCGGCGAGCGCTGCTGGACCGGTTCGCCGCGGCCATCGAGAACGCCGACGCCAGCGCGCTGGCCGAACTGCTGCGCGAGGATGCCGTGCTGGAGATGCCCCCGGTGCTGACCTGGTTCACCGGCCGCCAGGCGGTGACGCGCTTCACCGCGGCGCGCCTTTTCACCGGGCCCGGACAGCTCCGGCTCGTTCCGGTCGTGGCGAACCGGCAGCCGGCGTTCGCGGTCTACCAGCGCGAACCGGGCGGAACCTACCGGGCGCACGCGCTGCAGGTGCTTACGGTCACCGCCACCGGGATCGCGCGCATCGTCGCCTTCCAGGACACGGGCCTGTTCGGGTCGTTCGGCCTGCCCCAGGCGCACGGCGCGGCCGTGACCTGAACGGGGGCATCGCCCCGCGGCGATTCCCCCGGACCCGGCTGGTCTATATCAGTAGGCCGCCAAGCTAAGCGGCACCGAATCCGCAGAACCGGGAGAACCGTCGTGAGCATCACCGATAAGACTGTCCTGATCACCGGGGCCAACCGCGGCATCGGCCAGGCCCTCGTCAGCGAAGCCCTGGCCAGGGGCGCCAGGCGGGTTTACGCCGGCACGCGCCAGCCCATGACCCACCCCGATCCGCGGGTCACGCCGCTGGCCCTGGACGTGACCGACGCGGCGCAGATCCAGGCCGCCGCCGGTCAGGTCGGATCTCTCGACCTGCTGATCAACAACGCCGGCATCGCGCTGTACGACGACCTGACCGACCGGGCCCTGCTCGAACGGCACCTGGCCGTCAACCTCTTCGGCACCTACGGCGTGACCCAGGCCTTCCTGCCGGAGCTGACGCGTTCGGGGGGCGCCGTCGTCAACAACGTGTCCCTGATGGCCCTGGCACCCTTCCCGGTCACCCCGGCCTACGCGATCTCCAAGGCGGCCGCGTTCAACCTGACCCAATCGCTGCGCGCCCTGCTGGCCGGGCGGGGCGTGCGGGTCCACGCCGTGCTGACCGGCCCGACCGACACCGCGATGACCCAGGGCTTCGAAATCCCCAAGGCCTCCCCGGAATCGGTCGCGCGCGCCATCTTCGACGCACTCGACCGCGGCGAGGAGGACATCTTCCCCGACCCCATGTCCGCGTCCGTGGCGGACGGCTGGCGCCGCAGCGTGGCCAAGGCGATGGAGCGCGAGAACGCGGCGTTCGTCCCGCCCGAGCCGGCGGCCGCCTAGGCCGGAGGGGCAGGCGCCGCTTGCACCTGAGCGGCCAGTCTGAAACGATTTCGTTTTGAAAGCTACTTTCGCCATGTGAAAGTAGCCGGATGAACGGAGCTGAGCCGGTGCCTGACGTGGTGATTGCCGGGTACGGCCCGGCCGGTGCGGCCGCCGCGATCGCCGCCCATGACGCGGGGCGCAGCGTGCTCGTCCTGGAATCGGCCGACCGCGGCGGCGGCAACGCCCGCTACAGCGGCGGCTTCCTGTTCGACGTGCCGGGCGAAGCGGCCCGCGGCACGACGAGCGGGCCCGGGTGCTCCGGCCGGACGGCCGGCCCATCGGCGGCCTCTACGCGGCCGGGGCGGTCAGCCTGGCCTGGGGGCACCTGATCGAGCACGGCGGCGGCCTCACCGACGCCATGGTGTTCGGCCGGATCGCGGGAGCGCAGGCGGCCGACCGCGCCGC
>Ga0335081_10015768_pt1 | contig 12230 bp, 3 predicted proteins | sample Lox_Sample_35_FD_206713 | JGI IMG/M metagenome (GOLD analysis project Ga0335081, IMG submission 206713) | Soil microbial communities from Loxahatchee National Wildlife Refuge, Florida, United States - Lox_Sample_3.5 | ecosystem: Environmental > Terrestrial > Soil > Wetlands | place: USA: Florida... | reverse complement strand
CTGTTCTGTTTTCCGTACGCCGGCGCGGGAGCATCGGTATTCAACTCATGGCCGGACCTGCTGCCTTCTCAAGTGGAGCTTTGGTCGGTGCAATTGCCCGGGCGGGAAAACCGGCGCACGGAACCCCCGTTCACGCGTATCCAGCCGCTCGTAACCGCGCTGGCCGACGTTGTCCAGCCTTATTTGGATATTCCGTTCGCGTTTTATGGCCATAGTATGGGAGCGCTTGTCAGCTTCGAACTTGCCCGCTCGTTAAGGCGGCAGGGTTTCCCGCTGCCGAAGGGTCTGTTTGTGTCGGGCCATCGCGCGCCGCAGTTACCTGCGCCCCACGCGCCACTGTACGATCTCCCAAGAGCCGAGTTTCTTAGCCGGCTTCACAGTATGGGGGGTACCCCCGATGATGTCCTGGGTAATCCCGAGCTGATGGAAATCTTTGTCCCATTGCTACGCGCGGACTTTGAACTCTGTGAGACTTACCAGTATTCGGACGATGCGCCGCTGGATTGCAGGATTGCCTGCTTTGGCGGTCTGGAGGATCCCAGGGTTAAGCCCGAAGACTTGTCGGCCTGGCGCGCTCAAACTACGGTTCCATTCCATCTGCGCTTCTTTCCTGGCGCGCATTTCTTCCTCCACACTTCCAAGACTCTCCTTCTGCGGGAATTGGGGCAGGATCTCAAGGAAATCCTGCGGCGTCTAAGGCGGCGGGTATACAGCGGAGGGCTTTGACACGAGACTTAGTTAGTGCGCGGCCGTGTGAGCCCCGTGCACGCGCAGTTCGGCGGACGCAACGGGTGAAGATTCGGAGACAGCTTCCAATGCCAATGCCAATTGCGCGATGGTAGGAGCCTCAAAAAACCGGCGTAAGGGCAGTTCCGTCTCGAACTCGGTCCGGATTCGAGCCACCATTTGTGTGGCCATCAGCGAGGTGCCGCTCAGGTCTGTGAAGAAGTTATCCAGCACACCGACCGTCACAAGGCCAAGCGTGTCCTGCCAGATAGTAGCAAGCGCCCGCTCCAATCGGTTGCGTGGCGCCACGCAGTGAAGCGGCAGGTCGGGCCGGGCGTGGACGCGCAACGATCGCGGATCCCGCGACCGGGCGGCCCGATCCGGAGAATTGTTGATCCACTGCGCCACACGGGCGCGTAAATCGCCGGTTGATACGACAACCTGCGAGGACGAGTTCCAGGACAAAATGCGGGAAAGAGCGTCGATACCCTCGGCGGACGTCATCGCGAGCTCGTTGGTTGCGTCCTCATGGCGATTCCGCGCCGGGATCTGAAAGTTCCAGGTATCCCAGTCAATGCTCATCCAAGGTATGCCGGACCTCAGGTTCTGGCGGGCGGCAAAGGAATCGAGAAATATATTGGCGGCGCTGTAGGCGATGTAACCAAGGCCAGCCAGAATCGAGGAAATGGAAGAAATCAGGATCCAGAAATCCAGGTCCCTCCTGTCAAGTATTTTGGCCAGCGTGATCAGGCCACGCACTTTGCTGCGAAAATGCCGGCCGCACAGTTCGGGGGTGGCCTGATCGATGCCAAAGAAACCATCCGGCGAAAGGTCGCCGGCCGCGTGAATGACTCCATTGAGTTCGCCGAATGCGGAGTATATGCGCTTCACAACGCGCCGCATCTGAGTTTCGTCGGCAACATCCGCGCTTATGGGCAGCACACGGGAGCCGAAACTTTCAATGTCCTGCAAGCGCCGGATCTTGCGGCTGGTGGGGTCGTCAAGGCCGTGGGTTCGCAGCCATTTCTGCCACTGCGGTTTGCGCGGGAACGCCGAGCGGCCCAGCAGCACCAGATCCGCCTGCACCGTGGTGGCGAGTTCCTCCGCAATGGCGAGGCCGATATTGCCGAGGCCGCCGGTGATGAGATAGACACCGGAGTCGCGCAGGAGCGGCGCCACTTCCTCGGGCGGTTCCATGTACACCTGCTCGAAGACCTGCGTCCACCGCTGTCCGCCGCGATAGGCGACCACGGCCTGCCGTGAATCGGACAGAATTTCGCTCACCAATTGCTCGATCAACGAAGGCTCTACGGCCGGCCTGGATACCTGTACAACTATGTCAATCGCACGGCACGTGACGTTCGGATATTCCTGCGGGATGGCTTTGCAGGCACCTAACAGTGTCGCCTTCCCGGGCGACACCTGTTCGTCGCCGCCGACAGAATGCATCGCGCTCGAGACCACCGTGACCTCAATGGGCTCCATGGCCTTGGAGGCGATCAGCGCCCGCATCATGAAAGTCAAACTGTAGAAGCCGAGGTTCTGGTAGCGGTCAAAGAGTTCCGTTTCGGAGTTGGCCGCGCCGGCAGGGCGGGTGACAGTCCAGAGGTGCACGATTCTTTGCGGCCAGCGGTGGGACTCCCTCAAGGACCGGAACAGGGCCGCGTAGTCCTCTGGGCTGCGAGGATTGATTTGATAGCGGTTGAACTCGGTTTGGGAGAAACGCCGTGCGGCTTTCACCGTGATCACCTGATGGCCCGCGGACTCGAGCTTTTGCGCCATACGCGCACCGCAGCCGCAGGTATCCGCGAAGATCAGCCAGCAGAAAATCGGCGACGGCGCGAGGTCTTGCTCCTGCGCCTCCGGCGACAACGTATATTCCCAGGCCGGGACATAGAACCAGCTACCGACATCGGGGTTTTTGACGAGACCGCCGTCTGCCGCGGCCGATTCAGCCCAGTAGCGTTGACGCTCGAACGGATAGGGAGGGAGGTGGACGCGGCGGCGGCTTGCATGCGCGTGGAACGCCTGCCAGTCGACGTTCACGCCCGAAACCCAGAGCCGGGCCAGGGATTTCAGCATGCACTCGTTGTCGCTTCGACGCGCATAGGGATGAGGTAACGATTGTACGACCACGTGATCGCTGGTTCGACCCGGATGGCGGAGCGCAAATGTGGTCAATGTATTGCCGGGCCCCACTTCGACGAACACCGCGCCCGGCTTTGACATGAGCCAGGTTAATCCATCCGCAAAACGGACCGGTTCCCTGACCTGACGCTGCCAGTATGCCGGATCGGTCGCCTCGGCAGCCGAAATCCAGGCCCCGGTGACACCCGAGATATAAGGGATGGCGGGGGCATTCAAGCGCACCTTGGAAACCAACTCGCCGAACTCCCTCAACATCGGATCCATCATTTGCGAATGGAACGCGTGAGACGTGTGCAGACGTCTGACAGTGCTCCCCTTTGCCCCGAGGGCGCGTTCCAGTTTCTCGATCGCCGAAGTGGGACCTGAGACAACGCACGACGACTGGTCGTTCACCGCGGCTATGGCGAGCTCGGCACCGAGCAATGGCAGAACTTCGGTTTCCGAGGCGGATACCGCAACCATCGCTCCCGCGGGCAGAGCCTGCATCAGGCGTCCCCGCGCCGCCACCAGCATCAACGCATCCTCAAGCGAAAGGACACCCGCCAGGCAGGCGCCAACGTATTCGCCGATGCTATGTCCGATCATCGCCTGCGGACTGATTCCCCACTCCTGCCAGAGTTTGGCGAGCGAATACTCCACGACGAAAAGCGCGGGTTGCGCGAACCGCGTCTGGGTCAGTACGGCACAGTCTTCGTCCGCCGCTTCGGAAGCCGCGAAAATCAACTCCCGGATATCCGCTGCCAGATGCGGCTGCAGAAGTTCGGCGCATCGATCCACATGAGCGCGATAAGCGGCCTCGGTGCTATACAAATCGGCCGACATGCCGGCATACTGGCTTCCCTGACCCGAGAAGAGGAAAATGACTGAGCGCTCCACCGCGCTGCGTTCTCCGGTGATTACGCGCTCCGGATCCAGCGTGAGCATAAGGTCGACCGCATCATCGACCTGCCGGCAAAGAACTGCGCGCCGGTGCGCGAATGCACGACGGCCAACCTGGGCCGTAAATGCGACATCGGCGGGGTTGAGGTCCGGGTGCTCCTGCAGGTGCTGTAACAGGTTGGCAGTGGCGGCGTCAAGGGCGGATAAAGTCCGGGCAGAGAGTACCATCAGGTGGTGGCTTCTGGTGGCGGGGTCCGCCGTTTGCGCCGGCGCCTCCTCCAGGATGATGTGCACATTGGTTCCGCCGATGCCGAAAGCGCTCACGCCTGCCCTGCGGGGTCCGTCGGCGGACTGCCAGGGAGACAGCCGGGTATTCACATAGAAGGGGCTGTTGGCAAAGTCGATGTTCGGATTGGGTTCCTCGAAATACAGGTTCGGAGGAATGAGCTTGTTTTCCAGTGAGAGAACCGTCTTGATGAAGCTGGCCACTCCCGCGGCCGGGTCAAGGTGGCCGATGTTGGTTTTAACAGAGCCGATGGCGCAGAAGTTCTTCCTGGAAGTGCGTCTTCGAAAGGCCTTGGTGAGCGCGGAAATTTCGACCGGATCGCCCACAGCGGTGCCCGTGCCATGCGTTTCTATATACGTAATGGTTTCCGGATCGATTCCCGCGATGGAATGAGCCTTGGAAATCACGTCCTCCTGGCCGTCCAGCCCCGGAGCCGTATAGCTGGCCTTCCGCAACCCGTCGTTGTTTATCGCGGCTCCTGTTACGACCGCATAAATAGAATCGCGATCCGCCAGAGCATCCGCCAGCCGCTTCAGAACAACGATGCCGACACCATTTCCAAAGACCACGCCACCGGCGCGGGCGTCGAAGACGCGGCAATGCCCATCGGGCGAGAAAATCCCGCCGGGCTCGTAGAAGTATCCGGCCTTATGCGGCACGCGAACGCAGACTCCGCCGGCGAGCGCCATGTCGCACTGCCGGCTGAGCAGACCCTGCCACGCCAAGGCGATGGCCAGCAATGAGGTGGAGCACGCGGTTTGCACGCTGAAGCTGGGTCCGGTGAGATTCAGCTTGTAGGAAGTGTGGGTGGTGAGGTAATCCTTGTCGTTGCCGATCAGAATCTGAATGTGACCCGCCCGCTCCAGGAAAGCGGGATTACGCTCCAACTCGCGAAGATAGCTGCTGCTGGCGCACCCGCCGTAGACGGCAACCGCACCGCCATAGGCATCGGGATCGTAGCCGGCATCTTCCAATGCGTGCCAGGCGCATTCCATGAACAGCCGCTGCTGCGGGTCCATGCTCTCCGCCTCCCGGGGATTGATTCCGAAAAAGGTCGCGTCGAAAAGATCGATATCCTCGAGAACACTGCCGGCCTTTACGTAATTCGGGTGATTGAAAACGGACCGATCTATACCCGAGGCGGTAAGTTCCTCTTCGGAGAAGGTAGAAATCGATTCCACGCCGTCCCGCAGGTTTTCCCAATATTGGCTCAGGTTTTCCGCTCCGGGGAACCGGCAACTGATTCCAATTACGGCGACGGCATTGGGACTGATCGATTCTCTACTCATCCTGACGGCACCCTACGCTTCTTCGTTGTATTCCATAATTGCGAATAAGTTGCCCTCTGAGTCAAGACAGTACTGACTGTAACCTATGCCGGGAATAGTAAGTTTCGTGGTTACGACTTTTCCCCCAGCGGTAGCGATCTTCTTCGCGAACCCATCGAGCGACGGCACCTGGAAGGTCATCACGGTGGAGTCTAACGGGTCCAGACGTTCCATTAGTCCTCCGGTCAGCCCGGGCTCCTCTTCCGATTCGTCCGTATTAATCAACCAGTAGCCTTCGTCGCCGGACTCTTCGATGGTCCAGCGGAAGACGCTCGTGTAAAACTTGATGGCTCGCTGCGCGTCATCGACGCATATCTCGAAATGCACCGGAATAGGCATAGTTATCGATTATCCTGTAGCGGTTTCTTAGTCATTGTCCTGACCTCGGAAAGATCCACATTGCCCGCGGCATCGACGGAAACGCTGTGTTGCTCCCGGGGCAAGCGCGCAACCACGGGAGCCTTCGAGGTACGCGTGCATTCCTGTGCCTCCTCCACCGCTCTCGCGAGTTCCGCAATAGTGGGGTGATCGAAAATGGCGCGCAGGGCCAATTCCACCCGGAACGCGTCGCGCAAACGGGAAATCAGGCGTGTGGCAATCAAGGAGTGGCCGCCCAACGCGAAGAAATTATCATCGACACCCAGGTTATCTATGGCGAGCACGTCTGCCCAGATTCCCCGCAGAGTTTCCTCAAGGCGCGTCCGGGGTGCCGTGTACGCTTGTCTGCCGGTGGCAAACGACAGATCCGGCTCGGGCAGCGCGGCTCGGTCCACCTTGCCATTTGGCGTCAAGGGGAATGAATCAACCATCGAAAACGCCGAAGGAATCATGTGATCGGGCAAGTGGGATTGCAGATAGCGGCGCAGGCTGAAGATCACCTTGCTTCCGGCCAAAGTTCGCATGGGCTCGTTGGTCAAAGGCTCGGACGGTTGAGCGACGGCTGGCGGAGAGGGGGAGTCCGGCTCCTCACCGCGCGAGAACAGCGCGTCGAAACACTGATGAAAGCCGGCGTCCGACGGGCTCACGCGGACCGAGTAGCCGGTCTGGGGCCGCAGCGTCCAGAACTCCTCAGGATCCGCGGCGGGACGCATCCAGGCGCCCCGATTGATTCCCTCCAATAACATTCGGTCATTATACACACGCCGGACGCCCAGGCTCCGCGGCTCCGTTTCCAGCAACAGCTTGCGAATATCGGCGACAGTCAATTGCTCCTTCTGCCAGTCGAGCCACTGAGGAGCGGCTACCGGCGACGGAGGTAAGCCGACGCGCAGCGTGACGTCATAGCGGAATCGCGTCAGCTCGTTTCTATAGTGGCCGCGCTTCAGTTCGATATGGACTCTTGAGATCTGCGGATACCGTTCACGCAGTGCGTGGAAAAAGCCTGGGGCAATGGCCAGTTGCTCGTCGTCGGATATACGCTTCTGTACCCGTCGATGGATCTCGTCGGCAGTCAAATCACCGGCGACCCGGTGCTGTTCGATGGACCAGTGAAACATCTCAAGCAGCGGCAGGTTGCGTACGTCTCCAATGAATATGGCGCCCCCGGGCTGGAGAATCCGGAAAACACCATCTAACACCTCGAACAGGTAGTTAACGTCGGGAAAATACTGGACGACAGAGTTCAAAACGACGGTGTCGAAGCTTCCCGTCTCAAATCCGCTGAAGTCACTGGCCGGGCGGCACAGCAAGGTGACGTTCTTCACTTCCATCTTTGCGAGCTTTTGCTCTATCCGGTCCAGACTCGCCGCGGAGAAGTCCGTAGCACAATAGCGCATGCTCCGACCCGCCAGGCGGAATAGCAGCAGCCCCAGACCGCAGCCGATATCCAGCACGTTTTGAGGATTCAGCGCGAGAACCCGCTCTTCCGAATTACTCACGTGCTCCTCGATCTCTTCGGCGGAAAATGGCGAACCCGTGGCGCTGCTTAGCCAGCCGGCCGTATCCAACGCGGCGCCTTCGGCGGCCGGTTGCCGGTATACGTTATCCCAGACCTCCTGCCACTGCGAGAGACGCTCCAGGGCAACTATCGATCTGATCTGATCGTTGGGACCGTTGGCTGCGCGGTCCGCCAAAAGGTATGCCACCAATCTCGGGTCGCCGCCGTATTCCCGGACTGTAACGACGGCTTGCCGGACGTGCGGATGCCGCATGAGAACCGATTCGATTTCACCCAACTCGACACGGAATCCGCGAATCTTGGCCTGGTGATCCAGCCGCCCCAGAAATTCCAACTCCCCATTCTCCCGATAGCGCACCAGGTCACCCGTCTTGTACAGCCTTCCCCCTCCCTCGGTCCCAATCCGGTCCGCGATAAACTTCGCCTCCGTCAACTCCCGCAGCCCGATGTACCCACGCGCCAGCCCTACTCCCCCGACGTGCAACTCCCCCGGCACCCCGATCGGCACCGGCCTCCCCTCCCCATCCAACACGTACACCCGCGTGTTGCGGATCGGCCGCCCGATCGCCACCCGCCGCTGCCGGCCCCCACTCCCCTCCGCCTCACACCACGTCACATCCCAGACCTCCGACGTCCCATACAGGTTGTACAGCCGGCTCTCCGGCATCGCCCGCTGAAATTCCTCCAACAGCGTCACCGGCAGCGCCTCCCCGCTGCTCACCCAGAAGCGCAACGCCGGCAACCGCTCCTGCAGGTCCGCATGCGCCTCCAGCAGCGCCCGCAGCAGCGACGGTACCACCCAGAGCCGCGTTACCCCGTGCTCCCCCAGGCGCGCCACCAGCGCATACGGATCCCTCACTTCTTCGTCCGGAACGATCACGCTGCCCACTCCCACCAGCAACGGCCCCAGCAACTCCCACATCGAATCCACAAAGTTCAACGCCGTTTTCTGGCAGCATACTTCCCCCTCGCCAAACGGATACGCTTCCCACATCCACGCCAACCGGTTCAGCACCTGCTTATGTTCCACCACCACGCCTTTGGGCCGCCCCGTCGAACCCGACGTATAGATCACATACGCCATCTGCTCCGGCGCCGCCGGCCGGCTCCCATTGCCTTCCCCCTGCTGGGCCAACTCGGCCTGCGCCGCCTCCAGGCACACCACCTTCGCCCCACGACCCGTGAACATTCCCGCCCAGCGCTGTTCCGTCAACACCACCGCGGCACCCGCATCCGCCGCCATGAAGCCCAGCCGTTCCCCCGGATAGCTCGGGTCCAAGGGCAGGTATCCGCCACCGGCCTTCAGCACACCCATCAGCGCCCCCACCACTGCTAAGCCGCGCTCCAAGCACACCCCTACCACCACCTCCGGCCCCACTCCCAAGCTGCCCAGGTACCCGGCCACCCGGTTGGCGCGCTGGTTCAACTCCCGGTACGTGAGCCGCTCGTTCCGACACACGAACGCAGTCGCCTCCGGCGTGGCCGCCGCCTGCCGTTCGAATTGCTCCACCAGGCTGGGCTGCCCGGCCGAATCCCGGCCGGTCTGATTCCACTCCACCAGCATTTGCCGCTGTTCCCGCTGCGTCAGCAAGGGCAACTCGCCCAGCCCCCGCTGCGGGTTGGCCGCCATAGCCTCCAGCAGCGTTCGCACGTGGCCCCCCATGCGCTCCACCGTCGAAGCCTGGAACCGCCCCTGCTGGTAGTAGAACCACAGCCGCAACTCCGCCCCCGGTATGGCGACAAGGCACAACGGGTAGTTCGTCCTCTCGACGTAAAATTCATCCTGCTCGTCCCGGTTGCGATCTTCGGCGAAGAGAGTGGGGAAGTTTTCGAATACCACAATGCTGTCGAACAACGGCACTGCTGCCGGCAACTCGCTCCATTTCTGGATCTCCAGCATCGGGCTGTACTCGTAGTCGCGCGTTTCCAATTGTTGCCGCTGGAGTTCTTTCAGCCACTCCAGCAGAGGCCGTTCAGGGGACAGGCGCGCGCGCACGGGCAAGGTGTTGATGAACAGCCCTACCATCGATTCCACCCCGGCGAGCGTAGCCGGCCGCCCGGAGACTACGCCGCCGAAAACCACGTCCGGTTCTCCACTGTAACGGCTCAGCAAGATGGCCCAGGCCCCCTGCACCAGCGTGTTCAAAGTCAGCCGCTGCTGCCGCGCCAGCGTTTCCAGCGCCTTCGACACGCGCTTCGACAGCTTTACCTGGTGGGAACCGTACTCCGCCTGCGCTCCTGAGGCACCTTCCACCGGCTCGTCCACATGCAAGGGAGTCGGCGCGGTGAAGCCCTTCAGGGACTTACGCCAGAACCGCTCCGCCTCACTCAGGTCCCGCTGTTTCAGCCACTGGATATAGTCTCTGTACGGCCGCGTGTCGGAAAGGCGTACCTCTTCGCCCCGGGACGCCGCCTCGTACAATTCCTCCAGATCCTTTACCAGTAACTGAACACTCCAGCCATCAAGCAGGATGTGGTGAAAGCTCCAGACACATCGATAGACCTCATCGGGCAGTTGAATGACAACGACGCGCATCAGCGGGGGCTTGGAAAGATCGAACCCGATTCCCCGGTCCCGGTTCAGATACTCGCTCAGACGCGACTTCTGCTCCGCGGCCGGAACGTGCTGCCAGTCGAGCCGGTTCAGCGTGAACTTCAATCTGCGGTGGAGCACCTGCAGCGGCCGGCTCAAATCTTCCCAGTGAAATGACGTGCGCAAGACGGGGTACCGCGCAATGAGCTCCTGCCAGGTTGTCTCCAGAGCCGACAGATCGGTGCCTGGGGGCAGCCGGAAATTGAATTGCTGTACGTAGAGCCCCGCCCTGGGTTCATAAAGGCTATGGAACAACATGCCTTCCTGCAGCGGCGAAAGCTCGTAAATATCCTCGATGCTGTCGGATCCCCGGTTCAAGGCCACCCCTCCTCCGAACCGCCGACTTTGGAAATCAGTCTTTGCAACTCGATTTCGCTAACGGATGACGCCGAGAAGTCGGACGGGGCGTAGCTGACCTCCTCGGCCGACTGGCAATGGCGGATAAGAGATGTCAGCCCGCGCTTGAATTCCGCCGCGACCCTCTCAATCGTGGAACGTCGATGGATCGCCTCGCTGTAGGACCATTTCAGGGCCAGCCGCCCCTCTTCCACGCTGCCGTTGATCTCGAGCAGATACGGCCGCAGGCCTCGCGGACTGGCTACAGGGCCAATTCCCTCCTTCGCCCTCCTCCATCCCCCCGCGCCGGTTTCACCCTGCCTAGCCTGTCCCAGGTAGTTGAAAACTACTTCCGCCGGCGGTATTGCCCGCAGCTTCTCCTCCACCTCCGCCTCTTCCCGCTGATAGCGCAACAGTCCATACCCGATTCCCCCATGCGGTACCCGCCGCAGCCGCTCCTTGACGGCTTTCAACTCCTCGCCCACGTCGCGCCCGTCTCCCCACTCCAGCAGCACGGGATAGATCACCGTGAACCACCCCACCGTCCGCGTCAAATCCACTTCTTCGAACAGCCCCTCCCGCCCGTGCCCCTCCACATCCACCCGCACCTGCCGCTCCCCCGTCCACCCCACCAGCGCTTGCGCCAGCGCCGCCAGCAACACCTCCTGGATCTGCGTGTGATACGCCTTCGGCACTTCCTCCAGCAATTCCCGCGTCTCGGCCGCATCCAGCCGCACCTCCACCGACGCCGCCGTCTCCACCGTGTTCTCCCCCTCGCCGTCCCGCGGCAGAGGCGCGGCCGGCGCTTGCAGCAGTTCCTCCCAATACGCTATTTCCTTCCCCAACGCCGCCGTCTGCGCGTACTCTCCCAACCGCTCCGTCCAACGCTGGAACGGCGTCGTCTTCTCCGGCAGCGCAATATCCTCTCCCGCGCTCAGTTGCCCGTACGCCGTCTCGAAGTCTTCCAAAAGTATCCGCCAGGAAACCCCATCCACCACCAGGTGATGCGCCACCAGCAACAGCCGGTTCCTCCGCCCCTTACCCAACTCAAACAGCGCGCCCCGCAGCAGCGGGCCTTCGTCCAGATTCAGACTCGCCTGCAAATCCGAACTGATCCTTCCGATCTCCGCTTTCTGCTCCGCTCTCCCCAGGCCCGACAGGTCATGCGTCGAAAACGCCGACGGCGCTTCCGGCGCGGCGATCGTCTGCCGCCATGCCGCGCCGTCCCGCCGAAAGCGGTGCCGCAAGGCATCATGATGCGCCACCAGGTGCGTGAGTACCGTTTCGGTCCGGCCTGCGTCCAGCGATCGCGGCACTTCTAACAGAATCGACTGGTTGTAATGATGCGGCTCGGGCAGATCCTGCGCGAAAAACCATCGCTGGATGGGAGTCAGTGCAATGGTAGCGGTTACGCCTTCATCCCGCGCTGCCGGCTCAATTTGCGCGGCTAACTCCGCGACCGTCTGATGCTGAAAGATCTGCTGCGGAGCGAGCCGAAGTCCGGCCTGATTCGCTCGCGATACGATTTGCAAGCTGAGGATGGAATCGCCGCCCAGTTCAAAGAAATTGTCGTGAACGCCGATAGACTCCAACCCGAGCACCTGGCGCCAGATGTCGGCCAGTGCCTGTTCAGTAGGGGTTCTGGGCGGCACCAACTCCCGGTTCGCTTCGGAGGGAACTTCGCCGGGAAGCGGCAAGTTGTGCCGGTCGATCTTGCCATTAGAGGTTAACGGCAGCGCATCCAGCAGCACAAACGCAGACGGGAGCATGTAGTCCGGCAACCTGGTCTGCAAGAAAGTACGGAGCTCCGGAATAGAGGGTCTGGCGGCCCCGGCTGGCACGACATATGCCGCCAGGCGAACGCAATCGTTGTTGTCGGGAAGAGCAATCGCGCAACTCTGACGCACTGCCGGGTGTTGGGTGAGGACTGATTCGATTTCACCCAACTCGACACGGAATCCGCGAATCTTGGCCTGGTGATCCAGCCGCCCCAGAAATTCCAACTCCCCATTCTCCCGATAGCGCACCAGATCACCC
>Ga0335081_10015766_pt1 | contig 12231 bp, 8 predicted proteins | sample Lox_Sample_35_FD_206713 | JGI IMG/M metagenome (GOLD analysis project Ga0335081, IMG submission 206713) | Soil microbial communities from Loxahatchee National Wildlife Refuge, Florida, United States - Lox_Sample_3.5 | ecosystem: Environmental > Terrestrial > Soil > Wetlands | place: USA: Florida... | reverse complement strand
CCGTTCACAACCACTGCCTGCGGAGTGCCGATCCAGAAATATAGAGCGCGCTTCAGCGTGAAAACCGCGAAGCGGCCAGGATTCTCCTGAATGAACTGCCACACCTCTTGCCGCTTTTCCTCCATGAAGCGAACCTCTCCCAGTTCCTGGAACCGCTGCATCGCTTTAGGATCGTTGCCGGGATGCTCGCTGCGCGTCCAAAGTCCAGTCGAGGCATCGTTGTTGGCGATCTGCATTTCGAGTGGAAGATTGTCGCGAATGAAGATGAACTTGCCGAACACAACATAGTTGCGAACCAGCCAGGGAGCGATCACCAGGATCGCGGCCGCCAGCAAAACGGCAAGGCTAGTCCACGGAAGCTGCTCGCGACGCGAATACAAAACCCAGAGAAGAAAAAACGGGAACAGGGAAAGAACCGTCGTATTGGTCAGAGCGATGATGCCCCAGAGCAGCCCGTAGAAAATCAACTGACGGCGCGAAACCGAGTTTTTGCTCAGGCGGATGGTGAGCAGCAAGGCCAGGCTTAATAGAAACGCCGTGAGGCTCATCTCCCAGACCACGCGGACGGGCCAATAGATGGCGTAGGGAAAAAGCGCCCACGTCCACGCCGTTGCCCGTGCGACTTCAATTCCAAAACTTGAAAGTGCGATTTCATACAGAGTGAAACAGGTCAGTGCAGAGAAGATGCTGTTGAATGCCAGAATGACCCATGCGGACAGCGGACTGTAAACTCCGAACAACTTAAAAATGCCAGCCAGAATGTAGGGATAAACCGGCGGCGCCCAGGCGCTCGGCCCGGAAGGCAGATCGGTGGGCGAACTGAATCCCTGGCTGGTTGCGATCGAGCGAGCGATGCGGCCCATTTCCCAACCGAACTGAAAGTGGTCGCGACGTGGGGTGATGCGGTAGGTATGGCCGATGGTGATCACAGTCAGCCGGAGCAGGAACGCGACCAGAACGATGAACCAGATGGAATGCCGCCACGATCTCGCCGGGGGCCGGACTTCACTACTCCGGGGTGAGATTTCGAGCGGCTTTCTTTCTTCCCGGTCCGGCATCGGCGCGACTATAGCATAGAGCCTCTCCGCTCAGGCGGCGGAGCAACGTGTTCCGCAGCCTGCTCGTGATAGTGGCTATTTGATTTTGGGACCGCGAAGGAACGTGGCATACTCTCCGGCCGTGGCTGCTGGCGTAACAGATAGGCCCTGGTGCGTAGAGGATTTGTTCTCTGGGAAGCATACGAGCAGCGCAAGGCGGAGAGAGCGCCGTGAATAGTCTCACTGCATTCGGACTCTTTGCAGTCACGGCAATGCTGGTCATGTATGCGCTGGAAAACCGACACCACGGTTTCATCCTCGGTTTCGCTCTTGCTTGCCTGCTGGGCTCTGTTTATGGCTTTCTGCAAGGCGCGTGGCCCTTTGGATTGGTCGAGGGTGTTTGGTCAATCGTCGCTGCCCGAAAGTGGTGGATTGCTCGGAGACTTTGAAAGTTAGGCTACTATCACCCTGCTCGTTAATTTCTTGCGTCCGTTTCCATTCGGAGCTACGATGCGCCCGCATAGATAGAGATATCGGGAGGAATCCATGAGACCTCTTGGCTGGCTCGCTCCCCTCATTTTTGCCGCGTTTCTGCAGGCCCAGGTGGAGAAACTCACCATCGCCGCAGGCACGCCGGAAGATCGCGAGTTGCAGAGCATCTCCAACGAACCAGACGCGCAAAAGAAGCTCGCTATGTACCAGGACTTTGCGCAGAAATTCAACGCCAATCCTGTGGCTGTGGCTTATGCGGACTGGCAGATTTCGCAGTCTTACCAGGCAGCTGGCGATTTGCCGAAGGCGCTCGATTATGGCGATAAGGCACTGGCCAACGCCCCGCGCGATCTGGATATTCTGGTTTCGCAGACGGGCATCGCGCAGCAGATGAAAGACAACACGAAGACCGTCGACTACGCGGCCGACGGCGGAAAAATCTGCGATTCGATCGCGAAGCAACCCAAGCCCGAAGGCATGAGCGACCAGGATTTTGCCAATCACATCGCCGACGACAAAACCTCGGCTAAGAGTTCCTGCGATTTTCTTGAAGCTGCCGGCTTCAATGCCCTTAGCAGTGAAAATGATGCCAAAGCCCGCATGAGTGACGTCGAGCGCTTCACTTCCGGATTCCCAAACTCGCAATACCAAGAGCAGGTCACCTCGTATGCCATGGTTTCCCTTTCGGAATTGAAGGACACGCCACGGCTGGTCGCGTTCGGCGAAAAGACACTGGCGGCAAATCCCAATAGCTTGCCCGCGCTGCTGTTGCTCTCCGGAACCTTGGCGGATGATCCGCAACCGGGGAGTCTGGGTAAATCCGTGACTTACGCGCAAAAAGCGATTGAAGTCGCAAAGGCCGATGCCCCGGATGCGGACCGTTCCCGCAAACTTTCTGCCGGGATGGCGCACTCTACACTGGGCTACGATTACATGAAGCAAAACAAGACGGCGAATGCGGTGCCCGAGTTGCAAGCCGCGGTCACGCTATTGAAAGGCCAGGACGACCAGCAATATGCCATGGCGCTCTATCGCCTTGGATACGCCTACGCCAAGCTGCCAAACCACCTCAGCGAAGCGCGAGCGGCGCTTACGGAAGCAGTTAAGATTCCCGGCCCGGTGCAGCAACCAGCGCAAGAACTGCTGACCAAGGTCAATGCCGCACGCTCGAAGGGGCAATAATTTTCAGTGTTTCAATAAATCCAGGGACAGCAGGTGAGCTTTCAGGGCGAGATTGTGGGCGCGTTGCGGGTCTCCCTGATCAGCCGCCTCTTTGGCCTGATCCATATATTGGCGAATCTGCCGCATGACACTCTGCTGGCTGGCATTGGGACCACGTTCAGCCATGGTCTTCAGGTTTCCCTCTGTGGCAGCCAGCAATTGATTGGTGTTCTGCAACTGATTTGAAGCCTGCTTCTGACTGACTTCCGGGGAAATCTGAACCGTTGGATCGGGCGCGCTCCCGTTCCGCACTACGCGCTTGGAGGGAGTGGCTGCCTTTCCGGGGGATTTCTTTTTCGGCGGCTTTTTGCTCGGAGGTGTGGCCTGAGACCCGCTCTTCGCAGTTGGCCCAGGAGTTGATCCAGGAGTTGGCCCAGGAGTTGATCCAGGAGCTGACCCAGACGGCCCGCTTTGTGGCGACGCCGGTGGCGATGTTTTAGGAGGGTTGACGGGAGTTTGCTGCGAAGCGTTTTCCTGAAACCTTATCCAAGACCCCCCAAAGAACGCATAGGCCTGCACCGGCGACGACACCAGTACACAGACGAAGATTAGGGCCAGAGGCATGGCATCCCACTTCACTTATGCGTTCGCAATGAATGGTATTCATGATTTTACCGCCAGCTGATGAGTCCTGCATGTAAAACTAGCTGCGCGCGGTGGCCGCTTCCACCGAATTGGTCCGCACATCCGCCAGCGGCAGCCGCAGACGAAAAGTTGTGCCCTGCCCGTCTACTGACTCGAAATCGACCGAGCCATAATGCCACTGCAGAATCTGGTAGGTCTGCGCGAGACCAATCCCGCTTCCGCCCTTCTTGGTGGTGAAATACAGTTCAAAAATCTTCTCCTGGAGTTCGGGAGGAATGCCGCATCCCTCGTCGCGGATCTCAGTGAGCACCGTATCGTTCTCGCGGGTCGCCGAAATCGTCAGAGTTCCGCCCTCGGGCATGGACTGCACGCCGTTGATCACTACGTTAAGGATGGCTTGCTTGGTAAGATCTTCATCGACTTTCACTTGGAGCGGATCAGACGGTAGCGTGGTGGAAACCGTGACCCCATGCTGGGCGGCATCGGGAGCCGCCAGCAATGCGACTTCTTCGAGCAGGCGGCGCAAATCGAGTTCTTCGAGATGCAAGTCGCGCGGCCGGGTGAAGTCGACCAGAATCTGCACCACGCGGTCCAGCCGGTGAATCTCGCTGCCGATAATATCGATATGGCGGCGCGTGTCGGGGTCAGTCTGCCGCAATTTGTCTTGCAGCAGCTGCAAGTGCAGAACGATGGCGTTGATGGGATTCTTTACTTCGTGGGCGACGCCGCGAGTCAGTCGCCCGCTGGCCGAAAGCCGCCGCGAAGTTTCAATTTCATCTTCAATCCGCTGCACCGATTCTGCATCCCGCAAAGTCATCAGCGCGCCAATTTGCGCTCCCTTTTCCTGAATGAAGTCGAGAGAAATCAGCACGCGCTTGCCGTTGGGCGACTCGATCTCGCGGGGCGCGACCGGACGGTGGGAGTGGAATGATTCCAGCACCAGCGTTCCCAGCGCAGACTCGGGAGTGAATATCTCTTGGACGGCGCGGCCCAGAAGTTGACGTCGTGGACGCCCCAGGAAACGCTCCACCGAAGCGCTTACCAGCACCACGCGTGCGTCGCGGGTGAACAGCATCAGGCCATCTTGCAGATTGGCCATGATCTGGTCGACGTTGTCTTTGAGGGCGGAGAAAATTTCTTTTACGTCGCGCATCTGGCGTCCGACATGCGCTATCTTCAGCGAGACCATGCCATATTCGTCGTGGCTGTGCTCGTGTTCGGCTATGATGGCATCCGCGTCCCCCGCGGATACGCTATCGAGACTGCGGCTGATCTTCTCCAGTGGTCCCAGCGCGATGTGCGAAAGCCCTGCCGCCAGCATGAGAGACAGCAAGAGGGCAATGCCCGAGAAGCTGAGGGCCTGTCGCAGGCGCGGCGTAAGCTCGTTTTTCAGGAACACCGTGGAAACGCCGACTCGCACGCTGCCGAAAGGGGCGCCGTCGAGTTCCAGAGGAATACGCACGTCATAAACCGACGGCAGGTTGTACACCATTCGCAGTTGGCGCCGAAAGCTAGCGTCCTGCACCAGCTGAAAATCGGGGCGGTCGGGCACAATCTTGCCCACCAAGTCAGGATTGGTGTTGAGAATCGCCTTGCCGTCGCCATCGACGATGGCAGCATCGTAGACGATCCGCCAACTGCCTACCACCGAGTCCAGGAAATTGTTCAGGTCGCGGTCGGTGCTGAGATAGTAGGCAATGGCGTGCCGTACCGCCGCGGGATTTGAGGTGTCCACGCGCGTGCTGCTCAGATCGGGAGCGGCATTGGCTGCCAGATAAGCCATCTCCGAAGCCAACTGGGCCGCCGAGTCATGGGCCGTGGTCACGCGCTGGCGGAGCAGCTCAGAAATATAAACGTAAGAAGCCCCTGTCACCAGCACGGCCACCATGAGCGTGATGGCCAACACGAGCTTGCTTTTCCGGCTCATCTTTCCCCAATACGATCCAAAACTCGATTCGCTGATCCTGTGCCGTCGGCCTATTCCTCTTTTTCGTCTTTATCGGCATCCCCGTCGGAGTTTGCACTGCCGTATTCTTTGAGCTTATTATGCAGAGTTTTCAGGCTGATGCCGAGAATTTCGGCGGCTCGAGTTTTGTTATTGCTGGTGGCCTCGAGCGTCTTCAAGATCAGCAACTTCTCGGCTTCGGCGACGGTCGTGCCCACGCCCAGACGCACCGCATCCGGGTCTTCCGGCGAGGTGCGTATGGTGGATTGCCCGAATCCCGGCGGCAAGTGTTTGGTCTCAACTACTGCGCCCTCGCACACAATCACCGCCCGCTCCAGCGTATTGCGCAACTCACGCACGTTACCCGGCCATGCGTAATTCCGGAATAAATTGAGGACCGCATCACTCACCGCCGCGACCTGGCGCCCGTGCTTCGCGTTCATCTCGCTCAACAATGTCTGCACCAGCTCCGGGATATCTTCCTTGTGCTCGCGCAAGGGAGGCATATGAATGTTGAAGACATTCAGCCGGTAGAAAAGGTCGTTGCGCAATTCCCCCCGCGCCACCGCCTCCTCGGGAACCTTGTTGGTTGCCGCCAGGACGCGAACATCCACCGTGGTTTCCACCTTGCTTCCCAGGCGCCGCAATTTGCGGTCTTCCAGCACGCGCAAGAGTTTGGCCTGCGTAGCTACGGGCATCTCGCCGATTTCATCGAGCAGCAGTGTTCCGCCTTCGGCAAGTTCGAAGCAACCGGTGCGGCGTTCCAAGGCGCCGGTGAAAGCTCCCTTTTCGTGACCGAAGATTTCACTTTCGATCAGAGTCTCCGGGATGGCAGCGCAATTGATGGGAATGAACGGCTTATTGCGCCGCGGACTTAAATCGTGCACGGTGCGGGCCACGAGCTCTTTTCCCGTTCCGCTTGCGCCAGTGATTAAGACCGAAGCCGTGCTCGGCGCAACCATTTCGATCAGGCGAAAGATTTCCTGCATTTTTTTGGACGAACCCACCAGGCAGCCCAATGATCCTGTATCGCGCAGCTTGCGCCGGGTAACCTCCAGTTCGACTTTCGTGCCTAACAGCGCCGAAGCATTCTGCAGGATGGTGCGCAGCCGGTTGGTGTCGATGGGCTTAGTGATGTAATCGTAAGCGCCCATACGCATGGCCTGCACCGCGCTATCGATCGTTCCCTGCGCTGTGACTACGATCACCGCTCGCGTTTGCGCCTCGTGAGCCAGGCGTTCCAGCAGCTCCAGCCCGCCCATGCGCGGCATCTTCATATCGGTGACGATGATGGAAGGGGACCAACTGGAAACTTTATCCAGACCTTCGGCCCCGTCCCTGGCCGTTTCCGCACGATAACCCCACGCTGAAATCAGCTCGGAAAGGCCAGTACGCTCGTTTTCTTCATCCTCAACAATTAGAACTTTTTCCTGGCTCATCGATTCCAACCCGTACTCAATCATCCCGGTTTCAAGTGCCCACTTTGCCGGAAGGGGCGAGCGTAGCATGGCGCGAGCACACTTTGAGAGTCCACTGCGGTATCAATCTGAGACGGACACAAGCTTCTTTATGGCTCTCATGCCCCTTGCTTCCAGTGACATACAAGGCTACCATCTTTCGTTTTACAGCGGCGATAGGGTAGAATCATCCGCTGCGGAAAGAGAGCATCTCATCGTCTCACCGCGCGGTTCTATCGCTTTTCGCTTCCAAGGTCATTCTTTCAGGAATTTTGCAGAGATTGTGGGAGGGAGTGCATGTCACTTTGTGAACATAGACGTTCTGTATCGTTGCTTTGTGCAACCGTGCTGGCCGCATTGATGATCCCGATCGCAGTGGTTTCGTCCGCTGCGCAGGAGACGACAACACCGAAGGCCGATGTTTTCGTCGGTTACCAGTGGTTGAATCCGGGAGGCAATCTGCCGGTACCGGGCGCAGTTCCGCCGCAGTCAGCGGCGGCGCCGACGGCGCCTCGTGGATTTGGCGGCGCTATCGGCTATAACTTTTTCAAGAATGTTGCGCTGGAGTTCGATTCCGGAGTGGACTGGGGCAAGAACGGATTAAACGTCGAGACCCTGTCTGCGGGACCTCGCTTGATGTGGAGATCGCCCGAAACGAATCTCTTCGTCCACGCGTTGGTCGGATGGAACCGGATGAACAGCGCCGAGACTGGGCCCAGCAATCGCATCGGGACCATTGTCGGTGGCGGCATCGATTTGCCTATCAACCGTAAGATTTCCATTCGCTTGCTCGAGGCTGACTGGCAGTGGGTGCAGCAGAATTTCAACAACGTTGCTGCCGAAGCGCCGGACGACATTCGTCGCCCAGTTTTCAACGGCGCGCGCCTGCGCAGCGGTATTCTGTTCAACGTGGGCGGCGCTCCGGTCGTACCGCCCGCCGCAGCCTGCTCGGTCCAACCGAGCGAAGTGATGGTCGGTGAGCCGATCACAGCCACGGCCACGGCAAGCAATTTTGACCCCAAGCACACTTTGACCTACACCTGGACCGCGACCGGCGGCAAGGTGACGGGCAAAGACAACACCGCCAGTATTGACACGAATGGGGTCGCGGGCGGCAGCTATACAGTTTCGGCTCATATCGTCGATCCGAAAAAGAAAAACGCAGAGGCAAGTTGCACGGCGAATTTCACCGTCAAAGAACCACCCAAGAATCCTCCGACCATGTCTTGCTCGGCGAGTCCGTCGTCGGTGCAGACAGGCACGAGCTCAACCATTACTTGCTCGTGCAGCAGCCCGGACAACGCGAGTGTGAACGTGGGAAACTGGACTTCCAGCGGTGGCAGTATTTCCGGCAGCGGCAATACAGCTACTCTGAACACGACCGGCGCCTCGGCGGGACCGATTACCGTCAGCGCCACTTGTACCGACTCGCGCGGCTTGACCGCATCGGCCTCGACCCAGGTGACCGTGGAGAATCCTCCTCCTCCTCCTCCGCAGGCCAGCAAACTGAGCGAGTGCCAATTCCCCAACGAGAAGAAACCATGGCGCGTGGACAACACCTGTAAAGCGATCCTGGACGACGTGGCCCAGCGCCTGCAGCATGATCCCGACGCCAAGCTGGTCATTGTGGGCAACGCCGAACCGAGCGAGAAACGCAAGAATCTGGCCGCCGAACGCGCGGTTGATTCCAAGGCTTATCTCTCGGGCGGTGAAGCCAAACAGGGCATCGATCCGAGCCGCATTTCGGTGCGCACGGGCAGCGCCGGCACCAAGACCGCCGAGTACTGGGTGGTTCCAGCAGGCGCAACCTTCTCGGGTGAAGGTACACAACCGGTGGATGAGTCGATGGTTAAACCCATTCCCGACCATCCAGCAGCGCCCAAGAAGAAAGCCATGAAGAAAGCCCAATAAGGCGCTATCGGTCAAAGCCAAGGGCTGGTCGGCGCCGCAAGGCCTCGACCGGCCCCTTTTTTGTCTTCCCTTAAGTAACTTGATCGGGGCTGGTTACGCTGTCACCCTAGCCCTCTGGCTAGACTCTTTGCTTTAGGGGCGAATCTGACTATGATCGTACGGATGAGTAGCGTAACTTTTCGCAAGTCTCTGATTACAGGGATATTCGTTTTATTGGGCACGGTCGCAGCATGGGCCGGCCAATGGGCCGTCCTGGGGCCTGACGGCGGTGACGTGCGCAGTTTGGCTTTTGAGCCCAACAATCCCGAGCACATTTTTCTGGGAACCAGCACGGGGACGATTTTTCTCTCGGTCGATGCCGGACACAACTGGGCCCGTTTCGCGCATTTAGGAGACGGTGACGCCTATGTGCTCGACCACATTGTGATCGACCCGAAAAATCCCAAGCACATGTTTGTCGCCGCGTGGAACGTCGAGAATCAGCAAGCCGGAGACATTTTCCGTTCGCGCGATGCCGGCAAGAACTGGGAAGTATTGCCTGGCATGCACGGAAAATCGGTGCGCGCCATGGCCATTGCTGCTTCCGACTCGAAAGTTCTGGTGGCTGGCGCTCTCGATGGAATCTATCGCAGCACCGACGGCGGCAACAGCTGGGAGCGGATTTCGCCAGCGAATCACGCCGAGATCAAGAACATTGAATCGGTCGCCATCGATCCGACCAATCCGAACGTTGTATATGCCGGTACCTGGCACCTCGCCTGGAAGACCGACGATGGCGGCATGAACTGGCACCACATCAACAAGGGCATGATCGACGACTCGGATGTGTTTTCGATTATCGTGGATTACACGAATCCATCTGTGGTTTTCGCCAGCGCCTGCTCAGGAATCTATCGCAGCGAAAGCGCGGGCGACTTGTTTCATAAACTTCAGGGAATTCCGTTTTCTGCGCGCCGTACACGCGTGCTGAAACAAGATCCCATCAATCCCAACACGGTTTACGCCGGGACCACCGAAGGACTGTGGAAGACAATGGATTCCGGGAAGACCTGGAAGCACGTCAGCAATTCGGAAGTGGTGGTCAACGACGTTCTGATCGATCCACGCAATTCGGGCCGCGTTCTTCTCGCCACCGATCGCAGCGGCATCCTGGCGAGCGATGACGGAGCGGCCACTTTCACGCCTTCCAATCACGGCTACTCGCACCGCTATGTAACTTCCATTCTGGCTGACAAGCGTGATCCCAATGGGCTGTTGGTCGGCGTAGTGAACGACCGGGAATGGGGCGGCGTGTTCAAGACTTCGGACAACGGCCAGCACTGGCAGCAGAAGAGCGTTGGGCTGGGTGGCCGCGACGTCTTCGTGCTGCAGCAGGCGCCGAATGGCGCTCTGGTAGCGGGAACCAATCAGGGCATGTTCATGCTCGACCCGAATAGTTCGCGTTGGCGCCCGATCAACAAGATCGTCAAAGAGGAACTCTCGCCCGTACGAAGAGGCGGGAAGAGGGTTCCGGTGACGCGGCCTGTAGCGGTGCTGGATGCTCGGGTGAATGATCTGGAGTTCCTGCCCAAGCGCTGGCTGGCTGCGACGTCGGCCGGATTATTGAGCAGCACCGACCAAGGCAAGAGCTGGATCGGCGGGCCGGTGATGGGCAAAACTGATTTTGTTGCCGTCAAAGCCAGCGGAGAATTGCTGGTGGCCGCGACCCAGAACGAAGTGCTTTACTCACACAACGGCGGCAGCATGTGGCAACAGGCCCCGCTGTCATCCTTCATCACCGCAATCCACGATGTAACCATCACGCCCGACCAGTCCATCCTGATCGCCACCCGTGAAGGGGCGTTTCGCAGTTCAGATGCGGGAGCGAGCTGGGAACACATGGTGAACGGATTGCCTGACAAGAACATCAGTTCCATCACCTTCGACCAGTCCGGCAACCGCCTGCTGGCTACGAGTGTCGCCAGTGGGGTTGTGTTTGAGAGTCGCGATGGCGGCGAAAGCTGGCATCGGGGCCCGGATTCCGGTTATCCGTTGCGGCGAATCAGCGTCGTACGCGGACGCTTTATCGGCGCGACCCCGTTTGACGGCGTGATTGTGCAGCCGGAGAACGAAGCCCAAAATGCTTCCGTAAGCATGGTGGGATCGCCAAACTAACCTGGCTTTCGCAAACGAGGGCCTCCCAGACCACGGAGACGTAAGTCTCCGTGGTTTTTGTTTTGGTGGACTCCAAATTCAGCGGTTCGGAAGCAGCGGGATATCACGCAGACGGAGCAGGCGCTCATCGGCGGTGACCAGGGTCAGCTCAAAAACCTTAGCGGTCGCCACCAGGAAGTGGTCGGCTGGGTCACCATGAGGAAGTTGGAGGCGTCCCAGTTCGCGGGCGACTTCGATCGTGACGGGCGCCTCCTTCAGTGGCGCTACCGCAAGCCGGTCGGCGACCCATGCGTTCGCATCAGCGATCAAGGCAAGCCGCTTCTTGCGGTGCAGAACGAAGAACTCCCAAATGCTGATTGGTGAGAGCCAGAGTTCATTACTTGAATTGGAAAGGTCCGCCACCACACGTGGCCGCAAGCGCTCGGGTTCGAGAAGTCCCCACAGCCAAATGTGAGTATCCAGAAGTAGCCTAGTCACGCAGGGCTTCCCAATCGTCTTCGTCACTCGCCGGAGAGACGATGTCTCCGACGATCTTCGCGGTGCCTTTCGCGGAGCCGAGCCAACGTCCCGATTGGGGTGCCGCTGGTGGGGGCACAATTTCGGCGACCGGCTCGCCAAAGCGGGTTACCAGAATCGGCTGGCCCGTCTTGCGCACGCGCTCGAGCACGGCGAGGCATGTGGCTTTGAACTTCGAAATGGCAATCCGCTCCATTCTCTTTGCGTATCATACCATGGTCGATGACCATGGTCCAAACTACGGCTCGGCAATAAGTGCCCGCGCGACGCTCTTTCCGGCTTCCTGCTTGGATTGAAGTCATCGATTTTTCATGGTCTTAAAATTGGTACACAAGTTGCGACTTGTTGGAAGACCGGAACTGATCTGAGGATATCGCGGTGGAAGGCGCCAAGTTGAACTCGGCGAAGCGGGTGCTCATCTTAACCTTGATCCTTGCCGTTTCGGCATTGATGATCCCGGTTTTGTCCTGTACGCGCTACAAGGACTTGCCACGCACCGGCGATGCAATCTCTGGATTGCAGCCTCCGCCTTTCGGCCGCCTCGCAGACACGGCAGGAGTGTCGCCGACTGCTGCGTTCCTTCCTGCCTTCGTTGCTGCTGGCACATCCCTGACGGTTCGTCTGCAAACCTCAATGTCCAGCGCATATTCGCACGCGGGCGATTCGTTTCAGGCGGTGTTGGAAACGCCGGTGGTTTTACAGGGAGAAACGGTTGTGCCGCAAGGAACGCCGATCACGGGCAAGATCTCTGCGGTAAGCGTGGGAGGACATCGCGGCGCCCCTGGCTACTTGCGCCTGAGCCTGACGGCTATTTCTCTCAACGGCAAGTCTTTGGCATTGCAAACTTCCACTGTGTTTGCCAAGGCTGGGCCTCGGGTCAAGCCGAGGCCCTCGACGCCCAGAACCTCGCAGG
>Ga0335081_10015764_pt1 | contig 12232 bp, 11 predicted proteins | sample Lox_Sample_35_FD_206713 | JGI IMG/M metagenome (GOLD analysis project Ga0335081, IMG submission 206713) | Soil microbial communities from Loxahatchee National Wildlife Refuge, Florida, United States - Lox_Sample_3.5 | ecosystem: Environmental > Terrestrial > Soil > Wetlands | place: USA... | reverse complement strand
CGACGAAGGTGCGTTCACCTTCACTTCGGAGAGCGTTCGCGAACAGGCGCTGCGCGCGCTTCCGGCTGCGTCGCGGGCGTCGCTGAGCCGCGTCGCCGCGGAAGTCGCCGGATCGTTCGGCGATTCCGTTCGCGCGGCGCGGCTGCTCCTCGACTGCGGTGAAACGCCCCCGGCCGCGCTGAAACGAGCGCTTGCGGAGTCGCTGTTCGCCGCGGGGCGTTATCGCGATGCTCGGGAATTCGCCGATGAAGCGCTCCTCGCGCGCATCGAGCGCCGCATGGGCGAGTACACGCGCGCGTTGGAACGCAACTGCGATCCGCTGGTTCGCGCGGAGCTGCTCATGCTGCTCGACCGGCTCGACGAGGCGGAAGAGGCGCTTGGAAAGTGCGACGAGACGCCGCGCGCCGGCTACCAGCGTGCGATTCTCGCGCTCGAGCGCGGACGCCCTTGCGAGATGACCGGCGACGCGTACTTCGACGCCCGCATCGCAACGTATCGGGCGATCGCCTCAAGAGACCTCGACGGCGCCGTGAGCGGCGCAACGAAAGCGATCGCCGTCGCGTCGGCGATTCACGATCGCGTCGATGCAACGCTCGATCTGCTCTTCGCGCAATTCTGCCGCGGCGACTGGAGCGACGCGCGCGCGACGGCGCTCGACGCGCTGCTCCTCGTCGATCAGACGCAGGGCGACCGGGCGGCGGGCGGCATTCTCTTCACGCTCGCGTTCCTCGCCGCCGACGACGGGCAGTGCGCGTACGCGGCGCATCTCGTCGAGCGGCTGCGCAGGTTTTACGGCGACACGCACGACGAGAAGCGCCTCGCCGAGCTCGACCTCCTCTCGGCGGCGATCGATTTCTCGCGCGGCCGCTTCTCCGCTGCCGAACGCGCCGCAAAGTCGGTCCTGGGAGCGAAAACGTCCGATCAGATCCACGAAGCTGCCGCGCTCATCGCCGACGAGATCGATTGGATCCACCACCGGAACGCGCCGCTGCGCTCGACCGGCGCGACAGCGAACATCGAGCTGGCAAACCGGCAAGGCCTCCTGCGCGCGCGCCGCGGAATGGCAAACGTTCCGCTGCACTCCTTCGCGGCGCGTCTGTTCGAATGGGAAAACGGCGGACCGCTTCCGGAACCGCACTCCGGATCGGAGAAGCTGATGCTGTTTCGAGCGGCGCTCGGCCGCGGGCGCAGCGACGTCGCGTCGCAGCTCGCCGCGGAGCTGCACATCGAACACGATTCCGCATCGGAAGCCGCGGCCTCGGAATTCGCGGTCCTTCGCGCCGCCGCCGCGTTGCCGTTTCCGTTCGCGAAGAGCGACTTCGGCGCGCTCCGCTGGCGCTTTGCCACTCGCAACCGCCTCGGTCAATGGCAGGAGATCGGATCGCTGTCCGCGCTCGCGGCGGCCGAGCTCGATGCGATCCTCGCCGGCGCGCAACCCGACTGGATCGCGTGCAGCGACCGCGAGCTGCTCTTCATTGAAGGCCTCGCGCAGTGGTCGGCCGGATCGCGCGAAGCGATCGCATCGCTGTTTCACGTCCGTGCGGAGCATCATCGGCTGCGGCGTCTCATCGAAGAAGAGCCGCAGGATGCGGGCCGCGAAGCTGCGGAGGGGATCGTCGGCGAATCGCCCGCGATGCGCGACGTTTACGCAACGATCGCCCGCATCTCCAGGCGCGACGTCCCGGTCTGCATCCTCGGCGAATCGGGCACGGGCAAAGAGCTCGTCGCGCGCGCGATCCATCGGCAGTCGCCGCGGCGGCACAAGCCGTTCACGCCGATCAACTGCGCGGCGCTGCCGGAGAATCTGATCGAGAGCGAGCTGTTCGGCCACGCCCGCGGCGCTTTCACCGGCGCGGAACGCGATCGTGCGGGCCTGATCGAGACGACCGAGGGCGGCACGCTTTTCCTCGACGAGATCGGCGAGATGCCGCTCGCCGCGCAGGCGAAGCTGCTGCGGTTTCTGCAGGAGGGCGAATTTCGCCGCGTCGGCGAGACGACGAATCGGACCGCCGACGTGCGCGTCGTCACGGCGACGAACCGCAAACTCGAGGCGGCGGTCGAGCAGGGGCGGTTTCGAGAGGACCTCTACTACCGCATTCGCGGCGTCGAGATCGCCCTTCCGCCGCTGCGCGACCGCGCGAGCGACATCCCACTGCTCGCCGCGCATTTTCTCAATGCCGAGCGCCAGAAGCATCGCGGCGGTCCGTCGCGCCTGTCGGCGGAAGCGGAAGCGGCATTCGGGTCGTACCGCTGGCCGGGCAACGTGCGCGAGCTGCAGAACACGATTCGCGCCGCGCACGCGCTGGCGAGCGAAGCGCGCGAGATCGATCTCGAGCATCTGCCCGAGCGTGTCCGCGGTATCAAGATTGTGCGCACTCCGCTCGGCTCGTACCAGGATGCCGTGGCGCGCTTCCGCCGCGAGCTGATCGAAAAATCGCTGCTGCAGGCGGACGGCAACCAGAATCAGGCGGCGGCGATGCTGAAGATCTCGCGCCAGGCGCTGGCGTATCAAATCCGTGAGCTTGGCATTCTGGTCAATCCGGCAAAACGGCGGACACCGTGATCATCGCGGCTCTGTTCTTCGCGGCGACCATTCAAAATGCGAAGCCTGCATGGGAGTGGACGCTTGACGAGCGGCTCGCGGAGCGGTTCGATCCGGCGAACATTCAGGAACGCAATGACGCCTACGTGGAGCGTTTTCCGCAGTTGCGCGGCAGGCCCGAGCCGCCGCTCACCGGCGGAGTTCGATACCGGATCGACGGCTCGCGAAATCCGGAGCTATTCCTTCCGCACGAATTGTTCGACATTCTTGTGAAAGACGGGCTGTCGTCCGACCCGTCCATCGCAGCAAAATCTCGGTTGCGGCTGGCCGGGCGTCTCCGGAGTGCTGGCTTCGATCCGGAAACGTTCTGGCCGGCGCTCGAATCCGTTTCTGCGCCGTATCTCGTCTGGACGAACAAGCGCTCGCTCCAGGGGCGGGAAACGGACGAACGTTGTCTCGCACGATACGAGGCGTTGCAGGCGGCGCGCAGCGTCTTCGGCCGGCAAGCGTTCGATCGCATGCTGTACAGCGTCATCGCGCCCGGCGCCCAGTTCGGGGCGGGAACGAGCATGGGCAATCCCGCCGATTTCCTTCGCCGGGAGGCGAACGGCTGCCAGGACCCGCTTCCGCGGCCACTTGTAACGCCGCCGAAACCGCTGCCGGCGAGCCCTCCCCGCTAGAATCGGTTCGAGCCCCATGAAATCGCAGTTGCTCCGGTTCCCTGTCGCCCTTCTTCTCCTCGCCGGATGCGCCCTCTACTCGGACGTCATCGTGGGGCCGCTGATCTACGATCCGGCGAACATCGACCGCGGCGGCGATCTGGCGTCGATGCTGCGCAAGTCGGACATCAATACCGCTGTCGCGCTCGCGAAAGACATCGATTCGAGATCGCACAAAACGCCGCAGGAGCTGGGCGCACTCGGCGAGGCGGAGCTGATCGCCGGCCGCTACGACGATGCTCGGCGGCACCTGCGCGAGGCCATCGATCTGCAGCCGTTCCGCAATGTCTACGCACAGATCGCCTGGGACCTCTCGCAGGTCGAATACATGTCGAACAACTTCGACGCGAGCCTGGACTGGGCGAAGATCGCCGCGGACCACGGCATTGTCGTGCGGCAGTGGCACATCGCGTATCTCGAAGCGCTGGCGAACGTGAATGTCTATCGCTTTCTCACTGCGACCGGCGATCGCGTTCCGATGCGCATCGGACATCCGGACGTGCCTCGCGTCGACATCACGCTCGACGGCAAGCGGCCGGTCTCCGCGATCATCGATTCGGGCGCGGTGCTGTCGATCATCTCGCAGAGCCTCGCGGCCGCGCTGCCGGTCCGTTCGCTGGGCAAGTTCGAAGGCACATTCTCCGGACTCCTCGGCGAGCCGATCACCGTTCGCTTCGGCATCCTCGACACCCTCGACCTCGGCCGCATGCGCATCGCGAACGTCCCGGTGGCGATCATGCCCGACGACAAGATGAAGTTTCTCGTCAGCGGCAAAAAAGAATTCAGGATCGATTTTCTGTTAGGCGCGAATCTGCTCAAGGAGTTTCGCATCGAGATGGATTTTCGTCGCAACAACGTGATGTTCACGCGCGTTCCGCTGGCGGCGCGGCACCCGGCCGCCGATCAGAACCTGTTCATCGAGCAGTTCCGCCCCGCGGTGCGCGGGACCGTGAACCGCCACGGCTGGTACATGTTCATCCTCGACACGGGATCGGAAGTCACGTTTCTGAACGAGGGGCGCATCGCGGAGATGCCGATCCAGCTGTTCGCGCCGAAGATGCACAACGCGACGCTGCAGGGTCTCGGAGGCGCGCGCAAACACGGTGAGAAGCTCGAGGACGTGGAGATCGGCGTCGACCGCTGGGCCGGAACCTTTCGAACCATCCCGATGTACGACGCGGACGAGCACGAGCGAACGACGGGAATCATCGGCGAGAACTATCTGAAGAACTTCGATGTGGTGATCGATTTCGGCAGGATGCGCGTCGATCTCGCACCGATCGGCGTGCTGTCCGTGGTGACCAGCGACGAAGCCAGCATTCCGGACGATCAGCGAAAGCCGCCGCCGTAGATCGCTGGCCCTTCGGCGATCAACGCTTCTGCCGCTTCCTCCTGGCCCAGCCCTCGACGACTTTCTGCGGCACTCGCGAGAGCGCCAGGGCGTCGGGCGGCACATCTTTCGTGATCGTCGATCCGGCGCCGACATACGCGCCGCGGCCGACGCGCACCGGCGCGACGAGCTGCGTGTCGGACCCGATGAATACGCCGTCCTCGAGCACCGTCTTGTGCTTGTGGACGCCGTCGTAGTTGCACGTGATCGTGCCGGCGCCGATGTTGACGTCCGATCCGACGTCCGCGTCGCCGATGTACGAGAGGTGGGATGCTTTCGCGCCGGCGCCGAACACGGCCTTCTTCGTCTCGACGAAATTTCCGATCTTCACGTGCTGCCCGAGCTTCGTGCCCGGCCGCAGATGCGCGTACGGACCCACGGTCGCCTCGTCTTCGATGATCGCGTCTTCGGCGACGGTTCCGGTTTTCAGATGCACGTCATTGCCGACTTCGACGTTGTGCAAATGCACGCCCGGCTCGATGACGCACGCGCTGCCGATGCGCGTCTGTCCCTCGAGCGTGACGTACGGGTAGACGACCGTGTCGTTGCCGATCGTCACGGTCGAATCGATGACCACCGTCGAGGGATTGCGGAACGTGACTCCCTCAGCCATCAGCTTCTCGACGACGCGCCGCTGAATCTCGCCCTCGACCGTCGCCAGCTCCGCACGCGAGTTGACGCCGAGAACTTCGATGGGGTCGCGGATGACGAGAGCGCCGACGCGATGACCATTCGCGCGCAGAAGGGCGATCAAATCGGTGAGGTAGTACTCGCCCTGCGCGTTTTTGTTCGACAGTTTGCGCAGATTTGCCACGAGATGCTCGCCGTCGAAGAGGTACACGCCGGCATTGACTTCGCGGATTTTGCGCTGCTCGTCATTGGCGTCTTTCGCCTCGACGATCTTCTCGACGCCGCCACTCGCATCGCGAACGATGCGGCCGTACATCGCCGGATCGTCGAGGATCATCGTCAGCATCGTCAGCGCGTTGCCGGCGCGCCGATGCTCCTCGACGAGCCGTCGCAGAGTCTCGGGGCGCGTCAGCGGAACATCGCCGGAGAGAATCAGAACTTCGCGCGCGTTTCCCACGGCATCGATCGCCTGCATGACGGCGTGTCCGGTACCGAGCTGCTGCTCCTGCACGGCAAACCGCACGCGGCCGCCGAGGTGCCGCTGAACGGCTTCGCGCTGGTGGCCGACGACGACGACCGGCGGCACGTCGCCCATAGCGCACGCGAGATCGACGACGTAGTCGATGAGCGGACGTCCGGCCGCGCGATGCAGCACTTTCACCGTCCGCGATTTCATCCGCGTGCCGAGTCCCGCGGCCATGATGATGACTTCGAGATCGCTCATGACTCTTTGCGCATCCGTTCAAGACTCCGGCCATAGCGGTCGTAGAGCCGGAAGATCGTGTCGGCCAGCGCCTCCGAATCGTGGCGCACGAAGTTTCCCTCGGCAATGATGTCGCCGAAAAACGGTGTGACGCCGAGGTCGCGGATCGCGCCGATGTCGAACTGCACGGGAAACTGCTTCTCGACGCCGTACGCGGCAAGGATCGAGTCGGACGGTTTGCGTCCGTTCAGCACCATGACGTCGACGATCAGTCCCGCGTGCTCGATGATCGCGCTGAGGTGCTCCTGCGCGCTGTAGTTGTCGGTCTCGCCGGGCTGCGTCATCACGTTGCAGACATAGACGCGAAGCGCTTTCGCGCGGCGAATCGCCTCCGCGATCGGCTTGATCAGCAGGTTCGGCAGAACGGACGTGTACAGCGAGCCCGGGCCGATGAGAATGAGATCGGCGTCGCGCAGCGCCTCGAGTGCGCCGTCGGTCGGCTGCACGTCGGACGGGTCGATGCCGAGGTGCATGATGCGGGCGTGCGGGCGGGGGGCCTTACGGCGATCGCCGAGCAGCGATCCGCTGATGGCCACTTCGCCGATGAGCTCCTTGCCGTCGGCGAGCGTCGCGCGCAGGCGCACCTGTTCGAGGGTCGATGGATAGATGTCGCCTTTGATCGCGAGAACTTCCGACGCGGCGAGAATCGCGTGATCGAACCCACCGGTGATGTCGGTCAGTGCGGCAAGGAGAAGGTTTCCGAGCGAGTGTCCGGTGAGCGTCGAGTCGGGATGCTGGAAACGATAGCTGAAAAGTCGTGACAATAATTGTTCTTCTTCCGCGAGCGCGACGATGCAGTTACGCACGTCGCCCGGCGGAAGCATTCCGAATTCCTTTCGGAGCGCACCCGAGCTGCCGCCTTCGTCGGTCACGGTGACGATTGCGCCGAGGCGTTGGATCGACCACGCGCCCTCCGCGCCGGCGTAGTGTTTCAGTCCGCGCAAGAGTGTTGAGAGGCCCGTGCCGCCGCCGATGGCTACGATGTTCAAGCCGTGTGGGCGCATTCTTTTTTAGTTTATCCCGAGCGTGGCAAGGGATCGGCGGTGGCAACGTGACGATCGTAGACCATGCCGACAGAGTGGCGGCCGTACCGGAGATCCCTCGCTGCGCTCGGATAAAGTAAGAAAGCAGCCGAACGCTACTTCTTCTTCAGCTCCGTCAGAACGAGTTTCGCCACGGCTTTGAGCGTATCGAAGACGCCGGTCCCGTTCACGGCGACGGCTTCGAAGGTCGGCTCGCCCTTGAAATTCAGCTGCTTGTACATCTCCTCGGCCGGTACGGCGCTCGGGAGATCGCGTTTGTTGAGCTGCAGCGTGTAGGGGATCTCCTTCAGATCGTAGCCCTGCTCTTTGAGGTTCTTGTCGAGGTTCTGCAGCGACTCGGCGTTCGCTTCCATGCGCGCGTCCTGCGAGTCGGCGACGAAGACGACGCCGTCGACGCCTTTGAGGATCAGCTTGCGCGAGGCGTCGTAGAAAACCTGACCGGGAACGGTGTAGAGGTGAAAGCGCGTCTTGAATCCGCGCACCTGGCCGAGGTCGAGCGGGAGGAAGTCGAAAAAGAGCGTGCGATCGGTTTCCGTCGCGAGCGAGATCAGCTTTCCCTTCGCCTGCGGGTTCGTTTTGTCGTAGATCCACTGCAGATTCGTCGTCTTCCCGCATAAACCGGGGCCGTAGTAGACGATCTTGCAGTTGATCTCCCGCGCCGCGTAGTTGATGAAAGTCATCTCTACTTATTCGCTGAAGAGGCTGTCGATGTCTTCGTCAGTGATCTCCGCGAACGGCGAATCGAAGCGGTTGGCCATGTTGCCGCGGTCGGCTTCCGCTTTCTTCAGCAGCTGTTCGAACGTGCGTTCGAGCTCCTGCGACGCCTTTTTCACCCGCAGCCGCACGAGGCCGAGCGAGGAGCGGTCGTCGAAGATCACAACGAGGATCACGCGCTGCGCGACGAGAGAGATGTGGATGTTGTCGCGCTCACCTTCATGAAAGAGGATCGAGAATTCTTTTTCGCCGATGAGCTTCGCGAGGCCGTCGGTCGCGGCGACGTTGCCGGCCGTGAGCGACGCGAGCGACGTGGCGTCGACGCCGCGCATGTCGCCATGGGCAGCGATTTGCTGGCCGTTCTTGTCGACCAGGAAAACGATTTTTGCGTTGGAGTCGACCTGCAGACGCTGAAGCGTATCTTTGATCTGCTGGTACTCCTCCTCGTACATCACGAGATCTGGAGTGGCCATTGCCCGTCCATACTAAACTAAATCTCGCGCCGCCCCTCTAAAGCCTTCGCCATCGTGACCTGATCGGCGTACTCGAGATCGCCGCCGACCGGCAGACCGAACGCGAGCCGCGTCGTGCGCACGCCAAGCGGACGCAGCTGCTGCGCGAGGTAGGCGGCGGTCGCTTCCCCCTCGACGTTCGGGTTCGTGGCAATGATGACCTCGCGCACGTCGCCACCCTGCACGCGTTTCAGCAGGCCGGCGACGTCGATGTCCTGCGGTCCGATGCCTTTCAGCGGCGAAAGGGCGCCGAGAAGAACGTGGAAGAGGCCCTTGAAGTCGCGCGTCTGCTCGATCGTGGCGATGTTGAACGCCTCTTCGACGACGCAGATCGTCGAGGGATCGCGCCGCGGATCGCTGCAGATCGCGCATGGATCGACGTCCGTCATGTTGTTGCACGTCGAGCAGCGGAAGATCTTCGATTTGACCTCCAGGATCGCGGTGGCGAGCGCTTCCGCTTCGCCCGCCGGACGTTTGAGGATGTGATACGCGATGCGCGATGCGGATTTTCCGCCGACGCCGGGAAGCTTCGTCAGCTCGTTGATGAGGTTTGCCAGCGGTGGTGCAGTCATGCCCGGATCCTGAGCGAAGCGAAGGACTAAAACAGTCCCGGAATGTTCATGCCTCCCGTCATCGCGCCGAGCTGGCCCTGCATCTCTTCGTCGACTTTGCGAGAGGCCTCATTCACGGCAGCGACGACGAGGTCCTGAAGCATATCGACGTCATTCGGATCGACGGCTTCCTTGTCGATTGCGACGGTCAGCAGGTTTTTGTGGCCGTCCATCGTCGCTTTGACCATGCCGCCGCCGGCGCTGCCTTCGACGCGCAGCTCGCTCATGCGCTGCTGCATCTGCGCCTGCATCTGCTGGACCTGCTTCATGAGTTGCTTCGGGTTCATTTCGATCTCCTCGATTCCACCACTTCGCCGCCGAGGTGCTTCTGGAAGGCTTTGAGGACGGGATCTTCGCGCAATTGCGACTGCTCTTTCTGCGGCTTCGCCTCGCCGCTCTTCACGATGATCGACGTCGGTGCGCCGAAGACGTCGCGCGCCAGCGATTCGAGCAGTTCGCGGGCGTCGCTGACCGCATCGGCAGAATACGTATCATTAAACGTGAATACTATTTTGTCATCTTCCTTGACGCCGTTCGCGCTGGCGAGATAGCCGGCGATGAGCGGGCGTGCCTTCTGCACGCGCTCCACAAATGCGCCGAGGTCACCAGCCGGAGGGTGTGGGACGGCTTTCGCCGGCTGCTCGGACCGGCTGAAGCCGGTCCCCACGGCTCCGCTCAGCTCCTTCTCGATCTCGCGGAGCCGCGGGAACGTCGCCGCCTTCAGCAGCGCGATCTCCACGGCCATGCGTTGATGCTCGGCGCGATTGATCACATCGTCATCGCGCATGAGGAGATTCGCGATGCGCAGCAGCTCCGAGTAGGAGAAATTCTTCGCCGCTTCTTCGGCGGCAGACGAATCGCTCTTCGAACCGGCGGCGCTGAACAACGCGTTGCGCACGAAGTTGAGCAGATCGCGGAACAGCAGCTTGAAATCGCGTCCGCTCTCGGCGGCGTCGTTCAGCGCGTCGATGATGCCCGCGTGGTCGCCTTCGCCGACGAGCGTCAGCAGGCGTGCGAAGTAGTTCTCGTCGGAGAGGCCGAGGACCGTGGCGACGTCCGCGGCGGTGATGCGACGGCCGGAAAAAGCGATGATCTGATCGAGAATCGACAGCGCATCACGCACGCTGCCTTCGCCGCGGCGTGCAACGATTTCCAGCGCGGCATCATCGGCTTCAATCGTCTCCGCTTTGCAGATTTCGCGAAGACGTCCGATCAGCTCGTCGACGGTGATCTTACGCAGCTTGAACTGCTGCACGCGCGACAGAATCGTCGCCGGCACCTTCTGCGCCTCGGTCGTTGCGAACATGAAGATGACGTGCGGCGGCGGCTCTTCGATGAGCTTCAGCAGCGCATTCCACGCCGGCGCGGAGAGCATGTGGGCCTCGTCGATGATGAAGATGCGGTAGCGATCGCGCGCGGGCTGAAACTGCGTGACGTCGCGCAGATCGCGGATGCTGTCGACGCCGGTGTAGGTCGCGGCGTCGATCTCGCGCACATCGAGATCGATGCCCTCGGTGATCTCGCGGCAGACCGTGCAGGTGTTGTCGGGCTCCGTCGCCGGCCCGTTCGCGCAATTGAGTGCCTTCGCCAGAATGCGCGCGAGGGTGGTCTTTCCCACGCCGCGCACGCCGGAGAAGAGGTACGCGTGATGGATGCGATTCTGTTCGATCGCGTTCTGCAGCGTCCGGACGGTGGTCTCCTGTCCGATGATGTCGCTGAATCGCTGCGGCCGGTATTTGCGGGCGAGAGCCTGGTAGGACATCGCGGTCGAGTATATGTTCAACGACCCGCTCGAAAGAGCCCAGGCCGGACTGTGTCACGCAGGGGATGCGCCTTATCGCTGCTTCCTTCCGGATCTGACGAGGTTCGGTGCGCCTGCTGCACAGGACCCGGGCTCCTTCCAGCGGGTCGTCGATTGCCAACAGGAGCCGCGGCCGCGGAATTCTATGCGAGTGTGCGTGCCGGCGCGCCCGCCCTGCCGCTTCGCATCATCGACGCGACCGAAATGAACCAGCCCGCCTGCAGCAGAACCACCGCTCCGTAACCATGAACATCGAGCGGCAGCCCCCACATCACGGCGATGATGATCGCGACGTTCGACACGATGCCGTACCACTTCACGCCGCGCGCGCGAATCGCGCACGACCACAGGATGATCGCTGCCGCTCCGCCGATGACGAGAATGCGCGCGAACGCCTGATTCAGAAGGCCGCTGTAGCGCAGAAATACGCGCCAAACCTGCGCCGTCTGCGGATCGGGAGCGAGCGCGATGCGCTGATAAACGTCGGTTACCACGTAGCCGCTCATGGAGGCCGCGAGCATTCCGGCGAGCAGCGCAAACGCGTAAACGACGAGTGCCGTCACCGCGACGCGCCGTCCGTCCTCGATCGCGTTCGTCAGCGCCAGGGCGCCGAGAAAGAGGATGGGACATGCGGCGATTCCGAGCGTGTGCACCGCGACATTGAGCAGCAGGATCGGACTCCATCCGCTGCCGGCCGCAACAATCTGATGTCCGGTCGGATGCAGAGCCATCGTGAACAGCAATGCAACGTTTCCGGCAATGAGCGCGAGACCGCCTTTGCGAGAGTCCGTCATGCGTCACAATCTACGCATCGCTACGAGAAGAAACCGAACAACGCGCGGCCCCGTGTCCAGGAACGGCGACCCCCGCACCGCCCGGACCCGCTCTGCCCTCGGCGCCGCGCTCATGGAGCTGATCACCGAGCGGCCGTTCGAATCGATCACCGTGCAGGACGTGCTCGATCGCGCGCACGTCGGCCGGTCGACGTTCTACGTGCACTACGACGGGAAGAACGATCTGTTCGCGAGCGACGTCGATCGATTCTGGACGTGGTTCGCCGATTTCATTGCAAAGGGATCCTCCGATCGCGTCGTCCCCTTGCGCGAGCTGCTCGATCACGTCGATGAGGCGGGCGACTTTCCCCGCGCACTGCGCGCCGCAGGCAAACACGCCGCGGTGCTCGCGTCAGGACGGATCCACATCGCGAACGCAATCGAGCAGCGCTTGAGCCGTTCGCCGCGCGCGCGTGACATCCCGCGCAATCACCTCCGCGCAATCGCGCTCGCGCACGCGGGCGGAGTGCTGGCGCTCGTCGAATGGTGGCCCGATCGCGATCGGGACATTTCCGCGGCGGAAGTGGACGAGCTGTTCGAGCGGATGTTTTGGAAGAGCATTGACGCTCAGGCGCCGGCAAGGAAGGTATGAAAGCGCTGCTCTTTTTCCTCTTCGCTGTTTCGGTGGTGAATGCGCAGACGACGACCGCGATCTGGCCGGCGGCGCCGCCGGA
>Ga0335081_10015763_pt1 | contig 12232 bp, 8 predicted proteins | sample Lox_Sample_35_FD_206713 | JGI IMG/M metagenome (GOLD analysis project Ga0335081, IMG submission 206713) | Soil microbial communities from Loxahatchee National Wildlife Refuge, Florida, United States - Lox_Sample_3.5 | ecosystem: Environmental > Terrestrial > Soil > Wetlands | place: USA: Florida... | reverse complement strand
GGGCAACTTCATTGTTATCGATCACGGGCAAGGGCTGCTTACTCTCTACCTGCACCTTTCCGAATTCAAAGTGAAAGAAGGAGATACGGTGAAGCGGGGGCAGGTGATCGGACTGAGCGGAGGAACGGGTCGGGCGACCGGACCGCACCTGCATGTGGCCGTCCGGTGGCAAGGAACTTACCTCGATCCGGGACGCCTGCTGCAACTCGCCCTGCCATAAAAAGCTTCGGGAACATCCTCGGGAGTCACGGAAGTAATCCACATGAAGCTGGCCTTGATCTTGTAGTGCCTGATCCCACTGAAAATAAGTTACTTACGATGGGAACTCCGGGAGGGCTGCCGGAGTCTATGTTGAGTGAAGGTCTCTGCACCATTTTCGATTCAGCGGGACTGGCCAGGTTGTGAAATTTCAGGGCGCGGTGCGGCGGAAAATCCTATAATCAGAGGACGCCTGTATGGCGGGAGCAACCACCTTGGGAGATCTGGCGAGTGCGATAGGGTTACGGTCGCAGGAGGAAGCGGCGATTGTAGCCGAGTTGAAGGCCGGCTCGGAAGCGGCGTATGCGTGGCTGATTGGAGAATTTCAACAGCCGGTGTATGGGCTGGTCTATCGGATCGTGAACGATCCGGCAGATGCCGCCGATACCACGCAGGACGTTTTCCTCAAAGTATTTCGAGGCATGAAGCAGTTTCATGGGGAATCGAGCCTGAAGACGTGGATCTACCGGATCGCGCTGCACGAGGCGGCGAACAGGCGGCGGTGGTGGTTCCGTCACAAAGCACGGGAGACTTCGATTGAACCGGTGGAATCGGAAACGCCGGGCATCGTGGACAATGCGATGCAGATTGCGTTGACCGATCACGCGGATACTCCGTTCGAGAACGTAGCGCATCATGAGGTGCAGCACCGGGTCGAAGAAGAGTTGAGGAAGGTTCCAGAGCCGTATCGAACGGCGCTGATTTTGCGCGATCTGGAAGAGATGTCATACGAGGAGATTGCCGAGGTGCTGGAGATTTCGTTGGGAACAGTGAAATCCCGGCTGACCCGCGGCAGAGACGCACTGCGGCAAAGATTAGCGCCGTATGTGCGAGAAGTGGGAAATGAGTTGGGGTTAGCTGCGCCGGAAGATTCGCGGCCGCAGGTTGCTGGAGGGGGTAGAAGGGTTGAGGTGATGCCATGAGCGCAATGAATGGCATTGGGAAGGCGACTACGGTCAAGCTTGCGGGATTATTGTGCGCGCAGGCGAAGCGGCTGTTTTCGCCGTATCTGGATGGCGCAGTGACGGGCACAGAGATGCTCGCGCTGCAGCTGCATTTGTCGGATTGCGCCTCGTGCAGCCGTGAATATCAGTCGCTGCGGCAGACGCAACAGCTGTTGATGAGTGTTGGACGGCCAAAGGCCCCGGAGGATCTCGGGCTGAAGTTGCGCCTGGCGATTTCCCATGAAGTAGCACAGGCTAAGCGTGCAAAGTTTGAAGGACTGATGGTGCGGCTGGAAAATCTGCTCGAAGCATTCATGGTTCCGGCCACGGCCGGCTTTCTCAGCGCATTAATTATTTTCGGCATTGCGATGGTCTATTTCGTGAGCCCGGCGTCATTGCAGGCGAAAAATGACGTGCCGCTGGTCATGGTAAATACGGCACCGGAGTTGCAACCGAGCGCGTTCGGCATTTCGATGGATACGATTGATGCGGACTCTCTGGTCATTGAAGCCTACGTGGATGCGAACGGGCGAATTCAGGATTACCGGATTCTTTCCGATTCCAGCGATTCGAAACAGGTGTTGCCGGAAGTGAAACGGATGCTGATCTTCACAACGTTCCGTCCGGCGTTGTCGATGGGGCGTCCGACGCCCAGTCGCGCCGTGCTGTCATTCTCGAAAATCAGCGTGCACGGATAAAATCGCCGACATCTTGGGCATAAGAGCCGCGAAGGTAGACTTCGCGGCTTTTTGTCTTTTCTCGTCCATCCCGTTGGGCACGGCAGAATGAGCTTTGCTCGGCCGAACAGCCGATGTGGATGTCTCTACACCCCCCCTAGCCGTTTGGATGGAGAGAGCGAATCAGCATGAATGTGCCTGCGGCTACGAGGGCGGAGGCTGGAATGGTTAGAACCCACGCCCAGACGATCCGGCCAGCCACTCCCCAGCGGACGGCGGAGAGGCGGTGTAGCGAGCCGACGCCGACGATCGCGCCAGTGATCGTGTGCGTTGTGCTGACGGGAATACCGGCCAACGCTGTGCCGAACAGAGTAATGGCTCCGGCGCTTTCGGCGCAGAATCCACCAAGAGGTTTCAGCTTGGTGATCTTCTGGCCCATGGTGTGGACGATGCGCCATCCGCCGAAGTAGGTGCCCGCTGCGATGGAGGCATGCGCAGCGAGAATGATTGGCCAATGAAAATGGCCCCAATGGGAGAGCATGTCGGACTTGCTCATGAATCCCGCGGTGTAGAGCGCGCCCGCGACGATGCCCATTGTCTTTTGCGCGTCATTGCCGCCATGGCCGAGGCTATAAGCAGCGGCCGATAAGAGCTGAAGTTTCCGGAACCACTTGTCGACCGTCTGCGGAGCTTTGTTCTGCAGGATCCAGTGCGCCGCGATCATGAAAACAAGTCCAAGGAACATTCCCATGATCGGAGCGACAACGATGAAGATCAGAGTCTTATACCAGCCCTCAGGAATGATTACGGAGAACATGGTGGCCGCGCCGGTATGAATCACGGCGTGCATCATGGCAGCTCCGGCGTATCCCCCGATCAGCGCATGCGAAGAGGATGTGGGGAGTCCCCACCACCATGTGAGCAGATCCCACACAATGGCACCGAAAAGGCCGGCCAACACGACGTACTGGTCGACATGCTCGAGGCGAATCATGCCGCGTCCAATGGTATTAGCCACGGCGGTACCGAGGAAAAATGCGGCAAGAAAATTGAACACAGCGGCCCAGAGCACGGCGAGCCTGGGAGACAGCACGCGCGTGGAAACCACGGTCGCGATGCTGTTCGCCGAATCGTGGAAGCCGTTCAGAAAATCAAAGATCAGGGCGACCAGGATCGTGATCAGGACCAGTACTAGATCTTTATTCATGTTTCAAAGTTTCAAGGTGCACAAGTCGCAGCATTTCATTGTTCCGAGGTTCTGGTTTCATTATTGAAACCTTGAAACATCGAAACCTCTGAAACTTTGCTAAGTGCTCTTGACCACAATGGCTTCCAGGACGTTGGCCGCGTCTTCGGCTTTGTCAGTGGCAGTTTCGAGAACTTCGTACAACTCCTTCAGCTTGATGAGGTGAATGGGATCCTTCTCGTGCTCGAACAGATCGGCGATCGCCTTGCGGCTGACGTGATCGGCCATATCTTCCAGACGGTTGACCTCGTCGCAATGATCCATCACGTGGCCATTCTTCTCGAGAAGTGACACGCCTTTGGCCAGTTCTTCGCATTGCAGGACGATGATTCCAGCAAGTTCGGCCGAGACCGGCGGCGGCGTATGAATCTTGTACATCACCAGGCGCAGGGCGGCGGAGTTGACGAAATCCAGAACGTCGTCGAGAGAAGACGTGAGGCGGTGAATATCCTCGCGGTCGAAGGGCGTGATGAAGGTCTGGTTAAGTTTGGTAATGATCGAGTGAGTTGTTTTGTCGCCCTTGTGTTCGATGGCCTGCACTTGATTCACGCGCATGGTGAGATCGTGCGGATCAGCCAGGATATTGCGCAACAACTTGGCTCCCTCGGTGAGATTGTTGGAAAGCTCAGCGAAAAGATCAAAGAATTTAGTATCGCGGGGGACTAGACGCATGTTTGCGGTTCACTCAGACGCACCTGGACCTATGAACTAAGAAAATTGGGACTAACCAGGAGCAGAGTAATATCTCACGCCCAGCGGAGAAGAGGCAAACGGGCGGGCTAGCGCTGGGGCCGGCGGGCGACGAGTGCGGGTGCCCGGTGAGAGCTATTGAGCCGGACAATTCCGAACAACACAAAAACCGCAGCCGAGCCGAGTGCGACCGGCTGGAGAAATCCGACGAAGAGTTGCGCAAAATCCATTGCCGGATTATGAGCGCACCAGGGCTGGGAATCGACATTACGCATAGGCTAGACCGAGAGTGCCATCCGTGTTCGACCTGGCACCTGCTCTCGGAAGGTCGAGAGCCGAAACGCGAAGTGCAGAATGACGTTCGTAACCTTGTCTGCTGGTTACGACGCACCTACCATCGGCGTGGGATACGAGTTTCTTCGCTGTCTCTTGGCTGAATCCAGAATTTCCCGGGAACAAGGCGAAATCATTCGCTCGGAAACTGAACAGGCGGGCAATTCGGTTGAGGACTGACGAAGAAGATCCCCGGTGGAGGCGGTTCATGAAATTGAAAGTTCGGCTGCTCCTGAATCTGATTGCGGTTGCGGTAACGATGTCGCTTTCCGGTTGCGGGCACTATACGTGCGGCACCGGCGCCACATTCGGGAATTCGAGTTGCACGGCCTCGGGGGGCGGAATCAATCAAGGCGGTGGTGGCACAACTACCAGCGCCTCGGCGTTCGCTTTTGCCGTCGACACCGCGGGTACGATCGATGGTTATACGCTGGACACGACCAACTCCCTCTTCGGGCCAACGACGGGCTATACCGCGCCGGTCGTTCCGACTCAGGACGATGGCAGCGGAATGGTAGTCGCGCAGAAGAAGTATCTGTATGCGGCGTTTCCATCGACATTTCAGCTGTTTGGCTACTCGATCGATGCCAATGGCGGCCTGACGTTGATCAGCGGAAGCCCGTACGGGGTGAATTATCTCTCGACGGCAGCCGGCACCAAGAACATGATCACGAATCCCGCCGGCACATTCCTGTTCATCGCTAGTGGAGTATCAAATCAGATCTACGTCTACCAGATCGGAAGTTCTGGCAGTTTGTCTGTGGTGAGTGGCTCGCCGTTCACGATTCCATTCCTGGCGGCCAATCTGGCGGTTGACGGACTTGGAAAGTATCTCTACGTAACAGAAAACCTGGGCTCGCATACCGGACTGCAAATCGCTGCTTACAGTATTGGCAGCAGCGGTGGTCTGACCGCAGTTCAGGGGAGCCCGTTCTCTTATCCGATGTGGGAAGTCGCGGGCGATCCGTCGGGCAAGTACCTGATTGGAACGAGTGGACGCTCAGTGCCGTTCAATGGTATCGACGATGATCACCTGTACGTCTATGGCATTCAGCAGTCCGGGTCGAACGCGGGGGCACTTTCTCCTGTTTCCGGATCACCGTTTACAACGGTTTACTCACCGTTTGCGATTGCGATGCAATCGAATTCGAGTGGAGATCTCGTCTATTCTTTCAGCGTCAATGACACCGATACGGGCTATAACGCGGTCGAAGGTTTCTCGCTGAATTCAAGCGGTTCGCTGACGACCGTGAGTGGATCACCGTTCAGCGGAGTGTCTGACGGTTTCTGGGGGCAGATCGATCAAAGCGGCGCCTATCTGTTTGTTTACGGAGGCGTCGTCAACAACGGGACCGTAACGACCAGCCTGGGAGCATTGAATATCGGTTCGGGAGGCGCTCTGACGGAGCCGACCTCACAGCTGACGCTTCCGAGTTCCGGATTCTGGACAGTGACGGATCCGCAATAGCCTGGGCTCTGTGTGGCTTTGCTTACTGTTGGCAATCGAGAGACTCGCATGTACCGCGGGTCTCTTTTCGTTTCGATGGGCGGGGGTACAATAGAGGAATCCCATCCCATCCGAGCAACGCAGGCCGAACTGTCGGCAAGGGCTGGAGAGTTTCTGGTGGAAGGGACGACGCAAACCTTTTTGCCGGTCCTGACGTCTGAAAGAGTAAGCGAGAGTTTCCAAGGGCGTCATCTGCGGAATCAGTTAATACCATCGAGAGCGCCCAAACTGTGACGATCAAAATCAGGATCCCGAAGACGATCGGGGAAGTGCCGGGCAAGGGAGTCCGCGGTTTGCCGCGGGACCCGCTGCTGCGCGCAGCGCTGGTCTTATTCGTCGTCCTTGCGGTTTCGTTTACTGCGGTATTCTCCTACTACTACATCAAGTACGACCGGATCATCCAGCGGCGGTTCAGCACGCCTATTTTTGCCAATACAGCCAAAATCTATGCGCTGCCGCGCGTACTGCGCGAAGGGGAGAAGATCGAACCGCGCGAGATTGCCGCCGAATTACGCCAAGCGGGGTATTCCGATAAGGACGACCAGTCGAAGATGGGGACTTACCATCTTTTCAGCGGTGGGATTGAGATCACGCCGGGCTCGGAGTCCTATCACAGCCCCGAAGAGGCGCGAATCACCGTTAGCGATGGAGAAATTGAGCGCATTTCCAGCAAGGGAGTGGAACTTTCCGCCTACGAACTCGAACCGCAGCTGGTAACGGCGCTGTTTGATTCCGAGCAGCGCTCGAAGCGGGTGATCGTTAAGTACAACGACATCCCTCCAGTCATGGTGCAAGCCGTATTGGCGATCGAGGACCGTCGCTTCTTTGAGCATGGGGGCGTGAACTTCGCTAGGACCATCGAAGCGGTCTGGGAAGATGTGCTTCGCCAGCGCCGCGCACAGGGCGGATCGACCCTTACCCAGCAACTGGCGCGCGGATTCTTTCTCACTCCGGAAAAGTCCATCAAGCGCAAGTTGACGGAAATGATCATCGCGGAGGAGATGGAACAGAAATTCTCGAAGCAGCAGATCTTCGAGTTTTATGCGAATTGGGTGGACCTGGGACAGCGCGGGTCGTTTGCCATCAGCGGATTCGCCGAGGCATCCAAGGCCTATTTCAATAAGGATCTCAAGGACATCACACTACCTGAAGCGGCTCTGCTGGCGGGGCTGATCCAGCGTCCGAGTTATCTTTCGCCCTACCGGCATCCTGAACGCGCGATGGAGCGACGGAATCTGGTGCTGGAGGCCATGGTGGAGACACACGCCATCACGCGGGAGCAGGCGGACAAAGCCAAGGCGACTCCGCTGAAACTTGCCCCTCCAAACGTCGAAGGAATGGATGCTCCGTATTTCGTGGACATGGTTCGCGACTCTTTGATCGGCAAGTTCAGCGAAAACGAACTGAACGACAGCTCTTATCGCATCTACACGACGCTTGATCCGGACTTGCAGAAGGCGGCGGCGCAGGCAGTCGAGAGCGGCATCAAGATCGTCGACGAAGAAGTCAAGAAAATACGTACCAAGCGCGTCAAGGTCGGCAAGAAATACGAGACGACCGTCCTGCCCGGACCGCAGGCGCAGGTGGCGCTGGTGGCACTCGATCCCCACACGGGAGCGGTCCTGGCGTTGGTTGGCGGGCGCGACTATGGATGGAGCCAGTTGGACCATGCTGTCGCGAAGCGGCCTACGGGATCGATATTCAAGCCATTCGTTTACGCGGCGGCGATGAATACCGCCTTGGACGGCTCGCAAACCGTGATTACACCGGCGTCGACCGTGACGGACGAACCAACCAGCTTCGCCTACGGCGATCAGATTTACGAACCGCGGAACTACAAAGAGGAATATCACGGCGACGTGACGCTCCGATATGCGCTGGCGATGTCTCTGAACAATGCAACGGTAAAAGTCGCCGAGGAAGTTGGCTACGACAAGGTGGCGGATCTGGCGCGGGCGGCGGGCATCACGTCGGTGAAGGCGACTCCAGCGATGGCTTTGGGATCGTACGATGCGTCGCCCCTCGAAATGGCCGGAGCATACACGGTTTTCGCGAATAACGGCGTACGGCTGTCACCGAGCCTGTTGCGGTCGGTACGAAACGCGAAGGGCGACGTGATCGCGAACTACAACACTGACCAGAAGCAGGTGCTCGATCCCCGCATCGCCTACGTCATGACCAACATGATGGAAGGTGTGATCAACAACGGCCTCGGTTATACCGCAGTGCGCTTACGGGGCTTTACGCCGCCGGCCGCGGGCAAAACCGGCACTTCGCATGATGGCTGGTTCGCCGGATATACATCGAACCTGCTTTGCATTGTGTGGGTCGGCTACGACGACTACAGCGACATTCGCCTGAGCGGAGCTCAAACCGCCGCGCCGATCTGGACCGAATTCATGAAGAAGGCGTCGACCCTGCCGGAATACTCCAACATGGTCGAGTTTTCACAGCCCTCCGGAGTGGTCGACGTGCAGCTGGATAAAACCACGAACCGCCTCGCCACCCCGACTTGCCCGGACGACTATACCTCGGCCTTCATCGCCGGAACTGAGCCTAGCGAAACCTGCGATCAGCAGGCAGGAATGAAGGGCTTCTTTTCCCGCATCTTCTCGGGCGGGCAAAAGCCCACTTTGGCCCCGCAGCCGCCTAACTCTCAAGATGCCGATGCCCAGGATCCGAAGAAAAAGAAGGGCTTTTTCGGCAAATTGGCTGGTATTTTTAAGGATGACAAAAGCTCCGCTCCGGTGTCTAAACCACCAGACAACAGTCAGACTGGGCCGCACTGATCCCGTGGGTTGGGCCTGTAACGTTCTAAATACAAGCTTAGGCCTGCCTTAAAATCTTCGCCGCCCGGTCAAAACTGTGCCAAAATAGCCGCAACAGCTGGGGGTGGCCTGTGGCTCTCTACCCGAAAGTTCTTCCTGTTACGTTTCTCGCCATTTGTGTTTTTACCCTGTCGCCCGTCACTTCGGCCCAAGTTTCCGAACAAGTTCAGATTAAGCCGCCGCTCATCCGGTCGATTGATCCGCCGAGGCCGGACGCGACTCCCGCGGCTCTTGAAGCGACTGGCGATCAACTGCGCGGTCAAAAACTCTTTCTCGATGCGCTCGACTATTATCGTGCGGCGTTGGCGAAGCAGCCGCGCTCTGCGGCTCTGCTGAACAAAATCGGCATCACCGAACTGATGATGCAGCGTTACCGCGAAGCCAAGAAATCCTTCGATCAATCGATCAAGACCGACCGAAAATTCGCGGACGCTTATAACAACCTCGGCGTCGTTCTGTATGAAGAACGGAAGTATGGCGGCGCGGTGAAAGAGTACAAGAAAGCGATCGCCATCGACAGTACGTCCGCATCGTTCTACAGTAATCTTGGCGCGGCGTTGTTTTCGAAGAAACAGTTCGATCCCGCCGTAGTGGCATATCAGAGAGCGGTGGAACTTGACCCCGATGTTTTCGAGCGCACATCGCGCGCCGGAGTGCAGGCCCAGTTGCCGAGCCCAGAAGACCGCGCGCGTTACGACTTCACTGTCGCCAAGCTTTACGCGAAGATGGGATTCTCCGACCGCTCACTCGAATATCTCCGCAAGGCGATGGAAGAGGGATACAAAGAGTACAAGGACGTTTACAAGGACGCAGAATTCGCTCAACTGCGCAAGGACAAGCGATTCACCGAATTGATGGCGGAAAAATTCCCAGCGATTCCTGAGTAGTTGCGATAGCAACAGGTTCTCGGCTTGTCACTCTCGCGCATCATCCATTGTTGCGAATGCGTGTTAGTGTGAGCGCACAGCGCTATCGCCATATTTCGAATCGAAATTACGAATTATTGTGTCTGGTTACGTCTGAGTGTTTTACAAAGATTTACAAAATTAGACGGAACTTCTCCGCGTTCAGGTGTTTAATTTTCCTACATACTCCTGAAAACAACAGGGTGAGTAAGGAGAAACGGTAGCCCATCGGATGCTGACCCGAGCACGCCCCAAGCAAGCATCCGATGGGTTTTTTGTTTCGGCCCTGCCGTCAGCGCTCAGCAAAACCAATACCTCAGAGGACACCGAGGACGCAGAGGAATTAGGATTTCTGACAACGCGCTGACATCCTCCATAAATACTTCGACTCGACAAGTCGTGCTCTACAAATAAGACCCTCGGCGGTGTTCATTGTTGTTTTGCTTGACTACGCTCGCCGACGTAGGCTTCGATCACTTTCTTCCACTTGCCTTGCGCTTTAAGGATGAACTCGACGGCATCGCGGAGAGCGCCGTCTCCGCCTGCGTGTGGAGTGATGTAGTGTGACTCCTTCTTCACATCCGCACGCGCATTTTTCACAGCGATGGCAAGTCCAGCAGCGCGCATCGCCGGCAGATCGATCACATCATCTCCGACAAAAGCTGCCTCTTCGGCTTGAATGCCTTCTTCTTTCAAAATCTCGTGGAACGCGGCGCGCTTATCCTGAATTCCCTGCCGAACGTACTCGAGTTTCAAATCCCGTGCGCGCAGCGCAACCGTTTCGGAGATGCGCTTCGTGATGAGTCCCGTCTTGATGCCTGCCAATCGCGCTAGAGAAATTGAAGTGCCATCATGCGCGTGAAACCCCTTGGCCTCGATCAGAGATTGGCTGTGAAGACCAAATCCTCCTTGCCCACCATGTTTTGCGGACTGTTCGAGGACGCTCTGCTGCGCTCCTGCGGGAGCGGGAAAGATGAAGAGCTTGCCGTCGGTGAGGACTCCATCGACGTCGAAGAGGAGCAGTTTGATTTTGCGCGCGCGGGTCTGAGCGGAAAGTTTTCTGGCCATTGACGGGAATTCTACCAGCCAGTGTGCAAAAAATTGGCGCATGCGAGTTTTGCGCGGTCGGAGATCCTTGGACTGCCAGCGAGAAACATATGGCGAATGCTTGGCGAAACCATGACGCGCGGCTACAATAAGCGGATGTTGTCCCTTCCTCCTTCCCTGGCGTGGGCTCATCCTCTCGTGGCGGAGTGGTTTGTTCGCCGCTTTGAGACTCCTACTGAGCCACAGGAGCAAGGCTGGCCTCACATCCTTGCCGGGCGGACGACGCTGATTTCCGCTCCCACCGGATCAGGCAAAACGCTGGCGGCATTTCTGGCTTGCATTGATCGGCTTGTGCGCAAATCGCTCGCCGGAGAACTCGCCGACCGCACAGAAGTTCTCTACATCTCGCCGCTGAAAGCCCTGGGAAACGACATTCAGAAGAACCTCGAGATCCCTCTCGGCGAAATCCTCGCCATGGCCGGCGAACGCGGCTTGCTGATGCCGGAGATCCGAACGGCTGTTCGTACCGGCGACACGTTGGTGCCGGAGCGCCGTGCCATGCTGAAGCGGCCTCCGCACATTCTGGTGACGACTCCGGAGTCCTTCTACATCCTGCTCACCGCTGATAAGAGCCGCGCGATACTGCGCGATGTAGAGACGGTAATCGTCGACGAAATTCACGCTGTTGCCGATGACAAGCGTGGAGCGCACCTCACGCTCTCGCTGGAGCGCCTGGATGCGCTCACATATCGGCGGCCGACGCGTATAGGGCTATCGGCGACGCAAAAGCCGATCGAAGAAGTCGCTCATTTTCTGACGGGCACCGGCCGTCCCGACCCGGTGATCGTGAATATCGGTCATAAGCGGCAACTCGATCTCGCTGTCGAAGTTCCGCCCATGCCGCTCGGACCGGTGGCTTCCAACGAAATGTGGGACACCGTTTATGACCGACTCGTTCAACTGGTCGAGCAGCACCGTTCGACGCTGGTGTTCGTCAATACGCGTCGCATGGCGGAGCGCATCGCCCATCATCTAGGCGAGCGGATCGGCGAGGAGAATGTCGCAGCGCATCACGGAAGCCTATCGCGCAAGTTGCGCCTCGCAGCGGAGAGAAAGCTGAAAGAAGGCCACGTACGCGTGCTGGTTGCGACCGCCTCGCTCGAACTTGGAATCGATGTGGGGACGGTCGATCTCGCGGTGCAAGTCAATTCTCCGCGATCAATTGCCGTGGCTTTGCAGCGTGTCGGCCGCTCTGGACACTGGCGAGGAGCGGTTCCCAAAGGGCGGTTCTTCGCGACGACGCGCGACGACCTCATGGAATGCGCCTCTCTCGTCCGCGCGATCAAGATGGGCGACCTCGACCGGCTGATTATTCCTGAAGCGCCGCTCGACGTGCTGGCACAGCAGGTCGTCGCCGCGTGCTCGGCAGAAGAGTGGGGCGAGGACGAGATGTTCGCCCTTGCGCGCAGGGCGTATCCATATCGCGAACTGAAGCGCGAAACGTTCGACAGCATTCTCGAGATGCTCTCGGAAGGCATTGCCGCGCGCCGCGGACGTTATGGCGCCTACATCCACCGTGACCGGGTGAATGGGAAGCTGCGCGCACGCCGAGGAGCACGATTGGCCGCCATCACGAGCGGTGGCGCCATTCCCGACAATTCTCTTTACACGGTCGTCGCTGAGCCGGATGGCGCCGTCGTCGGAACCGTGGATGAAGACTTCGCAGTGGAAAGCAATCGCGGCGACATCATGCTACTCGGCAATACTTCGTGGATGATCCACCGCATTGAGACGAAC